>Ga0302314_10003439_pt1 | contig 29210 bp, 22 predicted proteins | sample III_Palsa_N2_3_FD_200533 | JGI IMG/M metagenome (GOLD analysis project Ga0302314, IMG submission 200533) | Peat permafrost microbial communities from Stordalen Mire near Abisko, Sweden - III_Palsa_N2_3 | ecosystem: Environmental > Terrestrial > Soil > Palsa > Peat permafrost | place: Sweden...
CTTCGCTACCGGCGGCACCGGCGATGCGAGCGGGCGGGGGTCATCGGGGAGCGGGCGGGCGCTAGCCCGAACGGGCGGCCCGGGGCAGCCGGTAGCGAAGGTAGTCGCGCGAGACCCCCAGGCGCCGGGCGGCGGCGGACACGTTCTGGCCGGTGTCGTGCAGGGCCTCCGCAATCAACGCGTCAATGGCCCGATCGAGGGAGAAGCCGGACGACGGAATCCGCCAGGCGGGGTTCCTCCAGCCGTTCGGAGGCAGGGCCGCGCCGCCCCCGAGCGAGGCGAAGTCGAGGCGGGGCCCGGGGCTGAACATCACGGCCCGTTCAATCTCATGGGCCAGCTCGCGGATGTTTCCGCGCCAGGGCTGGGCGAGCAGCCGGGATTCGCCCTCCGGGGTGATGGTCAGCCCCTTCAGGCGGTGCCGCTGGGCGATCAAGCCGAGGAGATGGTGGGCCAGCCGGATGACGTCCGTGCCCCGTTCGCGGAGCGGCGGGAGCGCGATCCGCAGGAGGTCCAGGCGGTGATAGAGGTCTTCCCGGAACTGCCCTTCCTTTACCAGGGTGGAAAGCGGCCGGTTGCTGGCCGTGATGATGCGCACGTCAATCCCGATTTCCCGGGTTCCGCCCAGGCGGCGGATCGTCCCCCCCTCGACCGCGGTCAACAGCTTGGCCTGGGTCGGGGGGGCCAGGGCGCCGATTTCGTCGAGGAAGAGCGTTCCTCCATCGGCGGCCTCAAAAAGGCCGATGCGGGCGTGCTTGGCGTCGGTGTAGGCGCCGCGTTCGTGGCCGAAGAGTTCCCCTTCCGCCAGGGTTTCCGGCAGGGCCGCGCAGTTGAGCGCGATGAAGGGTTGGGCGGCCCGCGGGCCGTGGCGGTGCAGCCAGCGGGCGAGCACGGTCTTGCCGGTCCCGGTTTCACCCTCGATCAGGATCGGCGGTAGACGGCGCGCCAGGCGCCGCTCGGTGGCGAGGATGACATCCAGCTGTTCCCGGACGCCCCGGAGGCTCTCGCCGAAGAAGAGATTCTCGGTCTCCGCCCCGGCCTGTTCCGCGCGGTACTCGGCGTGGCGGGCCGCGACGCGCTGGGTCCGGCAGCGGGCACAGGCGAGCGACAGCTCCTCCACTTCAAAGGGTTTCGTCAGGTAGTCGCCGGCGCCCAGCCGCATGGCTTCCACGGCCTGTTTGATGCCCCCGAAGGCGGTCATGACGACGACCCCGGTATTTTCCGAGAAGGAGCCGTCCCGCAGCAGATCGAGTACCGCCCCGTCGGGCAGGTTGAAGTCGACGACCGCAAACTCGAACCGCAGGTCCGCCAAGGCGGCCCGCGCCTCCTTGAGGCTGGCGGCTTCGGTAACCGCCGCCCCCTCGTGGCGCAGGTAGGCGGCGAGCCGCTTCCGCAGGGGAGCGTCATCCTCGAGCAGCAGGACCTCGCACCCGGAGGCCAGCGGACTCTCCGCGAGGACGGCGACGTGGTGGGGCGGCATCAGCGGGAGGGCGTTGGGCTGGAGCCCGGGGCGGGCGGACCCAGGCGCGTTCATGCGGTTGACCCAAAGGGAGAACCGAGGGGCTGTCCATGTTGGACCTTGGGGTCGGATTTCAGGCGGCTTTCCTTAATTTTTCGGGGAGGGGAGAAACTCGATCAGGCTGGGTGGCTCGATGTCGACCTGGCCGTCGTAGATGCGCTTTCGCATCAGCCCGTTGGTGGCGCGCCCGAAGTAGACCGCGGCGTTCTGGGCCATCACGGGCAGGGCCTTGTCGAAGGCGTTCCGCCGCTCGTTGATGCTAAAGCGGGTCTCCCAGACCAGCTTGTGCTTCTTCTCCTTCAGCAGCAGGCCAAAGTCATAGGCCAGGAGGACGACGAAGTAGCGGTTTTCCTCGATCTCATCCACGACGTCCTGGCGATCGATGCCGAGCGCGGTGCCGCGGTAGTAACTGCCCTCGGAGGTGCCGATCATGCCGGCGGCGTCATAGCCGATCATCTTGGCATTGTTGAAATCGATCAGGTCGCGCTGGCGGTTCACCATCGTGAGCATGATGGCGGCGGCAGACCATTTTGTCGGGTCAACGGTGCTGTTGTGGGAATTGCCGCTGCTTAGTCCGTGAAAGCCCTTGGAACCGAGATCGACCTTGGGGGCTCCGGTGGTGTTCACCTGCTGAAACTGGGCGTAGGCCGTGGAGTCCGAGTAGGGCTCGGGTACCTGCGTCGTGCCCCAGTAGACCATGATCAGGAGGTTGGTCTTGGCGGGATCCCGGGCCGGGAGAAAATTTCGGGAGGCGAGGGGTCGCGCGATGGCCTGGGCCACGTTGAGAAACGTAAGTCCGTCGATGGTGTGGTCCTTGATCTCCCCGCTCCAATAACCGCCCGCGCCGAAGGCGTAGGTCTCCGGCTGGAAGGAGCCGTCGGGAAGTTTGGAGCGGACATAATCGGCGCTCACCTTGGAGGACACCGCCGTCACCCCGTCGACGCCGTCGTGGTCGAAGGCCCCGAGGGGCCACGGGACGCCGAGGCCAAGGGCTCCCAAGGTTAGGACAACGCGGATCCTCATTTTCTGGTTGGGCTTCGCCTGTTCGAAAGTTGGAACTCGTGGCTGGATTTCCCGCGGCTTTCCTCAGTTCTTGGGCGAGGGCAGAAACTCGATCAGGCTGGGCGGCTGGATGTCGACCTGGCCGTCGTAGATGCGCTTTCGCATCAGCCCGTTAGTGGGGCGCCCGAAGTAGACCGCGGCGTTCTGGGCCATCACGGGCAGGGCCTTGTCGAAGGCGTTCCGCCGCTCGTTGATGCTAAAGCGGGTCTCCCAGACCAGCTTGTGCTTCTTCTCCCTCCGTAGGAGCTCAAAATCGTACGCCATCAGGACGACGAAGTAGCGGTTTTCCTCGATCTCATCCACGACATCCTGGCGATCGATGCCGAGCGCCGTACCGCGGTAGTAATTGCCCTCGGAGGTGCCGATCATGCCGGCGGCGTCGTAGCCGATCATCTTGGCATTGTTGAAATCGATCAGGTCGCGCTGGCGGTTCACCATCATGAGCATGATGGCCGCCGCGGACCATGCCGCCTCGTTGCCCCCGCCGCGGTGTGAATTACCACTGCCTATTCCGCCTCCCTTACCGACTTGGGGGGCGCCGGTAGCGTCGACCCGCTGAAACTGGTCATAGGCCATGGAGTCCGAGTACGGCTCGGGAACCTGGGTGGTGCCCCAGTAGACCATGATCAGGAGGTTGGTCTTGGCGGGATCCTTGGCCGGCAGGAAGTTCTGGGAAGCCAGCGGCACCGCGATCACATGGGCGACGTCGAGAAACGTGAGTCCGTCGATGGTGTGGTCCTTGATCTCCCCGCTCCAATAGCCGCCCTTGCCGAAGGCGTAGGTCTCCGGACGGAAGGAGCCGTTGGGAAGTCGGGCACGGACATAGTCAGCGCTCACCTTGGAGGACACCGCCGTCACCCCGTCGACGCCGTCGTGGTTGAAGGCGCCGAGCGGCAGCGGCACGCCGAGGCCCAGGGTCCCGAGGGCGAGGAGAATTCTCGTTTTCATTTTTCTGGGAGGGTTCCGAGGTTGCGAAGCTCACCCAGGTTGACGGTGCCGTCGGGGAGGGGCTTGTGGGTGAGGCCTCCGCTGTCCTGCCCAAAGAACCGGGACGCCTCGAGGGCCATCGCCGGCAGCGCCTGGTTGAAGGCATGCACCCGCTCCCGGATGCTGAAGCGGGTTTCCCAAAGGAGCTTGTGCTGCTTCTTCTGGCGCAGGAGTTGGAAGTCGTACGCCATCAGCACGACAAAGTAACGATCCTCCTCGAGTTCGTGCATCATGTCCTGGCGTTCGCGCTCCTGCGGCGTCCCGCTGTGGGCGTGGAAGGTGGTGGCCCACCAGGAATCGTAGCCCAGCATCATGGCGTTGCGGAGGTCGGCGTTGTCCCGCCGGTAGTTTTCGCGCTGGGCTTCGGTCAGCGCGCTCGACTCCTCGTCCTCGAGCTGCTGGATCACCTGCTGCGGGTCGTGCTGCTGGATTGCCATGTTCACCTCCTGGGTGGTCGACTGCATCCGGTCATACGTCAGGGATTCCGAGGCATGTTCCGGCGCGTAGGTCGTGCCCCAGTAGACCAGGATGAGGAGCTTGGTCGTCGTCGGGTCGCGGGTGGGAACATAGTTCTGCGCGGCGAGCGGTACCGCGATCACGTGCGCCACCGTCAGAAAGTCCATTTTGTCGATGGTCTTGTCATCGACCGGCCCGCTCCAATAGCCGCCTTTCCCAAAGGCGTAGGTCTCCACCGGGTAGGATCCGTCGGGCTGCCGGGCCCGAACATAGTCTGCACTGGCGCGGGCGGAGACGGCTTCGAATTCCTCGGCCTCGGCGGTGCTTCCGGCCGAAATGAGGGCGAGGATGAGACCAAGGGATCGAAGTGGAGCGGGAACCTTCATGGGGCGGGGCTGGGACCCTCCAAGCCATTGCAGTGCCAAGAAACAACGGACGTATTTAAGTCGCTACGAGACTGGGTCTTAAATCAATGATCCCATCGACGTGGGCCAGCCGCAATCGGGAGATTTGGGTGAAAGGTGCAAAGTGGCGGTGGACTTCTCCTCACCCCCTGGGGTGTAGCTTCCCAATGCCCAGTGATGATCTGGAGGCTCGGCCTCAGGGACGCCGAGCGGGAAGCGGCATCACCCAGCCAGGCGGGTTTATGGGTACCACCACTGGCTGGCCCGCCCGGATCTGGTCCTCGTAGAGTTCCCAGTGCAAGTCGAGGTAGGCCGGCTCCCGGTAGCGGGGAAGGTTGACCAGCACCGCCCAGGCAAACAGGAGGGGCGCAATCCTTCCGGCGATCCCGTTCGCGGTTCGGCCGCACAGCAGCAGCCAGAGGAGGATCAGCTGGGGCAGGAAGACGTAGCGCGCATGGGCGAGTGGTTCCAGGAACTCATACAGGGTGTAGCGGGTGCGGTAGAGCGACGCCCCCAGGAGCGCGAAGAACGCCAGGCCCAGCAGGAGGCGCTCCGGCCGGCCGGGCCCGCGGCGGAACGCCAGAAACGCCGCCCCGGCGAGCGTGGCCGCGCCCACGAATGCGGTGGGCAAGAGCCGCGTCTCAGTCGGCAGGAGCGCGCCCAGGAGCAGCGAGCCGCCTATCCGCCGGCCGATCGCCGGCAGGAAAAGTCTGGCCGCCACCCGGTCGCCGGGGCCGGGTCCGCCGATGGCGGGCTCGCGGTGGACCAGATAGCCCTGCAGGAGAGCGCAGGCCAGGACGAGCGCCGCCAGACCGGCGCTGGCCCGGGTGCGCCGGCTCCAGGCCCGCCAGAGGAAGAGCGGCGCCAGCAGGATCGAGAAGGGTCCGGTGAGCCCCATGAGGATCCCGGCCCCCACGTCATGGACCCGTTGCGCCGGGGTGCGGGGGTCGGCACTCACCAGCAGGAGGACGATCCCGGCGCCGACCACCCACTGCAGGTTGACCACGTTGAGCAGCACCTCGTAGGTGTCGGGCACGAGGACGACCGCCAAGGCGCACGCCCCGCCCCAGCGGGGCAGCGGACAGCGCGGCGACAGGGTCCGGCTGGCGACGTAGAGCGTGACGGCCGCAGAGCCGGCAACAAAGATGGCGGGCCCGCGGGCGGGGTTCATCAGCACCGCGACCTCGCCGACCAGGCGCGGGATCGTGTGGAGGTAGCCCGCGAACGGGACCAGCAGCGCGGACCATCCGATCGTGTAAGCCTGCGCGAAGAAATACGCGTCCTCCGCCCAAAACTGCGGATGGGTGACGGCCCCGGCCCGGCGGCAGGCGAGGATCACCGCGCAGGCCGCCAGGACCGCCAGCACCGGCGGATCGGCGAGGCGCCCCCTTGGCGCGGGAATGCCGGTTCCGGTGCGGCGGGTGGCTGCGGGGGCTTCGGGCACGGTGGCGGGGGGTCCGGGCGCCGCCGCCGCCCTAAGGACTCACGGCTGCAGCGGCCGGAGCCCCACCGCGGTACGAGTCGGCCACCACCCAGGCCCCGATCGCCAGGGCCCAAGAGAGGATCGCCTCGCTCCGCTGGTAGGGATCCTTAGTTCCGGCCGCGACAATCGGGAGCCACACGAGCAGGGTGAACAGCCCCAGCTCCAGCGCCGAAAGGGCGGCGGCCAGCCGGGCCAGGAATCCGGTGAGCACTCCCGCGCCGGCTGCGACGAAGGCGGCGCCGGTAAAATACGCCCAGGCCGCATGCGCGGGAAGCCAGCCGGGAACCAGCGAGGCGGTTTCCTTCGGATACCTAAAATGGGCCAGGCCGAATACCACCAGCGCGAGGCCGTAAAGCACGTGGGCGCCGCGCAGGGTGCGGACCCTCGCGGTGAACCAGGTGTACAGGACCCAGGACGCCGCCACCATCACGCCGGTTTCGGCGCAGCCGGACCACGAGTCCTGGGCCTTGGGCGCGCGGAAGAGCCAGGGGACCCGGAAACACAGCCACCACAGGAGGAGCGAGGCAAACAACACCCGCGCCGCCATGGGTGCCGAGCGGGGCCAGAGCAGACCCAGGCCGGCGCCCAGGGAGACGAGGGCGCAGAGGTAGACCAGGATTTCGCGGGCCGGCACCCCTTTGGGCAGCGGCTCCCAGACTGGGGTGAAATCGCCCTTCACCAAGCCCAGGATCCCGAGTCCGACCAGGGTCGCGGCAAAGACGGCTTGGCTCACTCGTGCGGCGCGCATCTCGCTACGTTCCAGTGCTGCTCCTGATCATCGGATGTTGGCAACCCTTGTACAACATCAGCCGGGATAGTACAGGGGAATGGCGCCAGGTTCAGGTTCCACCGCTGCTCCCAGACTGGGAATCGCAGCCGGATCGGTCGGCGGGTCACGGCTTCGGACCGCCGCGACCGGCGGAATCGCCCGTCGGCTGCACCGAAGAGATGCCCGGCAACGCCTCGCGGGGATCCGGCCCGAGCACCGCCGGTTGGAAGGCCACCGCGTCAAAGCCGTGGCTCCAGCTGGCTTCGGCGTGCCGGTCGTCTGCGGTCAGCGCGTAGCGGCTCTGGAGCTCGCGCCGGCGCGTTGGGTCGGCAACGGCGTCCCAGTAGGGATGTTCGGGCGGCGGGTAGAGCCAAGGGGCCTCGAGATGCAGCTGGAAGGTCCCGCGGTGCGGGGCGAGAGGCAGCACGAGCGTCGTGTGCACCCCGTCGGTAAGCTCGGCCCGATTCTCCGCATCAATCTCGAGCTGGTTGGAAAACCCCGGGCGGCCGCTCGCGAGCACCGTCACCGGCCCCTCCCGGATGACCCCAGGGGGGACAGACATCGTCAGAACCACCGGCCCAAAGCGAATGCCCTCGCGGCGCGCTTCCCACAGGCTCGGATAGTCGAGGGCGTGCCCGACCGCCCGGTAGACCCCCGGGCTCTCCCGCTCGAAGTAGCCCTTGAAGTCGGCCGAGGCGAGCCAGGTGTAGGCGACGGTCCAGAGGGCCGCCAGGGCCGCCAGGACGCGGGGCAGACGCGGGCGCGGCCCGGCTTCACCGGGTTCGTAGATCGCCATCAGACCGACGGCGCTCAGCACGGTCAGGCCGGCGCACAGCTCGGCGGCGTACCGCGAGCACACCCCCTGGAAGCAAAGCAGGACTCCGGCCAGCAGCACCAGGGCGCCGAGCGCGCCGCCGAGCGTGACCATGAGCGGCCGCATCCCGGGCCGTTGGCGGCGGGGCGCGATCCAGGCGGCGGTGGCCAGTGCGCAGAGGTGGACCGGCATGGCGAAGAGGATCCCATGCATTTCCTCGAGCCCCCCGTGGACGGGCGGAAGCTGGGCGGGAACCACGGGGTGGATGAAGGGAAAGTAGGGGCTGAACTCGGGCAGGGAAAGGAAGTAGGCCCAGGCGTTGAAGGGCATGTACGCCGGGTTCATGAGCCGGTGGCCGCGGTAGTCGACCCCCCAGAGCTGGTAGCTCTGGCCAAATTCCTGCCAGTGCCCGAAGCGTTCGAAGTTATAAGCGAGGAGCGAGATTCCGGCGAAGCCGACCAGCGTTGCCGCCAGGAGCGCCGGCCTCCAGGGCCGCCGCGCGACCGCGGGATCCGGACGCACGAGGAGGAGGCAGAGCAGGAACGCCTCGGCCGGCAGGTAGATCACCCGGCTGCCCATCGCGGCGGCGAGGGCGATCCCAAACCCGACGGCCCAGCCCGCCCGGCCGCCGGAGCGGTGAAAGCGCCAGAGGCAGAAGAGCGCCCACCAGAGGCTCGCGATCGCGCACACGATGGCCAGTTCCCAAAACGCCGGGCGCCGCAGGAGGACGGGAAACCAGGAGGCATGCACCGCCACGAGCACGATGAGGCCGAGGCGCCCGGGCGAAAGCCGGGGGAAATACTGGCGGCCGATCTCCCAGAGGAGGCGGGTCAGGGCCACCAGGCCAATGATCGCCCAGAGGGCGACCGCCACCCGCTGGGGCATCTCCGCCCCGGAGAGGGCGCGCCACGGGAGCATGAGGAAGAGTGCCGGCGCCGGGCCGAAGTACAGATAGTACTTTCCCTGGTAGAGGCTCGCGTCCCAGAGCCGGCCCTCGGGCAGCGCCGCCGGGCTGTACGGGTCCTTCCAACTCAGGAGTTCCGGCGGGGGCGCCAGTGACAGGTAGGTATGGCCGTGCGCGAAGCCCTCGGTCAGGTACTCATAGTGGTGCCAGGGGTTGAGCGAGCCGGGCTCCAGCCGGGCGGCCGGCCCGGTGACAGCGAAAACCAGGCCGCAGGCCGCGAGCAGGGCCGCCCACATCGCCAGGCTGGGCGCGCGAATTCCAAGGGCTTTGCCGGGAGGGGCCACCGTACCGATGACAAACGCGGGGCAGTATCCTTGCGAGCCCGATGTGGGACTGGCGCCAGATGCGCCATCCGTCGGATAATAGTCCCTTTCCGGCGCGATTTTCTCCCCTCCTGGCGACGTCCGCTCGGTCTGGCATCGCCTCCAAATACAGGCTGGAGAGAAACTGGTGCACCTTTCTAACCAATTCTTAATGCGATCGGCCGCGCTGGGTGCGGCAGTCTTGTTTGCCCTCGCTACCGGCGCGACGGCTCAGGATTCATCTTCCACTCACGACAAGCTCGCGGTCTGGACAGGCCATTGGAAGATACGCATTGAGACCAAAGAAACGCCGTTTGGCCATGCCAAGACGGAAGACTACGACGCGAAATGTTTTTTCGCCCCCCACGGTACGTTTGTGGTCTGCGAATATTTGAGCCTGCAGCCTGATTCCGAAGGCCACATCACTAACGACGTTGCCCTTGTCTATTACAGCGATGTCGACAAGACCTTCAAATATACCAACGTCGCTCCGGAAGGTGGACCACGCGAAGACGTCTTCCACGTCGATGGAAATGTCTGGACCAGGTCGTTTGAGATTCCACGACGGAGCGGCGGAGTGGCCGAAGCTCGCGATATTTATGAATTCATTTCACCCGACAAACACATGGCGCGCTTCGAAATATCGATCGATAAGGGCGCGCATTGGACCGTGGTGAACGAGGCGGTCGGCACGAAGGAGCGCTAGGAGACAGCCATCGGTCAAACTCTGAGCATTCCCGCGCGTCGGCCTGCGTCCGCAAGTCGCCGGCCTAGTGGGTCTGCCCTGGCACCGGGATCGGGAGGGGAAGGACCCAGTCGGGCCAGTGGTTCAACGGGTCTACGGTCTCCGACGGCGGCACGCGGGTGTCTGCCTCCGCCTTGTCAGTCACCGGCTCGCCCGAATCGGCCGAGCCGATCCACAAGGTGGCCTTCCGATCTGCCGGGCGCGCGAACCCAACCCTGTAGTGGGCTCCGGGCGCCGCGTTGAAGATGAAGTCGTGGTCCATGAGCCGGTGGCCGTCAAAGAAGCGGACGTATACCTCGTGCAGCCCGGGTGACAGCGCCTGCGGCTGGTCCCACTTCGCCGTCTCGTCGGGCACCGCGCGGCCGTCGACGTCGAGGACGCACGCCACCTCGTCGTGATCCGAGTGCGAGCCTGGTCGCCGGGTGCCGAGGATGGCCGCCGCCGGCCACGACCCCGGCGGCCGGCCCTGCTGGGCCATCGCCACCGCTGCCACTTGCGCAGCAAGGTGGGAGACCAAGTCCGCCACCGATTCGCCCCGGACGCTCTGGACGAGGGTCCCCTGGGTCCGGCCGGTGGTGGCGCTGATCACCCTGGCCGCCATGATCGGCCCCGCGGAACCGGCCAGCACCCGGCCGCTGACGAGTGTCGTCGCGCCTAGGCTTTCGCCCACCGCCTTGGCCTCCGCCGGAGGGACCGCCCGCACGTCGGTCGCGTCCGCCTCCCGGTCCCAGGGGCCAACGACGGTCAGCGGGGCGAGGACCGCCAAGTCGGCGCGCAGGATCCGCGCAAGCGCCCGGCCGGAGTCGTGCCCGCCGACCTGCTGGTCGACGTTGAAGCCGGACAGGAAGTCCGCCACCGCCACGCGGACCTCCGTGGCGGGGGCGGCCAGCAGTCCGGCCGGGAGCACGAAGAGGGTGAGGAGGAGGGTCTTCAAAAGGTCTCGGTCGGCTTAGGGGTGGGGGACGGCTCCGGCGGGACGAGCGCGGCGCGGATCTGCAGGCGCCGCGCCGCCCCGGCCGCGCCGCTGGGCGTCCAGAGAAAGTCCCGGCCGATCAGGATCACTTGGCCGCCATCGGAGAGGACCATCACGGTCCGGTCCACGAGCTGGATCGGCTGCCCGCTGAACGTGACGACCACCTGGCGCTCGTCGCCGTCGCGGATCTCCACGCAGACCGGGTCGGCCGTGGCGACGCTCGGGGTCTTCGCCAGCCGGGTGCGGAGCCCGCTCCGGTCGTGGACGATGGCCTCGAGGCGGCCGGCGTACCGAGTCAGCTGCGCCCGCAGCATCTGGCCGTCCCGCAGCGACTCGAAGGTCCCGGAGTTGGCGGCGTTGCCGTACCAGAGGGCGAAGCCGGCCATGAGGCCGCAAGTGGCGGCCGCGGCGAGCGCAATGGCGAGTTTCAGGTGCCGGGGCGCGGTGGTCGGGCGGGCGCCGGCCCGCAAGCCGGCGACGACGCGGCCGGGGAATTCCTCCCAGTGGAAATCGGGCCACGCCGGCTCGGCGGAGGCCTGCGCGAGGGACTTCAGTTCTTCGGGGGTCATGGTGAATTTTCTGGCGCGGTGAGGAGGCGGGCCAGCTGGCGCCGGGCGGCGAAGAGCCGCCACGAGACGGTCGTCTCGCGGCAGCTGAGCAGGTCGGCCGCCTCCGCGTGGCTGCGGCCCTCGAAGGCGGTGAGGATGACGGCCGCCCGCAGCTTCGGGGCCAGCTGGCCCAGCGCCTCCTGCAGCCGGTCGACCCGGTAGTTGGAGCTGTCCGAGGTTCCGGCTGCGGCGAGCCACTCGGTGTTGATGGCGCCCCGCCGGAGCTCCGCCCTCCGCCAGCGCAGGCAGACGTTGAGGGCGATGCGGTAAAGCCAGCTCGCGAATTTGGCGGTCGCCCGATAGCTTGGTAGGCCGTGGTACGCGCGGATGAAGGTCTCCTGAGCGAGGTCGTCGGCGTCGGCCAACGAGCCGCTCATGCGGTAGGCGAGGGAATGGATCATGCGTTGGTGCAAACGAACGAGCTCCGCGAAGGCCTCCCGGTCACCCTCGCGGCTTCGGGTGATCAGGCGGCGCTCGTCTTCGGTGACCATTCGTTTGTCGGATAAGACTCCCGCCAGACCCGAATCCTTGGGTGTCGCGCCCCAAAAAGGCACGAAATCCCCGCTGTCGCCTAGAAACCGTTGCAGGAGAGTGGTGGGCCCACTGGGATTCGAACCCAGAACCAAAGGATTATGAGTCCTCTGCTCTGACCGTTGAGCTATAGGCCCCTAACAACTTGGTGGTATCGGAGGCCCAAAATATCGTAAAGCGGCAACTTGTCGGCTCGGCAAAGCCCGGCCTCACAACCTTGGCCCGAAGGCTTGGCCACGGGAACCTTCAGCAGGAAAGCGACGGGCGGCACGGTCCACCGTAGGACAAAGCCCGCGCTCAGGCTTCGGCAGGGATTGCGGCGGATGCCTCAAGGCATCGATAGCTGCCGGCTGCTCGCCCTAACGGCTGGCCGAGATGGACACCCTGCTTGGAATCGGCACCGCGGGCCGCGGAGGACCTCGGCCCCGATCCAATCGGTCGAAGGTCCGTCCGGAGAGAGGGATCAGGTGCCGAGCTTGGCGCCGCAGCCCTTGTCGCCCGAACACGATTTTTCGCCCAGTTTACCGGAGGAAGAAAGCAGTGTGCCAGGTTGGGCAGCACCGCCTCTGGGGTCCTTCTTGGCAGCAAGATCCCTGAGGATCTTCCGGAGCATGGGAGTCGTGACGTCGGCTTTGGCCTTTTTCATGGAGGGGATGGGAACAGAGTGGAACGAGGGTTGGTGGCGGGAGAAATCCCTCCGCCTAACATGGTAAGAAACGGGCCGGCGATTTCGTCGAGCGGCGACGATTTCTTCATTCGATCCTCATCTTGCTGGCGGCAAACCAGATGGGCTTCGAAATCCTTCTCATCGAGATCGGCCGCTTCCTATCCGGGAGGCTTGGGTAGCAGCTTGGACACGGTCACGAGCAAGACGAACACGACGAGGGCGAGGGCGCCCCAGAAGAGGACGCCCCCGCTCAAATGGGCAAAGGGATTACGGTGGGAGGGCGGGGCGTCTTCGGCTCCCAGATGCGCGTCCGTGCGGCTGGCCGTGAGCAGCCGCCCGGCCACCAGCCCGAGGTCGTAGCTGGGCGGCCCCACCGTGGCGTTGCCGGCGGCCAGTTCGAAGCCGTCCGTTTCCGCGGTCTTGAACACGAGGCGCACGACCGGGAGGTTCGCCGTGACCGGGCCCAGCCCGATCGCGGCGTTGTCGCCATTGTCGGTCTCGATCCAGAGCGTGTCCGTCTGCAGGCGATCCGAAAGCGGGAACACGTGGGTCTCGGGTGACTCCGGCTGGGCGGTCCGGGTCCATTCCCCATGGGCCAGAGGGCGGTCGAACGTCGCCCCATCGCTGCCGGCCACCCGCTCGAAGATCCGGACCTGGCGCTGGAAGAGGGGCGTGGTCGACGTGAGGACGACGCTGCGGAGCGGCAGGCCCGGGTTGGGCAGCGTCACTTTCCACTGGCTCGCGGCGGGCCGCTTGGCATCGGTTACGCCCTGGGCCGACAGGGTGAGGCTCCGGGCCAGGCTGGTCCGTTCCAAGATGTAGGGCACCTGGTTGCCGGCCCGCAGGAGGCGCAGGTCGGCGAAATCCTCGCGGCAGCGGGCCAGGGTATCTGGGTCGAGCTCCAGTTCCTGGACGCCGGGGGCGGCCAGCTGCACCGGGCGCCGGGATGCCCAGCCGCTGGGGTCCAGCGGGGCCCCGGCGAGGGGGATCTCCAGTTCGGGGGCCTTGGCCTGGAGCGCCTCCGCCGGATGATAGTCCGGCATGTCCTGCACCGGGCCGGCCGTGACCGGGGTGGCCTCCGACTCCTTGATCCGGTCGGCGAACGGCTCAAGGTCATAACGGCCGGCGGGTGCCTGGGAATTGCCGGTCAGGAGCGAGTAGGTGCCTGGGCCCGGCGCCAGGAAAAACAGCGTGACCGGCCGGCGCTTGGCCACCACCCGGCTGATCAGCAGGGGCGGGGCGTCGCCATTTGCGACATGGACCAGCAGTTCGGCGCCCGAGGGATTCGCGGACAGGGGAACCTGCAGCAGCTCGGTGGCGGGCCGGTTACCGAGGGAAACCCGGAAGATGGCGCCGGAGCCCAGCCGGCGCTCGGACGGGACGCCGTCGGTGACAACCCGCTCCGCGACGGTCACCTGGCGCTGGAAGAGTGGCTCGGGCGAGTCGATGACCAGGCCGGCCAGCGGCAGCTGACGCGACTCCAGCCTGACGGTGCAGACCGTCTCGCCCGCAAATTCGTCCCGGCCGGTGATCTGGGCCGGGCTCAGCAGCAGGGTGGGCTCCGGTCCGGCCCGCACCGAAAGCAGCGCGCCCGTGAAGGGAAGGGGCGGCTCCTTTCCGTCGATGACCTGGATGCTCAGGCTGCCGCCGCCAGGGGGGACCGGCAGAGTGAGCCGCTCGGCCCCGTGCTCGCGAAAGATCGGGGTCTGCTGGTTGGTGGGGGACGGGTCGGACGGCCGGGAGACGTTCGCGGCCCGCAGGAAAAAGGGGGCGGGAGTTTCTAGGGTCACCGAGTCGACCCCGTTCGATTCCCTGGTCTCCATCGTGATCAACGTCATTCCGGCCTCGATCCTGACGTCGAACGTGTCCGGACGGACCACCTTGGGAGGGGCGGGCCGGTGGCGGCTCAAGTAGACCGACACTTCCCGGCCATCCGGGCCGACCACCCGCAGGTCGCTGAGGCCTGGCGCTGCAGCGTTAAAGGTCTCGTCCCCGAGGTCGACCTGCACCAGTCCGGGGGCCGCGACGACCAGATCCTGGCGGTGCCGCCATTCCGTCGGCGTCAGGGCGCAGGCCCGGGCGGCAGCCAGGAAGGCCAGGAGGCTAAGGCGATACCGCGTCGGGTTTGGCATTGGCGGGGAGGAAGCGCTGGTAGGCAAAGGAGGCGAGGATGGCGATCACCGCCACGGCAAAGAGGGCGCCGATCCGGTACAGGGCCTCGAGGCGCGCCAGGTCATGGAAGAACAGCTTGAGGAGTGCCGTGCTGAGGAGCGCGATCGCGGCGTAGCGGATCACCTTCTGGCCGCGCCAGAGACCCGCGGCCAGCAGGCCGAGGGCGAAGACGGCCCAGCCAATGGTATAGCTCATGTCCCTGGCGAAGTTTCCGGAGAACTGGAACGCCAGGCTGCGGGCGCCGGGCGCGGTGAAGAAATCCGCAATCTCGATGTTGAGCAGGAGGAACAGCAGGATCACCGCGCCGGCATTGGCCAGCGGCTGGGCATTCAGCCGCCCGATCATCTGGCGCGGCGGCGCCAGCAGGCGGCCGCCGGCGAGGAGCGACGCGATGGTCAGGCCGTAGGCGTACAGGTACCAGTTGAGGATGGGGAGGCTGCCCCGGCCATGGTAGCCGAAGACCGCCGGATTGAGGCCGAGCCGCACGAAGGCGATGGCGAGCAGCGCGGCGCCAGTCAGCCGGAGGCCCGGATGCGGCACCCGGTGATAGAGCCACAGCAGCGCGGCCCCCTCGAGCGCCCACGCCACCGTCAGCCACTGGCGGTCGAACTGGATGGGGAAGATGAGGGTGATGAAGAAGAGCGCGGCCCCTCCAAACCAGGCGAGCTGGTTGAGGCGCTTCGGGTTGGCCGGGTCGGTGCGGAGCACCGCGGCCAGGCTGGCCATCGGCGCGATGGCGAAGAGCGCCGGGACGAGGCCATTCACGTTGTTCGGCCAGCCCCGCTTGACCGCCTGGTAGACGACGTAGAAGTGGGCCACGCCGCTCAGGGCCGCGACCGCCCAGGGGCCGGTGCTGCGGGCAAAAGCGCGGCGGAACACGAAGGGGTAGGCCGCGAAGAGGGCGTAGAAGCCGGCGTACCAGAGGAGGGGGATCCCGGGGCGGGCGGCCAGAAAATGCCCGGAGTGCCAGACGAGTTCCAGGGCCGCCATGCCGGCGAGCGCGCAGGCCGGCAGCCATTCCGCCATCATGATCCGCGTCAGCCCCAGCACGAGGACGACCAGCAGGAGCCCGAGGGCAAAGACCGCGGACGGGTCGGGCACGGCCAGCCGCGTGCAGACCATGATGAGGAGGAGAAACGGCAGCAGGGCCGAAAAGGCGGGGATCTCGCCCGGCGCCTGGCCAAACCACCCGGCGAACCGCGGGTCGGCGTCGCCCAACCGTCCGGCGAGCCGGCGGCTGAGCCAGAGGCCCGCCGCGAAGAAGAATACCGAGTAGATCCCGAGGATGAGGAGCAGCGACGGCGGAAGCAGGGCGGAGGCCTGGACCTGGAAGAGGCACATCCCGGTGGCGACCAAGGTCAGGATGAGGACGGCGGCGACCGCCGCCAGCGACGCGCTGAGGACGGCGAGCACAATCGCGACCGCGTCCACGAGGAGGATCGCCGGCCAGATGAGCAGGGAGATGGCCTCGAACCGGTAGATCGGGAAGAGCAGGAGGAGCAGCGCGAGCGGCGGAAACAGCTGGTTCAGCGCGGATCGGGCCGTGCCCGGGCGCCGCCGCTCCAGGACCAGCGGGAAGGCGGTGTGGAGGGCCGCCAGCGCGAGGCTGGCGGCGAGGGCCCAAGGCAGGAGCGAGTTCGTGAGACCATCGGCAAACCAATCCCCGAGGAGAAGGAAGGTAGCTCCCCCGGCGGCGAGGTGCAGGCGCGGCAGCCGGTCGTCCAGCCAGGCGACCGCGAGGAGGAGTACGTCGCTGGCGAAGATGAACGGGAGGATGAGGCCGGGCCGGGCGGCGACCGCCGGCTGCTGCAGGAGGATGAAGGCGAAGACCAGGGCGACGGCGGGCATGCCCACCGCTGAGAATAGAACCAGTTGGCTGGCGCGGCCCAGGCGGCGCGCGGCCACGTAGGTCAGGAAATACAGCGCGCCGAAGCCCAGGAAGACCGCAACCAACACGGGCGCCCGCTCGGCGAGGACCATTTCCCCGGCCCAGCGGCGGAGAAGGAGGGCCGTGGCGACGGCCGCCGCCAGCACGAGGCCTCCCATCTGCTCGCGCCAGGCGAGATAAAACACGAAGAGACTGGCCGCGATGATGAAGCCGATAAGGAGTCCCGTCTGGGCGGCCACCGGGGGATAGCCGAGAAAGAACCAGGCGAAGGCGAGGGCGGCCGCCGGGAACACGAGGGCGGTCCGGGTGGCCAGGGCGGCGTCGCCGGTCAGGCGCCGCCGCGCGGCCTCGGCGGCCGCCGCGAACAGCGCGCAGAACCCGAGGCAGACCATCATGGCCGTCAGGGTCTTCTCCGGCGCGTAGAACTTTCCGGCCCAGGCCACGAGCATGAGCAACGTGCCCGCGGCGCCGAGGGGGACCAAGTAGAGCCAGCCGCGGTGCAGCGCCACCGCGACCAGGCCGACCACCAGGAGGCCGAGGTAGGTGAAGAGCCCGGCGGGGTTGTCGTGGCCGGTGTTGATCAGGACCGGGGTGAGGAAGCCGCCGAGGATCCCCAGGACCGCGACCACCTGGGCGTCGAGCCGCACGGCGAGGAGGAACGCGGCGGCGGTGATCAGCGTCATCAGCAGGAAGGTCGGGAACGGCCCGAAGAACGCGAAGTGGTAGACCGCGTTGCAGGCGAAGGTGACGGCGTAGAGCGAGACCACGCCGGCGGCCACCAGGGTCTGGCCAGTGATCCGGTATCGATCCATCGGCACCCGCAGGCCGCCGACAATGAGGCCGGCGCCCACCAGGAAGCCCAGGGCGACGCGCACCTGCGGCGGGATGAGGTCGTGCTCGAACGAGTACTTGACGAAGAAAGCGACGCCGAGGAAGAGCGCGAGGCCCCCCAGCCACGCGAAGAGCTTGGCCCCCATGAACTGCTCCCAGTTGATAGGCGGCAGCTCGGGCCGCCTGAAGAGGGGGGCGGCGGGCATCGGCGCCGGCCGGGGCGCGGCGGGCAGGAGCGGCGGCGGAGCCGCGGGTTCGGGCTGGGCGGTGCGGATCGCGGTGGCCGCCGGCTCCGGCGGGGCGGCCGAGATCGCGGCGACCGGCACGGCCGCCAGCGGCTCGATCGGGACGGGTTCGACGGGGAGGGCGACCGGCTCCGGCGCCGGGGCCAGCGGCCGCGTAGGCGGGACCGGAACCGAGACGGGCGCGGGTGCGGCGACCGGATCCGGTTGCGGGCGGGCCAGCGACTGGGCGGGGAGGGCGCGCAGGATCGAGCGCAGTTCCCGCAGTTCATTTTCCAGGCTGCGGAACCGGTCGGCCAGGAGGCCAATGTCGCCGCCGTGCTGGACGATCTTAACGATCGCCCAGATCGGGATGATCACCAGGACGGCGATCAGGTAGATTGCGAGCAGGGCAATGAGCGGTTGCATCACGTTGGGGTCGGCTGGAGGGCGACACGCGATCCGTGGGGCCTTGGTAGCGCGGGTTGAGGTTGGAGGCGAGCGTTATGGAGAGGGGGAGCGATTCAGACGGCCGAGGTCTCGGCCCGGGCCGCCAGCTGCTGCAGGCTCACGAGGTCCGGCTTGCCCGAGCCCAGCATGGGAAAGGGCGAGCAATGCCGGATCTGCCGCGGGATGCTGAGGTCGGACAGGCCCCGCGACCGCACGGCCTCGCGCACCTTCTCCGCGGTGAGCGCGGCGTCGTTGGAGAAGAGGACGAGTTCCTCCCCCTTGGTCGGGTGGGGACGGCTGACCACGGCCGCCACGCCGGTCACGGCGCCCGAGACCGCCTCCTCGACCGCCGACAGGGAGACCATCTCGCCGGCGATCTTGGCGAAGCGCTTCGCCCGGCCGAGGATGCTGACGAAGCCCTGGTCGTCGACCGCGACGATGTCGCCCGTGTCGTACCAGTCACCGCTGTCGGTGAGGACGCCGGGCTGCTCGGGGAGGTAGTAGCCCAGCATCCGGTTGGGTCCCCGGAAGAAGAGCCGGCCGCCGGCGGTGCCCTCGACCGGCTCCAGGCGGTACTCGATTCCGGGCAGGAAGGTGCCGACGGTGCCGGCCTTGAAGGCCAGCGGGGTGTTGATGGCCACCGCCGGCGAGGCCTCGGTGGTGCCGTAGCCCTCGAAGATGCGGATCCCGAAGCGCTCGCTCCAGAGCTTCTGGGTGGCGGGCTGGAGTTTTTCGGCCCCGGCGAAGACGTACCGCAGCGAGTAGAAGTCGTAGGCGTTCGCCTTGCGGGCGTAGCCAGTCAGGAACGAGTTGGTCGCGAAGAAGATCGTGGCGTTGGCGCTGTAGATGAACTCCGGGATGATCCCGTAGTGGAGCGGCGTCGGGTAGAGGACGGTCCGGACGCCGGAAAGGAGCGGCGTCAGCATCCCACCGGTGAAGCCGAAGGCGTGGAAGAGGGGCAGGGCGTTGAAGACGCAGTCGTGGTGCGAGAAGTCGATCCGCGCGCGCAGCTGCGCGACGTTGGCGAGGAGGTTGCGGTGCGACAGGACGACGGCCTTCGGCAGGCCGGACGAGCCGGAGGTGAAGAAGATGGCCGCCCGCGGATCCCGGCCGGCCGCGGCCCAGGCGGCCTCGTTCCGGCGGTAGCTCGACGCGACGTCCAGGCCGAGCCAGAGCGCCCGCAGCTTGCCCGCCCAGGAGGGGCGGAGATCCTCGAGGTAGACGACCTTGACGCCGGCGGTCTCGAGGGCGGCCACCTTCTCCGTGAGCTTCGCCTGTGCGACAAAGGCCCGGGAGGTAACGACCGTCCGCAACGTCGTCGTCCGCACGGTCGAGGCGAAGGCGGCACTCCCCATGGAGAAGTTGAGCCAAGCGGGGACCCGGTGGGCGTACTGGAGCGCCCAGAAGGCCAGCGCCCCGCCGACACTGGTCGGAAGCATGAGCCCGACCACCTCGCCGGGGCGGGTCGCCGCGGCCAGGCGGGTTCCGAGATAGGCCGAGCGGGTCGCGAGCTGGGAGTAGGAGAGGGACTGGCCGGTGTGGTCCAGCCACATCGGCCGGTCGCCGCCGTGCCGGTCGGCCGCCTCCAGGAGCTCGCGGAAGAGGGAGTGGGCGGGAATCTGGGCCGTGAAGGCGCTTTCGGTCAGGAGCTGGTAGATGAAGGGCGTCCGGCGCTTCTTCTCCAGGCCCTCGGGCAGGGTGCGGGGCGGAGCGATCGTGAGCGTGATGCGGGGGAACCAGCGCCGGCGGTACTTCTGGCCCAGGCGGGTGAAGGCGGACAGGTGCGCGCCGTCGATGTGGACGGTGACGACCTGGGCCTTGGCGCGCTGGGCGATGAAGCCCGCGCCTTCGTAGACCTTCATCAGGCCGCCGGTCATGGTGAGGCGGCCCTCGGGGAAGATCGCCACGACGCCGCCCCGCTCGACGGCCGCGCACAGGGTCTTGAGGCTGATGGGGCGGGACGGGTCGATCGCGTAGGCCGTGGTCCATTTGAGGAAGGGTCGGATCCACTTGATCCGGGCGATCTGGGAGTCGACCGCGAAGATCGGCGGCTCGGGCAGGAAGGCCGCGAGCAGCGCGGCGTCGAGCCACGAGGTGTGGTTCGCGATCACGAGGCGCGGACCGGAAACCGGGAAGTGCTCGAGCCCGCGGACCCGGACCCGGAAGCAGACCCGCAGGACCAGGCGCACCCCGGTCTGCAGCACCGACTCCGGCAGCAGCCAGATCATGTAGACCGAGGCCGCGAAGTTGCAGAGCGCGAGCACGCCGAGGAGCGTGGCCGGGCGCCGGTCGACCGCGCCGACCGCGATGGCGCCGAGGGCGCCGGCCACCATGAAGACCGCGTTCATGATGTTGTTGGCGGAGATGACGCGGCCGCGCTGGTCCTCGGGGGCGCGGTGCTGCATGAGCGCGTACAGGGGCACGGAGTAGACGCCGCCGGCGATCCCGATGCCGGCGGTCGCGATCGTCAGGAGCGCCTTCAGGTGCCCGGGCACGAAGACATCGGCGCTGATCCAGAGGACGAGGAAGGCGCTCATCGCCAGGCCGGCCAGGGGAACGAAGGTAGCGCGGATCTTGCCGCCGTTGAGCACGACGCCGAGGAAGGAGCCGCCGCCGACGCCCAGGGCGAAATAGAGGAGGAAATTCGTGACCCCGGCGGGAGTCTCGTGCAGCACATCCTTCACATAGGTCGGCAGGAAGGAGAGGAGGACGGCCCCCAGGCACCAGAACCAGGAGATGCCGAGCACGCTGCGCCAGAGGACGGGCCGCCCCCGGATTACCCGGATGGCTTCGGCGGAACAGCGCCAGAGGGAACGGGGGTCCCAGGGCGAGATGGTGGGCACGGCCGCGGCCGGCGCCGCGGGCAGGAAGTAGGTCGAGATGCAGCCGATGAGCCCGAGGGCGAAGAGGACCAGCCCGACCAGGGTGCGGGATTCGGCGCTGAACGCCGCCGGCGCGCCTGCCAGGGTCCCGGTCACGATGGCAACGAACGAGGCCGCCTCGAACCAGGCGTTGCCCTGCACGAGCTCCTCCGTTCGGAGGTAGACGGGCAGCAAACCGTACTTGAGCGGCCCGAACATGGCGGAGATGAAGCCCATCGAGAGGATGATGGCCCACATCCCGTAGAAGCTGTCGGCGTACAGGGCGGTGGCCGCCCCCATCATCACGAACGCCTCGAAGGTCTTGAGGCCCCGCACGAGGGTGTGGCGGGGCCAGATGTCCGAGACGTAGCCGGCCCAGCCCGAGACGAGGACGAAAGGCAGGATGAACAGCCCGCCGATCAGAAAGACGGTGCGGTCGGGGTTCCACCCGTGGGCCGCCGCGAGCCCGAAGGTCGCGAGGAGCACGAAGGCGTTCTTGAACATGCTGTCGCAGAACGCCCCGATGAACTGGGTGATGAAGAGCGGCAGGAAGCGCCGAGAGGTGAGCATGGTTAGTTGGAGCTGAGGGTCGGCAGGTGCTGGCGGATGGCCTTGAGCGCCGACTCGGCGCCGGCGATCAGGCCGGGGTCGATCCGGATCTGGCTGATGATGGCGTCCATGGCCGCTTCGGCCTGCTGGCGGGTCTTCGCCCCCAGCGCGGTCAGCGAGACCCGCCACGTCCGGGCGTCGGAGCGGCGGCGCTGGATGAGGCCCTTGCGCTGGAGCTGGCGGACCTGGAAGGTAATGCTGGAGGCGGCGACAATGATCCGTTCGCTGATCTCCCGCTGCGAGAGGGGACCGTGGTTCAGCACGTTGAGGATGTTGAAGGTCATCGGCGTCAGGCCGTGGGGCTTCAGGATCCGGGTGCCGGCGGACTCGATCGTGCCGGCGGCGGCGATGATCTCGTAGATCAGGGATTTCATGTGTTATGGCCGATGATCAGGTGCAGGAAGGGGCTGTGGAGCTCGCTGGCGGGCGTGATGGTGGTCCGGTGCCAAGGGACGAAGCCCAGAAACCAGGCGCGCCAGAACCAAAGCGGCGCGTGCGGGTTCTGGTGCAGCAGGTGGTCGAAGGTCTCGACCTCGCCAATCGACTGGCCGGTGCTGCCCAGGACCACGTCGTGGACGAATTTCGAGCAGAAGGTGTGCTGGGACTCCAGGTCGAATCCCAGGGAGTAAAGACGCCCCATCTGGGCGTCGGCAATGGCGCGCATCGCGTCTTTTTGCCGGGGGGTGGGTTCGGCCCGCAGCCGATAGAGGGCGAACCGCTGCCCGGCCGAGCGCCCGAGGAATTTCCGCAGCGGGGTGCGGCGGACGAAGGGAACCCCGCTCTCGGCCACGATCCAGTCGCCGTCGCGGAAGTCCACGATGATGCCGACGTGCGAGGTCCAGGACTGGGTGGTGTCCGCCACGCGGGTGAAGATCGGGCCGCCGATCCGGGTGAAGACCACGTCCCCGACCGCCGGGTGGGCGGCGATGACCTCGCCGTAGACCTGCTCGGAGAGCTTGCCGCGCAAGACGGAAGCGAGAGCCACGAAAAGGGCGATGAGGCCGATCAGGAGGCAGCGGTTGAGTTTCATGCGGACACTTAGAGCTGCAATAGTTGCAATTACAATGATTAATAATGAAAGAAACTGTAACTGTTTTAAATTCATGAGATTATCGGTAATCCTTTCGCTCTGGTGCGTACAATTTCAGGGTCCGAATTGCATCCAAACGCGGGGCGGAACCGTACGAGTCTGGCCTTGGTTTGGCGTGCCGCCAGCGGCGGCGTCGGGAGGTCGCGGCCCGTGCTCCCTCCCTGATTGGGCCGAAGGTTTTTGTTCGAATCGACCCGGCATCCCCGTAGGGTGCGTTTACCCCTCCGGCCAGTTACCCCTATGTATATCGTAACGAGTTACCCCGTCGCGTTGGTCTTCTGCCTCATCACGATGCTCTGCTGGGGCTCGTGGGCCAACACCCAGAAGCTCGCCTCCAAGGCCTGGCGCTTCCAGCTCTTCTACTGGGACTATGCGCTCGGCGTGCTCCTCTTTTCGGTGCTCCTCGCCTTTACGCTCGGGAGCACGGGGGCCGCGGGCCGCGGCTTCCTGGCCGACCTGCACCAGGCCGACAGCCGCTGGCTGGGCTCGGCGCTCATCGGCGGGGTGATCTTCAACCTGTCCAATATCCTGCTCGTCGCGGCGATCGACATTGCCGGGATGGCGGTCGCCTTTCCGGTCGGCGTGGGGCTGGCGCTCGTGATCGGGGTCATCAGCACCTACTGGGTGCATCCAAGCGGCAATGCGGCGCTCCTGGCCGCGGGCGTGGCATGCGTCGCGGTCGCGATCATCCTCGATGCCCTCGCGTACCGGCGGCTGGCCGGCGCCCAGTTCGCGGCCTCGGGCAAAGGCATCACCCTCTCCGTGGTGGCCGGCGTCCTCATGGGCTTCTTCTACAGCTACGTCGCCCGGTCGATCGAGAACGCGCCGGTCGTCGAGCCCGGCAAGCTGACGCCCTACACCGCCCTCGTGCTCTTCTCGCTCGGCGTCTTCCTTTCCAACTTCCTCTGGAACACGCTGATCATGATCCGGCCCTTCGCCGGCGCGCCCATCCCGCTGGGGGACTACTTCACCAAGGGCACCCTCCGATTGCACCTGGTCGGAATCCTGGGCGGGGCGATCTGGAACCTCGGCATGTCCTTCAACATCTTGGCCGGCTCCGCGGCCGGCCCCTCGCTCTCCTATGGACTCGGCCAGGGCGCCACCATGGTGGGCGCCCTCTGGGGGGTTTTCGTCTGGAAGGAATTCCGGTCCGCGCCCGCCGGGACCAACAAGCTGCTGGTGGCGATGTTCGTCTTCTACCTCGTGGGCCTCGGCACCCTGGTCGCCGCCCGCCACTGACCCTGCGCACCCATGGCCTCCGCCCGCATCCTCGTCGTCGGCAGCTCCAACACCGACATGATCGTCCGCCTGAACCGCCTGCCCGGCCCGGGCGAGACGGTGATCGGCGGTAAATTCTCAACCGCGCCGGGCGGCAAGGGCGCCAACCAGGCCGTGGGCGCCGCCCGGGCCGGCGGCCAGGTCGCCTTCGTGGCCCGGATGGGATCCGACGCCTTCGGGGACTCCGCCCTCGCCAACCTCAAGCGGGACGGGATTGACGTCACCCACGTGTCCCGCGACCGCCACGCCCCCTCGGGCGTGGCCTTCATCTGCGTCGCCGCTGGCGGCGAGAACCTGATCGCGGTGGCCTCGGGCGCCAACGACCTGCTGCTCGCGGCCGACGTCCAGCGCGCCGCGCGCGCCTTCCGCGGGGTCGACATGGTCCTGGTGCAGCTGGAGACCCCGCTGCCGACCGTGGCAGCCGCGATCGCGCTGGCGGGGCGGGCCAAGGTGCGGGTGATCCTGAACCCGGCGCCCGCCCGGGTGCTCCCCGACCGGCTCCTGCGGCAGGTCTCGATCCTGACCCCGAACGAGCACGAGGCCGAGCTCCTGACCGGCGTCAGGGTGACGGGCGCGGAGTCGGCCGCGCAGGCGGCGCGCGCGCTCCGCCAGCGCGGGGTCCACACGGTCATCGTGACGATGGGCGGGCGGGGCGTCTTCGTGGCCGACGGCCAGGTCGAGCGCTTGGTCGCCGGGTTCAAGGTCAAGGCCGTCGACACCACGGCGGCCGGCGACATCTTCAACGGCGCCCTGGCCGTGGCCCTCGGCGAGGGCCGGGGACTCTTCGAAGCCGTGCGCTTCGCCCAGGCCGCCGCCGCGATCTCGGTCACGCGGGTGGGGGCGCAGCCCTCCGCCCCGCGACGCCGGGAGATCGAAAAGCTCCTTCGCGCCTAGACCTTGGGCTCCCAGCCCGGCTCGTAGGTCCGGCCCCAGAGCTTCATCGCCTCCTCGTCGTGGCGGATGTGCCCGTTCGCCGGATCGCAGTCGAGCATCCGGCCCGTCCGCCAGGAGATATTGCCGAGGTGGAGGAGGGTGGTGCTCTTGTGGCCCTCGGCGATCGGCGAGGTGAGCGGCACGCCGGTCCGGATCGCGTCGACGAAGTTCTGGACGTGCAGGCGGTCGAGGCGGACCCCGTTGGCGCTGCCCGTGTTGGTCCCCTCGGCCTCGGCCGGCTCGACCAGCGCCTTCACCTTCTTCCGCTTCTTGTCGAAGACGGTGTAATTGTTGTTCTCCAGGATCGCGGTGCCCTCGGTGCCGTAGATCATGGCGCCGCGGGACAGGCCCTCGGTCGGAAAGTCATTGCAGCTGCGGCCTTCCCAACTGATCGATTTCTCCTCGGCGAAGTCCCAGCCGATCACCTGCGTGTCCGGCGTCTGCCAGTCGTCCCGGAACTGGTAGCGGCCGCCGGTCGAACCCACCTTGGTCGGGAAGCTGACCCCGAGGACCCAGCGGCAGACGTCGAGCTCGTGGGTGCCGTTGTTCAGCGCCTCGCCGGTGCCCCAGTGCCAGAACCAGTGCCAGTTGTAGGGGATGACGTTGTCCTTGTAGGGCCGCCGCGGGGCCGGCCCCTGCCAGAGCTCGTAGTCCAGCGTCGCTGGGACGGGCGCCTCCTTGCCGACGCCGATGCTGGCCCGCTCGTTCTCGTACCAGCACTTGGCGTAGTAGGCGCGGCCGATGATGCCGCCCTGGATCTCCTTCGCGGCCACCTGCATGTGGGGGAAGGAGCGCCGCTGGTTGCCCATCTGCACCAGCCGGTCGCTCTTGGCGATCGCGCGCAGGAGGAGCTCGCCCTCGTGCGGGTTCTGGCAGCAGGGCTTCTCGACGTAGACGTGCTTGCCCGCGGCGATGGCCAGGATGGCCATGGGCGTGTGCCAGTGGTCGGGCACCGCGATCGTGATGGCGTCGATCGACGGGTCGTCGAGGATGCGCCGGAAGTCCTTCTCCGCCTTGGGGGCCATGCCGGGGAAGGCGGCCGCCTTCTTGACCCCCTTCTCCAGGGCCGGGTCGGACACGTCGCAGACATAGGCGAGCTCGACGTGGTCGATGCCGGCCAGGGACTCGATGTGGTTCAGGCCGCGGCTGTTGGTGCCGATGACGGCGATGCGCACCCGGCCGCTGGGGTCGGAGGGGTTGGCGCGGATCCAGGCGGGCAGGGCGGCCAGGCCGAGCCCGACAGCGGTGCTGGTGCGGAGGAACTCGCGGCGGTCGGATAGGTTGCTCATGGGGAAAGGGGGGCTCAGGCGGCGCCGCGGGTGAGTGCGGCGACGGCCCCGCGCATGTAGCCATAGGACTGGGCGATGCCGGGGACCGGGTCGGGGGTGTCGAGCTCGTGCTCGAGACCGACCTGGTAGGGGTATTTGATGTCGAGGAGGGCGGAGAGGATCCCGACAATGTCCAGCCGGCCGCGCCCGAGGAGGGCGGCCACGTCCTTCTTCACGCCCGCGCCGACCGTCGTATCCTTCATATGAACATCGTAGAGGCGCGACTGGCACTGGCGGATCGCCGCGACCGGGTCGGCGCCGGCGCGGTAGGCGTGGCCGACGTCGATGCAGAGGCCGAGGCGGGTGTCGTACGGCTGCACCGCCTTCCAGACGTCAAACGGGGAGGGGAAGATGGTGTCCTCGGGTCCGTGGTTGTGGAACGCCAGCCGGATGTCGTATTCGCGGACGAAGCGCTCCGTCCGCCGCAGCGCGTCCGCGTCGGGCGGCAGGGCGTACGAGGCGGTCATGGTCGCGAGGCCCGCCGCGTTGCCGCACTCGAAGGCCCGGCGCATGTCGGCGTCGGTATTCTTGAGCGTCACGACCCCGGTGCCGGTCAGGACGAGGCCGGCGTCGCGGTACTTCTGCGCCAGGGCGCGGCACTCATCCGGGGTCCCGAGCAGGATCGGCAGCTGGGTCCGGAAGGCCGAGAAGTGCGTGACGCCGAGCTCCCGCATGGCGGCGATCATGGCGTCGGGCGCGAGCTTGCGCATGGAATACCCGGCGAGGCCCAGCTCGAGGCGGGGTGCCGCCGGGGCGGCGTCGTCGGCCCGCAGGCGGCCGGTTCCGAGGAGGGGGAGCAGGATTCCGGCGACCGCGGCCGTCTTCAGGGCCTCGCGCCGCGACACAATATGATCATCCATGGCGATGGGGGTGGGACGGCAGCCACACCGGGGAGGGGCGGGGGTGGTCGGGCCGTGTTCCCGCCCACCATGCAGCGGGCGCGGGAGATTGTCCAGTGCCTGGACGCGGCGACCGCGGCGACTTATGTCCGGTAACAGACGCTCCACTGGTTTTCGCTTCGGCCTTGCCCGCGGGCCGACCGGCTGTGACGGTTATGCGCGGATGCTGCGACGCCTGGCCAGTCTCTCTCTTCTCTTCGCGTGGTTCTGCGCGAGCGGGGCGCTACTAGACGTGGCCCAGGGCGTCGCCTGGGCCCGGATGTTCGCGGGCTACGCCCGGACGGAGTCGGTGACCGCCGCGGCGCGGGACACGTTCGACCCGGGCCGGCCCTGCGCCCTCTGCCGCGCGGTCAGCCAGGCGCGCGACGCCGCCCCGCGGGCGCTGGCGCCCAACGCCGGCTTGGAAAAGGTCATCCTGATTTGCCAGGAGACGGTTGAATACGTGGGCACGCCGGCGCGGCGCACCTGGTCGGCTGCCGCCTCCCCGGCGGCCGCGGGGCGCGTCGAAGACGTGCCTCTGCCGCCGCCCCGAGGTCTGGTCGGATAGTGCACCTTTCGCGCTGCCGGCCGTTCCCCGGAGGAACGGCGGCGGCGCTTGCCATCCGGGCGCGGGCATCGTCCCGCTGCCGAGACTCCTCCCCTTCGGGGGCCCTCCTTCTGTCAGCAACCTTTCTTTCCATGTCCCTTTCCTTTCGCCGGCATGCGCCGGATCCCTTGTCCTCCTGTCAACGCTCGGTCGTTTCCCTCCGGCGCCTCGGCTGGGTGGCGGCCGTCCTCTTACTTGCGCCGTCACCGGGACGGCCCTGTGCCTGCGGGTGCGGGATCTATGCCGTCGGCACCAGCGATGCCCTGCCGAGCGGCACCGGCGGCACCGGCTTCCTTGACTTCGCGTACCAGGACCAGGACCGGAACTGGACCGGCGACGCGCCCGCGCCGGCGGCGGAGAATCCCGACAAGGACATCCGCACCACCTTCGTGAGCGCCGGCTTCCAGGAGGTGCTGAGCCCCAGCTGGTCCTACCGCGTCGACGTCCCCTATGAATTCCGGCACTTCGAGACGACCGGTGGGGCCACGGGGAACGACCTCGTGTCGCTCAACTTCAACGGCTTTGGCGACGTGCGTCTCCAGGCCACCTACACCGGCCTCAACCCTGGCTTGACCACGGGCGTTTCCTTCGGGCTCAAGCTGCCGACCGGCTCCTACACGCAGAATGACGCCTACGGCGACATTGATCGCGACAGCGAGCTCGGGACCGGCAGCACCGACCTGCTGCTCGGCGCCTTTCACCGCTTCGGGCTCGACGCGGCCTACCAGTGGAATGCGTACGTCCAAGGCATCCTCGATCTGCCGCTGCTGACCCAGGTCGGCTATCGGCCGGGAGTCGAATTCGATGCCGCGTTCGGCGTCTATTATAGCGGCTGGTCCCTGGGTCCCCTCCGGCTGACGCCGACCGGGCTCGTGAAGGCGGCCCTCCGCTCGAGCGACAGCGGGCCCAACGCCTCGCAGCCGGTCGCCTCGGGCTTCGAGCGCCTGATCCTCGCCCCCGGCCTGGGCCTCGCCGTTGGCCGATCCAAGGTCTATGCCGACGTCGAGGTGCCGGTGCTGCAGCACTTCACCGGCAACCAGCTGGCCTCGTCGGTGCTCTTCCGGGTGGAAGTGAGCTACGCCTTCTGACCGGAAGGGTCGCCTACGGGACGACCTTGTCGTTCAGCATCGGGTGGTCCGAGTCCTCGCCCACGGTGACCGCCAGTTGCTTGGTATCGCCGCTGTAGATGAACTCGCACTGCACGTCCGTGGAGAGGGCGTAGAACTTGGTCTGGGACTCGGCGTGGAGCACCAGGTCGCGGTCCTCGAAGTGGAGGTTGAGGAGGCCGTCGGACAGGCGGGTCACCGTCATCGTGTGGTGGCCCTGGCCGTAGCTGCCGACGTAGAGGTTGAGGACCGTGTCCGGGAGCATGAATTCCTTATGGCGGGGGTTGCCGAGCTCGCGCACCCAGATGTTGCGGTAGCGGACGGGGTTGCCGTGGTCCTGCAGCGCGAGCGGCGAGCGGTACGGGTGCGGTTCGTAGGGGATGCGGTTGATCCAGCCGGTGGGGCCGGTCAGCTCGACGTTGTTCTGCACCAGGACGCCGTTGTGGATCACCGTGACCCGGGCCTTGTGGAGGAGCTTGCCGGCGTCGTCGAAGCGGGGCGCCGTCCAGATGATATCATAGATTTCCCACGCGCCGGGCGGGAGCATGGCATTGGCCAGCGGCGGGTACTGCCCGTAGACCGCCGCGGCGGCGCCGTCGGCGTAGGTCTTGCTCTGGTAGGAGTCGAGGACCTGGATCTCGTAGCGGCCGTAGCCGAAGAAGACGCCGCTGTTGCCG
>Ga0302314_10003440_pt1 | contig 29206 bp, 24 predicted proteins | sample III_Palsa_N2_3_FD_200533 | JGI IMG/M metagenome (GOLD analysis project Ga0302314, IMG submission 200533) | Peat permafrost microbial communities from Stordalen Mire near Abisko, Sweden - III_Palsa_N2_3 | ecosystem: Environmental > Terrestrial > Soil > Palsa > Peat permafrost | place: Sweden...
GCGGGCATCCTTGCGGGGAAGCGCGCGGTCGCCGAATCGGCCGGCACCTTCACGACCTACTCGCCGATTTTCGTCGTGCTCTTGATCGGCACCATCCTCATCGTGGGAGCGCTAACGTTCTTCCCCGCGGATGCGCTGGGACCGATCGTCGAGCACCTCGTCTTGCAGCAAGGGAAAACATTCTGATGATCTCGTCGCGTCGCGCAGAACGCCGCCCGCAGGCCCGCTCGCTCTTGGATCGCGCGATCCTCACGCGGGCCGCCGCCGATTCGTTCGTCAAACTCGATCCGCGCTGGCAGGCGCGCAACCCGGTCATGTTCGTCTGCGAAGTCGGCGCGGTGGTCACGCTGTTCTACTTCGTGCGCGATCTGTTCAGCAGCGGTCCCGCGGGATTCGACTTTGCGATCTCGATCTGGCTGTGGTTCACCGTCCTCTTCGCGAACTTCGCGGAAGCGGTTGCCGAAGGCCGCGGCAAAGCCCAAGCCGACTTTTTGCGGCGCACGAAGACCGATACGCAGGCTCGCCGGATCGTCGACGGCAAAGTCGAGATGGTCAATGCATCGCAGTTGCGCAAGGGAGATTTGGTTCGCATCGAACCGAACGAACTGATCCCCGGGGACGGCGACGTCGTCGAGGGCGCGGCGTCGGTCGACGAATCGGCGATCACCGGCGAATCGGCGCCCGTCATCCGCGAGTCCGGCGGGGATCGCAGCGCCGTGACCGGCGGTACGCGCGTTTTGTCCGACTTCATCGTCGTGCAGATCAGCTCGAACCCGGGCGAAACGTTTCTGGACCGCATGATCGCGCTCGTCGAAGGAGCGTCCCGCCAAAAGACGCCCAACGAGATCGCGCTTTCGATCTTGCTCGCCGGTCTGACGATCATCTTTCTGATCGCGGTCGCGACCCTTTCGCCGTTCTCGATCTATGCCGGAACGACCCAGTCGATCACGGTCCTCATCGCGCTGCTGGTTTGCTTGATTCCGACGACGATCGGCGGCCTGCTTTCGGCGATCGGGATCGCGGGAATGGATCGCGTCCTGCAGCGCAACGTCCTCGCGATGAGCGGACGGGCGGTCGAAGCTGCCGGCGACGTCGATACGTTGCTGCTCGACAAGACCGGAACGATCACGCTCGGCAACCGTCAAGCGACCGAGATCGTGCTGGCCGACGGCGTCGCTCGCCCCGTCGCGTTGCGGGCCGCCTATTATTCCTCGCTTCCGGACGAAACGCCCGAGGGCCGTTCGATCGTCGCGCTCGCCGAGGGCGAACTCGGGAGCCCGAGCGCGGTTCCCGACGGTGCGACCTTCGTTCCGTTCTCCGCCTACACGCGGATGAGCGGGCTGGACCTTGCGGGCGGACAAGCGATCCGCAAAGGCGCCCCCGATGCCGTTCGCGCGTGGGTGCGCTCGCGCGGCGGCGACGGCGCGACGGTCCTGAGCTCCGAGGTCGAACGGATCGCGCGGGCCGGCGGTACGCCGCTGCTGCTTGCCGAGAACGACACGATTTTGGGCGTGATCTACCTGCGCGACATTCTCAAGCCGAACATGAAGGAGCGCTTCGACCGGCTGCGCGCGATGGGCATTCGCACGATCATGATCACCGGCGACAATCCGCTAACCGCGAACGCGATCGCGCGCGAGGCGGGCGTCGACGATTTCCTGGCCGAGGCGACCCCCGAAACCAAGATGGGCCTGATCAAGCGCGAGCAGCAATCCGGCCGGCTCGTCGCGATGACGGGCGACGGCACGAACGACGCTCCGGCACTCGCGCAAGCCGACGTCGGCGTCGCGATGAACTCGGGAACGCAGGCTGCCAAAGAGGCCGGGAACATGGTCGACCTCGATTCCGATCCGACCAAGCTCATCGAGGTCGTCGAGGTCGGCAAGCAGCTGCTGATGACCCGCGGCGCGCTGACGACGTTTTCGATCGCCAACGACGTCGCAAAGTATTTCGCCATCCTTCCGGCGATGTTCGTAACGGCGTATCCCGCGATGCGCGCGCTCGACATCATGAAACTCACGACGCCGGGGGACGCGGCGAGCACCCAAGGTGCGATCCTGTCGGCCGTCATCTTCAACGCGCTGATCATCATCGCGCTGATCCCCCTCGCGCTGCGCGGCGTCGCGTACCGCCCGCGCGGCGCGAACATCGTGTTGCGCGACAACGTCCTGATCTACGGTTTGGGCGGAATCGTCGTCCCGTTCATCGGCATCAAGATCATCGACATGATCCTCGTCGCAATGCACCTCACTTAGATGTCACCCTGAGCGGAGCGCCGCAGGCGCGCAGTCGAAGGGCAGACGGTGCAAGGCCAGATCCCGTCGGCGCTTCGACGAGCTCAGTGTGACAAAGGCCTACCCCTCAGTTAATCCGGAGAGATAGCACCATGGCAACCACTACGCAGTCCACGACCCCCGCGAAACCTGGAGCCGAAAATACGCTGCGGCATTTGCTGACCGCGGTCATCTACACGGTCGTGTCGGTAATCGTGTTCGGCATCGTCTATCCGATGGTGATGACCGGGATCGCACTGGTCGTCTTTCCCGCGCAGGCGAACGGTTCGATGGTGTACGTCGACGGGAAGCCGGTTGCGTCGTCGATCATCGGGCAACTCTGGACGAAGCCGCAGTATTTTCAGGGCCGCCCTTCGGCGGCAGGCAAAGGTTACGATCCGACCTCGACCGGAGCGACGAACCTCGGTCCGTCGTCTAAGAAGCTGATCGACTCGACCCGCGACACGATCAAGGCGCTGAAGAAGGCGAATCCCGACGCCACCCTTCCGGTGCCGATGGACCTGGTGACCTCGAGCGCGAGCGGCATCGACCCCGACATCTCGCCCGAGGGCGCGTATTATCAGGCCCCGCGGATTGCAAAGGCGCGGCATCTGAGCGTCGACGCGGTCAACGCGATCGTGGCGAAGTACGTGCACGGCCGCGACCTCGGGTTTCTCGGCGAGCCGCACGTGAACGTTCTCCAACTGAACCTCGCGCTCGACGGCAAGATCTAAGTGCGGTTCGCGCCGGCGGCGTTGGCCGTCTGTCTTTGCTGTACTCCGCTCGCCGCCCGCGCGCAAGCGACGCCGGCGCCGAGCCCGTCGCCGGCTGCGGCGCCGGGCGTCTCGGATCCGTGCACGTCGTTGTCGAGCCTCGTGTCGCGGCCGACGTTCAGCACGGCCGCGTGCGCCGTAAAACGGAGCGACCTTTTGATCGAGACCGGCTATACGAACCTGACGACGAGCGGTAACGGCGCCGCGAGTTCGGTGACGTATCCGCAAGCGAGCTTGCGCGTGGGGCTAGGCCACAATCTCGAGTTCGATTTCAACCCGACATCGATCGCGCGGCTCTCCGGCAACCCGCCCATTACCGGAACGACCGACAGTGCCATCGGTGTAAAATACGAATTCGGGTACACGAGCAAGCTCACGTATGGGGTCAACGCGCTCTACACGCTGGCGACCGGCAGCGGTCCGTTTACCGGCAACGGCGACGGCATCCTCGCGAATGTGAATGCATCCCTGACGCTGTCGCCGGCGCTCGGACTTTTCGGCACCGCCGGCTATAACGAGCAAAGTGCCGGCAGCGTGAGCGTTCCCGCGCGTTACCATGCCTTCCAGCCGTCGCTCGGGGCTACGTTATCGCTCCCGCTGAGCTTCGACGTCTTCCTCGAGGGGTTCGATCAGTCGTCGACGGGGCCGGGCCTCGGGGGCCGCTTCGGCTACGACACCGGCTTCCAAAAAGATGTCGGCTCGCGTCTCCAGCTCGACTTCAATTACTTCGATTACGGCGTTCAAAACGCCGTCCACCCGCACGCGATCGGCTTCGGAGCATCGTATCTGTTCGGATCGTGACGCGGATTTCGCACCTCCGCTACTCGGGCGGGGGCGCGAGGATCAACAGCTGTTTCGCGCCGGCCTCGAGGAGCCGGCGGCCGAACGGCGTGCCGGCCGGCCAGCGCGGTTTATTTCGCGCGCCCTCGAGGGCGATCGTCGTTCCGCCTTCGGCGGTCGCGGCTTCGATCAACGCCTTCGCCGGATCCGCACCCGCCACGACCTTCCAGCGGGCGCGCACGCGGCGCGCCGTCTCGGCAAGCGCGGCGACGACGCGGGAGTCGGCCGCCGCGGCGCTCTTGGCGACGTGGATGACCGAGAGATCGATCTCCAAGCGCAATGCGATGCGCGCGCAGCGCTCGATCAGTTCGGCGTCCCGCTCGCGCGCCTTGACGCCGAGTGCCAGACGCGCAAAGGGCGGCGGCCGTCTGGTCGACCCGCCGCGCGCGCGTACGACTTCGCGAAGGGCGAGCTCGCGAAGTGCCGCGAGGTTTTCGCTGCGAAAGAAGTGCGACAGCGCATCTTCGATTTTTTGCGGGCCGTAGATCTTACCCGCGCGCAAGCGCTCGCGCAGGGCTTCGGGGGTGGTGTCGATCAGGATCACGTCGTCGGCGATCTCCAGGATCTCATCCGGGACGGTCTCCCGTACCTTTTGGCCGGTCAACCGAAGGACGGCGTCGCCCAGCCCTTCGAGGTGCTGAACGTTGAGCGTCGTCATGACGGAGATTCCGGCCCGGATGACTTGTAGCACGTCGTCGTAGCGCTTGGCGTGCGCGTCGCATGGGGCGTTGGTGTGCGCGAGTTCGTCGATCAACGCGATCGCGGGTTTGCGCGCGAGCAGTGCGTCGAGATCGAGTTCGCTGTACGCGATGCCGTCGCAGACCTCTTGACGGCGGGGAAGGGTTTGCAGGCCGGCGATCTTGGCCTCGGTCTCCTTGCGTTTGTGGGTTTCGACAAACGCCGCGACGACGTCGACGCCGGCATCCTGCAATTGGTGCGCCCGATCGAGCATCGCGTAGGTTTTTCCGCTACCGGCTGCGGCGCCGAGGTAGATCGTGAGCCGGCCATACCCGATGCGTAGGCGGTCGGCGGCCGTCTGAGCGTAGCGCGAAAACGTAATTTCACGCTCAGCCGGCGCGAGATACGTGGTCGCATCGGCGATCATGACGTCGCGTTCGATCGGCCGCGACGCGATCCGCTGGGCGAGCGAACCGCACGGAACGGTGATCAGCGTCGCCTTGAGATCGGCGAACTGAGGTTTGGCGATGTCGAAGTTGACCAGCGGAACGACGTCGGCGTCGAGTTCCTTCGAAAGGGCTTCGATCGTTTCGATGTTCCGCTCGCCGACGAGCGCAACGTCGAGCGCGAGGTCGAGGGCGTGCGCGATGCCCGCCGATTTGCGCAGGAAGATTGCGGGATCCCCGTCTCCGGTCGCGAGCGCAAGCGCGATCGACGAGCGGGGCGGGGTGACCTCGGGGGTCGTCAACTCGTCGATCAAACGCAACATCATCTCGCGCAAATACAGGAGCGTCTGGGGACGGAATATCGTGTTGCGCGCGCGCTCGATGTCTTCGGGACGCACGACTTTCCCTGCGGCCAGACGCGCTTCGAGTTGTTCGAGCGAGACGTCGAGGGCGATAACTTGATCGGCCGCGCGTAAGAACGAGAGCGGGACGATCTCACGCACGGGAAAACCGATCAGGCCTTCGGCGGTAGCGGCGACGGTTTCAACGTGCTGGATGTTGAGCGCGCCGATGACGCCGATTCCGGCCTCGCGCAGCGCCAGCGCGTCCTGCCAGCGCTTTTGGTGGGCGCCGCCCGGCAGATTCGTGTGCGCGAGCTCGTCGAGCACGACGAGTTGCGGGCGCATCGCTACGGCTGCCTCGAAGTCGAAATCTTCGAACGTCCCCGTGCCGATCTTGACGCTCCGGGGCCGAACGCGCGGGATCTTCTCGGCTAGTCGATCGAGATCGGGCCGGGCCTTCGTTTCGATCCACCCAAGGACGACCCGTACGCCGCTCTCCTGTAATCGGATCGCGTCGTCGAGCAGGCGGCGCGTTTTCCCGGCGCCGGGAGCGCTCGCAAGATAGACGGTGAGTCGCGGAGCGGAGCCGATGTCTTTGAGCAGCGCCTCGGCGGACGGTCTGCCCGATCGGTCGTTCACGGTTCCCGGTGCTTCTCGCAAGGGAGCCGGCACCCCTCAAAAACTGATGTGATGGTCGACGACAATTGCCGTCCCGTGCAAGGTGGGCGGAAGACCTCCCGGTATCGACGGCTCTCCGTTTAGACCGAACCGTCGCAATTGCACGAAGAGCTGCTGGCCCTTGCCGAAATCCCACTCGGTTCCCACAAAACCCATTCCGTAGAATGCATCCACCGGCGTCGTGGCCCAAGTTCCTTCGACTTCGTACCGGCCGTAACCGGCTTCGGCGATCAAGCGCTTCGAGAAGCTGTGCTGCTCGGCGAGAATCGCTTGCGGATAACGGATCGCAACCAGATCGGCCGCCGCGCTGCCCGTATAGTCCCGATGTTGAAGATCGTGTGCGTAGTCGATCGAGAAGCTGTCGCGATCGAGGTGCCAAGCCGCGTAGAGAACGACCCCGCGCGTGTGCCCGAACGTCGAATCTCCCGGCTGCAGCGTAAGGTAGTCGACCTCGACAAAGCCCGTCTTCGTAAGGTTGTCGTACGTCGACGGATCGATCTGCCGATACGCGTACGCGGCCGCGTGCGTTTCGAGCCGGCCGCGCGTCAGATCGCCGTGGATGCGGTAACCGAGCCGATTCGATCCGCCGAAGTTGTCGTTGACGAGTTGGTACGTGCCCTTCAGCCAGGGGCCCGGGAACTGCCAGGGATTACCCCAGATATTTTCCGAGATGCCATAGGGCAGCACGGTCGTCGCGTACGTTGGGTCCATCCGGTAATACTCGGCGCCGAGTGCCTCGTTGCCGTTGAAATTTCGCGTAAGGCTGTAGTGCTCGTAATCCCCGGGCTGCGCGGTGCCCGGCCGGGCGACGAGGCCCGCGTCGTACCACGAACGCCCGATCTCGGCGAGCGCATCGTATCCGCGAAGCGGATGGACGAACGCGCGGAACCCGGCAATCATTTGCCGTTGATCGGCGAGCGAACTCGTGGCTAGACCCCCCTCCGGTCCCGGATGGATCGCCGGATCCGCACCAAAGAGGGCCGGAACCACAAGCGGGCTGCCGTGGGTCGCGACCGAAACGAGATCGACGGAGAAGCGTCCCGCGTTGCCGCGGTCGAGCACGACCGCTCCGCCGCTCATCCGCGCGCTCGTCGCCGGCGGAACCGGAAGCAGCGCGTCGGTCGTTTCGAACGTGAAGGCTCCGATCCGGCCTTGGGCATCGACGCCGAGGAGCGGCAACGCCGGCGCGATGTGGTTCCACGAGCCCAGGTCGGCGATGGGCGGCCCGACGGACTCGAAGGTTTGGAGGTTCATCGAGGCCGGGACGCTGGTAAGGCTCGGCGGCAGGAACGCAAAACTGTCGTAGTGCGACGGCGTGATGTAGCCGCCGGTCACGCTCCAGCGATTGCCGGGATCGTGGAGCGAGAGAAAGTACGGCATTACGATTTCGCCCGTGGTCGCGTCGTTCGTGCCTGCGTGGGTCGGAAAGATGATGCCGTACGGCAGGTACGAGCGGCCTTCGTGCGGATCGAGTTGACCGACGAGCGGCTCGCCCCAATAGATCGCGTTCGTCACGTCGCCGCTCACGCCCGCGAAAACAAACGACGCGTCCGTCACGACGTTCGCCGTGCGGTAGGTGCCGGTCAGTTGATATTGTATCTGCCCCGCGGAGCCGGGCAGAAGCGGCGCCGAGCTGAACCAGTCGTACGGCGTGATCGGCGAAAGGGGCGATCCGGCCGCGAATCCCGGGCCCTCGGGCGGCGTTTGGCCGGGGCCGCCGGTCGCGTGATTGACGAACGCTTCCGAACCGCTTACGGCCAGCGAGAATGCCGGTTGCGGCGACGGTGCAGGCGAACGATTGCCGGTCGAGGGCGGACTCGAAGCCGCCGTGTCCGGTGGCGGCGATGCGGCGGCCTGCTCGCTTGCTGCCGGCGCCGCGGCGACGGCAGGCGCGACGAGCGAGACGATCGCCGCAATCACGAATCCACGCCAGAACATGGGCCGCGAACGGTTCGGCGCCGTCGGTCTGCCCACCCGCACTCCCGGAGTTTTCAAGATTCCGCGGAATGTGCGCGCGATGAGCGTTGCGGAGCGGGGTTCACAATTGCGGCCGAGCCTTGCGATCGCCGCGCTCGGGGTCGTCTTCGGCGATATCGGAACCAGCCCGCTCTACACGATGAAGACGTGCTTCACGACGGCGCGCGTCGAGCCGACGCTCGAGAACGTCCTCGGCATCCTCTCGCTCCTGTTGTGGCTGCTGGCATTTGTCGTGTGCGTGAAGTACATCGGGAATCTGATGCGCGTCGATCACGACGGAGAGGGCGGAATTCTTGCCCTGCTCGCGATCGCATCGCCGCCCCGGTCGTTCGGCATCCCGTTGCCGCTGGGATGGTTGACCGTCGTTGTCGTCGCGGGTGCGGCGATGCTCTTCGGTGACGGCATGATAACGCCGGCGATCTCGGTACTTTCCGCCGTCGAGGGCCTCGGCGTCGCGACCAAAGACGCTCAGCCGTTTATCGTGCCGGCATCGGTCGCAATCCTCACCGGGCTCTTTCTCATCCAGTCGCGGGGAACCGAGAAAGTCGGGCGGCTCTTCGGTCCCGTCATGCTGGTCTGGTTCGTCGCGATCGGCGTCGCGGGAATCGTCGCGATCGTCAAAACGCCGCGGGTCCTCTTCGCCCTCAACCCGATGTACGCTTTGCGCTTCATCACGCACCATGGCCTCTTTGGGTTCCTTGTTTTCGGCGGCGTCGTGCTGGCGATGACCGGCGTTGAAGCACTCTACGCCGACATGTCACATTTCGGCCGAGCTCCGATCGCAATCGCGTGGTACGCGCTCGTCTTTCCGGCACTGATCCTGAGCTACCTCGGCCAGGGTGCGGTCCTGCTCGCGGATCGCGCTGCGTTCGATTCGCCCTTCTACGCGATGACGCCCGGCGCGTTTCTCATGCCGATGGTCGCGCTCGCGACGCTTGCGACGATCATCGCTTCGCAGGCCCTCATTTCAGGCGCCTTTACATTAACCGAACAGGCGATCAATTTGAACCTGTGGCCGCGCATGACGGTCTTGCACACGTCCTCCGAATTGCGCGGGCAAGTCTACGTCCCGGTGGTCAACGTCGCGGTCGGCATCGCGTGCGTCACGCTGGTGCTCACCTTCCGCACGAGCGACCACCTCGCCGCGGCCTATGGGCTCGCGGTCTCCGCGACGATGCTCGCGACGTCGATCGCGTTTTATGCCGTGGTTACCAAGGTCTTGAAATGGAAGCGAGCCGTCGCCGTGCCGCTCGTGACCTCGTTCATCCTGGTCGACGGCGCGTTCTTTCTGGCGGGCCTTCAGAAGATTCCGGAGGGCGCATGGGTACCGCTCGTTATCGCCGTCGTATTCGTCGTAACGTCGCTCACGTGGCTCGAGGGCCGGCGTGGCGTAGCGGAAGCGCTCCTCGGGCTTCAAATGCCGTTCGAACAGTATATGCGTGAGGCTCGTCCCACGGTCGGCGAGGCAAGCGGGACGATGATACTGCTGACGGGGGACCAGCACGGCGTTCCGTTTGTGGGCGGAAATCACCAGTGGATCCGGGCACGCGCGAACGAAGAGCGCGTCGTCTTGCTGACCCTCGTTCGAGCCGCGCGTCCGTACGTATCCGATGCGGAACGCGTCACGATCAAGCGCGTTTCGGCACGGCTCGCGCTCGTTACCGCGCAGTTCGGCTACATGGAACCGCCGAGTATCGACCCGGTCCTTCACGCTTGCGGGGCGAAGGGGCTGCATCTCGATTCGGCCGAGACCTCGTTTTTCTCGGCCGATCCGAAGTTGGTCCGCGCGCCCCAAGGGGCATTGCCGGCCTGGCAACGGCGCTACTTCGAAGTTCTGCTCCGCAATTCGCGTCCGTTGCCGGACGATCTCGGCATCCGGCCCGAATGGCGGGTCGAGCTCGGCGTTGAGGTCGCTATCTGAAATTAGGTGAATTCGGCCGAGGGGGCGTGCGCACCAAAAGTGCGAAGACGGGCACGAGCCACTCTCCGTGGAGGCAGCCGGATTCCGTCGCAAGCTTGGGGGACCACGTCGCGCACCGAACCGCGTTGGCCCGCGTCGCTAGCGATGGTTGCCGCCGCCGCGCTCAACTTTCTGCTGCCGGGAAAGTTCACGCTCGGGCCGCCGTGGCTGGTCCCGGTGCTCGAGATGGCGATCTTAATTCCGCTCTACATCTCCTCACCCGTCCGGCGCGCGGACGAGAGCCGCTGGCAGAGCATCTTCGCGAACCTGCTGATCGCAATCGCGAACGTCGCCAACATCTCGTCGCTCGTGCTGCTGGTGAAGCAGATCGTTTTCAATACGAAGGTAACGACCGGCCCCGAGTTACTCTTCTCGTCGCTCGCGATCTGGCTTACCAACATCCTGGTGTTTAGCCTCTGGTTTTGGGAACTCGATCGCGGCGGCCCCGACGACCGCTTGCGCGACGACCACGGTCCACCCGATTTTCTCTTTCCGCAAATGGTCACGCCGGGTTGCGCGCCCGCGCCATGGTCGCCGGCGTTCGTCGATTATCTTTACCTCGGCTTCACGAACGCAACCGCGTTCAGCCCGACCGACGTCATGCCCCTTACGCGTTGGGCGAAGATGATGATGCTCGCCGAGGCGGTCGTCTCGCTCGCCACAATCACCATCGTCGCCTCGCGCGCGGTGAACATTATCAGCTGAACGGTAGAAGGGCAGTGGAGGAATTGCTATGGGAAAACTGGCCGAACGGCAATGTGTTCCTTGTCGCGGCGACGTCCCGCCGCTGACGCGAGAGCAGCTTTCCGGGCTGATCGCCCAGATCGACGAAGCGTGGGACGTTCGCGACGTTCCCGGCGGGCGGACCGAAAGCGACGTCGTGTTCGCCGCGAAATGCGACCTCCTCTATCGCGCCGCTTCGAAAACGCCCGCAGCATAGCGTGCCGCTGCCCGGGGCGCCGGCTTTTCCGGAAGGGCTGCGGCAACGGATCGAAGCGGCACTCGCGCTGCACGCGGGCGACGACGTTCCGCGCACGCGCCATTGCGACCGCGACGGCCCGCATTTCACGAACCGGCTGATCTTGGAGACGAGCCCGTATCTGCGCCAGCACGCGCACAACCCGGTGAATTGGTTTCCCTGGGGAGACGAAGCGTTCGATGCGGCGCGGAGCGAGGGAAAGCCGGTATTTCTGTCGGTCGGCTACTCGACGTGCCACTGGTGTCACGTTATGGAGGAAGAGTCATTCGAGGACGTCGAGATCGCCCGTTACCTCAACGAGCGGTACGTAGCGATCAAACTCGACCGTGAAGAACGGCCCGACGTCGATGCCGTCTACATGACGGCCGTTGTGTCGCTGACCGGGCAAGGCGGATGGCCGATGAGCGTGTGGCTCGACGCGGAGCGCAGGCCGTTTTTTGCGGGCACGTATTTCCCGGCGCACGACGGTGACCGCGGGGCGCACCGCGGGTTCGCGTCGATCCTGCGCGAGTTGGCGGACATCTACCACGCCGAACCGCAGCGCGTCGCGCTCGCAGCGCAATCGATTACGGATGCGGTGCGGAGCGAGATGATCGGCAGCCGGGGCGGTCCGGCGCCGGCCGGCACCGCATTGCCCGGCACGAGCGTGCTCGATTCGGCGATGCAGTTCTATCGGCGCGCGTTTGACGAAGTCTACGGCGGAATCCGCGGCGCCCCGAAGTTCCCCTCGACCTTTCCCGTCCGGCTGCTCCTGCGCTACCACCGCCGCACGGGCGACGCCGCCGCGCTCGCGATGGCCGAGCACACGCTCGAAATGATGGCTGCGGGCGGAATGCACGACCAGCTGGGCGGCGGGTTTCATCGCTATTCGACCGACGAGCGCTGGCTCGTCCCGCATTTCGAGAAGATGCTCTACGACAACGCCTTGCTCGCGCTGGCCTTCGCCGAGGCGTGGCAAGTCACCAAGCGCCCCGACTTCGCGCGCGTCTTGCGCACGACGCTCGACTACGTGCTGCGCGAAATGACGGCGCCCGAAGGCGCGTTTTATTCGGCGACCGACGCCGATTCGGAAGGGGAAGAAGGCGCGTTCTTCGTCTGGAGCGAGGACGAAATCCGCCGCCTTCTCGGCGCGCAGGCCGAGCGCTTCGTGCGCTTTTACGGCGTAAGCTCCCAGGGAAACTTCGAGGGGAAAAACGTTCTGTTCGTCCCGCATCCCGACGAGCGAGAATGGGAGGCAACGGCGAGCGCGCGCGAGGTTCTTCGTGCGGCGCGAGAGCAGCGTCCGCATCCGCTGCGCGACGAGAAGATCCTCGCAGCGTGGAACGGACTGATGATTTCGGCGCTGTCGTTCGGTGGCCGCGTCCTCGGCGACGGCCGCTACGTCACGGCGGCCGAACGCGCCGCCGATTTCGTTCTGTCCGCAATGTGCGCGAACGGGCGCTTGCAGCGCAGTTGGAAAGAAGGACGGACGTCCGGCCCGGGCTTCCTCGAGGACGACGCATTTTTCGTCGCGAGCCTGCTCGATCTGTACGAAGCGACGTTCGACCGGCAGCGGCTCGCGCAAGCGTTGGCGCTTGCAAAGCAAACCGAGCTACGCTTCGGCGACGGCGAGGGCGGCGGCTGGTTTCGCAGCGCCGGCGATCACGAAGCACTCGTCGCGCGTGAAAAACCCAGCCACGACGGTGCGGAGCCCTCCGGCGCGTCGGTCGCGCTGCGCAACGCTTTGCGCCTGCACGCCCTCACTGCCGACGATCGCTGGCGGCAACGTGCGGAGCGGGCGCTTCGCGCGTACGCGCCGGAAATGGCCGCGCACCCGGCAGCATTTTCCGAGATGCTGCTCGGGGTCGACTTCGTCACCGATACGCCCCCACAAATCGTCCTGGTATGGCCCGCGGGCGAGGGCCCGCCGCCCGCGTTCGTCGATCCGCTGCGCGAAACGTTTCTCCCCAACCGTGCGTTGGTCGGCGCAGCCGAAGGCCGAGAACTCGAACAACTCGCGCGGATCGCGCCGATCGCGAGCGCCAAGATCGCTCTTGGCGGCTTGGCGACGGCATACGTGTGCGAACGCGGCGCCTGCCGTTTGCCGGCGACCGATCCCGCTGAAATGGAAGCGCAAATCGAAGCGTTGCGCGGTCACGCCTCGTAGTTCGGGGCCCGGCCCGCAGGGGACCCGCACACCCGCCCCCAAGCGCATCGTGTGGAGCAACGCTGGATTCGTCCGTCGTGCATAGCGCTGCTCGTTGCAGCCTGGATCCTCGACCTCTTGACCCCGCAACTCTTCGTCGTGGCGATCCTGCTCAACGGACCGATTGCGATTTCGAGTTTGGCGCTGGATTCGCGTTTTACGCGCTTGCTCGTGGTGCTCGCGCTCGTTGCCGATGCGACCGCGGGCTATGCGAACGGGTTCCACGATCATCGCTGGGATCCGTTTGCGATCGGCGACCGGGTTATCGCCGGGATGTCGTTTCTGCTCGTGGGCGGCCTCAGTATCGCGACGCAGAGCTCGGCGGCTCGCGCCGGCGAACTTGCCGCGCGCCAGGATCGCGCCGCGCGCGAGCGCAGCGTGCGCCGCGCCGTCGAAGCCGTACGCGCTTCGGTCAATCCGGAACTCGTGAAGCGCGCGATCGTTCGCGAAGCTCCGCGTTCGCTTGGCGTCGACGTCGCCCTGCTGTACGTCTTCGAACCGAGCCTCGACGAACCGTCGACCTATTCCGCCCGTGCGGACGGAGAAGTCGATTTCACGTCGGAACGGCCGCCGGGCGAAATCTTGTCGCTGCTTCACCGCATCGCCGAGCAGCACGAGGGCATCGCGACGGTTCTGGAGACGGACGCGCTTGGCCGCTTGCGGCTCGACACGTTCGGCGCGCGCAACGCAATCGCGGCGCCGCTGGTCGAGCACGAAACGACGTTCGGCGTGCTGATCTTGCTCCGCCGTGCGGCCGCGTTCGAGCCGCACTACGAAGAAGCTCTTTCCGCGTTCGCGGATCAGGCAGCGATCGCGCTCGCGCAGGCTCGCGTCTTCGCGCAGCTCGGCGAGCGGAACGAGGAGTTAGCCGCGGCCAACGTCGCATTGCGCGAGCGCAACGACGTTATCCGCGACCTCGTGTACGCGCTCTCGCACGACCTGCGCACGCCGCTTGCCGCGGCGAGCATGACGATGCGCCAAGCCCTCGACGGCGCCTACGGCCCGCTCCCCGCCGCGTATCGCGAGATCCTCGAACGAACGATCGCCTCGAACGACGAGTTGCAACGCCTGGCGGAGACGCTGCTTCTGGTCTCGCGTTACGAATCGGGCGATCGCAGCGTGCGCCGCGAGACGGTCAACCTCGGCGCGGTCGCGGCCGACGTCGTGCGCGAGCTCGAACCGTTGTGGCGCAGCAAACGCGTCGAACTGACGAACGAGCTCGCGCCCGGCGTTACCGTCGCCGGCGACGAGCGCGAGATTCGCCGCGCGATCGTCAATCTGCTCGCCAACGCGATTACGTTCACTCCGGCGGAGCGCCGGATCGTCGTGCGCGTCGCAAGCACGGATACGTTAGCGACCGTCGCGGTCGACGACGACGGCTATGGTGTCCCGGAGAGCGAGCGCGACCTGCTCTTCGGGCGCGTCGGGCCGAATGCGAGTCGCCAGGGAGCGGGCTCGGGCCTGGGTCTCTATCTCGTGCGGCGGATCGCCGAGAGCCACGGCGGCAAGGTCGCGTACGCGCCACGCCCGGACGGCGGAAGCATCTTCACGCTCTCGTTTCCGCTTGCGCCCGCGCGCGTACCGGTATGAAGACGGTCGTGCTCGTTGAGGACCACGCGCTGACGCGTGCCGGTTTGCGCACCGCGCTCGATAGTGCCGGCGACTTGCAGGTCGTCGCCGAGGCCGGCGACGGCCCAAGCGGCCTGGCCGCGATTCTCGAACACCGCCCCGACGTCGCCGTCATCGACATCGGACTTCCCGGAATCGACGGCATCGAACTGACGCGCCGCGTACGCATCGAGGCGCCGGCAACGCGCGTGGCGATTCTCACCGTGCACGACCTCGAAAGCGAGATCCTCGCGTCGCTCGCGGCCGGAGCCGACGCCTACTCGCTGAAGACCTCGCCGCCCGAGCGCATCGTCGCCGCGATTCGGACCGCAGCCGAAGGGGGCGCGTATTTCGATTCGCACATCGCCCACGTTGCGATGAGCCGGATCGCTGCGCGGGGGCCCGCGCTCTCCGAGGACTCGCCGCTGACCCCGCGCGAAACCGAGATCCTCCGCATGATCGCAAACGGACGCGGTAACGCGGAGATCGCAAGCGCCCTCTTCATCGGCCTCGGCACCGTGAAGGGCCACATCCGCGACATCCTCGAGAAACTAGCCGCAAACGACCGCACGCAGGCAGCCGTCGCGGCGCTGCGCCGGGGGCTCATCTAAAGCTCGATGAAGCGCCGTTTGATCGCCGGCTCGATAACCGTCGCGCTCGCGTGGCCCGCGTTTGGCGCGAGCGCAGCGGCAGATCGGATAACGGCGGCCGGGGCGCATGGCGCCGTCGCGACCGATCAGGAGTTGGCTTCGGACACGGGCCTGCGCGTGTTGCGCGAGGGCGGGAACGCCGTCGATGCGGCGGTCGCGATCGGCTATACGCTCGCGGTGACCTTCCCGGCGGCCGGCAACCTGGGCGGCGGCGGGTTCATGTTGATCCGTTTTGCTCGCGGTGCCGCGCATTTCATCGACTTCCGTGAGACGGCGCCGTCCGCTGCACGGGCCGGGATGTATCGCGACTCGCGGGGCCGGATCGTTCCCGATCGCAGTACGGTCGGGCCCTTATCGATCGGGGTACCGGGAAGCGTCGCGGGCCTCGAGTTCGCGCGCGAAAAATACGGGACGCGCTCGCGGCGCGACCTCATGAGCGATGCGATCGATTACGCCGAACGCGGCTTCACCTTAACCGAGGCGGACGCAGCGGTGCTGCACCGCTCCCAAGATTTGTTGACGAAGTATCCGGCGACCGCGGCAGTCTTCACCGCCGGGCGCGCGACGCTGCCGGCAGGGACGTTGCTGCGCCAGCGCAACCTCGCACGAACCTTGCGGTACATCGACGCATTCGGTAGTGACGGCTTTTACAAGGGTACCGTCGCCCGAGATATGGTCGCCGCAATTCGCTCGGGCGGCGGCATCGTGACGAAAGCGGATCTCGCAAACTACCGTGCGATCGAACGGGCGCCGCTGAGCTGCTCGTATCGCGGCGAGACGATCGTGACGTCGCCGCCGCCGAGTTCGGGCGGCGTCGCGATCTGCGAGATCCTCGGCATCCTGGGCGATACCAAACCGGCGCTTCCGATTCGCAGCTTCGCGAACACGCACCTCGAAGTCGAGGCAGAGCGCCGAGCGTTCGCCGACCGGAACACGCAAATCGGCGATCCGGCGTTCGTGACGTCGCCGGTCGGGCGCCTGCTCGATCCCGCTTACCTCCGCCGGCTGCGCGCCCAGATTGCGGCGGACCACGCGACCCCGTCGAGCGAGGTGCGCGGCGGGATCGCAACCCACGAGGGGACGAACACGACGAACTACAGCGTCGTCGACGCGGCCGGGAATGCCGTCGACGTCACCTACACGCTCAACAATTCGTTTGGGAGCGGATTTGTCGGCGGCGTCACCGGCGTCTTGCTCAACGACGAGATGGACGACTTCACGAGCAAACCGGGCGCACCCAACATGTTCGGGCTCGTTCAGGGTGTCGCTAACGCGATCGCTCCCGGAAAGCGCCCCCTTTCGTCGATGACCCCATCGATCGTCGTGGATCGTTCGGGGCGCTCCGTTCTCGTCGCCGGCGCGGCGGGTGGGCCACGCATTATCACGACGACGCTCGACATCATTCGAGCGGTGGCCGGCTTCGGCGAGGACGCGCCGAGCGCGCTTGCGGATCCGCGGATCCACATGCAGTGGTTGCCGGACGTGCTCTACGCGGAACCGGATGCGTTCGGTGCGGAGACACTCTTAAGACTGCGCGAGGCGGGTTACGCCGTCGAGTTCGGCGCGGCGGAATCCGCGGCAAATGCGGTCGCGACGCGGCCCGACGGTACGCGCGTCGGCGCGCACGACCCGCGAACCGCTACCGGCTCAGCCCTTGCGTACTAGTGCGGCCCTAGCTATTCGCGTTCCGATACACCGTTGCGGTGCTATCGCCGTTTGACGTCATGAAGAGCTTACCGTCTCGAACGTCGTAGGTGTAATCCAGAGAGCGCGAGCCTTCGACGATGCTCAGATGTTTGCCGTCGTCCAGGGTGTAGCTGTCGTGTTCGGTCTTGAGCTTCGAGGGTGTATTCAGCACGGCGGCTAGTGCGCCGCCGGCAGCGACGTACGAGGCCTCGAGCCGTCCATCCGGTTTGAAATCGAGCCGGACGAATTGCGGCAAGTTTGGCCGCGGAGGCGGAGTATCGCCGTTGAGCTTCCAGGACCCGACGATCGGAGAGACAGCATTCTTCGCGTCTGCTCCGGCCTTCGAAGCAGCCTGTTGTGCTGCGCTGCACGCGCTCAACGCGGCGGCGAAGAGGAGCAGTGAAGCGGACAGAACCAACGAGGACGCTCTCACGTTCAGCGCCGCGCGGCCGCCACGAAATCCTGCATCGAGAACGGGGCGACGCGAACGGCCGGATGTTGCGGCGGCCACTCGATCGCGTAGGCGGAGACCAACAGCATGAGGAGCAGCGCGGCGCTCGGGGCCCAGGTGAAAACGGCCGTTGCGACGGCGCGCGCCGCACTCGGCGGCCGGCGCAGGCCGCACACGATGTAGCGCCGTCCGCTTCGGACGACAACCGCTCGTCTGCGCCGGCCCTTCGCTCTCATCGCTACATCACGCTGGGGTCTTCGCTCCAGCTAAGACCGCGCGCACGTCCTCGCGCGACTCGTTTTTCACCATTAAAATCACGGCGTCCCCGGCGCGCAGCGACGTGTCGCCGGTCGGGATCAGCAGGTCTTCGTTCTTGCGGTCGACCGCGACCACGATCGACGAGCGCGGGAGGCCGATGTCGACGATGCGCTTCCCGTCGGCCGGCGAACCGGCCGGGATGCGCAGCTTGACGAGCTCGAGATCGCCGTCTTTGAGCTTTGTGATGATCGAGTAGTCGTGCGAGTTGACGTGCTGGTTGATCGCGTCGAGGATCACTTCGGTCGACGAGATGAGGGTGATCGGGTTTTCGCGATCGATCGATTCGAAAACGAGCTTATTCTTGGGATTGTTGACGCGCGCGATGCAACGCGCCTTCGAATGCTTCTTCGCAATCAGGCACACGACGAGGTTGTCCTCGTCGTCGCCGGTGTCGGCGACAACGATATCGGCGCGTTTTATCCCGGCTTGGTCGAGGACGAGCGGATCGCATCCGTCCCCGACCATCGTGACGTCGGTCTCGAGCAGGTTCGCCATCATCTGCGCTTTCTTAGCGACCTTCTCGATAACGATGACTTCGTGCTCTTGGGCGAGGAGCGCACGGGCCAGGTACGTTCCGACCTTGCCCCCGCCGACGATCATGACGAACATCGCTTACGCCGTCAGCTTTATCGGCACGTCTTGCGTCGTCGATGCAAAACGTGCGACGAAATCCGAGAGCGCTTCGGGTGCGACGATCGCATTGATTTCGTCGCCGGGCGAGAGGACGTCTTCGAGCGAGGCGACGAACACGCGGACGCCGCGGCGTACCGCGGCGATGCGAATCATTCCGGGCTTCTCGATCTCTGCGATTCGCAGCCCGGCTTCGCTCGGGCGCAACGTGACCGCGAGCGACGAAAGCTTTCCGAAGTCGAACGAGGGAACCGACTCGTACGGCATGTGCATGAGCTTGTCGCGCACGATCTTCGCGCCGATCGTCGTCGGACAGACGGTCTCGATGCCGAGTTCCCGATAGAGTTGGCCGCGCGGCGGGTCGTAGATGCGCGCCACGATCTTCTTGACGCCGAACATGCGCTGGGCGATCAACGCGGCCATCACGTTGCGGTTGTCGCCGTCGGTGACGGCGACGAACCCGTCGGCCGTTGCGGCCCCCGCGCGCAGGAGGACGTCGTAGTCGATACCGGTCCCGACCTCGACCCGGCCGCTGAAGTGATTGCCCAGCCGTTTAAAGGCCGCCGGGTTTTCGTCGACGACCGTAACGTCGTGCGCTTCGGCCGAGAGGAGCTTTGCGAGGGTCGCGCCGACGCGGCCGCAGCCTACGATCAGATATTTCATGCTTCGATACTCAACTTCGGATGCGCCGCAGGGCGACCCTTGGCACGCAAGTAAGCGTACCCAAAGAGAGAGCAGGAGGCCCAGTCCCCTGCGAGAACCGAGCGAGGTCCCGGGGCGGCCGTAGCGCCGAGCCTGGCAAAATCCGCAGATTCGGGGCGTAGCTCAGCTTGGTAGAGCGCTGCGTTCGGGACGCAGAGGTCACAGGTTCAAATCCTGCCGCCCCGACCAGTTTAACGAGCAAGGGCCCCGTTTTGTTCAGTCGGTTCAGTCCAGCCTCGAAGCGCGTCCTGCGCGCAGCCGAGCAAGCCTCCCGCAACCACAACCACTATTATGTGGGTGTCGGGCATCTCTTACTCGCCCTGCTCGAGGAGCACGATCCGGGTGTCGAGGCGCTTCTTGCCGAGTACGGCGCGAACCCCGCCGAGGTCGTCGAGGACCTGCGGCGAGCGCTCGGTACCGGCGACGACCGGCTCTGGGACGGCATTCTTGTAACCCCACGCGTCCTCGGCGCGGTCGCGCGGGCCGACGCCGCGGTGCCGGCCGGGGAGCCGATCGAGCCGGCGCACCTCCTCGACGCGATGGCCGTTGAAGGCGCCGGCCTCGCGGCCGAGATTTTGGCGCGATATCGAGCGAAAGCGCCATCGCGGCCGGTGGCCCCCTAAGTGGAACACGTCACCCACTTCTTTTTAAGCATCGTCGATCACGCCGGCTATCCGGGGCTTTTTTTGGTGATGATGGTCGCCAATATGGGGCTGCCGGTCGGCGCGGAACTCATCGTTCCCGCCGCGGGGGCGCTCGCGGCGACCGGTCATCTCTCGAGCGTTTGGCTCGTCGCGCTCGTGGCGACGGCCGGCGAACTCGTGGGAGGGGCGGTCCTCTATGCGGTCGGGTACGTGGGCGGCCGGCCGTTCGTGGCCCGCTACGGCCGTTTCCTCAAGGTCGATGAAAAGAAGCTGGATCGGTTCGATGCGTTCTACCAGCGCCACGGCAGCATCATCGTGCTGGTTTGCCGCTTCCTGCCCTTCGTGCGCGGCTTCTCAGCTTTACCGGCCGGCGTTTCGCGGATGCCCAAAGCGTACTTTCTTGCATACACGGCCGCCGGTTCCGCGGTCTTTTGTTTTGGGCTCGCGTACCTCGGAAGCGAGTTCGGCCAACATTTCGATGAAATCGCTCCTCAAATCCACAAAGCCACGACGGCGTTTATCGTCGCACTGGTCCTCGTGCTCGCGCTGTTCCTGGCTGCGCGCATCGCCTACGTGCGCCGCAAGGCGAGTCAAACACCGTAGCGTAGCGGCGAGAGGCCCCGCGCGGTGAGCGAAGCCCTCCTCCCCCGAAACCTCGAAGATACGCTCGGCCAGCTGCCCGACGCGCCCGGCGTCTACTTAATGCTGGGCGAAAACCAGCGGATCCTCTACATCGGTAAGGCGGTCTCGCTCCGCAACCGGGTGCGCTCGTACTTTCAGGATTCGGCCGCGCACACGCAGCGTACCGAGCGTTTGGTGGAGCGCGTCTCCGACGTGCGCTGGATCGTCGTCAACAACGAGATCGAGGCGTTGATCCTCGAAGCGAATCTGATCAAGCGCCACCAGCCGCCGTTCAACGTGCGGCTGCGCGACGACAAACGCTATCCGTACCTCAAGGTGACGAACGAGCATTTCCCGCGCGTGCAGTTCACCCGGGTCGTGCGCGACGACGGCGCACGCTATTTCGGTCCCTACACCAACGCCCACGGCCTGCGTGAACTGATCAACCTCGTCCGCGTCGTCTTCCCCTTGCGCACGTGCCGCGAGCCGATCGACGGGAAGCGCAAGCGGCCCTGTCTGCAGTACCACATCAGGCGCTGCATGGCGCCCTGCGTCGGTTTTCAGACGGAAGCCGAGTATGACGAACTCGTCGACGAGGTCGTGCTCTTCTTGGAAGGGCAACAAGACCGGCTGCTCGAGCGCCTGCATGCGGAGATGAACGATGCGGCGGCGCGCATGAACTACGAGGCCGCGGCGCGGTTGCGCGACCGGGTCGTCGCCGTGCGGCGCGTCACCGAGAGCCAAAAGGTCGTCTGGCGCTCGCGCATTGACATGGATCTAATCGCCTCGGCGCGAGCGCAGGGGCAGGCCTGCATGCAAGTCTTCCTCGTGCGCGGCGGAAAGCTCATTGGGCAGGAGCACTTCATCCTCGACGGCGTCACCGACCAAAGCGATGCCGAGCTCTTCTCCGAGTTTTTCACGCAGTTCTATACGGCGCGCGCCGGGCAGTTGGGCGGCGGCATCGGCGACGGGTTTTCGCCGCTCGCACTGCGCGAAGCGCGGGGCAACGAAGTTCCGGTTGCGATAAAGGCTCGCGCGCGAAGGCCGCCGTCGCAGGCGACGATTCCGAAAGAGGTTCTCGTCGAGGCGCTGCCGGCCGATCTTGGCGTCATTGGGGCGTGGCTTTCGGAACTCAAAGGCCAGCGCGTCCGCGTCCTGCGCGCGCAGCGCGGTCCGCGTGCGGAATACATGCGGCTCGTTCACGAGAACGCCGAGCAAAACCTCAAAGCGTTTCTCGCCCATCAAGAAGTACAGGAGACGGCGTCGGCGCGCTCGCTAACGGAACTGGCGGCGGCGCTCGATCTTCCCGACACGCCGCACCGCATCGAGTGCTACGACGTCTCGAACATCGGGGGCACGAATCCGACTGCCTCGATGGTTGTCTTCGTGGAAGGACGTGCGAAAAAGTCCGATTACCGGCGCTTCAAGATCCGCTACGACGCGGGCTCGAACGATTTTGCCATGATGCAAGAGACCTTGCGCCGGCGGCTGCGCTACCTCCGCGCCGATACCAACGCTCCGGGCGAAGAAGACCCGGCGAGCATTCTTGAGGACAGCGACAAGCGGGATCTCGCCGTACAATTGCGGCGCAAGGAGAAGTTCCACCACCGGCCCGATCTGCTCTTGATCGACGGCGGGAAGGGGCAACTCAACGCGGTCGTCGAGGTGCTCGAAGAACTCGATTTATGGGGTATTCCGGTCGCGGGGCTCGCGAAGGAGCACGAATGGCTCTTCGTTCCCGGGCAGAACGAACCGATCGTCCTGCCGCCGGGCTCCCCCGGCCTGCATCTGGTCATGCGGATTCGTGATGAAGCGCACCGTTTCGCCGTCGAGTACCATCGCAAGCGCCGGGGTAAGGCGATGAAGCAATCGGCGCTCGACGCGCTTGCCGGCGTTGGGCCGGTCCGCCGCAAGCGCCTGCTGACCGCTTTCGGCTCCGTCGGCGCGATCAAACGCGCAAGCGTCGACGAGATCGCTGCGGTCAAAGGCATGACCGGAGCCCTCGCGGCGCAGGTGAAATCGGCGCTCGGCGGCTAACGCTAGAGGATGGTCCAATTTCTGATCCGGCTGCTCGTGAACGCGATCGCGCTCCTGATCGTCGCGTACTTCCTGCCCGGCGTGCACGTTGCGTCGTTTACGGCGGCGATCATCGTGGCGCTTATCTTGGGGATCGTCAACGCCATACTGAAGCCGATACTCATCATCCTGACGCTTCCCGTGGTGATTCTCACGCTCGGATTGTTCACGCTGGTCATCAATGCGATCTGCTTCTTGCTCGTGGCAAAGTTGCATATCGGTTTAAGCGTCGACAACTTCGGCTCGGCGTTCCTCGGCGCGCTCGTGCTCTCGATCGTCTCGTACGTGCTCTCGAGCCTCGTTTCCGCCGCCGAAGGACCACCCGCGAAAGCATGAGCGCTGACGGCGCGGACGCGCGCCCGAGGATATTGGTAACTAACGACGACGGCTACGCAAGCGCGGGATTGATCGCGCTTGCCGAAGCGCTCGGCGAGGTCGGGGACGTGACGGTCGTCGCGCCGGAACAGGACAGCAGCGGGATCGGGCATCAGATCTCGATCCGGCAGCCCGTTGGGGTTGCCGAGGTGCCCGGTCGCGCGGCTCGCACCTTCCGCTGTTCCGGAACGCCCGCCGACTGCGTCGTCGTCGGCGCGTTCGAGCTGTGCGGCGGACTGCCGTCGCTGGTCGTCAGCGGGATCAACCGCGGCGCCAACGTCGGCGACGACCTCAACTATTCGGGGACGGTCGCGGCCGCAACCGAAGGCGTGATCGTCGGCGTCCCCGCGATGGCGATTTCACTCGTCGCATCGTGGCCCGAGACGGCGCGCGAGCATCATTGGGACGCGGCGGCGGCCGTCGCCGTTCGGGTCGCCCGCGACATACTGCGTGAAGGCTTGCCCCGCCTGACGCTGCTCAACGTCAACGTTCCCAACGTTCGGGAGCGCGAACTGCGCGGCGTGCGTTGGACGCGCCAAGGGCGCAAGGCCTACCGCGACCGCGTCGAACGGCGCACCGATCCACGTGGCGGCACGTATTTCTGGCTTTGGGGCGCGTTCGATCCGGCCGATATCGTTGACGGCACGGACCTGGCGGCGATTCGCGACCTCTACGTCAGCATCTCGCCGATTACGATCGATCGTACCGACCACGACGAACTCGGGCGCCGGTTGCGTTTAGCTCAGCCGTTCGTCCGCTAGGTCGAGATCGTACTGCACCTTCCGGTAAATCTCATCGGGGATTGTCCCTTCGTCGCGCTGCCGGAGGATCTCGCGGCGCTCGGCGTCTAGCGCCTCCTGTTGGAGTTGATGGTCGGAGGCGATTGCCTCGGGTGGGAGGGAGCCGTCGAGATGCCCGCTCAGGTGTGCGATCCGGTACTCGTACTCACCGAGGATGCGGCCTTCGACTTCCCATTCGTCGGTCGAATCGAAGCCGGGCTCGAGCGCGCGCAAGCGCGCTATCCCGGCGCGGAGCGCCGCAATGCGGACCTCCATCTCGCGCTTGTCGAGGTCCTCACCGGAATCGATGCGCAGGAGTTTCAACAGCGGGATTAGCGAGAGGCCCTGGCCGACGAGCGTTGCGAAGATGACGCAGAAGGTGATGAAGACGATCGCATTGCGTCCCGGGAACGGTGCGCCGGAGCGGGTGAAGACGGGCAGAGCGAGCGCGGCTGCAAGGGAGATGATCCCGCGCATTCCACTCCAACCGATGACGAATATGTAATTCGGCGGAGGGAACGGCTCGCGCTTGCGGATCGCGGGTACGAGCAGGCGGGGCAGATAGGCCGCCGGGTAGACCCAGACGAGCCGGACGACGATCACGAGCAAGCTGACGATCAGGCCGATCCACAGTTCGCGCAACGTGAAGGACGGATCGCGCACGATCGCCTCGAGCTGCAGGCCGATCAGCAAAAAGACGAGGCCGTTGAGCAAGAAAATCAAGACGTCCCAGACGGCATACGCGACGAGCCGCGCCTCCGGCGCGTAGATTGCCTCGGCCCTGCGGCTGACGAAGATGCCGGCCGTAACCGTCGCGAGCACGCCGGAGACGCCGAGCGGTTCGCACGAGAGGTAAATCGCGTACGGTGCGATGAGCTGGATGGCGTTGTCGATCAGGTAGTCGGACAGCTCGAATTTTCGCAGCGCGAGCATCGTGTTGACGATCACATATCCAAACGCGAGCCCGACGGCGATTCCGCCGACGCAGACGAACACGAATGCGAGGCTTGCGTGCGCGAGCGAAAACGTTCCGGTCAAGACCGCCGCAATCGCGAAGTTATAGATGACGAGAGCGCTTGCATCGTTGACGAGACCCTCGCCGTCGAGGATCGCTAAGATGCGTCGCGGCACGGAGAACCGCTCGAAAACTGCGCCGGCGGCAACGGGGTCCGGGGGCGAAACCACCGCACCGAGGACAAAGGCCGAGGCCCAGCCCATCTGCGGGATCAGCGCGTGCACGACGATGGCGACTGCGCCCGTCGTGACCACGACCAGACCGACGGCGAGCAACCCGATCGGGCGCAGCGCGGCTTTGAAGGCTTGCCAGTCGGTCTGCCAGCCGCCCGCATAGAGCAGCGGCGGTAGGAAGATCAGGAACACCCAGTCCGGATCCAGCTCGAAGCGCGGCATGTGCGGGACGAAGGCAAGCAGCGAGCCGCCGATCACAAAGGCGATCGGGTACGGCATCTTGGCCCGTTTGGCGACGATCGCGATAACGACGATCGCCGCGAGCAGGACGAAAAGCAACGACGACTGCTGCACGGCCGCTCGCTTCGCCATCCGCGACTGGCGAACTGCTGCCGGGCTGCCCACGGGGACCGCCGCCGCCTGCTCGCGCTCGGGCCGTAAACGGCCGAACTATATCCTAGTTACCGTAGGAGCTACTTTCCGTTTGTCGCCTCGTTTTCGTGCTTCGCGCGAAGTCACGTCGTGGATGCTGCTGCTTGCGGTGTCCATTGTTTTGCCTATTCTGATCTTGCTCGGGTCGCTCGTCAGAGACGTCAGCGGGCAGATCGCGGTGGCGGACGGAGAACGGCTCGGCTTGGGCTCGCTCGGCGTGCTGAGCGTCCTCTTTCGGGATGCGTCCGCCTACCGCGCCGGGGGATCGGTTGGGGGTTCGGCCGGCCGGGCAACGATCGAGCGCGACGTCGCGGCAATGGATGCGCTGGAACGGCGCCGCCCGCTCGGCGCCGGGGATTGGAAGGCGGTTTCCGCGACCTGGCGCGGCGCGTCGTCCGCCCAGGGGCTTTCAATTTTCATCGACGGCCTCGCGCAGCTGTTTCCGCTCATTTCCGATCGCAGCGGACTGACGTACGATCCCGACGTTGCGGGCATCGATCTCGCCGACTCCCTGACCTATCGCCTCCCGATCGCAATCGACCAACTGCAGCGCGCCGAATTGCTCCTGCGCTCGTCCGGCGCTGGGGCGGTCGCTGGCCGGCTCGAGCTCTCCCAGAACGCGGGTCACGCAGAAGGATACCTGAGCGACGGCTTGAGCGAGACCGCCGAGGCGGCCGGCCTGAACCGTGAGTTCGCCCTCGCCGTCGGAGCGGATGAACGGCGTGCCTCGGCGACAGCAGGCGCCGCGCTCGCCGCGCTTGCCGCATTCGAAGGGCGCCCGTCGAACGGGGCGCGCACGCGTGCCCAGGCCGCCGTCCGCAGCGGCGTCCGCGACCTCTACGCGCTCTTGCGTGACACGCGCCCCGCCTTGCACGCGCTAATCGACGAGCGGGCAGCCCGGCTCGAGTACCGCGGCTTCGTGACGGTTGTGCTTGGGATCATCATTATGGTCGCCACGTCGCTGATCGCGCTCTTTGGAACCCGTGGTGCGCTGCATCGGGCAGAACTCACGCGGATACGCCGGACGGCTGCGGAGTTACACCATCACGCAATGCACGATGCACTGACCGGCCTGCCGAACCGTTCCGCGCTGACCTCGGCCATCGACGAACGCCTCGGCGCCGTTCGGCACGCCGGGGGAGCCGTCGCCGTGCTGTTCATCGATCTCGACAATTTCAAACTGGTCAACGACAGCTTGGGCCACGAAGCCGGCGACGGCGTGCTGTGCGTCGTGTCACGCCGCCTTGCATCGATCGGTGCGGCAGCAAACGGAGCGCTCGTCGCGCGGTTCGGTGGGGATGAATTTGCGATACTGCTGAGCGACCCCAAAGCCGGGGGCATCCGCGCGCATGTCGATTCCATCGTCGCGCGCATCTCTTCCGTGCTGACCGAGCCCGTGACGATTAACGCGCCGTTCGACCAACGCATCGTCATCTCGGCAAGCATCGGCATCGCGTTGCTCGACGACCACGCGAACGAGGAACACAGCGCCGCCGACTTGCTGCGCGAAGCCGACGCCGCGATGTACGAGGCGAAGACACGAGGCCGCGCCCGTGCCGAGACCTTCGGTCCGGCTATGCGCGAGCGGGCGACACGCAAGCTGCGCCTGATGACCGACCTTCGCGGCGCTTCGGAACGGGGCGAATTGGCGCTCGAATTTCAGCCGTTCGTACGGCTTACCGATGGCGAAGCGATCGGATCGGAAGCATTGCTGCGCTGGAATCATCCCACGCTCGGATTGCTCGCGCCGGGAAGCTTCCTGTCGATCGCCGAGGAGACGGGCTCGCTCGTCCAAATCGGGCGCTGGGCATTCGAAGAAGCGATCCGGCGTTTCGCGGCCGGCGACACGCCGCCCGGGATCATCCACGTCAACGTGTCGGCCCGCGAGTTGTTCGATGAGTCGCTGGACAAGATCGTCGCAGACCTGCTACGGCGCTATGGCGTCTCGCCGACGTCGCTCGCCGTCGAGGTAATCGAAGGCTCGTTGATCCGTTCGGGCGATCGCGCGGAGAGGATGCTGCGCAAATTGCGCGCGATGGGCGCGAAGATCTGGATCGACGATTTCGGCGTCGAGTATTCGTCGCTGCGCTATCTGCACCGCTTGCCGATCGATGGCGTCAAGATCGATCGGACGTTCGTCGGCGGTGCGGATGGATCGCTCGCCGCGCCAACCATCGTTCGTCTGATCGTCGAGCTTGCGCGATCGCTCGAGCTTGGAGTCGTTGCCGAAGGCGTCGAGACGGTACGCCAACGCGATGCGTTGTTGGAACTCGGCTGCATGCATGGTCAAGGCTATCTTTATTCGACGAGCGAGCGTTCCGTTGCGGAACGGACTTCGCGGTTAAGCTGAGAAGGTCGCGGCCGCGCGGCGTGCGTATGCGGACGCATGCTTTATTTCAAATCTCCGGTTCGCTTCGTCGCAGTTGTCTGGCTATCGCTTGCCTGTGTTGCGCCGGCGCTCGCCGACGCGCCGATATCGCTACAGATCGGTGGGCAGTTCCCGCAACAGACGAATGCGCGCAATGCCGGCGGGGACGCGCAGTACGACCTCGGCCTCAACTATGATTTCATCAACGCGCCGGTCGTGCCGATTCAGGCGTCGTTTCAGTTCGACGACGCCAATGGCACAAACCACGGCGGCAGCCTGAACGCATTCGGCTTCGGTCTCGCCGGCCGGCTGACGACGCCGCTGTATGCGGGCATGGGTCTTTCCGTCTACCACATTACCGCCAACCTCGCGTACCCGGGCGCTCCGTCGGTAACCGGGACGGGCATCGGAACGAACATCTTCGCCGGCGACCGCTTCCTCTCGCTCCCAGGCGGCGTCAATTTCTCGCTCCAGGCGACCTATCGGCAGTTGCCCGCGCTCGGCGGCATCAATGCGAGCTCGATCGGGGTCGGCCTACGCGTTCAGCTCTAGGCGCAGGGGACGGTGCCACCCGGAGAGCGTTTGGCGGGTTGTGGTACGATGAGCGTTGCCGGCCGAGGCCGGCTCGTTCGTCCGTCATGGGGCTGAGTAGCTTCGACGAGTTAGTCCGTGGTCAACGTAAGCAGGCGGAGTTGCGAGCCCTCCTAAAACGATCGCAACGCGTATACACGCGAACAACAACTACGCACTCGCTGCCTAATCTAGGTTAGCGACGGAGCGCGAGAGGGTAGCCGGATCCGTCTCGCCTCCGTCAACAAGTCCGGCTAGGACGGGAAGTACGCTCTGCGAACCGTTCCGAAATTCAGGGAGCTGCGGCCGCCGAAAGTTCGGCTTCGAAACGCTCGGCGGCCTAAGACAAACTCGAAGCTAAGCCTGAAGAAAGCGCTGGTCCGGCGATTCGGACTCGGGGGGCAGTTCCCCGACAGCTCCACCAATATCCAAGATTCTGCGAGGAACTCCGTGAAACGAGCTACCCTTTTGCCGGCTCTTGGAGCATGCCTTAGCGTGCTCTTTTTTGCGTCCGCGCACGCCCAGGTGGACATCCGCGAAAACCCGTGGAGCCCGCTGTCCGCCGGAGCGTGGGTCTCGGGCTCCGGCCCCGCGGTCGAGAACCACAACTTCGCGGTGATGATGAAGCGTCAAGAGCAGATGCGTTCGTTTTTGCTCAGCGAGGACATGATGGCGGACCAAGCCGCGGGCGGAGGCCTGCAGCCGCCCGTCATGAGCGTCGTTCCCAATCAGAGCGAAGACGCCGTTCCCCTGATTGCCGAGCGTGCACAAGCGCAGTACTTCCCGGGCGTGCCCATTCCGAAAATCGAAAGCTACATGCGCGCGCGCGTGCGCGACTACGTGCGGACGGTCAAGAGTGAAGAAATGCCCGAGCTCAGCCTGGGCAGCAGCTGCAATTATGTGGTCGAGAGCTTGTACGCCGTCGGCCGCAACGTCACGGTCGATCCGGGCGAAGCGCGGCGTAACGTCCGCGGAACA
>Ga0302314_10003442_pt1 | contig 29203 bp, 20 predicted proteins | sample III_Palsa_N2_3_FD_200533 | JGI IMG/M metagenome (GOLD analysis project Ga0302314, IMG submission 200533) | Peat permafrost microbial communities from Stordalen Mire near Abisko, Sweden - III_Palsa_N2_3 | ecosystem: Environmental > Terrestrial > Soil > Palsa > Peat permafrost | place: Sweden...
ACTTGAACGACTTCAAATTCGTCAGTGCTTTCTCCGCATTTGACGACTGGCAGAACTCTAAGTTCTCGCACCAGAATCCGCTGACGTTCTATACGGGCGACTTCAAGACCTGTCAGACTTGCCATATGGCGCGCAGCCTCGCCGTGCTGCCGGATTACGGCGCAAAGAAGGGCACGTTCGCCTCGCATAGCTGGGCTGCCGGCAATACCGCAGTGCCGTATTACATGAAGCTCTCCGAGCAGATGGATAAGACAGTCAAGTTCCTGCAGAGCGGCGACTATCTGAACGTCGACATTTTCGGCATCAAGAAGGCAGACAGCGAGAAGCTCATTGCGCCGTTGGGTTCAGTGCCTTTCCATATCAACGATAAGGATGTTCTGGATGTCTATGTGGTCATTCAGAACAAGAACATCGGGCATTCGTTGATCCCGGAAGTACGCGATCTCTACCAGGCATGGGTCGAGTTTGAAGTGAAAGACGCCTCCGGCAAGGACGTTTACCACAGCGGATTCCTGAAGCCCAATGGTGAGCTGGACGAGAGGGCGCATAGCTTCACCAACCGCCCCGTGGATTCTTCAAGCGAGTTCGTGGACAACCATATGGTTTGGATGATCCACTCTGTGGCCTTCGATAACACTGTTGGAGCAGGACGTTCTGTGCTGGTGCGGTATCGCTTCCAGGTACCGGCGGGTCTGCATGGCGCGATCACCATGACAGCGAAGGTCAACTATGAGCACTTCCGGCAGACCTATCTGAACAATGTCTTCGGCAAGAAGCATGATCCGTATCCCGTGGTCGAGCTAGCCTCGCGCCAGGTGAAGGTCAACGTGGGTGACAATGAGCCCGTACCCGCGCAGCCAGACCAGAATGCGGAGTGGATGCGTTGGAACAACCTGGGCATCGCTTATCTCGACCAACTGCAGTTCAGTAGTTCGGTTGATGCCTTTGAGCAGGTTGTTCGCTTACGGCCTGACTACGCGGACGCTTATACCAACATTGCCATTGCCGAGATTCAATGGGAGAAGTACGGCTCTGCGGCCATGAATGTTGACAAGGCTCTCTCTCTCAGCCCCAATAACGCACGTGCGCTCTACTACAAGGCGCAGGTTGACCGGCGCGCGGGCCATCTGGACGCGGAGATGGCCGACTTGTTGGAAGTAGTGAAGCAGTTTCCGCGATCACGCGATGCGCGACGCGATCTAGGGTCGGCCTATTTCCGCATGAATGACGACAAGAACTCGACGATCCAGTTTGAAGCGCTGCAGGACATCGATCCCGACGACCTGACTTGCCACTACAACTTGTCGATTCTTTATCATCGCGCCGGAAAGACGGAGGAAGCGGAAAAGCAACTCGCCCTTTTCAAGACGGAAAAGATCAACTCCGAAGCTCGCACGAACGGCCTTGATTTCCTTCAGAAGCATCCGGAGAGCTCCAGAGAGAGCGTGCCTTGGCACATTCACACGGATTTGCCTGAAACTCCGCATCAAGCGGCCGGCGCGCCAGCGGGAGGGCAGTGATGAAAGCTCTGCCCTTTGCCGCGCTCACGGTGCTGCTGGCTTTGCCCGCGGTGGGACGCTCGCAGCGGTCGTGCCCGTACATCAACACTGAGACAGTCTCAGGAGCTCTGCAGCAGCCGGCGACTCTCTCTGTCAGGCAACAGACCCCGGAGGGAGATGTTTGTGATTTCCTCGCAGGCGAGGGAAAGATGAAGCGCCGCCTCTACGTGCGAGTGAAAACCACCACGGACCCCCAGCATGACTATGCAAAGTCGCGAGAAGTCTGTGCAGGCAAACCGCAGGTGGTGAACGCGTTGGGCAACGAGGCCTGGAGCTGTCAGCTTCGGGGTATTCCTCATGGCGAGGCAATTTTCGGCAGAGTGCGCGACACGATGTTCTTTGTGCAGATGAGTGGGATTCCCGACGCTGCTGTCTTGCGGGATAAGGCGTCGCTTGCTGCCGAGCAGGTCGCCAATAATCTCTTCTGAGAGAGGGTATGCTGCGACGGTATTGTGGGTCAGGTGATCATCTTCATGAATAGACTTTCGCAAAAGCGGGAATCTGTGCTGCTTCTGTTTGCTGCTGCACTGATGTCGGCTGCCCCGTCCCATTCCGTAGCCGCTGAAAAGCCTATGCCGGCGACCATTACCATCCACGCCCGGCAGTTTGCCTTCGTGCCTGAAGAGATCACGGTGCATGAAGGCCAGCCAGTGCGACTGGTCTTCATTTCCGATGATGTTCCACATGCAATTTCAGTCGATGGCCTTCCCATCGACTTGCCGATCACGAAAAAGCCGACATCGGTGGTCATCACACCGGAAGAGATAGCGGAGCTAACTGGCAAGTGCTCGCGCTACTGCGGTTCCGGACATCATGACATGCGGCTCACCATTCATGTCATCGAGTAACGTCTAATTCGGGTTCCATGGCAGAACTTTACTCGATGCAATAGCGGTCCACTCATCATTCAGCGAACGGAAGATGACACTGAACTTTTTTCCAGGCGCGAGCGCCTTGGCGTCGAATTCGACCCGGTCCGTGCCGGGTTGAGGATGCGTCAGAGTGATGTGCGCCGGCAGCGGTACCCACTTCCAGTCTTCACCGCTTCCCTGGTATTCGAGCAGATCGACGCTCCCACTTCCTGCCAGTTGCACCATCAGCGAGGGAGCGAACCCGTCGGTGATGCCTCGGTAGGTGGACTGTCCCTTGGCGTGAAGGTCGATGAAGATCTGTGTCTTGCTGCCCTTCATCTCTGTCCACTGGAGCGAAGTGCGCGGGACTGTTGCGGTCGGCTCGCTCGCAGGAACGGGAGTCTGTGCAGAGAGCGAAGTGGTTAAGGGGAGCAGAGAAAATGCCAGGGCAAGAACCGAGTTGCGAACAAAACATTTCATGGGAGCTCCGGATATCTTTCGTCAAATAAGTTATTTTGTTTCGTATGCAATTATATTCTTTACTTTCCAGTGTCAAGGCTAGTCCCCATGCTCCCCAGAGGAGATTTTTAACCAGATTAGTAGGAAAAACAAAGGAATATCGGGTACTTCGGTCTGCGGCCCGGTAGGTTGACAGGCTTTTGAAAGCAGGATATGTTTTCAAAACGAAAGATAACGGAATAAGTGCGTGCGGATGCTGCTCGCCAGGTGCCTACTTCTGGGCATCACTCGGGCTGCGACATCTGATGGGCGCTGCTTAAAGGAGATCTTGTGATCCGAAGAGGATGGTTTCATCGCGCGGCGCTGTTGTTGGCCACACTTGCAGGGCATTCAGCACTGATGCTCGGCTCCACGAGCGTTACCGAAAGCGTGGAGACCGTTTCGATTCGAACGGACGCCTACCGGCTTGATGTCTCGCGTGAAGGGTACGCGCTGAAGCTGTTCTGCGGCGAGACCCTGGTTTTCGAGACGGCTTCCAAAGACAGCCCGCAGCCTAACCTTGGGTTCCTCATGGGCGATAAGCTGCAGCGCGTCACGAAGCTGAAGACCATCGAAAAGACCGAAGGCAAAGTGACGCTTGTGTATGACACGACGACAGCCGATGTAACCGTCCGCGTGGAGATTGTGCCCGAAGCGGACCGCATCCGTTTCCATACCTGGATTCTCAACAGCGACATGCCCTATCCGCCGGGCATCACGCTCCGGCTGTTTCCCGGCCAGTGGTACGGCGGCGCCTTCCTTGGCTACAAAGAGCCGCATACCTATCCGCTAAATGACGCCAAAGTCAGCAAGCGGCTTTTCTTTGCGCAGGGCGCCTCGCAGGGAACGCCTTTCTGGTACAGCACGAGTGGCGTCGGCGTCTGGGTAAAGACGCCGCATGATTTCAGTTACGCGATCGACCGCGATGGCGACTTTCCGGAGCTGTCCCTCCAGATGGAGGGCGTGTCGGAGATTGCCTTCGATCTGATGGTGGCCAAAGACGTGCGCGCCTTACTACAGACGGTGAACCGAGAAATCGGTTGGCCCAAAGTCGTGCCGCCGCGGGAGTATCTGCAGTTGCCGGTCTACACAACGTGGGTGGAGTCGAAGACAGCCGTATCGCAACAGAGCGTCATCGCTTTTGCAAAGTCGATCCGCGAAAACAAGCTTCCTGCAGGCGTCATCGAGATTGATGATAAGTGGGAAGACGGTTACGGCGACCTGAGATTCGACGCGAAGAAATTTCCTGATCCCAAGGCGATGAACGACGAGCTCCACGGGATGGGTTTTCGCGTGACCTTATGGATTCATCCTTTTGTGGATACCGACACGCACGCATTTACCGACCCCGAAACCACTAAATACTTGCTGAAAGATCTGTCCGGGAACGTTGGTCTGATCCACTGGTGGCAGGGAACAGGCGCCGTTTGGGACTTCACAAATCCCGCATCGGCAGCCGCGTTCCGGGCACGCCTGGAATCCTTGCAAACTCGCTACGGCTTCGATGGCTTCAAATTCGACGGCGGCGACGTAAACCTAGTGCCGGCTGACCTGCAAGCCGCGAGCCATATCTCCGCTGCGCAGTTTCCGGATGTTTACGACCGTGAGATAGTGGCGCATTTCCCGTGGTCGGAAGCGCGCATCGGATCGTATGCACAGTCGTCCGGTGTCGTGCAGAGGCTTATCGATAAGAATTCCGTCTGGGGTACGGATAATGGACTCGCGTCCGTTGTGCCGGAAGCCATCGAAAACTCCATGCGCGGCTTCGTTTATGTGATGCCGGACATGGTCGGCGGCAACCAATACTACGATGACAAGATCGATGGGGAGATGCTGGTTCGCTGGGCGCAGATGTCCACACTCATGCCGCTCACCCAGTTCTCGCTTGGACCATGGCACTTCGATGCGGAGACGCTCAAGCTCTGCCGGGAGACCAGCGAACTGCGTGCGAAATTCTTCCCCTACATCTGGCAGCTTGCGGAAGCGGCTCCGAAGACTGGAGAGCCTATCCTGCGACCTGTCTGGTATAACTTCCCGGCCGAGCGCGGTGCGGACAAGATCATGGACGAGTTCATGATCGGAACCGCAGTCCTGGTTGCGCCGGTTGTGCAGAAAGGGGCCACCAGTCGGGACATCTTTCTGCCCCCCGGCACCTGGCGGGATTATGCCACCGGAAAGAGTATTTCGGGCGGCAGGATTCTGAAGGATTATCCCGCACCACTGTCAGTCCTGCCGATTTTCATTGACGAGGCCGCGAACCTCAAGCTGGAGCGCCAATAGATGTGACAAACGCTAATCCGCTGGTTTCAAGAGCCTCTGAGCAAACCATCCGGATGAACTTCTGCTATGTTTCGATATTGTTCCGTATTGTTTCATTTTTCCCTTGACATCGCTCTAAGCTCGCAATAGGATCGGCTCTCAAGACAACAATTTATTGAAAATGTAATCGTTTTACATCTTTTCATTGCACTTCATTTAGATATCGCTGCAAATCAGCGGAGGTCGAAACAGGATGCGGAAGACGTATTGGTTTCTAGTTATCGCTATATCTCTATGCGTCTTTGGAACGCAGAAAATGTACGCGCAGTCGCTCGCACGTATTGATGGCATCGTGGCGGATCAGAGCCAGGCAGTCGTGGTCGGCGCCAAGGTCACCATCCGTAATGCCGATACCGGCGTTGTAACGACCGAGGTCGCTGATTCAACGGGGCAGTATGTGTTCCCGTCGGTGCTGCCGGGCACCTACAAGCTGACGGTCCAGATGGATGGCTTCAAGGCCTGGACCCGCTCGGTTGTGGCACACGCCAACGATCACATCACTGTCAATGTGCCCTTGTCGATTGGCGACGTTTCTACGACGGTGACCGTCACGTCCACCACGGAGCAAATGGACTCGGGGCAGCGCTCGCAGACGCTGACCAGCGATCAGATTCAGGCGCTGGCCACCCTAAGCCGTAATGCTGAAGAGCTTGTTCCGCTGACTGCAGGCGTTGTGACGAATGCGGGCGGTGGTTACGGCAGTTCGCAGTTCGGCAGCGGCGCCACGAGCAGTGCCACCACGGGCGTGGACGCGTTCAACATCAACGGTAACCGCTCCGACGCCAACACGTTCAAGCTGGACGGTGGCAACATGGACGACCTTACCGGCAACAACGGCTCCAATATCTATCCAAACTCTGAATTCATCTCGGAAATTACGGTAGAAACCAGCAACTTCACCGCCGACCAGGGCGGATCGCCTGTACTGATTACGGCCATTACGAAGTCCGGCACCAAGGACTTGCACGGCGAGGCCTACTATATCGGCCGCAATTCGATTTTCGACGGCAACGACTGGAGCAACAACTTCGCGGGAACACCACGGCGGGGACTGTTCAACTATGGTGGCTTTGATTTGACCGGTCCGATCATCATCCCCGGACTCAAGTACAACCGCGGACCAAACAAGAAGCTCTTCTTCTTCTTTGGCACGGAGTTCAGCCGTCAGAACCCAGACCCCGGAACCGAGTTGACCAACGTGCCGACCAACGCAGAGTTGGGCGGAGACTTCAGCCAGATCGTATTCAGCAACATCTGCACCAACGCGCGCGGTAGCTCCGCCGGAGCCGGCAATACCTATTATCTGCAGCACCCCTGCCAGATCACGGACCCCCTGACGGGCCTGACTTTGGACAAGCAGGGCGGCATCATCACGGGCGCTAACCCAACTCTGAACGGTCGCGGCCTGCTGAAGTCGCTCATGGGGCCCGGCCTCGTCGGACCGAACTACAACGACCCCGGTGGGCTTTGGAACTATGCTGCGTCCCCCGCTGCGCCCATCAATATCAACCAGTACGTCGGCCGTTTCGACTGGGATCCTTCCGACAAGGCTCGCTTTTACGTGCGCCTTGGACGCCAGGATGAAACTGATGTGAAACCCTGGGGTGAGTACGTTGGCGCGGGAAGTACGTGGACCTCGAACGTGCCGGAGCCATCCCCGACGCTCTCCGAGTACAACTCGCGCTCGTTGAACGTCAACATGGTGAACGTGCTGAGCCCCACGCTCACGAACGAGTTCTCCTTCAATACGAACGTGCTTCGCCAGCCGAATGCGTATCAGGACGCGAGCCTTCTTAGCAGGCAGTCCCTTGGTGTTAACTTCAGCGGTCTCTACAACAACGGATATCCGCAAGTTGCGCAGATCGTTCCGGCCTTCGTGGTGTGCGATTCGCTGAACACGAGTGGTTGCGGTTCGGGCGGTGGTGCTCCGCCGGCGACCGGCCGTTGGGGGGAGAGCAACCTGGTCGGTGCAGGTAACTTTTACAAGCAGACCCAGTTCGAGTTCGCTGACAACCTGTCGAAGGTCACCGGCGCCCATAACCTGAAGTTCGGTGGCAACATCGGACGCGCTCGCAATGATCAGAATGAAGCCGCCGATCCTCTCGAAGGCTATCTCGTTCCATCAACTTGGGCTGGTACCACCACCGGTGACGAATACGCCGATGTTCTCACAGAACATTTCTCGGAGTATGAACAGGCGAACCACGATGTTCTTGGCCGGCTGCGTTCTTCTTCCTTCGAGTGGTATGGGCAGGACAGCTTGAAGGTTCGGAAGAATCTGACGCTCGAATTCGGTGTCCGCTGGACGTTGCAGGGTCCCTGGTATGACGCGTCAGGGCTCGGCTCTACCTTCGATCCGTCTGCTTATACGAAGTCGGCGACCGCCAATGTGTATGACGGTGTGCGTACAGCAAGCTGTGCGAACCCTGGTCAGTCTGCGGTTCCGCTCTGCGGCACGATTCCGAAGACGGTTCGTCCGTATCCGATCCCGCTGACCCAGCCTCGCGTTGGCTTCTCCTGGGATACAACGGGACGCGGCCAGACGATTCTCCGTGGCGGCTTCGGCATGTATACGCAACGCGACCCGACCAACGCTGGATTCGGTGCACTTCTTGGGCCGCCGAACATCCAGGAAGCAACGATTTGCTGCGGTCTTTCGTTGGCGCAATATGCGGCGTCTAGCCCCGGTTCGCAGGGATCGTTCACATACGGCGACAGCGCTGCGGTCTACGATCCCAAGGATGGCGCCAACCCGATCATTTACCAGTACAACCTGACTGTGTCGCAATCCCTGTCGTACCGCATGAGCGCGGATATCGCGTACGTCGGTAGTCAGAGTCGTAACCTGCAGCTCGAGCAGAACATCGACAATGTGCCGCTCGGTGCTCTATGGGTGCCAGGCACGCATAACGTGCTTGCTGCATCGATTGGAAACGAAGGGAACTATGCGCCATACTTCCCCTTCAAGCAGATTGTTCAGATTCAGCACACGGGTCGGGCCAACTACAACGGCCTGCAGGCAACGTTGAAGCGCTCGTCCAGCAGGACGTTCGACTTCAGCGCAAGCTACACCTATTCGAAGGCGATGGGCGACAGCGACCAGTTCCAGGCACCGCTGGCGGATCCCTTCAGCAATGACGACTCGTACCACGTATTGAGCTTTGATCGAACACACCTGTTCGCTATGGGAGCTCAGTGGTACGTGCCTAAGGGGGCCCGGGGTTTCCTCGAGCACAACATCGTCGCTCGCGGTGTGCTGAACGGATGGATGTTTTCGGGCATTGCGAAGGCGCAAAGCGGCGCGCCTATCGCGATCAGCTCCTACATTAGCTGCGTGCAGGGCGGCCTTCCTTGCCCCACCTCTGGCACCGGTTTGATCTGGAGTCAGACGGACTCGTGGTTTGGCACAAACGCGTACTCGACCGCGTACCTTCCCGGTTCCACGACATCGTCGCCGAGTGGTGTCTACGCAAGCTACACGTGCGATCCGCGTCGTGGACACGGGGGCATCAACTCTCAGTTCCTGAACACGAACTGCATCACGTTGCCGTCCTTTGGGCAGCAAGGTGCCATCAACCCGCCGTACATGAAGGGCCCGGCAACGTCAGACTATGACATCGCCCTGCAGAAGTCCTTCCCAATGGGAGGCGGAGGAGCGAGACACCTCGATATTCGAATCTCTTCCTTCGACTTCCTCAACCGTGGTGCGCTGAATCCGATCAACGCCGCTGCTCAGTTCACCCTAACCGTGCCTGTGGGGGCAACCGATCCGTCTACCGGTACAGTCGCGTTGACCAACGGCAACCAGCCTTGTAACGATGGCGTTGGCGGCCTAGGTTACTCGTGCGGCAAGGTAGGGTCCCGGAAGATGGAGGGAAGTGCGAAGATCTTCTTCTAACCTCCCTGCAAGAAACCCAGAAGGCTCCTCGAACGCAACAAGTTCGAGGAGCCTTCTGGCCTATAATGGCTTATTCCAGCACTGTTTTGGATCAAAAGTGATGAGACCGCTGAAGTGGAACACTCGGATGCGTGCTGCGGGGAGCAGGGAAAGCGTCTTCCTCCGCGTCGTGTCTCTTGGGCTCCTCACTCTCACCACGGTGTTCAGCGCTGCGGCGCAGTCTCCTTCCGCTACACGACTGAAAGCCGAAGCGGCCCAAGCGCAAAATGAAGGCAAAGATAGCGTAGCGACTTCGCTCTATACGCAGGCTCTCGCCCAGGACCCCACATGGTTGGAGGGTTGGTGGCGCTATGGTGGACTCCTCTATCAGGCACACGAATTTCAGCAGGCCGCTACCGCGTTCGGACATCTGACGCAACTCGCGCCGCAAAACTCGCTGGGCTTCGCAATGCTCGGAGTCTCCGAGTTCGAGCTCCAGGACTGGAGCAACGCGTCGCTGCATCTGAACAAGGCCCTGGCGCGTGGGGGGCTTCCTGAGGCCATCGCGGACGGCGCCATGTACGATTACGGCCTCGTTCTCATGCGGCAGAAGAACCGTAACGGCGCGCTCGCTGTTTTGCGGCTGTTGCAAAACAGCGCTCCCGACTATCCCAGTCTCGTTCCGGCGTTCGGCAGTGCCGAGCTGAATATGGATCGTATCCCTGTCCCAGGCGCGGAAGATGCCGACGCCGTCGACCTCGAAGGCAAGGCGGCCATTTCGGTTCTGAAGCTAAAACCCGATGAGGCCGAGGCTTTCTACCGCAAAGCGATTGTGGAATACCCGCAGCTGCCGTTCGCTCATCTGTGTCTTGCCCTCTTTCTGGATAACCTCGGGCGGGAAGATGAGACAGTAGCCGAACTGCTTGCAGAGACCAAGGTCAATCAGGTAAGCCCGGACCCATGGATCTGGCTGGGACGTCTTGCGCTTGCAAAGAGAAATGGGGCGCAGACGATCCTTTACGCGCAGGAAGCGGTGAAGCGCGATCCAAATGATGGCTTGCCTTATCTCATCCTAGGCAAGGGCTATATCTTGAAGCAGCAATGGAGCGACGCTTTCGAAGCTCTGAGTAAAGCCGAGAAGCTGGCTCCCGATAGCTACGAGATCCACTACGCTCTCGCGACGGTGTACGGCGCCATGAATGATCCCGCGTCTGCGCTGGCGGAACGCAAACTCTTCGCGCAGTCATATAGAGTTTTGCACCAGAAGAAGGATGGCGAGCAATGAGGCGCTGTCCGGTCAGCTTATGCACTGCCGCGCTCGCCTGCGGCTCAGCCTTGATGATGAGCGGGAGCGGCTGGGCACAAGACCAAGACCCTTGCGCCGCCGGCGACCGTGCGCTCGCCGCTCAGCAGTGGAGTGCGGCGAACGATGCCTACCAGGCGTGTGTGCGTGACAATCCCAGCTTTGGGGTGTACTCGAATATGGGCGTTGCGCTCGTGCACATGGGGCGCATGGAAGAGGCGGTTGCAAGCTATGACAAAGCGCTCGAGCTCGACCCTTCGAACAACAAGATCGAATTCAATCTCGCCATAGCGTTGATTCGCGAAAATAAGTACTCGCAGGCGGTGGATCATCTGACGCATCTGCAGCGAACGGGCGCTGACATCCGCTACGACGAACTTCTCGCGCTCTGTTACTACCATCTTCAGTCGTTTTCTTTGGCTGCGCGCGTGGCGGAGCGTGTGTACGCAAAACATCCAGAGGACGCGGCCAACGCGCTCATCCTGGGCTCAACGTACGAGCGCATGGGGCTCTACGAAAAGGCCCTTCCGTTGATTACGATTGCGCTCTCCTCCGCGGGATCTGCGGAAGGGCACGTGATCCTCGCGCAGACTTTAAATGGTCTGCATCGATACACCGACGCGGAGACTGAGTTGAAGGAGCTGTCGGCCACGCAACCAGACTTTCCGCAGATCCACGAAGCCCTGGGTGAAATGTATGTGGGGACTGAGCGCTTACCGCAGGCGGAAGTCGAGTTTGAGAAAGCTCTGCAGCAGGATCCCAATGACTTCGAAGCGAACTATTTTCTCGGCCGCCTCAAGCGCTTTGATGGGGATCTCGCCGCGGCAGAGCACTACCTGACCATCGCCGACCGTCTGCAACCGGACTCCGCTGAAGTGACCTATGAACGAGCGGAGATCGCCCTCAAACAGCATCGCTTTGCGGATGCCATTCCGATGCTGGAAGCGGTGATCAAGGCGGATCCCGACCAGGCGCAGGCCTACCTGATGCTTTCCGAGGCCTACCAACGCACGGGGCGCCGAGCAGACGCACAGCGACAGGGCGAACTCTACAACCTCAAGCGCAAAGAATCTCACGAACGTCGCGACGCACAGCAGCAAGCGCCATCGAAAGAGGAAAGGCCCTAAGTTGATGCCATTTACTCGCAATTACAGACGACGTCGTCTTCTGCGGAGCAGGCTGGTGGTGCTCGGCTTCTCCCTTCTGACGATGGCGCCTGCCATGTTTGCGGCTACACCACAGAGTGCGAACGCGAACAAGGGCAGTCTTCAGGAGCTGGAAAAGGCTGCTGATGCTGCGCGTGAGCGTGGTGATACGCAGGCGAGTCTCAAGCTTTATCAACGTGTGGTAACGCGCGCGCCATCCTGGCAGGAGGGATGGTTTTACCTAGGTTCGCTCCAGTACGACGGCAACAACTATGGCGAAGCCGTGAAGGCCTTCCGCAAGCTGGTGCAACTGAATGGCGAACTCCCCGATGCCTGGGCTTTGCTTGGCCTCAGCGAGTTCGAGCTGAAGGACTATGCTCACGCGGTCGAGGATCTGCAGAAGGCTGAGCAGTTGGGCGTTGATGAACCGCTGCGGGACATTGCGGACTATCATCGCGCGCTGCTCATGAACGAGCGTGGAGATTCCGATGGCGCCCTGCTGGTTCTCTCTGCGCTCTATCTCCGTGGAGACCGATCGGAAAATTTGCAGGTCGCGCTTGGCCTGAGTCTGCTCCGCGTTCCCCTTCTGCCATCTCAGCTTGATCCCTCCCGTGACGCCCTGGTGCACGACGCCGGCAACCTCGCCTCACTGTTGGCTGCAAGGCGTACCGATGAGGCCGACCTTGCTTTCCGCGATATGCTTTCGCGCTATCCGAAGACGCAGTTCCTGCACTATGCCTATGGCGGTATGCTGGCATCGGTAGGGCACGATACGGAAGCGAAGGCACAATTCAAGATGGAAACGGAGTTGAATCCAGAGAGCGCGCTGGCGTATCTGGAGTGGGCTTTCGTCTGCATGAAGTCGAAGGAATACGAAGAGGCGGCAGGTTTGGCGCGGCGAGCCATTGAAATCAACAGCGACTCGTTTCTCGCGCACTATATCGCGGGCAACTCATTGCTGCTTTCCGCCGACCCCGCAGGTGCCCGGCCTGAGTTGGAGCAAGCAAAGGCGTTAGCTCCGGGTATGCCAGACATTCGCTATAGCCTTTCGCGAACCTACGCAAGACTCGGAGAACCCGCGCTTGCCAGGCAGGAGCAGGCGGAGTTTCTCACGCTTCAGAGGAAGAACGCGATGGATCGGCTGAAGCTGCAGAAGCGTTACCTGGGAGCCGCATCCGTCACCGGAATGCGTCCCATAACAGCGCAGTAGCGTGGCCGATAGGGCAGAGGGTTCATGGCAACGCTTGATTCCGGAAGGTCACATCGACTATCGCGTTGGATGCTAACACTCGCTTTTGGCGTGTTTGTTCTGTGCTGCGTGGCCGGCGCGCTTTGTGGCAGCTCATCCGTTCACGCTATGCAGGATGAGCATGTGACGATGCCGCGGTCTAGATATGAGACCGGGGCGACAGGGAAGAACGCCTACGTCGGCGATGGAAAATGTATCACCTGTCACCGGGGGATGAGTTCCGGACTCTCCACGCAGATGGGCCGCGCCGCGCTGGATCCGCGAGACCCGGATGCGCCGAACTATTCGACCATGAGTTATCACGATGGCTCTTATACGATCACGATCGCGAAGGGAGACCACGACGGGCTGGAGATGAGAGCCTCAGACGGTAGCGCAAGCCTGGCCGCGCCGATCCGCTGGATCTTCGGGCAAGGCTATGACGGGCAGACGTTCATCCTGGAAAAAGACGGCAAGCTGTATGAGAGCCGCGCGAGTTACTACTTGGCGCTCTCCAATCTCGATCTCACCATCGGGCATTCGAGCAGCCCGCCCAAGTCCTTGATGGCGGCACTCGGGCGACCGCTGCCGGAAGCCGAGGTGAAGAAGTGCTTCTCATGCCACACGAGCGAGGACGTATTCGACGGACGCATCGACGTGAAGCAGGCGCATCCCGGTGTGACGTGCGAGAACTGTCACGGCGCGGGCAGTGATCATGTCTCGCTGATGGCAAGCGGGGGCGGCAGCAACACGCTGAAGGACGCGGACATTTTTGCAGGCATCCTGGCACCGGTCGACATGAACGACTTTTGTGGGAGGTGCCATCGGACAACACACGACGTGTTGAGCTCAGGCATTCGTGACATTCGCAACGTTCGTTTCCAGCCGTATCGCTTGGAAAACAGCCGCTGCTACGATCCCTCCGACCCGCGGATCACCTGCGTCGCCTGCCACGATCCGCACAGGAAGCTTGAGACCGCTTCTGCGACCTACGACGAGAGATGTCTCTCTTGTCATGTACGACTTGGAGAGAAGCCAAGCCGGGACAAGACAGCTGCGGCATGCCCCAGGGCGACCAAGGACTGCACTTCCTGCCACATGCCGAAGTTGGATCTGCCGGGTGCACACTTCGCCTTCACGGACCACTACATCCGCATTGTGAAACCGAATGAGCCGTATCCCAACTGATCGAATCTACACGCGGATGAAAATCCGATTCCTGTACATCCAGCGCAGCGACAGGAAGTAGATCAGCAGGATCAGCACTCCCGACACGAGCGACTCGGTTCCGCTGCCGAAGAGCACGAAGAGCCTTCCGCTGAGATGTGTGTGAAGCGCACGATCGAGAAAGTCTTCCCACAGATGAGCCATCAGGTAAGCCGCGAGGGAGTTCGCGCCGATCACAACGAACGGATAAGCCAGTCGCCGATTCCCGCGAAGATCGACCAGCCACGAGAACGCGCTCAGCAGGAGCAGGCATACACCGCCACTGAAGAGCGTCCACGCCGGGGTCCAGATGCGCTTGACGATCGGATTGATGCCGGTAAGCTGCAGCAGCAGGCCTGCAGCGATCAGCCACGCGGCTGTGTACAGAAACTTCCGCAGAGGAATCGTTTGCGGCTGCTCAAGAAGCCAGCGACCAGTGAGAAGCCCAAGCAACATCGTCCCCAATGTTGGGATGAAGCTCAAGGTGAGATAGCCACCCTCGTTGAACGTAAAGCGTGTGGGTCTCGGAAGATGATTCAGAAATCTCAGATCAAAGGCCTGACCCAGGTTCGCGTTTTTGTTCCAATGCGCGGTGAAGCCATGCAGCAGGTGTTGGCTCTGCCATACCGGCGTTACACCTACGCTCGCGTAATCGTAGTTCGCTGCGGGCAGCGGGTAAAGCGCCCACGCGAGCCAGTACCCGAATAGGATGGCGCCAAACGCTGTCCAGACCCACTTTGAGGAAAGCTGCGCCAGCAGAAAAGCGAAGGTATAGCCAAGACCGATCTGCGTCAGTGTGTCTTCAAAGGTGAAATTGGTGCTGTCTGTGTGAATGGAGCGGAGAAAGATGCCGAGTGCCACGAGCACCAGGCTTCGCCAGAGCGTGTGCAAGAACTGTCGGCCGAAGCTCTCCCCGCGTCGCTCTCGGCTGCGAAGAGAGTACGGCAACGCTACGCCGACGAGAAAGGTGAATGATGGCTGGATCGTGTCGTGCAGGCTCATGCCTACCCACTCCACATGGCTCTGGTTATATCCCAGCGCTTGCCAGATCATGCTGTGCGGAAAGTGCGCAGCGACTTCGCTAAACCGCAACACCTCGGCGAGCATCAGCAGCATCACGAAGCCGCGATACGCGTCCACGGCGATGTTTCTCGCGGGTAGTGCTTCGGTCTGCATTCCGTTAGAGTTCAAGAGATTTCCTGTGCTGTTGGATTGCGAGAGACTGTGACGGTGATGAGTTTGTTATGCCGAGGCCCATGGCGATGACGCAAGGAACTCGCGGCGAAGTGAGCTATCGCGGAAAGCTTCCACTCCGCCGGGGCGAAGCACGGAAAGCGCTCCGGTCAAATTACCGAAGGCCGCCGCATCCTTCACCGTTGCCCCGCGCAACCAGGCGTGGAGGAAACCTGAATCAAAACTGTCGCCCGCCCCGATCGTGTCGACGGCGTCAACACGATTGGGAGCGATCCACTCGCGGATCTCCGCCGTCTGCACCAACGCGCCTCGGGAGCCACACTTCACGACAACCGTCGGAATGCGGCCCAGCAACTGATCAAGCGCGGCTTCCACGTTGCTGGTCTTCGTCATGCGGAGCACTTCCTCTTCGTTCGGAAGCAGGAGGTCGACACGTTCCAGCACTTCCGGGAGGATGCCTGCCCATTCGTCAGCAGGGTCGTCATTGGTGTCAAGCGAGAGAGTTTTTCCTGCGGCCTTCAGGCGATCCAACAGAGCAGGCAAACCTGCATGCAGTCCCGTTTGCAGAAACAGGGAAGAGATATGAACGTGCGGCGCCGCGGCGAGAAACGGAAAATCGAGGCCGGCGATCGTCAGTTCCGCGATCGTGCCGGGATAGGTAAGAATCCGGCGCTGCTTTCCTAGAGGAAGCAGAACGGTCACTCCCGTCTTCTTCGCCGTGTCGCGTATCACATGGGACAAATCCACGCCGCTCTGTTCGAGGTAATGCAGCGCTATATCTCCCATGGCATCACCACCCACCAGGGAAGAAAATCCGACCTTCGAGCCGAGCATGGAGAGGTTGTGCGCCAGGATAGAGGATGAACCGCCCAACGTCACGAGGAAATCGGATCCCAGAACCTCACGCTCCAGCGGAAGCTCCTCCGGCAGACCGTAAAGGACGAGATCGAGATTCGTCTCTCCCAAGATGCTGATGTCGAATACGCCGTGCGGAGCGTTTTCGGGAAGCGTTACTGTCGCGTTTTTACTAGGTATCATATGCTTACTATTTCTTATTCTTTATTCTCTTTTAGGTCAAGGGCGTAGGGCCGTCCGCCCCTGTAAGGAGCTCCTGAAGCCTGTATTCCCTGTGATATATTCAGGAATCGAACGTTCTTCCCATGTCAAGTTCTTCTGCCCCCACAAAATCGAAGCCGAAGTCGAACCCGAAGCCTGCGGCTCCCGTAGACGGCGGTTTGCATATGCTGATCGAAGAGCGTCGTCAGTATATTCTCGGGCTCGCTCAAGAGAACGGTCGGGTTCTCGTTGAGGATCTTTCGCAGACGCTTGGTGTTTCGAGTATTACCATCCGAAAGGATCTGGATCGGTTGCAGCGTCGTGGCGTGCTGCAGCGTACGCATGGCGGTGCCATCCTGCCGACATCGGGTTCCATGTCCGATCCTACGCTGCAGGAGAAGGAAGGCCGATTCTCCGCGGAGAAGAAGCGCATCGCGGATGCTGCGGCCAAGCTGGTTCAGGAAGGGCAGTGCATTCTGCTGGATTCCGGCACGACCACTACGGCGCTGGCGCGGGCTCTTCGCTCTCTCTCTTCACTGACCGTGATTACGAACGCGATGAATATTGCGGCCGAGCTCAGCGGGACGGACTTCGAAATCCTCCTCACCGGCGGCTCGCTCCGCAAGAACTCGTTTTCCCTGGTGGGGCCGCTCGCGGAAGAGATGCTGCACGATATGCATGCGGACATCCTTTTCCTGGGCGTGGACGGGTTCGATGTGGAAGCTGGCGTGACGACCCCAAACATCCTGGAATCTCGCGTGAATCGTGCCATGGTGAAGGCGTCTTCGAAGGTGGTCGCCGTGTGCGACTCCACGAAGTTTGACCGGCGCAGCCTCTGCAAGATTGTGGAGGCTGCGGCGATCCATCACGTAATCACAGATAAGAACCTTCCGGAAAGCACTGCCGATGCGCTACGCAATCTCGGTATTGAGCTCACGCTGGTTTAGCTGCACGTTTCGTTTCGCACAGCCCCAAAATCACACACAAAAACGTTATGGCACGCCCGGAGGCCTTCAGGCGCAGCCTTTCCTCAGTTTCGTTCTTTCGAGCGGCGAGGCCGCCCCCTTGCTCGCAAACATGCCATTTCTCGAACCTTCGTAAAGTGGATCGATGTATGCGTGTTACTATTGATTAGTTTTTATTCCGATTATGGTCTATTTGATCTTTTTGGAATGTCTGAGGTTATATTCGTGAACGATTTGTCGCATTTTTTGAAGTTGCCGCTGAAAGAAAAAGAAGCTCGCGGCTTGCTGTTTACACCGGCAGAGATCGCCCAGCAGCCTCAGACTTGGCGGACCACGCTGAGCATTTTTGAAGGGCATCAATCGCGGATTATCGATTTTTTGGAAAGAACCGGCATTCGTGGCCCTATCGAAAGTCGGCCCACAGTGTTTTTGATAGGAGCCGGAACGTCGGATTACATCGGCCATGCGCTTGAATCGCTTTTGCGTCAGAAGTGGGGATGCGAAGTTTTTCCGGTTGCGAGCACGGAACTACTGCTTGGCACGGATGAGTACATCATTCCGGAGCGCAAGTACCTTTGGATTTCATTTTCTCGTTCCGGCGATTCTCCAGAAGGTGTCGCGGTACTGGAGCAGGCGATCCAGTCCTCGCCGAACATATCCCATCTCGTGATCACCTGCAACGAGCAGGGCAAGATGGTGTCGCTCTGCGACAGCGTCGATCGCGCCTGCGTCATCGTTCTTGCTGATGCGGTGAATGATCGCAGTCTCGCGATGACGAGTTCCTTCACGAACATGATCATCATGGGTCACTGCATCGCCAATGCGTGGATGATCGAAGAGTACGAGCCCTTGCTTGCGCAGATGATACAGGCTGGCGATGACCTGCTGTTGTTGGCGGCACAATATGCCGACGAAATCGCTACTCGCCGTTTTGCCCGCATTTGCTTTGTCGGCGGGGGGCCGCTCAAGAGCGTCGCCATGGAATCAGCGCTCAAGGTGCTGGAGATGACCGCAGGCGAAGTGAAGACCATGTGGCAGACGGTGCTTGGTCTGCGTCACGGCCCCATGGCGGCCCTCGATCGGGAAACCCTCTTCATCTGCTTCGTCTCGAGCGATGAGCGCAAGGCGAAGTACGCTCGCGATCTCCTCCTGGAAGTCGGCGAGAAACAGATTGTCGCGGACAGCATTGCCGTTGGCCCGTTGTCCTTTGAGACAGACTTTGCTTCCTGCGTTAATCTCTACATCCCCATACAAGCGAGTATCGAGGACGGCTATCGCCCTGTGCTCGACGTGATTGTTGGCCAGTTGATCGGGCTTTATTGCTCGGTTGCGCACGGACTTCAGCCGGACTCGCCCAGCGCTGCCGGTGTGATCAGCCGCGTCGTCCGGGAATTTTCTATCCACTAGAGGTTTGAATGTCCGCATTACTTCGCACACATTTGCTGCAGCAGCGCCATGGTGTGGCGGCAGGAATCTACTCGGTTTGCTCCGCCCACCCGTGGGTTATACGAGCAGCAGCCGAGCAGGCTGTGCAGGATGGTACGTTGTTGCTCATTGAAGCAACCAGCAACCAGGTGAATCAGTTCGGTGGCTACACTGGCATGCGTCCCGCGGATTTCCGTGAGTTCGTGCTACAGGAGATTCGTAAAGCCGGTCTGAATGAAGAGAAATTGATTCTCGGCGGGGATCACCTTGGACCGAACCCCTGGCGAAAGTTTCCTGCGGCTGAGGCGATGGCGCACGCGGAAGTTATGGTGGCTGAGTACGTCGCCGCCGGCTTCACCAAGATTCATCTCGACGCCAGCATGGCCTGCGCCGATGATCACGGCCATCCCTCCGATGAAATGGTGGCATCGCGCGCGGCCCAATTATGCAAGGTGGCTGAAGCGGCTGCAGTCCATGGTGTGATGCCGATTTATGTGATTGGCACAGAAGTGCCGGTCCCGGGCGGCGCGACGCACTCGATCCACGATGTGCCGGCAACCTCAACATCTGCGGTTTCACTGACGCTTGCCGTTCACAAAAAGACTTTTTTGGAGCAAGTGCCTGCGGCATGGGAACGCGTGATCGCGCTTGTCGTTCAGCCGGGCGTAGAGTTCGATCACGACTCCGTGCTCGATTACGACGCTGCAAAGGCGGCCGACCTCAGCCGTTGGCTGCGAGAGCAGCAGGAGTCGATCGTCTTCGAAGCTCATTCGACGGATTACCAGACGCGTTCTTCCTTGGCGGGACTCGTCCACGATGGCTTCGCGATTCTGAAGGTTGGGCCGGGAGTTACCTTTGCGATGCGCGAGTCTCTCGAAGCCCTCGAAGCGATGGAATCACAACTGATTCCGGCAGGGCAGCGCTCGGGCCTAAGCGACGTTATCGAACGCACCATGCTGAGCCATCCGGAGAACTGGGAACCTTACTACCCGGGCACTTTCCAAGAGCAGAAGCTGCTGCGGCGTTATAGCTACAGTGATCGAGTGCGCTACTACTGGGGTGATTCCGACATTGCCGCGGCTGTTCGTCTGCTGGTCGCGAATCTTTCTTCGGTTGAGCTCCCCGAGAGCATGTTGAGCGGCTATATGCCGAACCAGTATTGGAACCTGCGCGCCAAGAAAATCGCGGGTGATCCCGAGTCGTTGATCATCGACCGAATTCGCGATGTGCTGCGCGATTACTCGGCTGCATGCCCCGTACGGTAGCTGCGAGTTGTCGGATTCACCTTTGTAACCAGCGAAGATCCATTGTGGAAGGGTGGCCATCGTTCGATCGCCACCTTTTTTTATTCCGCGTGACAAGCTATGGGTGCGAGGCCGACGGCAACACGTTCGCCTCAAGCGTGATGACCTCGAAGGGCGCCAGTTCGATATCCAAAGCATCGTTGCCTCTTACGGTCTGTACTTTGTCGGCCGGCCAATGGGTGACAGCGCCCCAGACACTGTGTAGCCGGTACGTCTTGGCTTTGTCTGCGCTGTCCTCCAATGCCTGCACGAGATGAAGCTGGTAGTGCTGCGCCTTCTCTGAAGGGTTGCGAAGCGTCACAAACCCTTCCTCGCGGCTCCACGCAGCCCAACCGTAGATTTCCAGCTTGGTGGGATCGCCCCCAACCCAGTGCGTGTCTTTCAAGGTGTCCGAGTTAGCCCGGCTCCACCGCGCGCCCTCGGCAAGTGTGTCCCAGTTAGCCGCGCTCATCAGAGCGGGTGTGATGTACATCTCCTGCAACTGCGTTCCGCTACCGAAATAAGAATGCACTTCCGAGGAGAAATCATCGCCTGAGACAGTGCTGAGATCCTTCGCCTGTTTCGCGTAGATGATGCCATGTAACATGAGTGAGTTCAGAGGAAACAGCGGTCCCTTCACGACGACGTTCTGATAAACCTGCGAGTCGCGATAGGTCATCCAGCGCTGGCGTGAATCACCCACGCCAGAGAAGTCGTGGTCTTCTCCTCCACGCCAGATGGAATCAGCATAAAACAACCAGAAGGGGGAGGCTGTCGTGCCTGTCGTCAGGTTCACGAAGAGCTCTGGCTCCTCTTTGCGGAGGCGCTCGATCAGGTGGATAGCTGCGTCGAAGTCACTGTCGAACGAACTGCCCGGGAAGACTCGATCGGCATTTCCTGTTCCATCGAATTTGAACTGGTTGACGTGATATTTGTTTACCATATCGAGGCAAATCTGTTCGAAGCGGTCGAAGTACTTTGGCCCCGAGAGCGCATAGCCTTCGTTCTGGATCTCGAAACCATGCGCCTTGCCGTAAGCGATGCGCTCTTCTTTTTGCTGCGCGTATCCGCCCCATGGCGAGAGCCAAACACCGATGCCTGCGTGAAACTTCGTTGCAGCGGCTGCTGTCTTGGTGAAGCCATCCGGGAAACCGGAGTTGAAGCCCCACAGCGTGTTGGAATCGTCCCATCCATCGTCGAAGAGGAACGAATCCAGCTTGACGTGCCGCTCAACGACCAGGTGAGTGCCGAACTCGTTGATGCGATCAATGGCTCCTGTTTCATCAAAGCGATTCTGATAGCCCAGGTCATACCAGGAGTTGTAATGCAAGAAGGGCTCATACGCCCGCGGACGCTCTGCCTCGAGGTACCCCAGAAAAGCACGCCGCATCTGACCCCGCTGCGACGTCCCAATCACTGCGGAGTAGGTCACAGACTGGTTCGCGCGTAGCGGCAACTCGCGGTGCAGCGACGCGTTCACTAGACCCTGCTCCACCGTGTTCGCCGAGAGCGGATGTTCGAAACCAAAGAACATATTCTGGTCAACAACCGGTGAACCCTTCACCGTGCCCAGCGTTTTTGCCCCGGCATCGTAGAACTCCAGCAGGCGCACTTCGGCAATGGGCAATTCCTGTTCGCCCGACTCTATGCGCAACAAGGTTCGCGCGTAGCTCTTACTCGGATTGGCGATGAGACACCAGGCAAACTTCCCAGGTCGAGACATCGCATGAAAAGCCCAGCACGATGTTTTCGAGCTTGGGTCCGCATGGGTCCGCTTCATCGCGACGTGCGGGTCCACCACGCTCCCCGTATCAGGAATCGCCGCAGCCTGCATCGCGGAAGAGCGTAGTTCCGTGCCGTCTTTCAGCACGATCGTGAACACTTCCTTCAGGGCCAGATCCCGGCCGGAGATGCCGTCATGGATCTTCATCCCATACACATGGCCGTCATGGGACGCTACGTGAAGTCGCAGGGAGCCGGCACGAACCTCGGCAGAGGCCATCAGGGAAGGAGCTCCGGCAGCTGTTGCCGCCAGAATCCCTAGTGCTGCAGAACGGAGAAAGCGCATGATGAACCTAGCCTCATTTGAAAGATAGTCTACAAATCATAAAACGAAACACAATGATATGTATTTATATTTCGTTTTGTAATGTTATCCTGCGGATTAAGGACAGGATTGGACGAGGGCGTATTCGCCTTCGCCGCTTCAGGGGAGATGATTATGGCCGAACAGAACGATCAGGACAAATTTATTGCGATGGTTTCAGCGAAGGCAAACGTGACGTTGCCGGTCAGCGATTTCCAGCCGCGCTCCATGTTGCACAACGTCGCGAGCTACATTGCGAAGCCGCAATTTCCCGTGATTGATTATCACAATCATCTGGATGCGCAGGACCCGGCCAGCGTGCTTGAAATCATGGACGCCTGCGGCATCGAGCAGATCGTCAACATTACGATGAAGGTGGGCGACGAAGCCATTGAGCAGATCGAACGCTATCGCGCCGCCGACCCGAAACGATTTCACTCTATCGGCTGGATGGACTGGTCAGGGGCTGACGCGGCAGACTTCTCTAGCTTTATCAAGCTGACGCGTGAGCGAATTGAGCGCCTTGTCGAGCATGGAATTGTCGGATTCAAATTCTGGAAGGATTTGGGCCTTACAGTCCGCGACGCCAGCGGGGAATTGATCCGCGTCGATGATGAGCGTCTTGCCCCTGTCTTCGATCTCTTGGGGGAGCTGGGCCTTCCAGTAATGGTGCACATCGGCGACCCTGAAGCTTTTTTTCTGCCCATCGATGCCAACAACGAACGATACGAGGAGTTGGCGGCGCACCCTGACTGGGGGTTCTTCGGTGCGCAGTATGGTAAGGATGAGTTGCTCAAGCAGCGAGACCGAGTCTTTCAGCGGCATCCCAACACGACGTTCATCGGTGCCCACATCGCCGAAAACAGTGAAGACCTGCAGCGAGTCTCGGCGATGTTGGATGCGTGCCCAAACGTGCTCGTCGACATCAGCGCTCGCGCCTCCGAGTTGGGTCGTCAGCCGTATTCAGCACGTAGATTCTTCCTTCGTTATGCCGACCGCATTCTCTTTGGCGCCGACCTGGTACCTGAGATCGAAATGTACCGTCTCTACTACCGTTTTCTGGAAACGGAAGACGAGTACTTTGAATATCCAACCCATGCCTCACGTCAGGGCCGCTGGAACATCTACGGGTTGAACCTCCCCGAAGATGTCTTGCGAAAGGTCTACCGGGAGAACGCCTTGAAGCTGCTGCCGACATCGGTTAGAGGTTTGGGGGTTGCACAAATAAAGGCAAGCGCCAGCGATGACAAGGACTTCTAAGATGACTCATGAAGCCCCGGCTGCAGAAAAGCTCCGTCGGTACAACTTGTTTCTGCTCGGAGTGGCGGGCCTCGGAGGCCTGCTGTACGGTGTCGACGTCGGCATCATCGGAGGAGCGTTACCCTATCTCGAAGCCACGTCGCATCTTGACGCGTCCCGTCTGGCGACGGTCGTTGCTGCGGTCTTACTTGGTAGTGTCATTTCGACCATCTTCGCTGGCATGCTTGCCGATTGGATGGGCCGCAAGCCGATGATGTTACTCAGCGGGTTGGTCTTCATCGTCAGCATCCCACTCATTGCGCTCTCTCACGGGTATGCAACACTCCTGCTCGGTCGCTTGTTGCAGGGAACCAGCGGCGGTTTTATTGGGGTGGTCGTCCCGCTCTATCTCGCGGAGTGCCTGGTCTCGAATAAACGCGGAAAAGGGGCCGGAATTTTTCAATGGCTACTGACCTTTGGGATCGTCGCCGCTGCTCTCATTGGGATGTACTACAGCTATCGTGTTCGAGATGTTTCTGCCACAGGTAGCCCTGCTTTGTTATTCCAGGTGCAGGACGCCGCCTGGCGCCACATCTTCTGGCTGTCCTTGCCGCCTGGCATTTTGTTTTGCATCGGAAGTCTCTTTTTAGAGGAATCCCCGCGCTGGCTCTTTCGCCGTGGCGAGACGCAGAAAGCGTTTGCCTCTCTTTCGCGCTCACGAAGCACCGAGGCTGCCCAACTTGAGATGGAGGAAATGCTTTCCGTCGCGGAGCAGTCTGGTCCGCGCGTGAAGGCGACCGGCGATCTCTATCGGCGTAAGTACGTTGTGCCGTTCCTTCTCGCCTGCGTCATTCTTGCCTGCAATACTGCTACGGGGATCAACTCCATCATCGGCTACAACACGAGCATCTTGCTGCAAAGCGGGCTTTCTGATCTCGAAGCACACTGGGGTTACGTCATCTTTACGGCGGTCAACTTCCTCATGACTATCGTCGGCATGAATCTGGTCGACCGTAAGGGCCGCCGTTTTCTTCTCATCGTCGGCACTTCCGGCATCATGGTTTCTCTCGTCGCTACGGCGTTGCTTTTCCATTCAGAAGAGAAGCATGACCTGGAAGTGGGGAGTGCAGTGCAGGCCCTGGTCGAGCACTCAGATCAGCTCAAGCTTTCCTTCCAAGCGAAACAAGCAGCAGAACTGCTGAAGGCAAGTGGATACGAAGAGAACACTGAGTTTGCCTCTCATGCATCGCTCGCCATCATCTACTCCTACGGCGGCTTTACGGGAGCATCAACCTACCTTCGGTCGGACGATGCCGGATCGGTGCCCATCGAAATCAACCGCGAGCAAAGCCTGCCGGCAAATCGGGTGCAGGCGTTCTTCGCGAATCCGTTCGCCGACGTCAACGCAGCGAGAACCGCTCCGCTTAGGATCGAGCGCGCCCGGATCGGACGGATACCCGATACGACGCATGGCTACGCGGTTGCACTGGCACTCTTCGCCTTCGTGGCGTTCTTTGCTATGGGGCCGGGAGTCTGCGTCTGGCTCGCGCTCTCAGAGCTCATGCCAACACGCATTCGGTCTATCGGAATGAGCGTTGCACTCGTTCTCAACCAGCTTGTCTCCACCGTCTTGGCTGTGATCTTTCTGCCAGTGGTAAGCAAGCACGGTTATAGCTTCATGTTCCTGATATTCGCTGCATCCACGGCTGTCTACTTTTTTATCGCAGCCTTCCTTCTCCCTGAAACCAAGGGAAAGACCCTCGAAGAAGTGGAGTTGTACTTCGAAGGACACGCGCAATCCTGATTTACGCCTCAAAGCCACCAAGATATCGACCCAGCTCTGCCATCGACTCGAGCACTGCTCCGCATCCTGCCGCCAGGTAGTTCGTCCGCACGACATCAGCTTCCAGATGGCTGCCACCGGTAAAACCAATCACGAACATTCCGGCGGCCCTCGCTGCAGCAATGCCACTGAGTGAATCTTCCACAACTACGCAGTTTTGCGGCTCAACGCCCATGGCGGCAGCCGCATAGAGAAAAAGGTCCGGCGCGGGTTTCGGACGGCTTACCATCGAAGCGCTGAAGAGATTGTCGTCAAACGGCGCTACCAGGTCTGTTAACTCAAGCGCCCGTTGGATATAAGCCAAGGAACTGCCGCTCGTCACACAAACTTTGCACTCAGCACGGTCTAGAACGTCTCGGACGCCGTCGATTGCACAAAGACTTCTCTCAAACCGGTCCCGGATACTTGCTTCCAAACGCTCCACGAAATCGGAGAGAGCCGTATACCTCGCCGTTTCGGCGATCTCCTTACGTGACCTGCCCAGAAAGCGCTGCAGCGTCTCCCTGGGGCTGATGTTCATACCTGTAAGCGCGAGTTCAAAAGAAGCGCATTCGGCGCTGATCAACTCACTATCGATCAGAACACCATCACAGTCGAAGAGAATCAACGCGGTTTTTTATATGTGTTCGCGAACGGCTTCTACTGAGTTTGTCATGCTCGCTTGGCTTTCGGCGGCATCGCGGTGGAAGAGCGCTGCGTCAAATGAGTTTTGATTCTTGGAGTGGGCAGCTTCACGGGAGTGGTTTGCTCAAAAGCCTTCAACAGCATGTTAAAGGCGTGTGCTGCGATCTCTCGGCGTGGGATGTCGACCGAGGTCAATGGCGGCATGACCATCGCGCATACGGGAAGATTGTCGAACCCGATAATGGACAAGTCGGCGGGGACGACAATTCCAGCTTCGTGCGCCGCGTGCAGTGCGCCGATGGCCATCAGGTCGTTTGTGCAGAGCACGGCGGTGGGCCGGGGCGACGTGGCGAGTAACTCCTGCATCGCAAGATGGCCGCCCTCCATGTGAAGATCCCCTTCTACGATCCATTGGTCCCGGATGGAAAGTCTGCAATCCGCCATGGCGGCGAGGAATGCCTGGTGACGGGCGCGCGTCGAATCAAAGCCGCTAGGGCCGGAGATAAAGGCGATGCGTCGGTGCCCAAGGGTATGGAGATGTCGGATCGCTTCCGTCGCACCACTGTCGTGGTCGACGAAGATGTTGTTAAACTCGGTTCGCGGGCCATCCTGGTTCATGAGGACGAGCGGGATCTTCTGCCGGTGGGTAAAGTCAAACACCTCGCGGTTCGTCTCAGACGTAAAAATAGCGATGCCATCGACGTTGCGGTCGATCATGCGCTGGACGCATTGCTCAAGGCGATTTGGCTGGTAATTCGTGTGCGAGAAGATGACATCGATGTTGCGCTCCCGGGCGCGAGCCTCAAAGTCGTCAATAAGCTCCGGAAAGAACGGGTTGTTGATGTCGGAGACGATGAGCCCGAGGAGCTTGGAGCGACCCGTGCGGAGATTACGAGCGCTAGTGTTGGGAACGTAGTTCAGCTCGGTGATGATCTGCCGCACATGCTCGGCGGTCGCCGGGCGAACCTTGGGAGAGGCATTCAGCACGCGCGACACAGTAGCGCTGGAAACATTGGCGCGACGGGCTACTTCTTGAATGTCCATAGGCTCCGGCTGTAAGGATAGCGCATGTCAAACTTGACATGCGCAGCGCGGGACCTGTGTCTCCCCAAAATGCCGTCAGCCTACAAAGTGCGCTTTACGCAGCGCCTTGGAAGAGTCGGGGTAACGAACCGAGTATTTAGGCTGACGGCGTTCACTCAGACGCCTACTTCCTCACGGCCCATCCTTAGGCATCGCGAGGAATAGGCGGTTCCAGATAATTTGACGTTCGACATGTACCTTCCCTCTCGCAGAAAGTGATAGCGAGGCTGCTTGCTTATCCGGATGAGAAAATGAACCTGCCGCTCAGACGGCAACCGGAGCCCAGAAGCGGCGGATGAGGGACCAGAGGAAAAGCGATTGTGTCCGATAGCGCTGCGTGCCTCGCGGCTGGTTCACCAGTCGGCATGCTTTGCGTTCACTCAGTCCCTGTCCCTGAGCATGCTCCACCGCCGATCGTTGGCGCTCAGGGCTCAGAAGTTTCCCGCGGCGATGTCCTTCAACACAAGCTTTTCCACAGCCCGCAAATGCGGGCTGCTTTCGTTGTGCGATTCCATGCGGAGAATGATCCCAGGCAAGGCTGGCATCGAGAAGCGCATCGTTTCTCCGGATGCTACTCGGTCTCGATATAGTCGCTGTCGCGGAGATGGATTTCAGCATTGGCGCGTAGGATAGACCGGTGCCACTCGATCTCGCAGAATTCGGAAAGAAGCTCAGCCGCTGCAGAACACAGTTATAGCCTTCCATTGCTGACGTCGCCGAGAGCACAGGTCTCCCGGTCGACTGTGTAAAGGCTTTCGAGGAGGCATCTGCTACCCCTACCGGCGACGATATCTTATGTCTTGTGTATTTTTGCGTATGACTATCGCTTCTTCATTTCGAATGAGAGGTTGGCCGCGTTCGAGCAGACTGATCCTCTCTACCGCATGCGCTCGCAGAGAACCCTTCCGAGTTGCTCAACGTATTCGACGAGTACGTTGACAGTAGACATCCTCGTCATAATTTACGAGGATGCACGTTCCAGCGACCGGATGTCGAAGAGTGAGGCCGGAAATATTGGAGTTCGTCAGGCGGCGCCGGAAAACGTGGAATCCCAGCATTCCGACAGCGTTCTTGCCATAGTGGCGATCATCTTCGTTCCATCGTTGCCTCTTTCCAATCGTCCGTTCTGAAGGGGACGGCCGGTAGGCGAGAACCATTGATTAGATTGCAAATTGGATTGCCGGCCCATCCATAGCGGACTGCAGTTGGGTGTCGTACATCGGGGCTGGAAAGTAGAATTTTTTTCCCAATGATCGCTGCTATGGCGGGATGGAATTTTCTGTCTTCGCCTGCGATTGCGAATCCTTTTATCGGATCGTTATTACTTGTCTCAAGCTGGTCGGCGTGAGCAAAGCTTAGGGTTACCTGACCTCCATCGAATTGAACGTTTTGAAAAACCGGACCTGAAAATTCAACGTGCTCTCCATAGACTTCCGAAGCAGCCAGAAGGCTCAGCCGTCGACCAACTTCCCGCTTGTGCGGAGGGTGAAGATTGAGAGCCTCTCCAAGATCAATAGTCGAGACTAGGCCGACATTCTTGATGTGTGCTGCGGTCATGGCTTGCGCCTCTCGAAGTTCGGCCCATCCCGAGTCTTCAGAATTTAGAGACGGCTTCCCTAGATTCGGTAGCTGTACAAGGAGAAATGGCAAATTATCTGTGCCTAAGAGCTGCCGCCATGTGTGGATGAGAGCGGGCAAGAGAGTGCGATATTGGAAGGCGCGAGCAGCATTGCCTTCTCCCTGATACCAGATCACACCTCGAAACGTGAACCCAGCTAATGGAGAGATCATCCCGTTGTATAGGCCAGCAGGAGGGCGTTCTCCGGCATGGTTGGTTTCGCTCTCCGGATCGATGGACAAACGCAGAACATGGCCCAGGTCCAACGCTTCCGGAACGCCCCAGCCGGCCTGTTTGAAGTCGTGAAATTGGAGCGAGATGTCCTCCCATTCATCCTTTACACAAATACGGTGAGAAGCGTAGACGTCTCCATCCACGATCTCTGGTTCTTCAACGTGAAGATGAAAGCAGCCCGGCCCTTGGGCACGGAAGTTGATGCCTTTGTAGTCGGCCCAGTTATAGCCAGATTGAGTGGGATTGGGTTTATTCGCGTTAAGTGATGGAAAGCTACTCAGGCTCATATGCCCGAAGAACTTGAGCGCATCACCAGAGCCGTTATGCACGAGACTGTCATAACCAGATTCCGAAGTCCACCAGAAGCCGTCGTCACTCGTGGTAGCCACGTGTTGATCGAAGTCGGAGAAGGCAAGCGAGGTCGATGGTGTGTCGCCTGATAGTTCGAAGGAGTCGAAACGGAAAGAGAAGTTTTCACCGTTGTGTGCAAAGTGTTTAACTCCGCTGTCGGAATTTCCCCAGCGATCAATAATAGGTCTGAGTTCAGAGCTATTATTGAGGCTCTTG
>Ga0302314_10003443_pt1 | contig 29201 bp, 24 predicted proteins | sample III_Palsa_N2_3_FD_200533 | JGI IMG/M metagenome (GOLD analysis project Ga0302314, IMG submission 200533) | Peat permafrost microbial communities from Stordalen Mire near Abisko, Sweden - III_Palsa_N2_3 | ecosystem: Environmental > Terrestrial > Soil > Palsa > Peat permafrost | place: Sweden...
TCGCGACCACCCCCGAGGCCCAGGCCGAGATCCGCCTCGGCTGCCAGCTGAGCCTGGCGGCGCGCGAACGGCTGTGGTGGGGCATCACCGACAAGCTCAACAGCGAACGCATGCTGGCGCGCTTCCCCGGCGTGCGCAGCGCCACGCACGATGCGCCGGGCGAGATGACCCTGCTCGAGCTGCGCGCCCTGCTCAATCGCCCCTGGGACCTGCCCGCGGCCTGGGATGGCGCCGTGACGCCGGCCCTGCCCGTCGGGACCTGAGATGGCTGCGGAGGCGATCGACGGCGTGCTGATGCTCGGCTTCGGCGGTCCGACGCCGGGCTGCTGCGAACGCCGCAGCGTCTGTTCGCGCGCGCCCGGCTGCGAGGCCGAGTGCTTCGTCGCCGGCATCCTCGGCGACAATCCGCTGCGCGCCGCGCGCGTGGCTACGATCAGCGCGCACTACCACGAGCTGGGCGGCTTCAGCCCCTACAACGAGCTGACCCTGGCGCAGGGTCGCGCCCTGGGCCTGGAGCTGACGCGCCGCGGCCGCGCGATGCCGATCGCCTGCGGCTTCCGGCACTGGCGGCCCTGGGCGACGACCGCGCTCTCCCAGCTGCACGCGCAGGGCTGCCGCGCGGTCGCGGTGCTGGTCATGGCGCCGCACCAGTCCACGGTCAGCTGGGACTGGTACCTGAAGCTCGCCGCCGAGGCCAGCGAGGAGCTCGGCGCCAAGAGTCCGCGCCTGGCTGGCGTGGTCGCGCCGTGGTGGAAGGAACCGGGCTTCATCAGCGCGATCGCCGCGCGGCTGTTCGAGGCCACCGTCGGCTGGAGCGCCGCGCGGCGCCAGGCGGCGGGGCTGATCTTCACCGCGCACGCCATCCCGCGACCGGTCGAGCAGACCTCGCCCTACCGCAGCCAGTTCAGCGAGACCGCCGCGCTCGCCGCCGCCGCCTTCGGCCATCCCGAGCACCAGCTCTCCTTCCAGAGCCAGCCGCAGGACAGCGGCATCCCATGGTCGTCGCCGGACATCGCCAGCGTGCTGAGCACCGCCGCGCAGCGTGGCCAGCGCGAGGTCCTGGTCTGCGCCGCGGGCTTCCTCGTCGATCATACCGAGGTGCTCTACGACCTGGATCGCGAGGCGGCCCAGATTGCCGGCCGGCTCGGCATCGCGCTGGTGCGCGCGCGCTGCGTCCATGACCATCCGGACTTCATCGCCATGCTCGCTGCACGGATTGCAACGCTGTGAGCCGAGCACTGGGGTAGAGCCTCAGCCAGGGTGTTCATACTCATGGATTGGTTGTGGAACCATGGCGCCGACCTCGCCGCCCACGATGCCCGAGCGCGGTGTATCCTTGAGGGTGAAGCCCGTGCTCCTCCCGCCCCTGTCGTCGCGCCGTCTGGCGGCCCCGCTCCTGGTGCTGGGCCAGCCATGAACGATCCCGCGCCAGCACCTCCGGATACGGCTGCATCGCGCCTCGAGAAGGTGCAGCGCAAGCCGCTGTCGACCGATCCGCGCATGCTCATCCGCCTTGATCGCGCCGCCTGGCGACGCCCCACGCCGGAGAGCATGGCGGAGACCCAGGAGCTCGTGGCGCTGCGCGACGTGGAGCGCCGTCAGGACCTGGGCGACGTGGTCGAGGCGGCGATGAAGGCGATGCAGGCGGCGCCTGCGCCGCGCCTGCGCCGCTACCGTCTGCGTCCGGAGCGGCCGATGGCGCATGCGATCATCGAGACGCGCATCGATGGGCCGCCCGCGCCGCGCGCGGCTGAGTCCGCGGCAGCGGATGCCCCTGCCTCATCGCCGGTTCCCATCCCCGTCGCGGCCAGCGTGGTCCATGCCCTGCCCGAGGAGGCCAGCCCGCCGCTCGCCCCGCCCAGCGGCCGCGCGACACGGCTGATCATCCTCCTGCTCATGGCGCCCTGGCCGCAGCTCTGGGCCGGCGCCGCCGTGCTCGCGGTATTGGCGCTCGGCGGCCACCAGATCGCGCGCGCCGAAGCCATGGATGCGCTGCGCGCGCGCTTGCTGAGCCTCGATCATCCGACGGTGCTGTCCGACGCCCAGTATGACGCCTGCCAGGCGGACCTCAGCCGCTACCGGGAGCTGGCGCGCGATGAGGATCCCGACGTGACGCGCTGGGCCATGGCCTTGCAGCGCTGAGCCGATCGCCGCGGCGGCTTGGGTTGGCCTCCAGGGAGCCTATGCTGCCGGGATGGACCGTCGGCAACTCTGGGTGCTGGGCATCGCCGCCGCGGCCGTCATCGCGCTGCATTTCGTCTGCCGGGTGCGCATCATGGTCGCGGGCGGCAAGTTCCTGCTCGGGGTCGGCATGATCATCGCCATCACGATGCTGATCTGGCCCACGCGCCGCGATCCATAGCCGGCCTCAGTCGCTATCAGTCGCTATCAATCCGCAGCGCAGCGCACCACACCACGCCTGCGTTGTCGACCAGGACGACCGCCGGCGGGACGGTGCCATCAGGCCCGCCAGCGCTCGCTGAGCGCATCCGCCGCGGCGCACAGCTCGCCGATGCCGATGCCGGTGAAGCCGTTGCCCACCAGCGCCACGGCCGGATGGCGCAGCGCGCTCGCGGTGATCGCGCCCAGACGCTGCTGATGGCCCAGCGTGTATTGCGGCATCGCCTGCGGATAGCGCGCGACCAGGCTCCACAGCGGTGGGGTGGCGATCTTCAACAGCGCGGCGACCTCGCGCGTGGCGATGGCCGTGAGCTCAGCATCGCTGTGCGCCAGCAGCTGCGGACGCAGCGCCCCGCCGAGGAAGGCCCGCACCAGCATCTGGCCGGGCGCGGCGCGCCCACTGAATTTCTGGTCGGCGAAGGTCGCGGCGATGAGCGCACGGCCCTCGATCGCCGGGACCACGAAGCCGGCGGCCTGGGGCAGCGGCGGGCAGGCCGCGCGCGGCCAGGCGAGATTCACCGTCGCCACCGGCGCGTAGGGGATGGTCTCGAGCAGGTCGGCAAGGGGGGCGTCCGTGTCGCGCAGCAGCCGCGCGCTGGCATGGGCGGGCAGGGCCAGCACCACGCGCTCGCCGTGCCAGGTGCCGGCAGCGGTGGTCAGGCGCACCGCGGGCAGGGCACCGCTGGTGGGCGGGAACGCGAGGGCGGTGACGGGGGTGGAAGCCCGCAGGGTGCAGACCTCCGGGGTGGCCCTCAGGCTCGCGACCAGGGCGTCGGTCAGGCGCTGCATGCCACCGGCCAGGGTGACGAACAGTCCGTAGCGCGCACCGCTCGCCGGGCTGTCGCGCAGGCGCGCGCGCATCGCCACCAGCAGGCTGCGGTGGCGCGACTCCATCGCCACCAGCTGCGGGAAGACCGCGGCAACGCTCAGGCGCTCGGGATCGGCGGTGGTGATGCCGGCGACCAGCGGCTGGGCGAGGCGCGCGAGGGCCTCGGCGCCGAGGCGACGGCGCACGAAGCCAGCCAGGCTCTCCTCGGGCGCGCCCGGAGCACGTGCCGGCAGCAGCAGATCGAGCGCCATGCGCAGCTTGCCCCAGGGACTCAGTAGCGGCGAGCGCACGAACGGCCACAGGCGCCCCGGAGCCAGCAGGTAGAAGCCCTCGGGGATGGGCAGCAGCTCCTGGCCGCGGACGATCAGCGCGCGGCGCGCCTCGGGGCGCGTCTCCAGCAGCTCCCCGTCCAGGCCGAGGTCATGGATCAGCCGCAGCGCGGCGGGCTTGCGCAGCAGGCAGTCGGGACCGAGTTCGCACAGCGCGCCCTGGATTTGGCGGCTGCTGATCACCCCGCCCCACTGGGGCGAGGCTTCAAAGAGCGTGAGCTGGGCCTGCGGCAGGGCCTGGCGCAGACGGTAGGCCGCGGCCAGGCCGCTGATCCCGCCACCGACCACGGCGATGCGCATGCCGAGCGTCAGCCGCGCCGGCCGTCGCGGGTGGCGCGGGTGGCATCGTGCACGAAGGCCACCAGGCGGCGCGCCTGTTCGGGATCGGTCTCCTTGAGCACGCCATGGCCGAGATTGAAGATGTGCCCGCTGCGGCCCGCTGCCTCGGCCAGCACCGCGGCCGCCCCTTCGAGCAGCCGCTCGGGCGAGGCCAGCAGCAGGCAGGGATCGAGGTTGCCCTGGACGGCGCTGAGCGTGGCATGTCGGCTACGGCTGGCGAAGGCCGCATCCAGATCCCCGGTCGAATCAACCCCGAGCACATCCGGTCCGCAGCCGGCGATGAGCTCCTGCAGGTGGCCGGCGCCGGCGGCGAAGGCGATCACCGGGATGCCGCTGGGCAGGAGTGCGATCAAGCTGCGCAGCGCGGGTGCGACATAGCGCGTGAAGTCCGCGCGGTTGAGCGCGCCACCCCAGCTTTCGAAGATCTGCACGCAGCTCGCGCCGGCGCCGATCTGCAGCGTCAGGTGCGCCGCCAGGGTCTGCACCAGGCGCTCCATGAGGACAGCCCACGCGACCGGTTCACGGTACATGAAGGCCTTGGTCAGGGTGAAGTGGCGGCTCGAGCCGCCTTCGATGGCGTAGGAGGCGAGGGTGAAGGGACCGCCGCAGAAGCCGATGCAGGGGATGTGCGCCGGCAGCCCGGCGATGGTCAAAGCGACGGTGCGGTGCACGTAGTCCAGGTCCGCCGCGGCCTGGCGGGCCTCGCGCAGCGCGGCGATGTGCGACGGCTCGCGCAGCGGCGTGGTGAGCTTCGGGCCATCGCCGGCGGTGAACTCCAGCGGCATGCCCAGCGCCTCGAGCACCACCAGGATGTCGCTGAAGACGATCGCCGCGTCGACGCCCAGGTAGTCGCGGGCGTAGACGGCGACCTCGGCCGAGAGCGCGGGATCCTTGCACAGCGACAGGAAGGAGGAGCGCGCGCGGATCGCCCGATAGTGGGGCATGTAGCGGCCGGCCTGGCGCATCAGCCACACCGGCGTGTGGCTGGTGGCTTCACCGCGACACGCCCTCAGGAAGGTGCTGTCCCAGAGCTGGGCGGGCAGGGCGGTGCAATTGCCGCTGTCGCGGATACCGAGGCGGCTCATGCGCGGAGCGTACCCAGGGGCCCATCCGCGCCTAGCGGCCTGCGGCCCCGCTGGCGCTTACGGCCGCCAGCGGCGCGGCTGCCGGCGGCTGGGTGCGCCAGCGCAGGTGCCACCACACCCACTGCTCGGGATGGCGCCGCACCAGCGCCTCCTCGTAGGCGGTGATCCAGGTGGTGATGGTGCGGATCGCGGCGTCGCGATCGGACCCGCGCGGGATGTGCCGCCGCGGCGAGAGATGCATGACCCAGCGCCCGCCATGGGCGAAGCAGAATACCGCCTGCACATGACCGCCGCCGAGCATGACCAAGGCCGCGGGCGCGACCGGCGTGTAGGCGGGAATGCCGAACCACGGCACGTGGATGCCGGGCAGGCGCGGGATGTCCTGGTCGGCGAGCGTGCACAGCGTGCGGCCGCCGCGCAGCTCGCGCACCAGGGTGCGCACATCCTCCTCCTGGTAGAGCACGCGCGCGCCGCCGCTTTCGCGGATGCGCACCACCAGCGCGTCGAGCTGGGGATTGCGCAGGCGCTTGCCGATCACCGACAGCGGCACGATCAGCGCGCCGACCCGCGCCATCACCTCCCAGTTGCCGTAGTGGCCGGTGAACAGCACGGTCCCCTGGCCGCCACGCCCGGCGCGCATCAGGTCCTTGAGGTTCTCGCGTCCCTCGAACACGATGCTGCGCAGCAGCCGGCGCGGGGGCAGGGTCACCGTGGCGATGCTCCACAGCGCCATACGGCCGAAGTGCCGGAAGCAGTGCCCGGTGGTGCGCTCGACCCAGGCCGCATCGCGCTCGGGAAAGGCGCGCTTCAGATTGGCGCGCGCGCGACGCTGGTCGCGCATCGGCAGGTGGCCGAACCACCAGCCGAGCACTCCACCGGCCCAGAAGGCGAAGCGCGGTGGGAGCATGCGCGTCGCCGTGAGCACGACTTCGAGGGCCTTCGCGATCAGGGTGGGACGCGCCATGGACGCCGAGCGATGGTGCAGCGGGTGCGGATCCCGCAACCCTCAGGCGCCGGATTCCTTTGCGCGCCCCAGCTGCGGATGGGCGGCCAGCAGCCCGAAGAACGCGGTTTGGGCGCGGATCGTCGAGCGCAGGTCGCCGAGGTGCACGGATTCGTTCTCCGAATGCGCGCCGCACTCCGGATCCTCGACGCCCAGCAGCAGGGCCGGGATGTCGCCCAGGGTCGCGCTCATCTCCTGCACGAAGGGGATCGAGGCGCCGCAGCCCATGAACACCGCCTCCTGGCCATAGCCGTGGTGCAGGGCGTCGCGCGCCAGGCTGAAGATCGGATGGTCCGGCGTGGTCGCCCAGGGCGAGCCGAGGCTCAGTGGAGTGGTGGTCAGGGTGACGCCAGCGGGCAGCTGCACCTGCAGGTGGGCGGTGACCAGGTCGTAGGTCGCCTGCGGGTCCATGTCCGGGACGATGCGGATGCCGATCCGCGCCCAGGCGCCATCCATCACCACATTGCCGGTCTGCCCGCGCGTGCCGGCCTGGATCACATTGATCGACAAGGCGGGTTCGCGCCACATGCGCTTGTAGAGCGTGGCGCCATCCAGTGGCAGGGCTGACTCCTGCATGCCGGCCTGCTCCGCGACCCGGGCGCGCACATAGGGCAGGCGCGCGAAGGCCTCGAGCTCGAGCGTGGTGGGTTCGCGTACCTGGCTTTGCAGGCCCGGCACGGTGAGGCGGCCCGCGGCGTCGGTCAGCGAGCTGAGCATGCGGCACAGCGCCAAGGTCGCATCCGGGACGGCCCCACCCCAGATCCCCGAATGGACTGGGGCGCGCAGGGCCTGGGTCTGGCATTCGATGACCACCAACCCGCGCAGGCTGGTCGTCAGCGAGGGCAGGCCGGTGTCGAAGTTCTGCAGATCGGCGATGATCAGGCAGTCGCCGCGCAGCCGCTCGCGGTAGCGGCGCAGGAACTCGGGAAAATGGTGCGAGCCGATCTCCTCCTCGCCCTCGATGACCACGGTGAGGTTGACCGGCGGGTGACCGAGCGTGCGGTTCCACGCCTGGGCGCTGGCGACATGCACGGCGATGCCGCCCTTGTCATCGGCCGCGCCGCGCCCGTAGAGGCGTCCGCCCTGACGCGTGGGCGTGAAGGGCGGGGTGCGCCACGCCGACTCGCGCAGCGGCGGCTGGACATCGTGGTGCGCGTAAAGCACCACCGTGGGCGCTTTGGGACCGGCGCGGTGATCGGTCGCCAGGACGTAGGGCAAGACGCCGGGCAGGCGCAGGATCTCGACCGACGGGAAGCCAGCGCCGCGCAACCAGGCGCTGGTCGCCGCGGCGCTCTGCTCGACATGGCGCGGATCGAAGCCGGGAAAGCTGCACGAGGGGATCTGCACCAGCTGTTCAAGACCTGCGATGATCTCATCGAAACCCTGGTCGGCGGCAGCCACCGCGCGCGCGGTGGCGGGGTCGAGAGCGGGCCGGGCGGGCATGGCGGCAGGCTACTGGCATCTCGCGCCCGGGCACGACCCCGGATGCTGACAGATTTTGTCGGCTGCGTGACAGTTCCTGTCGAATGACGGCAAGTGCATTTGCATCAATTCGCCTTGAATCGGATCACAATGGACCAAATGAAATGAAAAGGACGTCCTTATGGACCAGAAAAGTCCTTTCCCGTGCTCGTCGAAGGGCTTGGCATGAGCCGCGCAATATAGGGTATCATCACCCAGTCCCAACCAACCTTCTCTCATTCACTCAATCCCATCGACCATACCAAAGGAGTCGTGTACCATGCGTAAAGGCTTTACCCTCATCGAGCTCATGATCGTCATCGCGATCATCGCCATCATCGCGGCCATCGCGATCCCCAACCTCCTCGAATCGCGTGTGACCTCGCAGGAAGCTGCCGGCGCGACCGCCCTGAAGAGCGGCCTCCTGCCTGCCGAAGTGCAGTTCCAGGCTGGTTCCTATTGCGACAACGATGGCAACGGCGTCGGCTCGTACGCAGTCAACGGCATCGGTTATGGCGCAGCCGGCGCGACCCAGTGCGACCCGTACAAGGCCCTGACCGGCCAGCAGAAGGTCGGCGCCGCGACCGACATCACGCTGAACCTCCTGGCCCCCGCCTACGGCACGGCCACCGCCTGGACCATCGGCACCGCCACCGCCCTGACCAACACCAACCAGTGGCCCCTGGTCAGCGCCTATATGTTCAAGACGCCGATCACGGCCACCACACCCGTCCCGAGCACGAACGATGGCTCGGGCGAGAAGAGCTGGGCCGTGCTGTCACTGCCGAGCGATGACCAGCAGGGTCGCCGCTTCTTCATCATCAACCAGGCCGGCAACATCTATTCGTCCAAGCCCAGCGCGACGGCGAACTCGGGTGCTGCCGATATCGGCGGACTCGCGACGACCTGCAACGAGACGGCTCCCGCGGCAAACACCTTCGGTGCTTCGCTGATCGGTGCCCCGTCGACCCTCAAGTACCTGCCTTACCGCCGCTAAGTTTAGATTTCGCGGTTTCAAGGCACCCGGTGGAGTCCTCCATCGGGTGTCTTCGTTGTGTGCCTGGCATGTCTCGCAGGCAGGAGGTGAAAGTCCTCTCCGGACCCTGATGCACGGGAACCGGCCGCCTAGGTAAGGGTGCCCTCCGCGAGGGGGGGATTTGAAAGAAGCTGATGGCGAACCGTGGAGGCGATGAACAAGAACCTGATACCAAGGCCGCTCTGGTCGGGCAACCCGGCAACGGACGGGACCACCCAAATGGCATCACGTAGGCCAAGGCGGTAAATCAGGCGCAGACCACGGGACGAAGGCGAGACTTACCCAGGGAGGCCTGATCAGCTGCCGGACGACCGGCTACCACGGCCGCAAGGCTGCGGGAGGGCCGATCAGGAGTCAGTAGAGGCCGTAGTAGCCGCGGGACGGATGGTCCGGACCGGGTGAAGGGCCGAATCATGAGTTGCAGGGACAGGAGTCGTGACTCGATGACGGTGGAGCGGCAGGAAGGACATCGCGGACAAGCCGCGAGTCGTCACGCCCGACTGGCAGCGGCGGAACCGCGGCTGGGAAGAGCGTGGGGCCGCAAGCCGGCACGGCGTCAAAGGTATCCCAAGGCCTGGCGACGACAGCGTTGATGGAGGTGATCACTGAACGGACGAACCTGAATCTGGCGTACGAACGAGTGGTGTCGAACGGCGGCGCGCCCGGCATCGACGGGATGACCGTCGATGATCTCAAGGCGTGGTGCCGAGCGAACAGCGGCAAGCTGATCGGGCAACTGCTGGAGGGCAGCTATGAACCACAACCGGTGCGAGGGAAGAAGATCCCGAAGCCGGGGGGCGGGGAGCGGCAACTCGGCATACCGACGGTGGTTGACCGCCTGGTGCAACAGGCGATCGGCCAGGTGCTGACACCGCTCATCGACCCGACCTTCTCGGCATACAGCTACGGATTCCGTCCCGGACGCAGCGCCCACCAGGCGGTGCACGCGGGGGCGGCGTATGTGGCCGAAGGCCGGCGGATCGTCGTGGACATCGACCTGGAAAAGTTCTTCGACCGGGTCAACCACGACATCCTGATGGCGCGCTTAGCGCGGCATGTGGCGGACAAACGCCTCCTGCGCATCGTGCGACGCTTCCTCGAAGCGGGCATGATGCAGGAGGGGGTATTCATCCCCACTGAGGAGGGAACGCCGCAAGGCGGACCCCTTACACCGCTACTGGCGAACCTGCTGCTGGACGATCTGGACAAGGAACTGGACGACGCGGACACCGCTTCGCCCGGTACGGCGACGACTGCAACATCTATGTGCAGTCACAGGCGGCCGGCGAGCGCGTGCTGGCGAGCGTCACAGCCTTCCTCGAAGGAACGCTCAAGCTGCGGGTCAACCGCGCGAAGAGCGCGGTGGCTACCGGCTATTGGTGGGTGGACGTATCGGGCTCGCACCGAAGTCTGCCGACCGTATGAAAGACCGACTCCGGCACCTGACCCGTCGTAATCGGGGCAGGGCGCTGGAGGACGTGGTCGGGGAGATCAACCGCTACTGCACAGGCTGGCTCGGGTATTTCCGCTTCGCGGAGTGCCGGACATGGCTCCGTGACGTGGACGGCTGGCTGCGCCAGAAGCTCCGGTGTTACCGCATCACGCAGGCCAAGCGTGCTTCAGGCATCGCCGCCTTCCTGATCTCATGCGGTACCCCGCAGAGCAGTGCGTGGGCCACGGCCGCATGCTCCCGCGGGTGGTGGGCGAAGAGCCACACCCCGGGGACCCATGCTGCCATGAACCTCGCCTGGTTTGAAGGCTCGGCCTGATCTCCCTGGTGCAGCGCTATGAATCGCTCAACCAATTGTGAAACCGCCGGATACGAGCGTAGTACGTCCGGTGGTGTGGGGGGGACGGGGAGGGCAAGCTCTCCTCCCACCCGATTCTGGACGACGGCGATCGCAACATCCGACCAGCATCACGAACGGCAGGGCTGACCAGCTGGGTCATCGAGTGCGGGCTCAACCATTGGTCTGGGCACTGACAGCTATCGTTTCCGCAATATCGGTCTAAACTGTCGACGAAGCCGTAGGGAACCACACCTGCGGCTTGTCACACCCATGACCGACCTACCGTCTGCGACACTGACCCCAGGCACCTCGTCGGGCGGCGGCGGCCTGGCGCTGACGGTGCCGTTCTTCGCGATTATCGCCTGGAGCATCGGACTCTACGGCTATCTGGACATGCCGGGCATCATCGCGTCCGTAGTCGCGGTGCTCTTCCCCGTGATCTGCCTAGCGGCGGTCGGACGGCTCTGGCGCGATGACCCTGGCCTGAAGCTGCAGACCGCCCTCTTCGGCATGGTGTTCGCCTGGATCCTGCTCTGCCTCCTGATCCATCCCCAGCGACTCGCCATAGGCCTGGGATGGGTAGCGACGGATTTCGCAGGTCTCAGCCTCTTTCTGGCGGTCGCTACAGGGGGCCTGTCGAGCGACCGAGGCTTCCAGATCGCTGGCGTTACCGCCGCCTGCAGCGTTGCGGTCGCCTTTGCTGGCTGCCTGTCCAGTCACAGCTCGGTTTTCGGCATGGGCAATATCAACTTCCTGATGAGCGCCTCCACGCCGACGCTCCTGGCGCTGGCCGTTCTCGTGGCCCATCGCCTGTGGCACGGCCGCGCGCAGCCGATCACGGTGGTGGTCGTGACCGTGCTGGGACTGGCCATCCTGATGTCCGCAGTGCTGTTCACGCCGTTCGTCCGCCGCGGTCCGGTGGCGGCCACCGGTGCGGTTCTCATCCTCCTGGCGCTGCAACGTTGTTACCGCACAGCGCCCCGGCTGGTCGTGGCGCTTCTCGTCGTGGCGGTCATCGCCTCTGGCTGCGCGCTGTTCTCGATCATGACCGAGCGCCTGCCGCCATTTCGACTCGACCGTGTCTTCATCTACCGTTCCGCCCTCGAACGCATCCATGAGACCTGGGCCGTGGGGTCAGGACCCTATGGCTGCCTCCGTTTTGCTGATTCTTCCGGTGAATATGCCCGTCACTGGACCGCGGTGGGGCACTGGTCCTTGCACGCGCACAATGAGTTGCTCGACGCGGTGCTCAGCGCTGGGGTCCTCGGCGGGCTGTTCTGGATCGTAAGCATCGGCGCGATCATCGTGCGCATCACCCGGATCGCGGATGCGGGCGAGCGGATGGCCTGCAGCGCCCTGTTCATCGCCTTGATGGTGCATGCGATGACCGACAATTCCTACGCCATTCAGGCGCCCCGCATGATGTATTACTCCTCCTTCGGCCTCGTCTTCCTCTGCCCGCTGCACGACAGGCCCTGGCGATCCGCCCTCGGCCAATGGACGATCTCGCGTCTGAGGGCGCTTCCCTCCCCTCGCGCGCTGGCCTGGTTTGGGGCCGGCTGCGGACTGATGGTGGCGGTCTGTGAGATGCCCGGCGCGCTGACGCTCTGCCATGCCGCACCTGAGACCTACCTCAACGACATGCGCTGGGCGGTGCTGCCCGACAACGTCAATGATGAGTTTGCAGCTGCCTTCCCGGTGCTGCTGCAGGATGGCAAATTCGCATCCGCCAAACGGGCCGTGGACCTTGGCGCGCAGCGCCTAGGCATGTTCGGACCCTTCGTCTCTGCCATGGTGGACCTCTCCAAGCAGCACCTGGATCATGTCGAGCAGGATCCACGGCTGTGGGGTGAGCAGACGGCGGCGGCGCATGACCTCGAAGTCCGGGAGACGGTCCAGGCGCACTGCCTGGCGCTGCGCACCTTCCCCTTTTCGCTCAGCGGTTACGACCACCTCTCTGCGATCGTGGATCGGCATCCCGAGGCGATCAGCGAGGTACCGCCCGCGATGCTTCCGCCGCTTGCGTATATCACCGGCCACGGCACCCCTGCGCCTCTCGATCAATTCACGACCGCTCGCAGCATGGATGACGCCATCGCGCTGTATGCGCAGCTGATCTGGTGGCAGCGCTCGGGGCAGTCGATGCTCGCGGTTCGCGCACCGCTGCTGGATCTGGTCAGCGGGTATGGCGATGTTCCAGACGTCGCCAGGCTGGGGCTCGCTCTGGCCGCAAGCGGCCCGCTCGACGGGTCCACCTTGCGTCGGCTGCATGACCCGCTGGCATTGGGACTTCTGTATTATACCCCTCCCGCGACCCAGGCGGATGAGATCACGCGCGGCGCGCATGACGCCGCACGGCACGATGCTCTGCCCGGCTTCAGCACGCTGATAGCAGGCATCTTTCCAGCCTATTGGCTCGATTTCACCAACCATGCCTGCGCGGGTGACGAAGAGGAGCCGCTGGTGCGCAACGCCTGCATGCGGCTCTTCGCTCAGGCGGCGCACCAGCCGGGCGGCAAACCCCAGTGATCACCGAACCGATACGCCACTGCGGGTCTTCATGACCTTCCCAGGGGCGCCTGCTGGAGAGCACGATCCCGATCTCGGGACCGGGCATCCCGGATCGGGACGCGATCGGGTCCTGCATTTCATTCATCATCCGGTCAGCGCCCGCTCCTTCATCGTTCCCCTGGTGGCCGGTCTGCGGGCCCGGGGCGTCGCAGCGGAACTCTGGACCGAGCCTCAGGCGCTCGGTCATCCGGCTCTGGCGGGAGTGGACATCCCGATGCACCCGGCGCGGGTGGTGCTGTCGGCGGCGCCATGGATCAGCCTGTGGCGCTGGTTCCGGCTGGTCGTGGCGCTGCGCCGCCTCAAGCCGGTGGTCGTCCATGCGCACCAGACCCGCACCTCGCTCATTCCCCTGGCGGCCGCGGCCTGCGCCGGCGTGCCGGTGCGGATCTATCATAACCATGGCCTGCCGTACCTCGGCTATCACGGAGCGCTCAGGCTCCTGCTGCGTTGGTTCGAGCGCATCAACGGCGCACTGGCGACGCACGTGCTGCTGGTGTCGCACGGCAACCATGCGGAGGCCATCCGCGATGGGCTCTTCAGCGGACGGCCCAGCGCCGTACTGGGCCAGGGATCGATCTGCGGCATCGCGCTGGACGACTACGCGCCGCAACCGCCGCATATCCGCCTGGCCAGTCGCGCTACCTGGGGCATCGATGCCGGAGCCTTCGTGCTCGGCTGGGTCGGCCGACCCCATGCGCGCAAGGGCCTGCCGCTGCTGCTGGCGGCGTGGAGTCGCGCCGGCTGCGCCCAGAGCGGCGCGATCCTGCTCCTGGCCGGATGTTCGGCCGATGAATGCCGGACCCTCTGCGGGGATCTGCCCCCTGGCGTGAAGGCCCTGGGATATGTGGCCATCATGCCTGCGTTCTATCGCTGCTGTGATGCGGTCGTCCTGGTCAGCCTGCATGAAGGCGTGAGCTATGCGCTGCTCGAAGGCGGCGCCAGCGGTTGCGCGCTGATCGGTTCGGACATCCCTGGCACCCGGGATGTGATCGTTCACACGGTCACCGGCCTGCTGGTTGAGCCTGAGGTGGAGCCGGTGGCGCAGGCCATCGCGCTGCTTTCCGGGGATCGTGGTCTGTGCGCCCGGCTCGGGGCGGCGGCGCGCGAGCGCACCGAACAGCTCTTCGATCGCGAACGCGTGGTTGAGGCCTTGTACCGCTATTACCGCCAGAACCTGGGAGTCGGCCGTGAACGATGACGCGACCGCCCGCTATCGCGCTGGCTCGGCCCTGATCTCATCGACCACGCTCGGATTCCTGCTGGCGGCCGGCGACCTGATCGTCCTCGCCGTTTTGATGTGGTCGTTCTCGGCCTGGAAGAACGGCCCCGAAGGTCCGGGCTTCCTGGTCAGTTGGCACACGCTGGTCGTCACCGCCGCGGTCCTGATCAGCGGTTTCGTGGTCGGTCTCTTCCAGCTGACGCGTACCACCAGCATGCTCGACGTCGTGATCAGGATCCTGAGCGCGAGCGCTTCGACCGGCATCGCGATGGCGGTCGTGGTCTACATCACCGCCGGCTGGGAGGACAATCTCGGTCCGTTAGGCCGCATCGTGCTCACCCAGTCGCTGGCGGTCCTGTCGCTGTGGCAGCTGGTCAGCCGGATCCTGGCGATGCGCTGGTTCCATCGCCAGAGCGGCCAGGCGCAGTGGCTGATCCTGGCATCAGCTGGTCCCTCCGCGGTGGCATTGGCGCGCCTGCTGGCCGAGCCGGAGTTCGCGCGCCGCACCCAGCTCATGCCCGACGCCGCGCAGGCCGGGGCCGATGGCGCCTGGAGTGAGCTCAACAGCCATCTTGCACGGCCCTGGACGGGCATCGTCATGGCCCAGGACGAGGAGCTGCCCGATGCGATCATCGGCAGCCTGATGTCCGCCAAGCTCGGCGGGGCGCGGGTCGTGGATCTGACCGACCTCTTCGAGCGGTTGCGCGGGCGGGTGCCGTTGGAGCGCATCCATCAGCGCTGGTTTTTGACCAGCGACGGCTTCGACATCGCACACAACCGCAACGGGCTGCGCCTGAAGCGCCTGGTGGACATCACTGTCAGCCTGCTGCTGCTGGTGCTGGCTTCCCCGCTTGCTGCCCTCGCCGCGCTGCTGGTGCGGCTCACCAGCCGGGGACCGGTGCTCTACAGCCAGAAGCGCGTCGGCCGCCGTGGACGCACGTTCATCATGTACAAGTTTCGCACCATGCGCGTCGATGCCGAAGCCGCCGGCGCGCAGTGGGCCGCGGCGCGCGACCCGCGCATCACCACCATCGGCCGGGTGATGCGCGCACTGCGCATCGACGAGCTGCCGCAATTGTGGAACATCCTGCGCGGCGAGATGAGCTTCATCGGCCCCCGGCCGGAGCGGCCGGAGTTCACCGCGACCCTCGAGGCCGGCATCCCGTTCTATGCGCTGCGCCACCTGGTGAAGCCCGGGCTGACCGGCTGGGCCCAGGTCTGCTTGCCCTATGGTGCCTCGATCGAGGAGTCGCGCCAGAAGCTGGAATACGACCTGTATTACATCAAGAACCACTCGCTGGTCCTCGACCTCATGATCCTGGTGCGCACCGTGCGCGTGGTCATCCACCGCCAGGGCGCGCGCTAGGCCACGACCGTCCCTGGGCCCGCCGCCGCCGGGGGCGGACCCGCGTCGCGCGGAATGGCGGTCGCCCGGATCTGCTCAAGGCCCGCCTCGGCCGCGCCGCGCTGCGCGGCGCTCAAGGCTTCCGAGCGCGACCTCGTCCACCAGTCCGCCGCGCCGAAGGCGCACAGTCCTCCGACGCCCCAGGTCTTGGCGTGCAAGACCAGCAGCCGCGCCTGCGCGGTCAGCCATGGCTCGGTGAAGCGGCGGCGCACCAGTTCGGCCACGCCGGCCTGGGTGGCGCGATAGCGGGCGAAGGAGAAGACCCCGACCTCGCGATAGTACAGCAGCGCCCGGTCGCAGACCGCAAACGGCGTGGTCGCAGCGACACGCGTCCACAATTCCGCATCCTCGCAGCGGTGGAAGGCGGGATCCTCGCTGTAGGGATGGTCGCGAAACCAGCGGGTCGGGGCCATGACCGAGGGATGGAGGAAGGAGCGTTTCGCCTCGTACCCGCGCCGCGGCACGGTGCGCTTGAAGCCGGTCGGCCGGTCCTGGGCGTCGATGGCGTAGGCGTAGGTGCCGACCACCGTTGCTTCGGTGCAGGCGCGCAGCACCCCCGATTGCACCGCCAGGCGTTCGGGATGCATGAGATCGTCAGCGTCCATGCGCGCCAGACAGGGGGCCACGGCCATCATGGCGATCTGATTCAGGCGCCTTGCCAGGCCGTGGTGCTCGCCGTCGCTTACGACGCGCACGCGCCGATCGCGGAGGCTGCGCGCAAACGCCAGGGCGCCATCGGTGGAGCCGTCGTCGAGCAGGATCAGCTCCCAGTCGGTGAACGACTGCGCGAACACCGAGCGTACGGCTCGTTCGAGATAGGGGCCCGGATCGCGGAAGGGGATGCCGACCGAGAGCGCGGGCTCAGGCATCCAGGCGCTCCGCGCCCTGGTCGGAGAAGCTGGCGACGCGCACCGTCAGCGGCCGCTCGCGCCCGGCGAAGGCGGCTCGCAGCCGTGCCGCCACCGGTTCGGCCAGGGCGGTGGGGACGATCGAGAGGATGGTGCTGCCGCTGCCGGAGAGGTGCGTGCCGACCGCCCCGGCGGCGTCCGCCACCAGGCGGCACTCCTCCAGGTCGGGATTGAGCCGGGCGCGGAAGCGCTCGTGCCAGGCGCCAGTGAACAGTCCGCGCAGCGCCTGCGCATCGCTGCGCGCGAAGGCCGCGACGATGAGCGCGGTGCGCTGCAGTGCGCGCACCGCATCACCGCGCGTCAGGTCGGGGGGCAGGATGCGGCGCGCCTCGCTGGTCTTGACCTCGAAGGCGGGAATCGACAGCACCGCGCACAGTCCGCGCGGCGCCGCGAAGCGCGCCGTACGGGTCGCGCCGTCGACCTCACCCGCGAGGGTGAAGCCGCCCAGGCAGGCGGCGGCGACATTGTCGGGATGACCCTCGGCGGCGGCGGCGACCCCCAGCGCACCCTCCGGATCCCGGGGCACTCCGGCGAGCTCCTGATAGGCCAGTGCCAGGGCGACGATGATCGTGGCCGAGCTGCCCATGCCGCGGGCGATCGGCACCTCGCCGCGCACCGTCGGATGCAGCAGCGGCAGGGCGCCGCCGCCCGGCCAGCGCGCCTGGGCCAGCGCGCGCACGCGGTCGCTCAGGGCCAGCAGGCCGGGGCCATGCTCGTCCGCTGCGTCCGCAGCGGCGCTGGTCGCGAGCGTCACCTCGTTGTACAGGCCCAGGGCCATGCCCAGGCAGTCGAAGCCGTGTCCAAGGTTGGTCGTCGACGCGGGAACGCGATACCGCAGCATGGTTGCAGCTTCGAGGCCATGGCCCGGGGCGCAATGCGGCAGGCGTCGTGGGCCTGGCGGCTTTCCCATTCCGCACTGCACGAGAACCGCTATACGCGCCCTATGATCCATCCCTTTGCCGCTGTGCGCTCCAGCCGTCATCCCCGCAGCCCCTGGCTCCTGGCGTCGTGCGGCGCCCTGTGGCTGGCGGCCGGAGCGCTGGCCGGCGCGGACGATGCGGGCGTCCCCGCGGACACCTCGCCGCGCGCCGGCACGGTGATCCTGCGCCTCGATGGCACGATCAACCTGCGGCCCCAGGAGAACCTCTTCGGCGCCGGCGACGTCTCGCTCTACGACGCGACCATGCAGCTGCGTTCGGTTTTGCGCGCCCCCGAGCGCAACGTCGTGCTCGACTGCAGCCATGGCTTCCAGCCGACCCTGGCCTCCGCCGAGGAGCTGGCCGCGGTGATCACCGCCGGCAAGGGCCACAAGCATGTGACCATGCTCATCGACGGCACCAACAACCAGGCGATGGTCGTGGCCGCCGCCTGCGATGAGGTGGTGATGCCCGAGGCCGGGCTCATCGAGGTCGACGGGCTGGCCCTGTCGAGCTACTACTTCGCCGACGCCCTGGCGAAACTCGGCATCCAGTTCCATGCGGTGATCAGCGGCGAGCACAAGACCGCGCCCGAGGCGCTGACCCGTTCCGGCCCCTCGCCGGCCGGGGCGGCGGAACTGACCGACCTGGTCAAGGGACTCGATGACGTGCTGGCGCGGGAATCGCTGCGCGGCGCGATGAGCGCCGGCGACCTGGCGGCGGCGCGCGCGCGCTCGCCCCAGACCTCCTCGACCGCCCTGTCGAGCAAGCTGATCGACGCGACGGTCGAGCCCGATGGCTGGCTCGCCAGCCGCCCGGAGCCGATCCGCACCTACCGGGACAAGAAGCAGACTACTCCCGACCTCTCGTCGCTGCCGGGCATGATCGAGTTCTGGTCGCAGCTCATGCAGGGGCCAAGTCAGGAGAAGCATCCCAAGGTCGTGGCCGTGGTCGAGCTGGCGGGCGAGATCGTCGAGGGCGACGGCTCCCAGCCGGGCGTGAACATCGCACCCGGCGACACCTGCCGCATGTTCGACAACCTTGCCGCCGACCCGCGCGTGGTGGCGGTGGTGGTGTGCATCGACTCGCCCGGCGGCTCGGCCGAGGCCTCCGACCGCATCCACCATGCGATCAAGCGTCTCGAGCTGAAGAAGCCGGTGGTGGCGCTGTTTGATTCCCTGGCCGCGAGCGGGGGCTACTACATCGGCTGCGCCGCACAGCAGATCCTAGTGCATCACGGCACCATCACCGGCTCGATTGGCGTGTTCGCGGTCGCTCCCGATCTGAGCTCGGCCCTCGATCATATCGGCGTGCACCGCTTCCTGGTCTCAAGCGGCCCGCGCGCCGACATCTTCGGCTTCGGACCCTGGAATGACGAGAAGGAGGCGGCCCTGCGCGCGGTGGTCACCGACACCGACCAGCGCTTCCAGGGACTGGTCGCCAGCTGCCGCCATATCGCGCCCCCGACGGTGGCGCTGTTGGCCGGTGGGCGCGTCTATGACGGCGACGACGCGGTGAAGCTCAAGCTGGCCGACGGCTTCGGCACCCTGAGCAGCGCGATCGCCAGCGCGCGCGCCCTGGCCCATGAGCCCGAGCCCCTGCCGGTCGAGCGCTACCCCCAGCGCAGCGGCCTGTTGGCGCGGCTCGGCCTGGCCGAGACCTTCATCGGTCCGGTTCCGACCAGCCTGCGGCTATGGGGCGAGATCGCCCAGTCGCACCTGCCGGTGGTCATGGCCTGGATCAACATCCGGCCCTAAGTCGACGGCATGCGTTTAATACTATAATATTAGTTTAACAACTGTGGCCGGGATCTGGCCAGATCGATGGACGCGCGCCGCCCGACTCCTGGGATGCCGGTCCTGGCGCTGGGCGATTCAGCACTGGTCCCTGTGCGACAGTCAGTTACACCTTTTTTGGCCGGTCTGGTTTGAGTCTGAGGCAAGGATTGGCGGCGCCTATTCTGGTGCCCCCGGGGCGTGAACGACGGTTCCCATCCCTCGTTATCCTCTTCTAGGTGGAATGTGAGGTTGTCATGCGCAGCAGAAGGTTATCACCGACCCTGGTGACGGTCGCCCTGATGGGCATGTGCTGGTCCCCGCTGCATGGTGCGACCGCGACCCCCGAGGAACGCGATGCGCAGTTCTCAGCCGTCCATGCCCTGATCGAGGCCGAGCTCCAGGGACCCGCCGAACGCCAGAAGGCCGACTTCCAGAATGCCGGGTATCCAGACGTCGCCTGGTATCAGAAGTTCCTCGACTGGGACTTCTCGGACCATTTCCATGATCTCGCCCCGGACAAGGTCGAGACGCTCGGCAAGGAGCTCTCGACCGCGGCCAATGATCCCGCCTCGCCCATGCCCGATGCGGTGCGCAAGGCCTACAAGGGCGGCGGCGGCACGCTGATGCGCCTGGTCAATGAGCTGGCCAAGATCATCAATCCCGACGATACCCCGCCGCCGATCGGCAAGGACAACATCCCGGCCGCCGAGAAGCAGCGCCGCGACTACCTGGTGCGCGACCTGATCAGCGACAGCGATCAGGAATGGAAGGACGCCGCGAAGGTCGTCAAGACCTTCGAGGATGACCAGGGCCCCAACGGCGAAGCCAACATCTGGAACATGGATGAGAAGGATCCGAAGCTCAAAGTGGCGTCCTTCGCGGCCTGCAACCGCCGCTACCAGGCGGTCCACATCCTCTACCTGGCGCACATCGTGCTGCGCGAGGTCATCACCCGCGGACCCGACTTCGGCATGGATCCGGCGCCGGTCATCGCCTACTACAATGATCTCCTGACCCAGAATCGCGAATGGCTCTCGAAGTGGGACTACGACTGGGGCGATGAGTTCCTGCCTTTGAAGTCCGAGGTCAACATCATGCTGGCCGAGGCGATCCGCGTGAAGGTCGCTCAGCTGACTCCGGAGGATATCGAGAGCGAGCTGTTCAAGGTCCTCGATGCCGACCTGCGCCCGTTCCAGAACGCGATCAAGGCGCAGATGATCGACCTGCAGCTGACCACCTGGTCATCGCTGTTGCGCTGGCGCCTCGAGATGGGCGGCGACCACGACCTCAAGCACGGCCTGGAGCTGTGGAAGGACCTGCTCGGACGCACCAAGGACCTGCCGGTCAAACTCGAGGATTCCGACTATTCCGGTCAGCTCCTGGCGAGCTGCTACATCGTCGCCGGCCGCATGGAGGCCGCGAACAAGAACACCAGCAAGGCCAGCGCGCTGTTCGCCGAAGTGGCCAAGTACAAGGACAACCGCCTCTCCTACGACGCCAAGGACTGGATCGCGAATGTCAGCAAGGGCGCCGACCCGACGATCAGCGGCTGGGGTTCCGCGCCCGAGCCGCAGGATCCCGGCGCGGTGCTCGGCCTCGCCCAGGCGCTGGTCATGCAGGCCCGCCAGACGGAGGATCTCGTCCAGCAGCGCAGCATGTACATGAATGCGGCCGTCGCCCTGCGCAACGGCATCCTCGGCCTGAGCGATGGCTATGAGGACCAGATGGTCGACAGCGGTCCGGCACTGTTCCAGCAGTATGCGCTGGTCCTGTCGCATCTGGGCATGCACTACCACGCGGCGATCGCCGCCGAGGCCGGCCTCGAGGCGGTATCCAACGCGATCACCGACAAGTACAATCCATGGCGCATCAACCACGACCCCAACCGCGACTTCACCGAGGAGGGCAAGGCCATCGACCGCCTCGGCCGTGCCGCCCTGGCCTTCTCCTCGAACCTGATGCTGTACAACAAGGACGCCGGCGTCCAGGCGCTCTATTCGCAGACCATCACCCTGAAGCAGAAGGTCGCGCCCACCGGCAATGCCAAGGACCTGACCAAGATCGTCATCCAGATCAAGCTCAGCAATGGCGACTACGATGGCGTCATCAACGACGCCAGGGACTTCGCCCACACCAACAGCAAGGACCTCGAGGACTACTTCTGGGCCTATGACATGATCACCAGCGCGCGCATGGCCAAGTTCGACGCGCTCAAGAAGAGCCCGGACCAGGGCAGCGTGCAGGGCGACCTCGACCAGATCGCCGCCGATCTGAATAAGAGCTCCGCTGCGATCATGGCCCTGGTCAAGCCCATTCCCAAGAAGACCCTCAGCGAGAAGAAGGCCTACGCCACCGCGCTGAGCACGCCGATCTTCATCAACTACAGCCAGGGCCATTACGACGAGGTGCTCGCAGCGCTCGACGCCAGCTTCTGGGCCACCCCGCCGGCGGATGAGAATCTGCGCGCGCGCATGCTGCGCTACCTGATGCAGGCCATCGCCCGCAAGCAGGACCAGAGCCTCAAGGATCCCGCCGCGGCCTTGAATCCGCAGACCCTGATCGACGCCTTCCCGCAGCAGCAGGCCGCCTACGAGACCTTCCAGCACCAGGCGCCGCGCATCCATGATGAGGATGCCACCGCGACGGTGGAGAGCGCGGCCAAGACCCTGGCCAATGTCTTCAACACCGTCGACACCAAGGCGACCGAGGCCTACAACGCCGACCCCAAGGCGGCCCTGGCGCCCAAGCTCCCGCCGATGATCGACTACGCCAAGAAGGCGCTCGCCGACCTGATCTTCCCCTCGCTGAGCATCAAGAGCCCGCTGGGGAGGCTCGATGCGGTCGCCGGGCTGCTCTGGGACATGGACGACCATGTCCGCGCCGGGCACCTCTACGACCTCTTCACCCAGCGGATCGCCGCCGACAACGAGCTGCAGAACTTCAAGCGCAACCCCAAGGGCCGTCTCGACCAGGTCGAGACGCTGGTGCTGGTGCGTCCGGAACTCAAGGACGACTGGGCGGTGATCCGCGACCTGCTCGAGGACGGCCCGGCGGTCGACGACTGGCGCGATGGCAAGGTGACGCGCGACCAGCTCACCGAGAAGCCGATCGACTACCTCGATGCCACCGGTCATCTGAATGCCTTCCTCAAGCGCGTCGACGACATGCGCACGGTGCTGGGCGAGGACGACTACAAGAAGATCACCGACGCGCTCACCGAGCTGCAGAAGATCTCCTACAACCTGGCACAGGACATCCTGGCCAAGAAGCGTCTCGCGCTGTGCTACCGCGAAGAGGGCAAGGACGAGCTCTCGCAGAACCTCTACAACGAGCTGACCCATTACGATCCTGATGACCCCGACTCGAAGTCGGCCCTGGTCGACAACGTCCTGCACGACATCAAGGCCGGTACCAAGGTCGACAACACCCTTGTCGACAAGGCGCGCAAGATCGCCATCTCGGTACGCGAGGACAGCGACAAGGACGCCTTCGCCTTCTGGACGTCGCAGATCCAGATCTTCGAGCTGTCGGCCTATCTCAACGACATGGACGCCATCAACACCGCCCTGAAGTGGGCGAGCCTCAATGGCGACATCTCGCACGACCTGACCCAGCCGCCGATCTACAAGGATGCGAAGATCGTCGGCGACGATCCGCGCGTGCGCCGCGCCAAGAACGCCCTCGCCGTCGATCTGGCGAACCGCTTCCTGAAGGTCTATCAATTCAACGGCGTGACCCTCAAGCCCACCTTCACCATCCAGACGGTCACGGTCGACGGCAAGGACTACACGCTGTTCGTCGACATCGGCGCCCCGGCCATGGTCGGCCAGAGCGTCGAGAACGCCCTGGGCGACCAGGTGGTGGTGTTCCTGCCGGCCGGAACCCCGGCGCTCGTCCCGGAATCCGACACCCCGGCACCGGCGCCGGCGACGACGCCACCGGGAGCGACATCCGCCACTCCCGCGACCCCGACCACTCCCGGCACCGCCGCGCCGCCAGCCGCGGTTGCGCCTGCACCCGCGCAGGGAGCCACGCCATGAAGACCCTCTGCCGCCTGCTCCTGCTGGTGCCGTTTGCCGGGCTGATCAGCGCCGCCGAGGCCGCGCCCGCCTCGGTGACCTTCACCGGCGGCCAGTCGATGGGCAATGTCTACGTCGTCGAGGAGACGATGCAGGGCATCTCCTTCGTCACCGATGCCAAGGACCCGAATGCGGCGCGCCTGACCAAGCCGCACGGCCAGTACACCGTGGTCTACCCGGAATCGCTCAACCGCGACTACAAGACCGGGCTCATCGATGAGGCCAGCCACAACATCGCGGGCGGCATCGCCGCCTATACCGCCGCCGCCGGCAATGGCCGTTACGACTGGGAGCGGCAGAATGCCGCGCTCGGCGTGGCGCGCCTGGCGGCGCAGGGCGGCAAGGCCGATTACGCCAACGCGATCAGTGTCCTGACCGCGATGCTCGCGGCCTATCCCAACTCGGTGCATGCGGTCGATGCCACGTACCGCCTCGGCGGGCTGGAGCTGCAAAACGGCGACATCGCCGCGGCGCAGAAGGTCGCCGACGGACTCAAGGACAAGGCCTCCGACTGGGGCCTCGAGGCCTCGGCCCTGGGGGCTGCGCTCTCGGCGCAGTGCGCGCTGGCCAACAATCAGCCCGCCGCGGCGATCACCGAGCTGACGCCGTTCTTCGGCGACAAGCTGACCGCGGCGAAGAACCCCGAGGAGTTCCTGCATGTCGGCATGGTGCTGGCCCAGGCGCAGCTGAAGGCCAACGATCCCGGCGCCATGGAGACCATCCGCCAGATCGCCTACTCGCCGGCCAGCCCTGCGGGCCAGGCGATGGCCCAACTGCTGTGGGCTTCGACCCTGGCCGACAAGGGCGATGCGGCGAGCCTGCGCGACGCCTTCGACCACGCGGCGATCGCGGCGAGCCTCAAGGACGCCGATCCCTCGACCCGTGGCCAGGCCGTGTCCCTGGCCACCACCCTGGTCACGCGGATCGTCGCCACCGGCATCGATGATGCCGCCAAGAACAAGCTCAAAGTCGAATACAGTGGCTACGTAGCCAAGTTGCAATGAGGCCTGGTACGACCATGAATCCCACCTGTTTTGTCGCCCGCGTCCTGCTCGCAGTCCTGACCCTCGGCTGCGCGGGGGTGGTCATGGGCGCGGATGATCCGCGCGACCATTTCACCATCGGTGAGCAGGCCTATGCCGGCTACGTGGTGCAGGAGCTCTCCGACACCATCATCTACAAGGGCACTCCCGACGGCCCGGCGAATTCCAAGCACTACCGGGTCCTGAAGAACATCGAGTACGCCGGCATGCGCGAGGACGGCATGTGGCGCAAGGGCCAGGAGGCGCGCACGCGCGGCGAATACGAGGATGCCGCGGCGCTCTTCGACCAGCTCGCCGGTGGCCAGCACGCCTGGGAGCAGGTCTATGGCGCGATCGCCGAGGGCGACTGTCTCGAGCTGGCCAAGAAGTACGCCGCCGCCGCCGACTGCTTCCAGAAGGTCGTGGGCCTGGCGCCCTTCGACAAGGACGACGCCACCGTGCCGCGTCCGCGCCAGTGGGTCGACGCCTGCTACCGGCTTGGCATGGCCCTGGCCGAGGCCAACAAGATCCCCGAGGCGACCAAGGTCGCGGACGGCCTGAGCACCTACGCGCAGCTCAACGGCGCGCTCAACTCGCTCGGCGCCGAGGAGCGCGCCAACGCCATCCGCTCGGCGATGAGTGCCACGCAGAACGACAGCAAGAACCTCGACAACTATTCAAGCAAGGTCAGCTTCGACGCCGCCGTCGAGCCGGCCGTCTGGTTCCACTACAACATCTATCTGGCCGGCGCCTGGAACGCGGCGCAGAATCCCAGCAACGCCCTGAACATCCTCAACCACATGATCGCCGAGCCGGAGCTCGCCAAGCATCCGGCCGACCAGTCCAAGGTCTACCTGCTGCGCGGCCTCGACAACATGACCACGGATCCGACCGCGGCCCTGATCGACCTGCTGCGCATCGACATCCTGCCCTACAGCAGCGAGGATGAGCGCTGCATCGCGCGTGCGGCGGCGGGCAGCCTGCTGCTCGACCAGGCCGCGAAGATCGGTGAAGCGTCCAAGGACGAGCGCCAGATCGCCTACCGCAAGGAACTCCTGCGCACCGCCCGGCTGGTGCTCTCCGCTGCGGCCGACGCCAGCACGCACATCCCGGAAAAGGACAAGGCCAAGGCCCTACTCGATGGCATGGGCCCTGACGAGGACGTACCGGCGGCTCCGAATGCGGCCCCCGCGCCAGGCGGCGCCACCAGTGCCGCGCCCGACGCGCCGGCAGCGCCCGCGGGCGGGGCAGCCGCCCCGGCCGATGCCGGCGCGAGCGCTCCGCTCAAGCCGGTCGATCCCTGATCGCCTGCCGGGCACAGACGTCCGGCATCTGCTACGCTCGATGCGCGCCGTGCAGCTGCGGCCGGGGCGCGGGTGCTCCCTGCTGCAGCTGACGTGCCGCCACGACCAGGCTCTGCAGGATCTCACTGCTGGTAAATGGCCAGCGGACGCTGGCATGGGCCTGGATGTGCGCCTGGGCCTGGGCCAATAGCCGCGCGGCCGGGGGCTGCGCACCGCGATGCCAATGGTGCAGCGCGGCCGCGAACTGGATCAGCCCCTTGAGATAATGCCGGTCCGTACCGCGCTCGAGGCGCCACGCGCGCTCCCAGGCTTCATGCGCATGCCAGTACTCGCCGCGGTCGAAGAGCCGCACGCCCTCGCCGATGGCGATAAGGACCGCGGGTTCGATCGGTCCATCCCCGGGCGCCCCCGGGGATGGGGTCATGGCTTGGGGGCCGCAGCCGGAGCGGGAGTCGGCTCGGGGGCGGGCGTGGTCGTTGCCCCCGTGCTGTCGACCTTCGGGGTCTGGCCGATGGTCAGGGGATTCTTGGCGGTGGTATCGCTGGAGATGTTCACGTCGATCGAGACGGTGAAGACGCCATTGGGATACTGCTTCTTGAAGTCCTCGGCGGCGTGCGGCAGGTCATGCTTGAGATCGTTGAGCTCCTGCACGACATGGTCGAGCGTCTCGGCGAGATCGGGCGGATGGCTCTGGCGGCGCTTGAGCTCAGCGATCTCGGCCTCGAGGCGCAGGATCGCCGCATGCGGCGACTCGGGCGGCTGGGGGCGGGCGAGGAGCTGGCCGGTGAGCTGGGTCTTCTGGCCGGCGCGCTGCACGTCGATGGCCACGTTCGAGCCGACCTGCAGGCCGTCCATGACCTTCTTGAGATCCTCCATCGAGGTGATCGGGGTGCCGTTGATGCCGACAATCAGATCATTCGGCAGGATGCCGATCACCGCCGCGCTGCTGCCGGCGACGACGCTCGAGACCGCAACCCCGGTGTCGAACTTGCCGGCGGTGGTGTCGATGTTCACGCCCAGCAGGGGACGCTCGGCGGTGGGCTGGACCGCGGGCGGGGTGGCGGCACCGCTGTCGGCGGCGGACACTGCGGCTCCGCCGGCCAGGGATGCAGCCAGGAGCAGTACAGGAGAGATCGACTTCACGGATTGGCTCCGATGGCGCTGGGCGCCGCGTGATTGGACCAGGACATCACCCAGGCCGGCTTGGACGAGGTAGCGACGGTGGCGGAAGCGGGCGTGAGCGCGGCGACCACGGGCGCCGGCGCCTGGCCCGGGGCCGGGCGCGGGATCGAGTAGCTCAAGACCCAGGCGCGCAGCCCGTCGAGCTCATCGGCCAGCGTCTGGGCGGAGGGGCTGAGCCCCGCCTTGCCCGGCAGCGTCGCGCCAAGGTCGGAGGCGGCCTGGGACAGGGCATCGAGCTGCTCCTGGTCCTGCTTCTGGCGGTCGGCCTGCCAGTCGCGGAAGCGCTGCTCGGCGGCGGGGTCGAGGCGCTCCTTGGGGATGTCCGAGGGCCAGGGCTGGAGCGGCGCGTTCATCGCCAGCTGCTGGCCGCCGCGCTGCACCACCACGTCGACCGGGTCGCCGACCGCGTTCATGCCGATCTCATTGCGCAGATCGGACATGCTGCCGATGGGCGAACCATTGACCTGCAGGACCACATCGCCCGGCTGCACGCCCATGCTGGCGGCCGCAGTGTTGTTGAAGGTGTTCTGCACGTAGACGCCCTGGTGCGGGTTCAGGCCGTCCTGCTCCTGGACGTTGGTGGGCACCGGGCTCATCTCGATGCCGAGCATCGGCGGGGCCACCGGTGCGGCGATGGTCGATTGGTAGTCGCTGCCATCGGAGTCGCTGTTGGCCGCGGCCATGGCGGCCCCGGCGCACAGTGCGGACAGGGTCGAGACGCGCAGCCACGAACGGGATTGGACGGCCATGGGCTCTCCAGACGATCGATTCTAGGTGGATTGGTCGCTACGGACAGCGCTGCTTGGCGGTTGGCCGTGGGACGTTGTACCCGGGGACGCCGCTGCGGTTGAGTCCTTTCGCAGCACGGCACGCCGCAACGACCACCTACCAGCACCCCGATACCGGGGCTGCCGGGCCCGGCTATTCGGGGGCGAAGATCGCCTCGACGTAGGCGTCGGGATCGAAGGGCTGCAGATCATCCATGGTCTCGCCCACACCGATGTAGCGCACCGGCAGTCCCAGCTCGCGCCGGATGGTGATCGCGACACCGCCCTTGGCGGTGCCATCGAGCTTGGTCAGCACCAGCCCGGTGACGCCGCGTCCGGCCTCGCCGCCGAGCGCCTCGCGGAAGACCTTGGCCTGCTGCACCGCGTTCTGCCCGGCGGTCGCATCGAGCACCAGCAGCGTCTCGTGCGGCGCCTCGGGCAGGCGCTTCTGGATGACGCGGCGGATCTTCTCCAGCTCGCGCATCAGGTGCTCCTTGTTGTGCAGGCGACCCGCGGTGTCGATCAAGACCACGCCCGCGCCCTTGGCCTGGGCCGAGGCCACCGCATCGAACGCGACCGCGGCCGCGTCGGAGCCGTGGTGAGTCTTGACGATCTCGACCCCGGCGCGCTCGGCCCAGATGGTCAGCTGCTCGATCGCCGCCGCGCGGTAGGTGTCGCCGGCGGCGATGATCACCTGGCGGCCCTGGTCCTTGAAGCGCTTCGCCAGCTTGGCGATGGTCGTGGTCTTGCCGGCGCCATTGACGCCGACCACCAGGACCACGGTGGGACCGCTTGCCGCCCAGGCCAGCTCGTCGACTTCGGCGACCTGCAGCTCGGAACGCAGGCTCTTCTTGAGGAAGGCCAGCAGGTCCTCGCCCTTGGCGATGTCGCCCTGCTTGTAGTGCGCGCGCAGCTCACTGATGATCGCTTCCGACTTGGCCACGCCGATGTCGGCCTGCAGGAGCGTGGTCTCGAGCTCCTCGAGGAAGGCGGCATCGATGGTGCGGCCGGCGCCGATCAGACGGCGCAGCGCACCGCCGACCGCGGAGCGGGTCTTGGCCAGCCCCTCCTTGATGCGGGTGAAGAATCGACCGATCGCCTTGAAGACCATGCGGCTGCCTCAGGCGCTGGGCTGGATGATCACGGGATCGCCGTGGGCTCGTCCAGGGCGGGGAGCTTCTTGAGCTCGGCCTCGACATCGAGGCTGCGCGAGGCCTTCCACAGCGTGTCGAGCTGGTAGCGCTCGCGCATCTCGATGCTCAGCGCGTGCACGATCACATCCTGGCAGTCGATCAGCATCCAGCCGGACTCGCCCTCGACGGGATGGCGGGCGACCTTCCAGGCCTTGGCGAAGGTGTAGATCGCCTCGACGATGGCCGCGGTCTGGCGGTCGGAACGGGCCGAGACCAGCACCACGTAATCAAACAGCGAGGCCCCTGGCGGCAGGGCCATGACGCGGACGTCCTGGCCGCCCTTGTCGAGGCAGATGCGGGCGGCATGCAGGGCGAGTTCTCGGGCGGTGAAACGCGACATGGGGGGGCTACCGTAGCAGTAGCCGGGCCGGGGCAAAGGCACAACTTCACGGTCTGCGCCGCGGGCTGGACGCGTTTACGGGCGCGGCAGGGGAGGCATCTTGCCAGCGCCCTTCAAATGGCATGCTGCCACTCCCGCGAACGAGGTACCCCATGCCGAAACTGGCCATCGATTCTCTCGACCTGAAGGGCAAGCGCGTGCTGATGCGCGTCGACTTCAACGTCCCCCAGGACAAGAAGACCGG
>Ga0302314_10003444_pt1 | contig 29197 bp, 25 predicted proteins | sample III_Palsa_N2_3_FD_200533 | JGI IMG/M metagenome (GOLD analysis project Ga0302314, IMG submission 200533) | Peat permafrost microbial communities from Stordalen Mire near Abisko, Sweden - III_Palsa_N2_3 | ecosystem: Environmental > Terrestrial > Soil > Palsa > Peat permafrost | place: Sweden...
GGATGTGGAAGACCTTGCCCTTGTGACGGACGTTGTTGTTGTACCCGAGCAGGGGCGACGGATACTTCGTCGACATGAGGAGGCGCGCCTCGGCGCGAGACACTCACGCTATCACAGCGAGGAGGCGCGCCGAAGAGGTGCCGGCGCGGATCCGGTCTGGCGCGAGCTCGACGAGGAGTGCTACGGGTAGAGAGATTGGCTGTGGGGGTGTAAAGTCAAAACTGGGTGGAGGTGGGCACCTTGGACCGAACTCTGTTGAGTGTACTTGTGGCGGCTGCCGCCGCGCTGGGCGCTCTTCGAGCTCCAACGGTGGACGCCACCAGCGTTTACTGGGTGGATCTCGGCACACCGCCCCAATACCTGGACGGCACGGTGATGAAGACGCCGCTGGGTGGCGGCACGCCCACCACGCTCGCGACGGGGCAGAGCGGCGCCGAGACCATCGCCGTGGACGCCACGAACGTCTACTGGATTGCGGGCGCCTCCGTCATGAAGGTGCCTCTCGGAGGCGGCACGCCCACGACTCTTGCGTCCGGGTTGATCTCCCCAAGCGGTATCGCCGTGGACGCCACGAGCGTCTACTTTACCGATTACGTCGCCGGTACCGTGACGAAAGTGACGCCGAAGTAGCGGGAAAGATCGGGGCACCAAGTCCCCGTTCACCAAAGTTCCGCCGGCGCAATGGGTCCCTTCACCCCAGCGCCTTCCTGTAGTTCACCACCCGGTCGACCACCTCGAACCCCAGCGCCTGGTGCGCTCGCTGGGATGTCTCGCTGTCGAGCCACGTGTCCGACGCCAGCTCCCGAGCACCCTGCGAGCGCGCCCAGTCCTCCGCCGCAGTCATCAGCGCTCGTCCCACGGCGCGTCGTCGGACCTGCGGCTCGACGTACCACCCTTCGACGAAGCCCACCGAGGTGCGCGTGTCGCAGCCATCGGCGTGCGAGCGCAGCCCGACCTCGATGAAGCCCACGACGTCGCCCTCGACCTCGGCGACGATGAGCACCAGCGGCATGCTGCTCGCGGGCTTGCCCGACAGAATCGAGGCCACGTGCTCCTCGTGCTCCGCCTCGGGCGCGTCGGGCCAGAGCGCGGCGCACAGCCGCGTCACGGCCGCGAGGTCGGCGGGAAGCCCGGGGCGGATCTTCACGGGCAACGCGGTCACGGGACACCACCTCGGCCTCAGCGTACCAGCGCGCGCACCAGCGCCCGCAGATTCTGCGGTGCGAACGGCTTCTCCAGGCGCTGGTTGGGAACGGAGTCGAGAAAGCCTCTGCCTGCCGGGGTGAACGCTCCGCCGGTGACGAACACCATGCGCACCACCACCTCCGGGAGTCTGCGCGAGAGCTCGGCATGGAGCTCCATCCCGGTCATGTTGGGCATCATCAGATCGCACAGGATGACATCGAACGACTGGCCGCCCAGTAGCAGGTCGAGCGCCTCCCGGCCGTCGGTCACCAGCGTCACCTCGTGCTCCTTCTGGAGCGCACGCCGCAGCGTCGCGCCGATCATCGGGTCGTCGTCCACGACGAGAACGTGCCCCCGCCGCCCCTCGGGAGGCCGGGAGGTCGGCCGCTCCTTCTTCTCCTCGGGCCGCTCCGGGCCCGCTGGCGGAAGGGTGACGCGGAAGGTCGTTCCTTTCCCCGGATCGCTCTCCGCCACGATCTCGCCCCCCATCGCCACCACGAGGTTGCGGCAGATCGACAAGCCGAGGCCCGTCCCCTGGCCGATGTCCTTGGTGGTGAAGAACGGATCGAAGACGCGCCGGAGGACCTCCGGTGGGATGCCGCGCCCGGTGTCGCGCACCTCGACCACCACGCGGCCCGAGAGGTGCGTGCGGGTGACGATGCGGATCTCGTTCTTGTCGATCTGACCTTCGGGAATGGCGTGGGCGGCGTTCACCAGCAGGTTGAGGAAGACCTGACCGAGCCGCGCCTCGTCCGCCTCGACGAGAGGCACCGCGCCGTAGTCCTTCACCACCCGGGCGCGGTGCCGGATCTCGTGGAACGCCATGTTGATGGACAGCTCCAGCACGGCCTTCACGTCGAGCGGCGCGCGCCTCTCCTCGTCGGCGCGGGCGAAGGTCTTCATGCCCCGCACGATCTTGCGCACGCGCTCCGCCCCCTGCCGGGCCTCGTTCACCATGTCCGCCAGCTCCGGAATGCGGCTCGAGCTCGACCCGCCGGCGAGGGTCTGGATCTCTTCGGCGATGAGATCCAGGTTGGACATCACGTACGCCAGCGGATTGTTGATCTCGTGCGCGACTCCGGCGGCGAGGGTCCCCACGGCCGACATGCGATCGGCGATGACCAGCTGGTCTTGCAGCTTCTGGCGTACGCGGGCCATGGCCAGGTGGGTGCGGACGCGCGTCACCAGCTCGCGCGCGGAGAAGGGCTTCACCAGGTAGTCGTCGGCCCCGGTCTCGATCCCCTGGAGCACCGCCTCCTCGCCCGATCGCGCCGAGAGGAGGATGACGGGGACGGACTCCGTTCGCGGATCGGCCCGGAGCGCGCGCAGCAGCGCCACGCCGTCCAGGCGCGGCATCATGACGTCGCTGACCACCAGATCGGGGGGATGGGCGAGAGCAGAGTCGAGAGCGGCCTGGCCGTCGACGACGACATCCACCCCCCAGTGCGGCGCCAGAAGCCGCGCGATGTACTCGCGCATGTCGGCGTTGTCGTCGGCCACCAGGATTCGACGCGCGTCGGGCCTGGGCAGGGATGCCGGCGCGCCGCTGTGGCCGACCTCCGGTACGCGCGCGTCGCCGCCGGCGGAGCGCGTCCACTGAAAGGCCTCCAGCACGGCCGGGTGGGCGCCGGTCGCGCCGGTCGCGCCGCTGTCCGCGGGGGCCAGACGATCCTTCGGCAGGTGCTCGGAGCCCGCCGGAATGGTCACCACGAACGTGCTCCCCCGTCCGACCGTGCTCTCCGCCCGCACCGTCCCTCCGTGTGCCTTCACCAGCTCGCTGACCAGCGCGAGGCCGATGCCGGTTCCTTCGAAGCTCCGCCCGTGCGATCCGTCGACGCGGTGAAAGCGCTCGAAGACCTTGGACAGGTCCCCGGCGGGAATCCCCGTGCCGGTGTCGCTGACCGAGAGCTCGACCTGGCCGTCCTGTGCGCGCAGGCGGACCGCGATCTGGCCGTCAAAGGTGAACTTGAAGGCGTTGGAGACCAGGTTGAGAACGATCTTCTCCCAGTGCGAAGGATCGACGTACACGGGCTCGCGAAGAGGCGGGCAGTCGACCACCAGCTTCATGCCGGCCGATTCGATCAGCGAATGGAACGAACCGGCCAGGCCGCCGGTGAGGACGGCCAGATCGACCGGCTCGAAGGAAGAACGGAGGCCGCCCGCCTCGATGCGCGAGAAGTCCAGGAGGCTGTTCACCAGGCGCAAGAGGCGGAGCGCGCTGCGATGGACCGCTTCGAGACCAGGCCCGGTAAGGGCCCTCGGCGCTGCGCTCAGCGCGTCTTCGACCGGGCCAAGAACGAGGGTGAGCGGCGTGCGCAGTTCGTGGCTGACGTTGCTGAAGAACGCCGTCTTGGCGCGGTCCAGCTCCACCAGCTTCTCGGCGCGTGCGCGCGCTTCTTCGGAGATGCGCGCGTTCGCGAGCGCGGTCGCCAGATGGCTGACCAGCAGATCGAAGAAGGCGCGGTAGTTGTCGTCGAGCATGCGGCGAGGGCTCACGCCGACGACCAGAACCCCGGCCACGGCGCCCCCGGCCACGGGGATCGCCAGCGCCAGGGCTTCACGCACCGGCTCCGGCCACGTGGCGCCGACGATGGCGCCCACCTTGCCAGCGACGTCGTGGATGGCCTCGGGTCGGGCGCTCTCCATGACGGACGCGACGGGCCAGGGACTCGCCGCGGGCGTGGCGAGATCGATCTCCGCCGGACACGCGGTATGAGCGTGAGGGGGACCGCAGACGGCGGCGCGACGGGCTTTCCGGGCTGGGCGGTCCAGGAGATAGAACGCGGCGAAGGGCACGTCGGCGGGCTGCTCGGCGAGCGTCTCCGCAGCCAGACGGCACACTTCCTCGGCGCTCTTGGCCGCGGCGAGTCGCGCGGCCAGCGTGCGCAGGCCGAGGGTCCGTCGTTCGTTGAGGACGCGGTAGGTGGTCTCGATGCCGATGTTGACCACGCCGTCGACCTTGCCGGCCTTTCCTCGGAAGGGGCTTAGGTTGAAGCTGAAGTAGCACTCCTCCACGTAACCGGAGCGATGCATGAGCAGGAGGGCGTCCTCCGCCCAGACGTTCTTCCCCTCGTGCAGCACGCCGTGAAACATCGGTCCGAGGACGTCCCAGATCTCGGGCCACACCTCGTGTCCCCGGATACAAAGGATCCGCGGGTGCTTGTCGCCGCCGATGGGTATCCACGCGTCGTTGTAGAGAAGGTGGAGGTCCGGTCCCCAGTAAAGCGCGAAGGGAACGCGGGAGCTGAGGCACACGCTGACCAGGCTGGTCAGGCTCTCGGGCCAGCTTTCCAGGGGGCCGAATCCCGACGCTGACCAGTCGACGGCGCGCATGCGCGTCGCCATCTCGCCGTCGCCGGCAAAGATCTGCTCGGCCAGCCCGGGGGGAAGGCGATCGCGAGGCAACTCCGTACGAGCGCTCACGCAATACGCGGGCCGAAGGCGGTCCCCCGTCCGTGGAGGGTTCTCGCGCCTCGAAGGGCAAGCGACCCGAGGCGGCCCTCGCTTGGCACAATGCCCGATGGGGGCGTTTCACCGCGCAGGCATCCCTTTACGCGGCGCCCGCGGCGGGTACAAATCGTGGCCCATGACCGACCCCGATTTCGCCGACTCCTGACACGCCGTGCCGCCGCCCACCGCTATCGTGCTCATCCCGGGGTTCTTCGGGTACGGGAGCTTCGGCGCCGACGTCGACCGGCCGGTGCTCGAGTACTTCGCGGGCGTCCGCGACCAGCTCGAACGCGCCGGCGTGAAAGAGCCCACCTACTTCATCGTGGCGCACGAGCCGCCGCCGACCGGCTCGCTCGACGATCGCGTGGCGAGCCTGAACGAGCTGGCCGGCAAGCTCCTCCGCGGCGATGCGCTCCCCCACGACGCCCGGTTGAAGAGCGGCGAACGCTTCGTGGCCCAGCGCATCCACCTGGTCGGCCACAGCACCGGCGGCGTCGACGCGCGCCTCTTCGCCAACACGAAGTACACCTGGGCGGGGGCGCCGGCGTCGCGCGAGGACCGGGAGGCCATGCTGGGGACGATCGGGAGCATCGTCACGCTTTCCGCTCCGTTCTTCGGTACGCCCATCGCGAACCACATCCAGGTGGACGAGAATCTCCTTCTCCAGGCCATTCACGTCTTGACCATGCTCGGCATATTTCAGGACGGCCGGCTCGATACCTTTGCCCTGGAGATCTTCAAGTCAGGACTCCGAGCCTTGCCCGAGGTGGCTACCCGCGGCGTCCTGGGGGCGCTGTGGTCCAAGCTGGCCCCGGAGCTGACCCGACGAGCCGATCCGGGCGTGCGCCAGTCACCGCCCGCCCTCTTGCAGAGGGCGCCGCACGTCACCGGCGAAGTGGCCCACCAGGTCGGCGCGTTTTTCCAGTCCATCGACGACGATCACCAGCTCCTCGGGGATCTGCGACCGGAGAATCTCCAGCCGCTGGCGGCGGCCATCGAGGGCGGGGACTCTCGGCCCATCTTCAGCTACGTCACCGTGGCGCCCGCCGCGAGGTACCTGGACAACCTGCGGGACAGGCTGATCGCGCGCCTGGTGTACGGGATTCTCTACGACGCCACGGCGCACGACCCGCTCCGGCGCGACCTCCCCTCGGGAAAGCGCTTCGGCGACCGGCGAAGACTGGCCGAGCTGCTGGCCCATCCGGTGGCCTGTGACGGGGTGGTGCCGGCACGCTCGCAGTCTCTCGGGAGAGACGTGGCGGGCGTCGTGCTGGGCGATCACCTCGACGTCGTCGGCAGCTTTCCCGGAGGGAAGGGGGCGAACGTGATGCACTCCAACGCCGGCTTCGACCGAGCGCGCTTTCGCGATCTCTGGAACGACATCGCGAAGACGTTGCTGGCCTGAGCGGGCTAGTCCAGGGTTCAGTCCCCCACGATGGCCCGCAGGCACGCCTCCCGCTTCGCGCGCACGTCGGCCACCGTCACCGACAGCGAACCCAGCGGCGAGGCCGAGATGGCCAGCGTCGGGCCTCCGGTGACGCCGATGCGCGATGCCGGGACGTCCGCGCTCCGGGCGGCGGCGAGCACGCGGTCGACGGCCATCGCCTTCACGCTCACCACCACGCGGGAGGGAGCCTCGCCGAAGAGGCGCGACAGCGCGTCGATGGAGGCCGCCGTCGACGGAAGATCGATGCGCGCCCCCACGTCCTCGGGACCGGCGGCGCAGCACTCGGCCAGCGTCGTCCCCAGTCCCCCGTCGGATACGTCGTGCGCGCTCTCCAGCAGATGCGCGCGGGCCAGGCCCAGGACGAGCCTTTGCAGCGCCACTTCTGCGGCCAGCTCGATGAGCGGCGCCTCGCCGCTCAGGTCTCCCATGGCGCCCACCAGCCACTCGCTTCCGCCGAGGGCGTGCAGGCCACCGCTGGCCGACTCGCCCAGCAGCAGCACCGCGTCGCCCGCGCGCTTGAAGTGCGCCGTCACCACGTCCTCGCGCGCCGCGACCAGGCCGACCGCGGCGACCGTGGGGGTGGGGAGGATGCTGCGCCCGTCGGTCTCGTTGTAGAGGCTGACGTTGCCGCTCACGATGGGGACGCCGAGCGCCTTGCATGCTGCGGCGATGCCGTCCACCGCGCGCGCGAACTGCTCCATGACCTCGGGCCGCTCGGGATTGCCGAAGTTCAGGCAATCGGTGATTCCGATGGGCTCCGCCCCGCTGCAGACCAGGTTGCGGCACACCTCGGCGATGGCCATGGCCGCGCCGGCGAAGGGATCGAGCTCGCACATGCGCCCGTTGCAGTCGACGGCAAAGGCCAGAAGCTTCTCCACCGTCTTCCCGTCCTTCTCGCAAGGGACGCGCACGACGGCGGCGTCCGAGCCGGAGCGCACCAGCGTGCTGCCGCGCACGATCTGGTCGTACTGTCGCCACACCCAGGCGCGCGAGCCGACGTTGGGGGAGCCCACCAGATCGAGGAGCGCGGCCCCGAGGTCGCGTGGAATGGGGAGGCTCTTGGGGTCGAGCGGAGAGGCGGGGGTCTTGGCCGGCGTGCGCGGCCGATCGTAGACCGGAGCCTCGTCAGTCAGGACCCCGATGGGGATGTCGCAGACCACGACGGGCGCGCTCTTCGAGGGCGGATCGACCAGGGGGTCGTAGCCCGGCGTTGCCCGCACCACCCAGCGCTTGGTGTCGGTCACCTTGCCGATGACCGCGGCGTCGAGGTCCCACTTGGCGCAGAGCGCGAGGACGCGCGCCTCCTTTCCTGGCTTGGCCACCAGCAGCATGCGCTCCTGCGACTCGGAGAGCAGGATCTCGTAGGGCGTCATCGCCTTGGCGCGCCGCGGAACGAGGTCGAGATCGAGGTCGAGCCCGTTCTCTGCTCGCCCTGCCATCTCCACGCTGGACGAGGTGAGCCCCGCCGCTCCCATGTCCTGGATGCCCTCCAGCACGTCCTCCGCGAAGAGCGCGAGGCACGCCTCGATGAGGAGCTTGCCCATGAAGGGGTCGCCGACCTGCATGGTCGGTCGCTGCGAAGGACCGCCGGCCGAGAAGGCGTCGCTGGCCATGGTGGCGCCGTGGATGCCGTCCCGCCCGGTCTTGGCCCCGATGTAGAGGATGCTGTTTCCCACGCCGGTCGCCCGCCCGTAAAAGATGCGATCGGTGCGGGCCACGCCGCAGGTGAAGGCGTTCACCAGGACGTTGCCGTCGTAGCGCGCGTCGAACTGCACCTCGCCCCCGACGGTGGGCACGCCGATGCAGTTGCCGTAGCCGCCGACGCCGGCGACGACGCCGCGCAGGAGTTCGGGGGTGCGCGGATGGTCGGGCCGCCCGAAGCGCAGAGAGTTCAGGCTGGCGATGGGGCGCGCGCCCATGGTGAAGACGTCGCGCAGGATGCCGCCGACGCCGGTGGCGGCCCCCTGGTAGGGCTCGATGAAGCTGGGGTGGTTGTGCGACTCCATCTTGAAGACGGCGGCGAACCCGTCGCCGATGTCCACCACGCCGGCGTTCTCGCCGGGCCCCTGGAGGACGCGCGGCCCCTTGGTCGGCAGGCGGCGGAGGTGCATGCGACTCGATTTGTAGGAGCAGTGCTCGCTCCACATCACGCTGAAGACGCCGAGCTCCGCGTAGCTGGGGGCTCGTCCGAGCGCGCGGAGGACCAGGGCGTACTCGGCGTCGGTGAGCTTGTGCGAGCGCGCGAGCTCGGGGGATACGGGCGGGTCGTTCGGAAAGCTCGTGGGAGCCATGTTTCTGGGGGGCTCCTAGCGGCGGCGAATGCCGTCCGCGTCCTGAATCATCACGACGGAGTCTGTCGGTGCCTTGACCGACAGTCCTAGCGCCAAACCGCGCGCGGAGCCATGACGGAAGGCGGGGTGGCGTGCTATTCGACAGATCCCATGCGGGCCTGCGTCGTCGTCTTCCCCGGCTCGAACGCCGACTCGGAGATGATTCGCACGCTGCGCGACGTGTGCGGCGCGCCGACCACGGTGGCCTGGCACACCGACACCTCGCTCCCCAAGGGGACGGATCTGGTGGCCCTTCCCGGCGGCTTCGCCTTCGGCGACTACTTGCGCTGCGGGGCCATCGCCAAGGTCAGCCCGGTGGTCGGCGCCATCCGCAAGCACGCCGCCCGCGGCGGCTACGTCCTCGGGGTCTGCAACGGCTTTCAGATCCTGACCGAGGTGGGCCTTCTTCCCGGCGCGCTGACGCGGAACGTGCACCGGCGCTTCGAGTGCGGCGACTGGTACGTGAAGGTCACGGGCCAAGGGCCGTTCACGCGCACCCTCGGCGAGGTGTGGAAGCTCCCCATCGCCCACGGCGAGGGGCGCTACCAGGCCGACGCGTCCACGCTCCAGCGCCTGGAGGACGAAGGGCTGGTGGGCCTCCGCTACTGCGCGCGCGAGGGCGGCTTCGAGGAGAGCGCCAACCCCAACGGCAGCCTCGAAGGCATCGCGGGCATCTACGGCGGGTCGCGCAAGAACGTCTTCGGCCTGATGCCGCATCCCGAGCGGATGAGCGAGGCCGTCCTCGGCGGGGCCGACGGGCGCAAGCTGTTCGAGGCCGTGCTCTCCTCGCGCGCCGCGTAGCCCGCCGGAGCGCCGGGTCTCACGGCGGCGGAGCGTCCCCGCCTTCGCTCCTGGCCAGGGCGTGCCGGAGCAGCGTGGCGGAGAGCAGCGCAAACATGGCAAAGGCGATGAGATCCCCGCCCAGGCCGAGCTCGTCGTAGTAGTTCCGGCCGATGTTCAGCGCGTCGGCCACGCTTCCACCGAAGCCGACCAGCAGCGCGATGGCGATACCGGCCAGCGACCCGCCCGCCACCAGCCCGGTCGCGTAGAGCATTCCCGGCCCGACCTCGCTCTCCTGCCCGGGCGGCCCTTCGCCCTTCCTGGCGCGCCGGTGGTCGGCCAGCGCGCGCACCAGGCCTCCCACCCAGATGGGCGCGGTCGTCGAGACGGGAAGGTAGGCGCCCACCGCCCAGGAGAGCGCGTTGGCCCCGGCGAGCTGCGCGGTGAAGGCGGCGAAGACGCCGACGAACACCGGTCCCCAGGGGAGCTTGCGCGCCAGCATGCCGCGGATGATGGTCGCCATCAGCGTGCCCTGCGGCGCAGGCATGCGCGCCGAGCCGATGCCGTGGAGCTCCCCGGGGACGCTCTTGTCGAGGAGGAGCACGGCGCCGCCGATGACCACCACCGACACGACGACGCCGATGAGCAGTCCGATCTGCTGGCGGACGGGTGTCGCCCCGACGAGATAACCGGTCTTGAGGTCCTGCGACGTCGCCCCGGCGTTGGCTGCGGCGATGCAGACGATGCCGCCGACCATGAGCGCGATGGGCTGGTAGGCGTCGCCGGTCCAACCGATGGCGACGAAGATGAGGCAGGTGGCCATGAGCGTGGCGATGGTCATCCCGGAGACCGGGTTCGACGAGGTGCCGATGACCCCGACGATGCGGCTGGACACGGTCACGAAGAAGAAGCCGAAGACCACCACGAGGAGCCCGGTGAGGAGCGATCCCGGGAAGGCGCCGGGCAGGTTGGGGAGCAAGGCCACGATGGCCACCATGGCCAGGGCGCCCCCGACCACCACGGTCAGCGGCAGATCGCGCTCGGTACGCTGGCGCGAGGCGGCGCCGGCGCTCCCGGCGCGAAGGTCGCGGACCGAGTCGCGGAAGCTGCCGACGATGGTGGGAAGCGAGCGGATGAGGGTCATCACCCCGGCGCAGGCCACCGCGCCGGCGCCGATGTAGCGGATGTAGGCCCGGTAGATCTGCTCCGGGACCTGGTGGTGGGCGATCCAGGCGTCGCTGAAGCCGAGGGCGTGGAGGTCCTCGATACGCCTCGCTTCGGGGACGAAGAGGGAGATGAGCGGGATGAGCACCAGCCAGGACATCACCCCGCCGGAGAACATCTCGGCGGCGATGCGCGGCCCGATGATGTACCCGACGCCCAGGTATTCGGGCGTGATCTCCAAGTCGAGGACGGCGTTGGGAAATGCCGACGTGCTGCCGGTGCGGAAGGCCGGCACGTCCTTCCAGAGACCGAGGACGCTCATGAGGACCTTGTAGGCGATGGCGACGTAGACGCCGGCGAAGACGCGCCGGGCCAGGCTCCCGCCCTTCTCGCCGACGATGAGGACGTCCGCGCAGGCCGTGCCTTCCGGGTAGGGGAGGTTCGCGTGCTCCTTGACGATGAGGCTGCGGCGCAGGGGCACCATCATCAGGACGCCGAGCGCTCCGCCGACGGCGGCGAGCACCATGATCTGCAGGTACTGGAAGTAGCGTTCGCCGCCGGAGAGAAAGAGCAGCGCCGGGAGGGTGAAGACCACCCCGGAGGCGATGGACTCGCCCGCCGAACCGATGGTCTGCACCATGTTGTTCTCGAGGATGGTGCTGTGGCCCACCCTCTTGAAGACCGCGATGGAGAGGACGGCGATGGGGATCGACGCCGAGACGGTGAGCCCGGCCCTGAGCGCGAGGTACACCGAGGCCGCGCCGAAGATCACCGCGAAGACCGCGCCGAGCAGCACGGCCTGCACGGTCAGCTCGGCGACCTGCGCGTCGGGAGGGACGTGCGGCTGGAACGGGGTGGGCTGTGGCGGGGCGGGGGGGGCGGGCTGGAACGGGGGCGGATCGGAAGAGGAGGGAGGCGCGGACATCCGGCGGGCGAGAGTACCGCGAGTCCGCGGTCGCGATCGTCAGCCGTGTTCGAGCGATTTCTTTGCCGACTCGAGGAGGCTGCGGGCCTTGCTGGCCCGGCGATCTGCGGTGGATCGAGCGGCGACGCAGCCGCCGCTGAGTGGGGCGGCGGGGCTCTGCGGGCAAACGCGCGCTCCTTCGTGAAGCAGGGCCAGCCAGGCGCGGGCCTGGGTCGGGAGGTCAGCTCGCCCGGAGGCCGAGCGCAGCTGCCAGACGCCGAAGCTCTTCCCGCTGTCTCCCACCGCGCCGTGGTTCAGCCAGCTCTCGCGAAGGGCGTAATAGGCCATGACCGCGGCGTCTTCCTCACGGCTGCCGAAGACGGGCGGCTCGGCGTCGTGCGACACCGCGGCCTCGATGGCGGCCGCGATGGGCGCGGCATCCGGGAGGCGCGGCGCGGCCGGATGCACGGCGGCCCAGATGGCGAGGACGATCATGTTCAGGCTCATGAAGACGCTCCAGGGTGCCCCCCTCTGGATTTCGCGAACGCATGACCTAGCGGCGGCGAATGCCGTCCGCGTCCTGAATCGTCACGACGGAGTCTGTCGGGGCTTTGACCGACAGTCTCCTAGCGCGCCAGGGCGAGCGTTCAACCTGGCGCGGCCGTGCCGTCAGCTAAGTGCGCGATATGGAGATGCGGCCGTGGCCGCGCTCGCTCTGGGGCCGTCCGGGGTGCACGGTCTGGCTCCGATGCGTCCGACCTACTTCGAGACGGTGCCCAGGACGGGCGCGCTCGGAGGATTCGACACCGGCTGTGGGGGCGGCGCGGCCACGGGGGCGGTGAGGGGAGTCACGGTGATTCCCGTCACCTTGCCTTTGACGGCGAGCTTCTGCTTCCGGCTCGTTGTCCCACGCGCGGCGCGGGTGGCCCTGGCCTTTGCCGCGGCGGCGACCTTCTGCTCGCTGGTCCTCGGTTCCCGGGTCTTGGGGGGCTGAAGGTCGAAGTCGGCGAGCGTCTGCGTCACGTTGGAGAACGCCGCGAGGACGAAGCGCCGGTAGGCCTGGATGACCGGACCTACTTTCGCTTCTTCTCCTTGCAGCGCCGCCAATGCGTCCCTGGCGCTGGTCTGCGCCGCGCTCAGCGCCGACATCGCATCGGCCAGACCCTGGAGGAGCTGGACGAGCGACGCCGTCGTGTACTGCGCGTTCCCGAGCGTGAAACTGCCCGCCGGGAAGTGCTTCTGCGTGCCGGCCGCGAGCGCCTGCACATGCGACAGGGCTGCCGCCCTGGTTTTCGACTTGGTGATGGACATGGGCCTTCTCTCTTTTCGTGAGGGCGCACATCGCCGAGGTGGCGAGCCGCGCAGAGCCACGATGCTCCGGGCGGGCGTGCCTTCTCATTCGTCTCCCTCACAGAGACATTCCGGCGCCGAACGCGGATTCCGCGCCGGGGACCGAAGAATCGACGTGGGGGATGTCGATTTGCACCGATCGCTCGGGGTCGCCGTCCCTCCGCTCGTGGTCGCGGTCCCTCAACTCGGGGTCGCGGTCCCTCAACTCGGGGTCGCGGTCCCTCAACTCGGGGTCGCGGTCCCTCAACTCGGGGTCGCGGTCCCTCAACTCGGGGCGGCGCTTCGATCGCTCGGGATCGAAGTCGTTTCGCTCGCGACGGCGGTCACTACGTCCGTGACGGCGATTCCTTCGCTCTGGATCGCGATCATGTCGCTCGGGATCGCGATCCTGCTGCTCGAGATCGCGATCGTACGGCTCGGGATCGCGATCCCTCCGCTCGCGACGGCCGTCTCGTCGCTCGAAGTCGCGGTCCCTCCCGTCGTGACCGTGGCCCGGTCGCTCGGAGTCGCGGTTCCTCGCGTCGTGAGCGCGGTTCCTGGCGTCACGTCCGCGGTTCCTCGCGTCGTGAGCGCGGTTGCGTCGCTCGGGGTCGGGATTCCTCGCGCCGTGATCGCGGTCCCATGGCTGGGGGTCGCGTTTCCTCGCGTCGAGGCCGTGGTTGGGTGGCTCGGGGTCGCGACGGCTCCCCTCGTGACCGTGGTCCCGTCGTTCGGACTCGCGGTCCTTCCCGTCGCGACCGCGGTCCTACCGCTCGGGGCCGGGGTTCCACCTCGCGCGGCCACGTTCCCGCGCGCCGCGGAGGGGGAAACGGGCGCTCAGACCTCGAACTCGGCCTTCTCCAGGAGCTCGGTGACGCGCCACAGGAAGGCATTGGCGGCCACTCCGTCGACCACGCGATGGTCGTACGAGAGCGCCACGTACATGATGGGGTGAATGGCCAGCGCGTCCTCGCCTTCGGAGGACTCCACCACCACCACGCGCTTCTGGATTTCCCCCATGCGCAGGACGCCCACGTTGGGCTGGTTGATGATCGCGCCCCCGAAGAGGTTCCCCTTGAGCCCGGGGTTGGACACGCTGAACGTCGCCCCCGCGAGATCGTCGATGGTGATCTTGCCGCCCTTCGCGCGGCGCGCGAGATCGTCGACGGCCCGCACGATGCCGCGCAGGCCGAGCTCGTCGGCGCGCCGGACCACCGGCACCACCAGCCCGTCCGGCGAGTCCACGGCCACGCCCAGGTTGATGTCGCGAAAGACGACGTACGCGTCGTCGAGCACGCGGGCGTTGAGGGCGCTGTTGTCGCGCAGCGCGTGCGCCGTGGCCACGATGACGAAGGCGAGCATGGTCAGGCTCATGCCCTCGGCCTTGTAGCGTTCCTTGTTCGCGTCACGCAGCTTGGCCGTCCGGTGGAGGTCCACCTCGGCGACGGTCACCACGTGAGGCGAGGCGAACTTCGAGTAGGTCATGTGATCGGCGGTGATGCGCCGCCGCCGCGTGAAGGGAATGACCTTGTCCCCCTCGGTCGGACGGTACGCCGGCACCTTGAAGGAGCCGAAACCGACGCCGGGAATGGGCGGGACGAAGCCGCCTCCCTGGTTGACCAGCTGCGCCAGTTGCTGCACGCGCTGCGGAGGCGGTGGCGCTGCAGGGGGCGGAGGAGCCGCGACGGCCACCGGCGGCGCGGGCGCGGCGTGATCGTTGGTGCCCGCAGCGCGCATCACGTCGTCTCGGGTGACTCGCCCCCGCTCGCCGGTCCCCTGCACACTCGACAGATCGACGTCGTGCTCCAGCGCGGTCTTTCGCACCGTGGGGGTGGCCAGCACGCTGCGCGACGACTCCCGGGCGGGAGGAAGCGCGGACGCCGCCGGGGGCAGCGAGACCGGCGGCCCAGGCGCGACGGAGAGCGGCACCGCCGCGGCGGTCGCGCCCTCCTCGATCTGCGCGATGACCGTCTTCACGGGGACGATCTGCCCTTCGACGAAGAGAAGCTTGGCGATTCGACCGGCCGTGGGCGCCGGCATCTCGCTGTCGGCCTTGTCGGTGGCGATCGACACCAGCGGCTGGTCCTTCTTGACGACATCTCCCTCGCGCACGAGCCACTTCGAAATCGTCCCCTCGTTGACGCTCTCGCCGAGCTGGGGAAGGGTCACGTCGATGAGCATGGAGCGCGGTTCTCCGTGGAGAAGGGATGCGCGAAGGCTATAGCGTCCGCGCGCGCGATCGCAATCGTTCGCCCCATCTAACGCATCGCCCCGTCAGGTGCCATCGCGGCAGGCTCATAGGTGGCTGCCGTCTTTTCCGCGACCCCTCGCCTCCGCATCATCGCCTTCGCATCATCGCCGCGAAGTACCCGTCCGTGCCGTGCACCTGCGGAAGCACGCGGAACGAGGTCGCGTCTCCGCACACCGCGCGTGCTTCCGGAGCGTCGAACGGCGCGGGGGAGAGCTCGGGGCGCAGGCGCAGCAGCGCGTCGACGACGTCTTCGCTCTCTTCGCGCAGGATGCTGCACACCACGTAGACCAGCGCGCCGCCGGGGCGCACGTGATCGGCAGCGCGCGCCGCGATGGCGAGCTGCTGGTGCGCCTTGGCCGCCAGGTCGGTGGCCTCGCGCCGGAGGGCGATCTCCGGCCGACGCCGCAGCGTGCCGACTCCCGTGCACGGCGCATCGACGAGGACACGGTCGTACTCGCCGCGCACCTCTCCGGAGCCCACCGTCCAGTCGACCGCGAAGGTGGCGCGTGCGCGAAGGCCGAGTCGGGCCAGGTCTTCGACCAGGCGCTCCAGCTTCGACGGGCTGCAGTCGCACGCGTCGACGTCGCCGTCCGGGGCCACCGCCCGGACCAGGACGCCGGTCTTGTTGCCACGGCCCGCGCACGCGTCGAGCACCGACTCGCCGGGCCGCGCGCCGACCGCCAGCGCCGCCAGCTGCGAGCCCTCTTCTTGGACCGTCCAGGCGCCGTCCGCCCAACCCGGGAGGCCCTGCGGCTTTCCCGCGCCGCGCAGCAGGAGCGCCCGGGGGGAGACCCGCCCGCGCTCGAAGGTCCCCGCCGGCGCGGCCTGCCGCAGCGTCTCCAGCCAGGCGTCGCGCTGGGACGCGACCTCCACACGCAGGGCCACCGCCGGGGCCTCGATCCCGGCCCTCAGGAAGGCCAGCGCCCCTTCGGCGGTCAGCGCGCGCTCCAGCGCCTGGCGCAGCCACTCCGGCGCCGACTCCAGGATGGCTTCGTCGCGGTCCGCCCCCGTGAGGGTGGCAGCGCGCGCCGCCACCGTGCGCAGAACGGCGTTGGCGAAAGCGCCCATGCGCGGGCCACGCTCGCTCTTGACCGCAGCGACCGCCTCGTTCACCGCGGCGAAGGCCGGAACCCGGGTGAAGAAGAGCTGGTAGGCGGCGAGCGTCAGGTGCGCGCGCACCCGGGCGTCGACGGAGGCCATGCCGCGCGGCGCGAATTGCCCGATCTCCTTCATCAGCCACGGCTCCACGCGGAGGCTGCCGTAGACGAGCTCCGTCGCCAGCGCCCGATCCCGCGCATCGAGCTGAACGGCGCGCGCGAGGTCGGCCTCGAGCGCCGCCGAGGCGAAGGCCTGGTCCTTGGCCACGCGCACCAGCACCCGGGCAGCGACGTCGCGCGCGCCGGTCACGACCAGAGCTCGCGCACCTGCATGACGATGACGTCCCACCGGCGCTCGACGTCGTTCTTGAAGGCCACCAGCATGAGCAGCACCAGCATCACCATGCCCACCAGGCTGGCCACCTCGCGGATGCGCAGCGGGAGCGGGCGCCGGCGCGCCGCCTCGAACAGGAAAAAGAGGAGGTGCCCCCCGTCGAGCACCGGGATGGGAAGCAGGTTGAGGAGGCCCAGGTTCACGGAGATGACCGCCATGGCCCATACGAAATACGTGGTCCCCTGCGCGCCCGCCTGACCGGCGATGTCGTACATGGTGATGGGGCCGCTCACGCTGGAGAGGGACACGCGCCCCTGGACCACCCGCAGCATCCCGATGGCGATGAACTTGATGACGCTCCCCGTCTCCTCCACTCCCTGCCGCACGGCGTTGCCCAGGGGGTGCGGGTTGGGGACCATGCGGTCCGGCGCCGGGGGCAGCCAGTGATCGGTGCGAAAGACGTAGCGCTCGTAGTGCTGGCCGAACTCGTCGTCCCACTGCTCCTTGCGGAGCTGGAAGAAGCCGCGCATCGGGACGCCGTCGCGGGTCCACTGCAGGTCGCGCATCCGGTCGGCGCCGGCCACGAGCTCGTCCTCCATGGTGCGCCACAGCCGCTGCGGCGCCGAGTCCAGCGTGGCGATGCGATCGCCCGGGCGCAGTCCGGCGCGCCACTCGCTCGATGCCTGCGGAACGAACGCCACGTACATGTCCGCGCTCTCGATGCCGGTTCGCGCAAGCACGTCCCGGGCGCGCGCATCCTCGTCGGCCGGGGCGGTGGCCCCGGGGCTTCGCGGGAGCGGGGTGAGCGTCGCCGCGCCCGGCTCGAGCACGCCGAGATCGCAGAGGCCCCCCAGCGCATGGGGGACGTCGACCGGTCGCAGATAGCTCACCACCACCTGGTCGCCGCGGTTGTCGGCGAGCGCGTTCACCAGATCGACGAAGCGCTCGATCCTGCGCCCGTTGACCGCCGTCACCAGGTCGAACGAGAGAAGCCCGGCGCCGGCCGGTGAGTCGTGCCGCGAGACACCGATGACCGCGGCGGGGAAGTGCGGGTCGAACCCGATGCGCCCCTTGTGCTCCACGATGTCGAGCTCGCGCACCTCGGCGACGTCCGCCGGCGTCACCGTCACGTCCAGCGTTCGACCGTCGCGCTCGAGGCCGAGCTTCACCGGCTTGCTGGCGCTTCGCGCGATCCCTCGCCGGACCTCCGGGTAGCTGGTCACCGGGTCGCCGTCCACGCTGAGGATGCGATCGCCCGGCTCGAGCTTCCCCTCGGCCGCGCCTCCCGGCTCGACGACGCCCACCATCGGCGGGAGAAACTGCTTCTCCTCGAGGAAAACCGAGGTGTAAAGAGCGATGGGAAAGAGCACGTTCATCGCCGGGCCGGCCAGGACGATGACCACGCGCTTCCACAGCGCCTGGGACTCGAAGGTGCGCCAGCGATCCTCGGGGAGGATGGGCTCGTGGCGCTTGCTCTCCTCCAGCATCTTGACGAAGCCGCCGAAGGGCAGGAGTCCCACGCAGTACTCCGTCTCCTTGCCGCGGATGCGCAGCACCTTGGGCCCGAAGCCGATGCTGAAGGTGAGGACCTTCACGCCGAAGATCTTGGCGAAAGCAAAGTGGCCCGACTCGTGGATGAAGATCAGCGAGCTGACGAGGAGGACGAAGTACAGCAGGTCCACGGCGAGCGCCCTGGATAGCACGTGGTCGTACGCCGCGCGCGCCCGCCCTAGAGCACGGAAACAGCGGCGACGAGCCACTCCGCCTCGCCGATGGGCTCCACGCGGGTCGTCCACGAGGGACCGAGGGCGGCCTTCCACGCGTCATCGGAGAGCAAGCGCGCCTCGATTCGTGCGCCGGTCACGGGATCGACGTAGGTCGCGGTGCTCGAGCCGGTGCGGCGCACGCGGGCGTCGGCGGACGCGCGGTCGATCCAGGCGGGCGCGGGGACCTCGGCGACGAAGGCCCCTCCGGGTCGCACGACGCGGGCGAGCTCGCGCGCGAGACGCGCCACGGACGCGTCGTCGGGAGGATGCGCCAGTGTCCCGTGCAGCGCGATGGCGGCGTCGAACGACGCGTCCTCGAAGGGAAGCGGACCCCAGAAGTCACAGAGCACCAGCGGCACCGGCCGCGCTCTCCGCCCGCAGCGCTCCAGCATGCGCTCCGACACGTCGACGCCGGTGGGCTGGTAGCCGGCGTCGAGCAGCGCGGTGAGCTCGCGCCCCGTCCCCACGCCCAGATCGAGCAGGCGCGCGGGCGGAGACGGCAGGTTCCTGCGCACGCGCTCCAGGCGCGCCCGCGACTCGTCGGCGGGCAGCGAGTACTCGCGTTCGTAGCGGCCGGCGATGGCGTCGAAGAACCGGCGAGCGGCGTCGCCCTTCATCGTCGAACGAGCTCGCAGTAGGCGAGGTACATCGCCTCGTGGATGCCGGCGAGGGAGATGGCGCTGGCCAGCAGACCCTCACGCTCGGCCGGGCTCCACGGCTTCTTGGGCACACGCTTGGCGCCCCGGTGGTGTGCGGCACCCAGCAGCGCGCCCAGGTGACCGGCGAGCGGCTCGAGGTCCTCCTCGCGCAGCCTGGTCCAGTCGAGCTTGTCCTCTTGTGGGGCCAGGCGACGCACGAACATCGAGGAGCCGCGTAGCTTGGTGGTGGCGATCATCCGCGGAGGGTGCGAAACGCAGGCGCGGATGGCGCTGACCACGCGCTCGGCCGGCTCCATGCGCGGCGGCTTCACGAGGCACGCCGCGGAGGGGGCGTCCTCTTCTTTCATGTCGAAGATCCACCCGCCGTCGACGCCCCCCTTGCCACGCGTGAGCAGCGCGACGCGCAGGGACCCCAGGCTGCCGGTCCCTGCCACGCGAAAGGCGGCGTCGTCGATGACCTCCACCGCGTCGGGCGGCGGCCGTTCGGCGTCGGGGAGACGCGCCACGTACTTGGCAAAGGCGCGCTCCGCCTTGAGCCTCAGCTTCTTCGGTAGCTCCTCGTAGCGTGGGCCGCGCACGAACCTCCGCCCCGTGCCGACCACGCGCGTGCGCGCATCCAGGAGCTGCTTGCGCGTCCTCCGGCGCACCTTGTCGACCAGTGCGACGACGCAGGCCGGCGGAGGGGGTGGCTTCTTCTGCCGAAATACCGCTGCGACGTAGCTCTCGAGGAGGACATCGCACAGACCGAGCGTGCGCGTCCCATCGAGGCCAATCTCGCGCGCGCCGAGGCAGAGGCTGGTGACCAGGCGCAGCACATCGAAGCGCCAGGGGCCGACGAAGGCGTCGTCGAAGTCGTTCAGATCGAAGACCACCTTCTCGGCGGCGTGCGACGCGGCGGTCTCGTGGACGGTGAGCGCGCCGGTACGGAAGGCGCCGAAGTTCTCGAGGTGGCAATCCCCCACCAGCCACCCCTCCCCGCGCGGTCCGGCGGCCAGCACGGGATGCGTCTCGAGCAGACGGTAGAAGAGCGGTGCGGCGCCTCGGAGGAGCGCCAGCGGCGAGGCCGTCACCCGATCGGTCTTGTGCTTCAGCAGGTGCGGATAGCGGTCGGTGCGAAGACGGTCCATCTCCAGCTGCCGGCGCGCGAGGCGAAGGGGGTCGATGGCGAGCATGGGCAGCGTAGCCTACAGCCTATCGCGCGATGCTGTCCGCCTCCCGCAGCCTCGAAGAGGGCCGCTACGACGGGGTCGTGGCGCGCTTTCTTTCGCGGGCGTGGAGCGTCGCCTCCGCGCGCGCTCTCGTGCGCTCGCTCCCGGTTCCGGACGGCGTACGGGTGGTCGCGGTGGGGGGCGCGACGCTGGGGGGATCGGGCAAGACCCCCCTGGCGATCGCCTGCGCGCGCGAGCTCGCCCGGCAAGGAGCGCGGGTGGCCTTGGTGGGGCACGCGTACCGCGCCCGCCCCCGGCGCGCTCGCCTGGTAAAGCCCGGTGATTCGCTGGCCGAGGTCGGGGACGAGGCGCTGCTCGCGGCCCGCGCGCTCCAGCCGGTGGGCGTGCAGGTGTTCGTCGCGCCGTCTCGCGCGCTGGCCATCGCGCGGGCCGCTCGCGACGCCGACGTCCTCGTCCTCGACGGCGTCCTGCAGACCGCGCCGGCCCGAGCGGCCCTCTCTCTCCTCGCGGTCGACGCCGACGAGCCGTGGGGTCGCGCGGCCGCCGTGCCACCGCGAGGGGATCTCCGCGCCCCGGTGCCGGCCTTGCGGGCGGTCAGCGATCTCATCGTGTCGGTCGGCGACGGCTCGTCCGATGCGCGTGTCGTCTCGCGCGGCGCGCACCTCGGCGAGGAGCTCCTCTCGTGGGACGCCCTTCGCTCCCTTCGCATCGGCCTCGCCTGCGCCATCGCCCGTCCCGACCGCGTGCGCCGCTTCCTGGCCCGCCGCGGAATCACACCGGTTGCCGCCGTCTTCGTGCGGGACCATGCCGCCATCCCGGCCGGTGCCCTGGCCGCTCGCCGGAACCTGGTGGACGTATGGCTCACGACCCCAAAGTGCGCATTGCACGTGGACTCCAGACACGCACCCCTCGCCACGCTCGATCACCACCTGGTGTGCTCGAGTGCGCTGTGTGCGCGCCTTTCTGCCGCCCGCCTTGACCCGCGTCGCCCTGGGCAATAGCCTCGAAAGAACGAGTCATTGGGGGGGGGTCAGCGCCCCGACGCCAGGGTGACGAGGCCGCGCGAGTGAGCGAGTCCGAGGAGAAAACTCGAGTCACGGCCATCGTCCAGAAGCCACTCGGGGGCGTCGATGGGACCCCGAAGGGGAACGACTGCCTGGTGGTCATCTACACCAAGGAACCGACACTCCTCGGCCGGCGCTTCGTGCTGGACTCCAGCCCCATCCGGATCGGCCGGGGAGCCGAGAACCACATCGTCCTCGAGGGGGACAGCGTCTCGCGCCGTCACGCGCACTTCGAGCAGCGAAGCGGCGCCTGGTGGTGCGTGGACGACGGCTCGACCAACGGCTCGTACGTGAACGACGAGCAGATCGTGCGCGAGGCTCGCATGACCAACGGCGACCGCATCAAGATCGGCCCCACCATCTTCAAGTTCCTGAGCGGGGAGGACGTGGAGGCCCAGTACCACGAGGAAATCTACCGCATGACCATCATCGATGGTCTGACGCAGGTCCACGTGAAGCGGTACCTGCTGGAGGCGCTCGACAAGGAGCTCATGCGCGCACGCCGTCACCAGCGCGAGCTCAGCTTCCTCATGCTGGACATCGATCACTTCAAGAAGATCAACGACGTGCATGGCCACCTGGCCGGCGACTACGTGCTCAAAGAAGTGGCGCGCCTCATCCAGCAGCGTATCCGCCGCGACGAGGTGCTCGCGCGCTACGGCGGCGAGGAGTTCGCCATCATCCTGCCGGAGACCACGCTGGAGGGGGCGTGCGCGCTGGCCGAGGGGCTGCGCGAGAAGATCGAAGAAAGCCGCTTCGTCTTCCAGGGCGAGACCATCCGCGTGACCATCTCGATCGGCGCCGCCATTCTCGTCGAGGAGCATCGCGCCAGCCTGGATCTCATCAAGAAGGCCGACGAGAAGCTCTACGAAGCGAAGCGCGCCGGACGGAACCGCGTACTTTCTTGAGCCGCCGGGCGGGGGGCGAGCTGCCCGAGATCGACGTTCCGCCGCCCGGGCCGAGGTCGCGGGCGATCGCGGCGCGGCTGGCGGAGGTGGAGTCGCCTGCCGTCGATGCGCGGAGGGCCTCGCGGGAGAGGGACAGCGGGGCGGAGCAGGGGCCCATCGTGTACGCGTCGGGCCGTGGCGCCAACGTGGTGGACGTCGACGGGAACCGCTACGTGGATCTCGCCGCGGGCTTCGGCGCGCTGCTGCTCGGGCACGGGCGGGAGGAGGTTGCCTCTGCGGTGGAGGCGCAGCAGCGCCGTCTCGGACTGGCCCTGGGCGACGTGTACGCTTCCGAGGCGAAGCTGGCGCTGTGCGAGCGCCTGGCGAAGCTCCTGCCGCTGCCCCACGCCCGGGTCATGCTGGGGTCGAGCGGCGCCGACGCCGTGACGGCAGCGCTGAAGACCGCCATGCTGGCCACGGGGCGCGCGGGCGTGGTTGCGTTCGAGGGGGCGTATCACGGGCTCTCCTACGCTCCGCTCGCGGCCTGCGGGCTGCGACCCGGCTTTCGTGCTCCCTTTGCCGCCCAGCTCAACGCGCACGTCACCTTCGCCCCGTACCCGGACACGTCGACGGACGCGGCGCTGTCGGTGGTGAGGCTCGCTCTGAGGCGAGGAGACGTCGGAGCGGTGCTGGTCGAGCCCATCCTCGGTCGCGGCGGGTGCGTCGTCCCTCCGCCTGGTTTTCTCGCGGCCTTGCGCGCGGCCTGCGACGCCTCGGGCGCGCTCCTGGTGTGCGACGAGATATGGACCGGCCTCGGTCGGAGCGGCGCGTGGCTGGCCAGCGTCGACCAGGGCGTTTTGCCGGACGTGGTGTGCATGGGCAAGGGACTCGGCGGCGGTCTCCCCATCAGCGCCTGCGTGGGGAGCGAGCGCGCCATGGCGGCGTGGGGAACGCACGGGGGGAGCACGATTCACACCGCGACGCACTTCGGCGCGCCCCCGGTCTGCGCAGCGGCGCTGGCCACGCTCGGGGTGCTGGAGCGCGAGAGGCTGCCGGAGCGCGCGCAGGGGGTGGGTGCGACCTGGATGGCGCGGCTGCGCGAGCGAACGTCGAATCGCGGTGTGCGCGACGTACGCGGGCGCGGTCTGATGGTGGGGGTGGCGCTGGAGGGCGGCGCCGGGCGCGCGCTGGCGGTGACGCGGCGGCTGCTGGCGCGGGGATGGATCGTGCTGACCGGCGGGTCGGCGGGGGACGTGCTGACGCTGACCCCGCCCCTCGACGTGGAGCCCGCGCTGCTGGACGCGTTCGCCGGCGCTCTGGCCGCCGCGCTCGTACCATGAGCCGACCCTGCCGGCGGGAGGAGAGCGACGGCCTGCACGCACGCGCGCGGGCGATGGTCCTGGCCTTCGAGCGCGGCCACGCCATGCCGGAGGGCTTCGATGCGCTGGCGGTCGGCCTGGCGCGCTTTCAGGCCCGCAGCGTCCCTGGGTACGGTCGACTCTGCGCGGCGCGCGGCGTGGATCCGGACCGTGCGCAGCGCGCGAGCGACATGCCCGCAGTACCCACCGACGCGTTCAAGCTGGCGCCCGTCTTTGCCTTCGACCCCGGCGACGCCAGGGTCACGTTTCGAACGAGCGGCACCATGCTGGGAGCGCGCGGCGCACACGCCATGCGCGACGTGAGGACCTACGACGCGGCGGCGCTGGTCTTCGGTCGCGTCATGCTCTTCCACGGGCTCGCGCCGCCGGTTCCGGTCCTCGTGGTCGGACCGTCTCCAGGCGAAGCGCCGGATTCGTCGCTCACGCATATGTGCGCGCTCTTCGCGCGTGCGCTGGCGCCAGAAGCCTCCGTCGAGCGCACCTTCTTCGTGCGCGAGGGCGCGCTCGACGTCGAAGGTCTGCGCGCGCGCGTAGCGTCGCTCGCCACCGCCGTGCCGGTGGTCCTGCTGGCGACGAGCTTCGCGCTGGTGCACCTGCTCGACGCCCTCGACGGCCGGGCCCTCCCGCTCCCTCCCGGCAGCCGCGTCATGCAGACCGGGGGCTTCAAGGGCAAGTCGCGCGAGGTCGCGCCGGGAGAGCTGCGTCGGGAGGCGGCGCGGACCCTCCGGGTGCCCGAGCGCGCGATCCTCGGCGAGTACGGGATGACCGAGCTGTCCACCCAGTTCTGGGAGGCGACGCTGGTCCACCAAGGCGCGCGGCACGGGGTCTACGTCGAACCGCCCTGGGCGCGCGTCGTTCCCGTCGACCCGGAGACGCTCGCGCCGGTGGCGGAGGGCGCGGTCGGGATCGCTCGCATCGAGGACCTGGCCAACGTGGACAGCGCCTTCGCCGTTCTTGCGCAGGACCGCGTGAGGCGCGTGGAAGGGGGCTTCGAGCTGCTCGGCCGCGCGGCAGACGCCACGCCGCGCGGTTGTTCGATCGCCCTCGACGAGATGCTCTCCTCGACGAACGAGTCCGGGTGAGCCGGACGGTCGACACACGCCTGGCCGACGTACGGCGCCTCCTCGGCTTCGCGCGCGCCGTCTACGAGGAGCGCGCGCGCATCGCGCCGGGCATCGCTGCGGCCACGGGACTGACGCCGGAAGGGGTGGAGCTCGGCTTCGAATCTCTCGAGCAGGAGGCCAGCGACGCGGAGCTGCGCGCGCTGGTGGCGGGCGCCGAGGAGACCCGTCACGTGCACGTCGTTCTGTCGGCCAACGTGTTCGTCGCGCCTCTTCGCGCGCTGGCGCTGGCCCGGGCGGCCGCGGAACGAGTCACCGTGCGACCCTCGCCGCGCGACCCCGCGCTGGCCGTCGCCCTGCTCCAGGCGGCGGCTTCCGCCGGTGAGGAAGCGTTCGAGCAGGTCGATGACCGGGAGGTCGCCGACCTCGAAGCCGGAGAGATCCACGTCTACGGGCGCGACGCCACCATCGCCACGGTTCGCGCGCGCGTCCGCCCGGGCGTCGTGGTGCGGGGGCACGCTGCGGGCATGGGGATGGCGGTGGTGTCCCTTCGCGCCGATCTGGACGTGGCGGCCGACGCGCTGGCGCGCGACGTCGTGGCTTTCGACCAGCGCGGTTGCCTGAGCCCGCGCGTCGCCATCGTGCGGGGGAACGCGGCGCGCGCCGGGCGGTTTGCGGAGGCCCTGCACGCCGCCCTCGGCTCGTGGGAGGCACGGGTGCCTCGCGGCCGGCTCCTGGAGGACGAAGGCATCGACGCGAGGCGCTGGCGGGACGCGGCCACCTTCGCCGGAAGGGTGTGGGGGGCGGACCGCTGGGCGGTGGCGCTCGCGGCAGAAGGCGCGGCGCTCTATGTGCCACCGGCGGGGAGGCATCTCACCGTGGTTCCGGCGTCGTCGGACCGTGCCGTCGCGGCCGCGATGGCCCCCCTCGCCGGCCGGATCGTCGCGGTCGGAACCGACGCCCCCGCCGAGATCGCCGGCCTGGCGCCAGGGCACGCCCGCCTCTCGGCGCTCGGCGCCATGCAGCGGCCGCCCCTCGACGGCCCCGTCGACCGCCGCCCTGGGCGTGTGTGACGGGTGACCTTCAGTCCAACCCGGCGTCGGCGTCGCCCGCGTCAGCCGCGTCGCCCGCGTCAGCCGTGTCGCCCGCGTCAGCCGTGTCGCTCGCGTCAGCCGTGTCGCTCGCGTCAGCCGTGTCGCCCGCGTCAGGCGTGTCGCCCGCGTCAGGCGTGTCGCCCGCGTCGCTCGAAAGGGCGGGCGAACACGCGTCGTCGATGGGCGCGCAGTCGGGCATGCACGAGAAATCCGACTGGCAAGTCCACCGCGGGCCCTCGGCCGTGGCCGAACAGAAGCAGCCGCCCGCCGCGCATTCGGGGAAGCAGCGGACGGGGCTCGGCACCGGGCAGGGCGCTCCCGCCTCGGTGAACACGGTGCAGATGACCGGCTCGCCGGCTTCGCCCGTCGCATCTCCTTCGTCGTCCCCCACCGGCTCGTCGCCCGTTCCTCCTCCGTCGGCGGCGCTGGCATCGTCGCACGCCGTCGGAGCGGTGAGCGTGGCGGCGAGGCTTAGAGCGACCGTGGCCAGCGCGCTCGACCAGCGAAGAAGGCGGATGGCTTGCGTGGCTGTCGCTCCTTGCTCCGGGTCTGTCGGCTCAGCCCGGCGGCGGGGACTTTTCCGGAATGATCTGCACCCGGCGCTGAGGCTCTTCGCCCATGCTCTCGGTGCGCACGCCCTTGATGTCGCGGAGAGCCATGTGAACGATGCGCCGCTCGCGCGGGCTCATGGGATCGAAGGTGATGACCTTCCCCTCCGTCGCCACGCGCTGCGCCAGACGTCGCGCCATCTGCGCGAGCTGGTCTTCGTGGCGGGCGCGGTAACCCTCCGCGTCCACGATGATGTGGCGGCGCGGCTCGCCGGGGCGCACCACGACGCGCGCCGTGAGGTACTGGATGGCGTCGAGGACGTTGCCCTTCTTGCCGATGATGCGGCCCGAGTCGGGGCCCTCGATCTCGATCCGGATCTCGTCGGGCGCACCCTCCCCGTCGTTGGGCGCGAGGTTCGCCTCCACGTTCATCTGCATCTTTCCCACCAGCACGCGGACGAAGGCGAGCGCCTTCAACGTCTGCATGTCGATGGGGATCTCCGGGACCCCGGGCGACGAATTGCTGGCTTCCTCAGACACGAGCCTTTCCCTTTCGCAGCGCCGCGGCGGTCGCCGAGCTCTCGTTCTTGTTCTGTTTCTTGTCCGACTTCTTTTCGGCCGTGACGACGATGTCCTTGCCACCGCCCGAGGAGCCGATGTTGGGGAAGAGCCGCTGCGTCACCACCTGCTGCGTGATCCCGAGCAGGCTGTTGGTCAGCATGTAAACGCCGAGCGCCGCCGGAAGAAACAGCATCATCACGGTGAAGACACCCGGCATCAGCCAGTTCATCATCTTCTGCTGCGTGGGGTCCATGCCCTGCTGCGGCGTGATGCGCTGCTGCACGATCATCGCCCCGCCGAGCACCACCGGGAGGACGAAGAACTTGTCGGGCGCGGACAGGTCCGCAAACCAGAGAAACCTCGTGTGGTAAAACTCCACGGCGGTTTGCAGGGTGGCGTAGAGCGCGAACCAGATGGGCATCTGCACCAGCGCGGGCAGGCACCCGCCGAGCGGGTTCACCTTGTGCTTGCGCCACAGCTCCATCATCGCCACGTTCTTGGCCTGCGGATCGTCCTTGAACTTCGCGTTCAAGATGTCGATCTCCGGCTTTAGTTTGCGCATGGCGATGGCGCTCTTGATCTGCTTCCAGGTCAGGGGAAAGAGCGCCGTGCGGAGGCCGAGGGTCAGCACGATGATGGCCAGGCCCCAGTTGCCCAGCGTGATGTGCGCGTGAATCCAGGTGATGATCTGCACCAGGACCTTGGCGACGATGGAGAACGTCCCCAGGTTGATGAGGTCCTGGAGGTGCGGGGCTCCACCGGCCGCGGCGGCCAGCACGTCGCGCTCCTTGGGGCCGAAGAAGGCGATCTGCCGGTAGGTCGCCGAGTCGTCGTGCCCGAGAACGCGCGGCGGGTAGGTGAGGCGTGCCTGGTACACGGTCCCCGCGTCTTCGTCGTCGGGCTTCTGGCCGTCGCTGTACCACTGCTCGGCGAAGACGTCGCACGACGGCTTCTGGCCGTCCTCGGCGGACGTGACATCGAGCGGGACGAGCGCCTCGGCGAAGTAGTAGTTGGCGATGGCGGCGTAGTGGTCGACCAGCGGCTCCTTGTACCACCCGGTCTTGAATTCGCTGGCGTCCTTGGTCAGTCGTTTGACCTCGGCGTCCTTCTGCCAGAAGCTCGCACTCGCGACGCCGCGTGCGCACTCCAGCCCGGTCTGGAACGGGGACACGCGCCCCAGCTTGCCTTTGACCTCGGCGTTGGTGCGGTAGGCGAAGGCCCCGATGGACAGCTCGTGCGTCTTCGGCGCGTCGGTCAAGTTGGTGATCGACGTCTCGACGTTCAGCTCGAACGGCCGAGCGCCGGCGGTCACGGTCTTGACCAGCCGCACCGTATCGTCCGCGTAGGTGAACTTGCAGCCCGTGTCGCCGAGGCGCTCGAGCTTCCAGTCGACGCGGTCGTACTTCACCTGATCGTCGGGGTGCCGGCCTTGCGTCGGGTCGCGAAAGAGCGTTCGAAGGTTGCGCCAGCGCTCGATGTCCGGCGTGGTCGACACGTCGTGCGACTTCGGGTCGGCGTAGCTGGCGTCGGTCAGAAAGAAGTGGGTGAGGCCGGCGCCGCGGGTGGACAGCCGGGCCTCGAAGCGATTGCCGCGGATGGAGCAGATGTCCCCCTGCGGGGGCGGCGCGGGGGGGGCCTTTCCGGGCTGTACGTCCAGCACGTCCGGCGCGAAGTCAGGCGCGTCGGCGTACGTTTCCGGCGGCACGAACTGGGCGTGGTCGTTCGCCTTCCGGTTGAAGAACCACCAGTAGCCTCCGACCACGATGCCGGCGATGAGTATCCAGCGAAACAGCGAGTTTCGATCCATGAGTCCTCAGCCCGCGCGGCTCGGAAGGCTCGGCGTGGGTGCCGGCCGCACCGGCGGAGGGTCGTATCCGCCGGGATGAAACGGCTGGCACTTACACAGCCGCAGGAGTGAAAGCAAGCTGCCCCGCAGCGCCCCGTGCTCCTCGATGCAGGCCAGCGCGTACGTTGAGCACGACGGTTCGAAGCGGCAAAGCGGGCCGAACGCGTTCACCACCGGCGAAAGCAGGCGCTGGTACACCCTCACGAGCGCGATGAACAGGCGGGCGAGCATACTTTAGCGGTCTTGCGGTCGTGCTGGGGCGGCTGCGGCGGACTTGGCGTCGCCGGGAGGATGGTCCGGATGGGCGGCGCGCGCCAGCGCTTCTGCCGCTCGTTTCATAAGCAGGGTGCCGACCGCCCGCCACTCGGCCCGAACCTCGGCCATCCCGAGCTCGGGTGCTCCTTCGCGGGCGATCACCACGAGATCCACGCCCCGAGGGAGGAGCTGCGGGAGCGCTCGAAAGCACTCCCGGCAGAGCCGCTTGACGCGGTTCCGGAGCACCGCGCCGCCCACGCGTTTCGCGACCACGATGCCCAGTCTCGCGGGACGGGGCGGCGGCGGCTGAGCTGCCACGAGAAGGGTGAAGTGCCGCGTCCCCACGCGCCGGCCGGAGCGCTGCGCACGCACGAACTCGCCGTGCTTGCGTAGCCTCCACTCGGCCCGTACCGATTGCGCGCCGGATCCTCCCCCTGGTTCGAGCGTCCGGGTCACGCGATCGTTCAACCCCGCCTACTTCTTGTAGATGGTCGGAACGAGACGCTTGCGACCCTTGCGGCGACGGTTCTGGAGGACTTTCCTGCCGCCGTGCGTCGACATGCGGGCGCGAAACCCGTGGGTGCGTGCCCGGCGGATGTTGTGCGGCTGGTAGGTGCGCTTCATGGCGGTCGCGAAA
>Ga0302314_10003445_pt1 | contig 29193 bp, 23 predicted proteins | sample III_Palsa_N2_3_FD_200533 | JGI IMG/M metagenome (GOLD analysis project Ga0302314, IMG submission 200533) | Peat permafrost microbial communities from Stordalen Mire near Abisko, Sweden - III_Palsa_N2_3 | ecosystem: Environmental > Terrestrial > Soil > Palsa > Peat permafrost | place: Sweden...
GCTCAGGCTCGCCTGGGACCAGAGGCCCCCCGCCCCGCGTCTTCCTCCGGACGTGATTTCCAGGACAAGGGGCAAGTATCTGGCCGCACTCAGGAACATTTTCGCCTCGTAGCGCGTTGCGAGGGGAAGGTGGCTTCCGCGTCCCAAATGGACCGGTCCGGTTGACTTAGATGGAGCCGCCAGTAGGCTCCTGCCGCACTCGGGGTCGGTTCCGATGAGCAAATTTACCCTCCAAGTAAACGGCAAACAGCACGAGGTGGATGTCGCCCCGGAGACACCAATCCTGTGGGTTCTCAGGGACCACCTTGACCTTGTCGGCACGAAATTCGGCTGCGGTATCGGGCAATGCGGCGCCTGCACCATCCATCTCGACGGGTCGCCCGCGAGGGGATGCCTCACAACAGTGTCCTCGGTCGCTTCGTCGAAGATAACGACGATAGAGGGACTCTCAGAAAACGGGCTGCATCCGCTGCAGAAGGCGTGGTGTGAGCTCGACGTCGCGCAGTGCGGCTATTGCCAGGCCGGCCAGATCATGTCCGCTGCATGCCTGCTTGCGGAGCATCCGAACCCGACGGACGACCAAATTGACGACGCGATGGGGGGAAACCTGTGCCGGTGCGCAACCTACTTCCGCATTCGCGCCGGCATCCACAGGGCGTCCGAGATCGCCGCGATTGGTTCGGAGGCAGGAGCATGAATTCCACGGTCCAGGGCGCATTGGATCGCCGGTCCTTCCTCAGGATGATAGCGATGGCTGGCGGCGGCCTCGTCCTTTCGTATTACGTGCGTCCGGCGGGCGCGGCCGAGATCGCCAAGGCGGCCGAGGTCGTGGACGGGCTTTTCATTCCAAACAACTTCATCCAGATCGCCCCGAGCGGTGCGGTTACCGTGTATTCGGCGAGGCCCGAAGTCGGCCAGGGAATCAAGACGTCGCTGCCAATGGTTGTTGCCGAGGAACTGGGAGCCGACTGGAAGGACGTTACAGTCGTCACGGCCAAGGTTGACGGCGCCTACGGTCCCCAGTTTGCCGGCGGGAGCCAGTCGACCTTCCAATCCTATACGCCGATGCGCAAGGTTGGGGCGGCGGCGCGAACCATGCTCATCGAGGCCGCGGCGGAAATCTGGGGCGTGCCCGCAAGCGAATGCACTGCGAGCCTGGGTGCGGTCATACATCGACCGACGGGCCACAGGCTCAGGTTCGGGGACCTCGTTGCCAAGGCATCGACACTCCGGGCTCCAGCCGAGAGCTCGGTGGTGCTCAAGGACCCCAAGGATTTCACCCTTCTCGGATCGAGGGTGGGGGGCGTCGATAACCCGAAGATCGTCACTGGGCAGCCCCTTTTCGGGATCGACCAGAAGCGCCCCGGAATGGTGTACGCCATTTACCAGAAGTGCCCGACTTGGGGTGCAAGCCCGATAAGCGCCAATCTCGACCACGTGAAATCGCTCCCTGGGGTGCGGGACGCCTTCATTGTCGATCGCATGGTGCCCGAGGGCAAGCTGACCGGGCTGGTTCCCGGCGTGGCCATTGTCGCCGACTCGACGTGGGCCGCGTTCAGCGCCCGCAGCGAGCTTGAGGTCAACTGGGGCCCGGGCCGCCAGCCGGACAGCAGCTGGGACGGTTTTGGAAAACAGGCGCGGGAACTTGCGGCGGCGGCGGGTTCGGACGCCGTAAAGGAGGTGAGAAGGGATGGCGACGTTGAACAGGCATTTGCGGGGTCGGCCCATGTGGTGGAAGCGTCCTATTCCTATCCCTTCATCTCCCACCTGAACCTCGAGCCGCAGAACTGCCTTGCCCACGTCCAGGGCGACAGCGTCGAGATTTGGGCGCCCACCCAGAACCCCGACGGCCTGAAGGGGCTCGTGGCGCAGGTTCTCGGCACCACCAAGGAGAAGGTGGAGGTCAACATGACGCGGATTGGCGGGGGCTTCGGTCGCCGGCTCGACTCCGACCCCGCCGCCGAGGCAGCCGTGATATCCCAGAGGGTCGGGCTTCCGGTAAAGCTGACGTGGAACCGCACGGATGACCTGCAGCACGACCACTACCGTCCGGGGGGCTTTCATTTCCTGAAGGGTGCCGTGGATTCCGAAGGCAGGCTGAACGCCTGGCGCAGCCATCACGTGGCCTTCGGGTCGAGCCAGGGGCCCGATGACTATCCCGCGCGCTTTGTCCCGAACTACCTCTTGTTGACGAGCAAGCTCGAGAACGAGGTGCCGCAGGGCCCATGGCGGGCCCCGGGAAGCTGCACCTATGCCTGGACGATCTGCTGCTTCCTCGATGAGCTGGCGCACGCTGCCGGCAAGGATCCAGTCGAGTTCAACCTGGCGTTGCTGGGCGACAGGAAGCTCGTTCCCGGCTCGGGTCCCCATGGGAGTCCCTACAATGCGGAGCGCATGCGCAATGTGGTCCGCGAGGTCGCCGACCGATCGGGGTGGGGTAAAGCGCTGCCGCGGGGCAGGGGAATGGGCCTGGGCTATTATTACAGCCATCAGGGCTACATTGCCGAGGTCGCGGAAGTGACGGTTTCAGCAAGCGGGGTGCTCAGGGTGGACCGCGTGGTCGCCGCCGTGGACGTCGGATCGCAGATCGTCAACCTGAGCGGCGCTGAAAACCAGGTCCAGGGTTCCATCATGGACGGGCTGAGCGCCGCATGGAAGCAGGAGCTGGATATCCAGAAATCCAGCGTGGTGCAGACCAACCTGCACGAGTACCCGATGCTTCGGATCCCCGACGCCCCCCGCTCTGTTGAGATACATTTTGTGAGGACCGACTATACCCCAACCGGATTGGGCGAGCCCGCCCTGCCTCCCTTGGCACCGGCCGTGTGCAACGCGATCTTTGCGGCGACGGGCAAGCGCGTCCGCCAGCTGCCGATTTCCCGAACCGACCTCTCATGGTCCTGACTTCGGCAAGAATCTCCCGCTTCCTTTGTCGATGAAGGAGCTGCGGGAAATAGTCGGCCGCCTCGGCGTCGGGGAACCGGGCGCTGTGATGGCGACACTGGTATGCGTGGAGGGATCCTCCTATCGAAGGCCCGGGGCGAGGCTGCTGGTCACGGGCGCAGGAAACAGGATCGGCTCCATTAGCGGGGGCTGCCTTGAGGAGGATCTTGTCGAGCGTTGCCTCAGGGTCCGGACCTCGGGCCGGGCCGAGCTCGCGGTCTACGATACCACGATGGACAATGACCAGATCTGGGGCGTGGGCATGGGATGCCATGGCGTGGTCCGCATCCTGGTCGAGCCGTTGGCAAACCGCCCCGAGTGGGCGCAGGTGCTGGCGGAGAACATTAGGCACGGTCGCGTCACCCGGCTCGCGGTGGCCTGGGATGAGCGCGGGGGTCCCGTCGGAACCCGCCTGGCATCCCCTGGCCCTGATTCGCCACCCCTCGGCGTGTTTCTGCAGGAAGTCGAGGCCCCGACGGCCCTCACGATCTTCGGTGCGGGTGACGACGCCCAGCCCCTCGCCCGCATCGCGATCGAGCTCGGCTGGAATGTCACGGTCTGCGATCCGCGCCCGGCGCTGGCGACCGAATCGAGGTTCCCAGGCCTGAAGGCGCTCGTCCTGGGTCCGGCCGGCGAGCTTGTCGGTCGATCAGGAATTGCGCCGGGCTCCTTTGCCGTGGTGATGACCCACCACTATCGCCATGATGTGCCGATCCTGCGCCAGCTTCTCGCCCTGCCACTGGATTATATCGGGCTGCTTGGGCCGAAGCGGAGGGCCGATCAGATCCTCTCGGACCTCGCGCGCGACGGGCTCGTGATCACGGCGGAGATGGTGGAGCGGCTCAGGGCGCCGGTTGGCCTGGACCTGGGGGCGGATTCGCCGGAGGAGGTGGCCCTGAGCATCGTTGCCGAGATGCGGTCGGTCCTTTCGGGCCGCAACGGGAGGCCCCTGCGCGAGCGCGCCCTGCCGATCCATGCCTGATCCCGGGCCTGAGGCACCGGTCCTAGGGGCCATCGTACTTGCCGCCGGTGGCTCGTCCAGGATGGGCGTCGCAAAGCAGCTGCTCGAATTGGACGGCGTCCCGCTCCTCGTGCGCACGGTGGATGTGGTCCTGGATTCCCGGGCCCACCCAGTCGTGGTGGTGCTTGGCGCGGATGAGGAGAGGATCCGCATTTCAATCTGCGGCCGCGATGTCGTGGTTGCTCCCAATCCGGCTTGGCGCGCTGGGCTCTCGACTTCGATCCGGGCGGGGATGGCCGCGATGCTTCGAGCCGCCCCCGCCGTGAATGCCGTGCTCGTGACCCCCTGTGACCAGCCCGCGTTGTCCTCCGAAATCATTGTGCGCCTCTTCGACGCGCACCGCTCAACCGGCCGGATCGCCTGCGCCCGGTTCAATGGGAGGAACGCGTCGCCTGCCGTGTTTGGCCGCACCCATTTTCACGCGCTTCAGTCCCTTGCGGGTGACCAGGGAGCGCGGACCCTGCTCAACGGCGAACCGGGAGACGTGGAGGCCATCGACATTCCCGCACTGGAGGCCGATCTCGACACGATGGACGACTACGAGAAATGGGCCAAGGGCGTTCCGGGAATCCAGGGCCCATAAGGGTCCGTTGCCCCGAAACCTTGCGGGGCCTCAGGCGGCTACTGCATGACGCCCTGGTGCTTTGACGGCACCGAGGCGCCCTGCGCGGCGCGCACAAGCTCGCGGCGCAGCCAGTCGAGCGACGCATTGACCGCGCGCTGCTTCACGGTGTTGCGCGGGCCGGGATAGCTGACCTTGCGCGACCAGACCCCATGCGGGGCGTGGAGCGCCACGAACATGGTTCCCACGGGATTCTCGTTCGCCCCGCCGCAGGGCCCCGTGAAGCCGGTGATCGCGACCGCGTAGTCCGCACCGAGCTTTTCCGAGGCGCCGGTCGCCATGGCGACCGCAGCCTCGGGGCTCACGGCCCCGTGCTGCAGGAGCAGGCATTCGGGGATGTCGAGGAGCTGCATCTTCGAGTCGTTGGAGTAGCACACGCACCCGCCCGAGAAGAACTTCGAGGCGCCGCAGATGTCGGTGAAGGCGTTGGCCAGGAGCCCGCCCGTGGCGGTCTCCGCGACCGCGAGCGTCTTTTCCTGGCCCCTTAGGAGGTCGCCGCACACCTTCGCGAGGGAGTCATCGCCAAGCGTGACAAAGTCGTCGCCGAGGAGCCGTATGCACTCGGAGGCGATGTCGCCGATCTGCGCCATCCCAATCTTGCCGTCGGGCGAACTGAGGCGGCAGTCGACGTGCCCAGAGTGGGCGCAGAATGCGACGCCGAGGCTCGGCCCATGGCGCTGGAAGACCGGCTGGAGCTTCGTCTCAAGCAGCGACTCGCCGATTCCGGCGGTCCGCAGCTGGACGTAGGCCTCTCGGTCCATGACAAGTCCCAGCTTGGCGAGCCTGGGCATGACCTGCTCGGTGAACATCGGCTGAAGCTCGTTCGGCGGCCCGGGCATCATGCAGAGGACCTTCTCGCCCTGTTCCACCCACAGGCCGGGCGCCGTCCCGTTCGCGTTGGCCAGGACCTCGCCGCGCTCGAACCGGTAGGCCTGCTTGAGGTTGTTGGGCGTCATCTTGCGCCCGAAAAGGGCAAACCTCTCCTGGATGTGGCGCTCGATGGCGCGGTCGAAGACCAGATTCTGCTCGAGCACCGTGGCGACCGCTTCCCGGGTCCGGTCGTCACAGGTCGGTCCGAGGCCGCCGGTGATCAGCACGACGTCCGAGCGCGCCAGGCTTTCCCGGACCTGCATCGCGATGTCCTCGGCATCGTCCGTGACGGTGATGTTCCTGCGGAGCTCGATCCCGCGTGCCCCGAGCTGCGCCCCGATGAAGGTCAAATGGCCGTTGGCGGTCAGGCCCAGGAGGAGCTCGTCCCCGATGGTCAGGAGCTCATAACGGAGCTTATGGGCGGGCTTGTTCAATTGGGGAGCGGATGAAACGTATAAACCATGCTTTGCGGCCGTAGAAATTAGGCTAATCTATCCAAAATGCCAGCAGCGGACTCAGATACCGGGGCTCCCCCGACGCTCAAGGAAAAGGTGCGGCGTCTGCCGGACAGGCCAGGGGTCTACCTGATGAAGGACAGGATAGGAAGGATCATCTATGTCGGCAAGGCGAAGGCGCTGAAAAAGCGGGTGGGCTCCTATTTCCAGCCCTCGCGCGCCTTCGCCCTGCATCCCAAGATCCGCGCGCTGATCGAGATGATCGCCGACTTCGACGCGATCGAGGTCAAGTCGGAGCCCGAGGCCATCCTGCTCGAGGGAAAGCTGATCAAGCAATGGAAGCCCCGCTACAACACGGACTTCACGGACGACAAGCGCTTTCTCCTCGTGCGCGTCGACCTCAGGGAGGAGCTTCCCCGGTTCCGGCTGGCCCGCATCCGCAAGGAGGACAAGTCCCGGTACTTCGGGCCCTTCGCCCACAGCGGCCCGTTGCGCAAGACCCTCGCCCAGATGAGGCGGCAGTTCGGCGTCCTGCTCGGGGACGGCAACCCCAAGCGCCTGCCTGACGGTTCCTGGCAGCTGTACGACGACGTGCGGGCGGAGATCTACGGGTTTCCGAACAGCGTCACGACCGAGGCCTACAGGGAGCGCGTGGACCAAGCCTGCACCTTCCTCGAGGGCAAGTCGCGCGAGTGGCTGCAGTCGCTACGTGCGGAGATGGAGGCGGCCGCGGGCCGCAGGGAATTCGAGAAGGCCGCGGGCCTGCGGGACGTCGTGTTCGCGCTCCAGAAGACCCTTGAGAAGACCCGGCATTTCGAGCGCACGGACCCCACCGCCGTCACGGCCGACGAGCCCGCGCTTGCGTCGCTCCAGCAGGCGCTCGCGCTGCCCACGGTCCCGAACACGATCGAGTGCTTCGACATCTCGCATATCTCGGGCACCTTCGTCGTCGCCTCGATGGTCCGCTTCGCAGAGGGGCGCCCCGACCGGGACAACTACCGCCGCTTCCGGATCAAGGGCTTCATGGGGAACGACGACTTCCGCGCGATGGAGGAGGTGGTCGGGCGCCGCTACCGCAGGTTGAGGGATGAGGGGAAATCCTTCCCGGACCTCGTCGTCATCGACGGGGGCGCGGGGCAGGTGGGCGCCGCGCTCAAGTCCTTCGTCGCCCTGGACCTCGAGCCCCCGCCGCTCATCGGCCTCGCCAAGAGGGAGGAGACCGTGGTCTTCCCCGACGGGCGGCCGCCCCTCGACATGCCGCTCGACCATCCAGGCCTGCGCCTGCTCCAGCGCCTGCGGGACGAGGCCCACCGCTTTGCGAACACCTTCAACGCCGACCTGCGCTCGAAGCGGATCCGCGAGTCGCTCCTCGACGACTTCGCCGGCCTCGGCCCGGTCCGCAGGGCCGCGCTCATGGACTGGTTCGGGAGCATCGAGCGGCTGCGCGCCGCCTCGGTGGAGGACATCGCCGGGGTAGACGGCTTTGGGCCCAAGATGGCCGCGGACCTCCATGCCTTTCTCGGGGGAATCCGGACACCCCCGCCGAAAACTCCTTGATCCCGCGGGAAGCATGCGCCTCCTACTTGGTGGAGATGCCTTCACTTAGACGACTCAGCCTGGCCCTGGCCTCCTGCGCGGTGTTCCCCATGACCGGGCTTGCGGACCCCCAGCTGGCGAGCCTGTTCCAGGACCACGCCGTCCTCCAGCGCGACAAGCCCATCAATGTCTGGGGCAACGCGGACCCGGGCGAGCATCTGAGCGTCAACTTCGGCGACCAGACCCTGACCGTCACGGCGGGGGCCGATGGCAAGTGGACGGTCGTCTTTGACGCCCTCGGGGCCAACGCCTCCGGCGCTGACCTGACCGTTGCCGGGAAGTCGGTGGTCACGATCCACGACATCCTCATCGGCGAGGTGTGGCTGTGCTCGGGCCAGTCGAACATGGAGTTCGAGGTCAACGACCCGGCCAGCAGCTACGCCGTGGACAACGCGGACTCGGAGGTCTCCGAGGCGCGCTACCCCTCCATCCGCCAGTTCAAGGTGGCCCGCAACGCGCCCGCGACGCCCGCGGACGGGGCCGCGGGCGACTGGAAGGTCTGCTCGCCGGAGACCGTGGGGCAGTTCACCGCGGTGGGGTACTACTTTGCCCGGGACCTGGCCGACCGCCTCAATGTGCCCATCGGTATCATCGACGCCGCATGGACGGGAACGCCCATCGAGTCCTGGATGAGCGCCGCGGCCCTATCCAAGTTTCGGCCGGTCTCCAACGGGCACCCTGTCCCGGGAGCCCCGGCGTCCGCCATGGACCCCTATGTCGCCTCGTCCCTCTACAACGGCATGATCCACCCGCTCCTCTCCTTCGGCGTGCGCGGCGTCCTCTGGTACCAGGGCGAGTCCAACGTGGACAATGCCTCGGCCTACGCGGCCCTCTTTCAGGCGATGATCACGCAGTGGCGCGCCGATTTCGGAGGAGGCGACTTTCCCTTCCTCTGGGTCCAGCTGGCGAATTTCAACCCCCCGAACGCCCCGCCGGGAAACCAATGGGCTTTCCTGCGCGAAGCCCAGTCGCGCGCGCTGTCCCTTCCCCTGACGGGCCAGGCGGTCGCGATCGACATCGGCGACCCGAACAACATCCATCCGAAGAACAAGCAGGAGGTCGGCCGCCGCCTCGCGCTCATCGCCAAGGCGAAGGTCTACGAGGTTCCGGTGGACTACTCGGGTCCGGTGTACGACAAGGCTGTCGTGGAGGGCTCGAACATCAAGGTCCACTTCCTCTTTGCGGGGGAGGGCCTCACCGCCTCGGGCAAGCCGCTCCAGTCGTTCGAGCTCGCGGGAGCTGACAAGGTCTTTTATCCCGCGACGGCGATCATCCGCGGCGACTCGGTCGTCGTCGGCTGCACGAAGGTCCCGAAGCCGGTCGCGGTGCGCTACGCGTGGCGCAACGCGCCCGATGCAAACCTGTTCAACGGGGCGGGCCTCCCGGCCGCCCCCTTCCGCAGCGACACCTGGTAAGGGTGCCGCGCCAGATCAGGGGAGCTCGTAGACCTCGCCGAGTGCCTCGCCTGTCGCGTTGCTGGCGCTCGTCACCTGGAAGGTGTACGAGCCCGGCGGCAGGTTGGCGATGAGGGCGGTGTCAGGGCTGTTCGCGCCGAGCGAGAACGCCCCGACGGTCGCATCGTTGGAGGTGATGTCCTGCGGCGCGATGCTGGCCTGGTCGGCCCCGGTCACGTCCTGGTTGCTCCAGGCGAAGTTCTGGGCGACCAGGGTGCCGTTCACATCAAAGACGCTGAGCACGGGATCCGAGATCGCGTCCGAGACGCCGAAGGCGGACAGGCCCGGGCCGATGCCGCGGATGAGGACGCTCTTGGTCGAGCTGCCGTTGATGACGAAGCCGCCGATGAGGGCGCCCGCACCGGCGCTGACCGTTCCCCTCGCGGAGATGTTGACCAGTCTGAGGGGCGACGTGAGCGGCGAAAGCGTGGCGTCGTAAATTTCGGCTAGAACGATGCCCCCCTGGCTCGAGGCATCGAAGACGTGGATCGTGTAGCTGCCGGGCGCGAGGCTCATCGACAGGGCCGAGTCCGCGCTGGTGGCGGGCAGCGCAAAGGCGCCGACCTGGCTAAAGAGCGCCGACAGCACGCTTGTGCCCTCCCATCCGATGTTCTGCGCGATGAGCGCGCCCGTCGAAGAGTACACCTGGAGCTCCGGGTTCGCCATGAGGTTGGTGAGGCCGAAGGGCTTGAGGCCGGGGCCGACGGCCCGGAGCACCACGGTCTTGTCACCCGTTCCCGTGATCACGAATCCGGCGATCAGGACCTGGCTGCCGCCCAGCTGCGCGCGGGACGACAGGTTGAGGAGCCGGTTGGAGGCCGACGTGGCGGCGGCGGAGAAGCGGGTGCCGCTCGAGGAGCCGACCGTGATCATCAGGGTCGAGACCGTCGTGCCGCCGGCGTTTCCGGCCGAGACCGTCACGGCGTACGTGCCGGCGCTGGTGGGCGTCCCGGAGATGACGCCGGTCGCCGCGTTGATGCTCAGGCCCGCGGGAAGGCCCGAGGCCGAGAACGTCTTCGGCGCCTGCGAGGCCGTGACCGTGAACGAGAACGGCGAGCCGGCCGTCCCGGCCGCGATCGGCGCCGAGCTCACGGTTGGTGTCGCCGCATTGTTCACGTAGAACAGCGACTGGACCAGGCCCGAGGAGCTGAACTGGGACGAGGGGACGACGCCTGTCGTGCGCGCGTAGTAGATCGACGTACCGGTCGACGCCAGGCCCGTGATCTGCCAGGTCATGCCATCGGTGGTTGTGCCGTCGCCGACCGTGGTCCAAGTGGCCCCGTCGGTCGACTCCTCGAACTGGACGGCCTCGAACAGCGGGGCGTTGCCGGACCGCGTCCAGGTCAGCGTCGACCCGTCCGAGCTGGCGCCGAAGGTCTCCATGACGGGGGAGGGCGAGGCGAAGCGCGCGAGGTCGAACCGCGCGAGGCCGCCGGCCGACGAGAAGCCGCCGCCGAGCATGACCTTGCCATCCTCCTGTACGGCGAGGGCGTACACGGGGGCGTTGGGGGCCGGCGCAAACGCGGTGTCCACGGCGCCGCTGGAGGTCAGATGGGCCGCGTAGGGGAACGCCTGGCCCCCGCCGATCGTCGTGAACGAGCCGGCGGCGTACACGGAGCCGTCCGTCTGGATCGTGACGGCGTTCACGGTGCCATTCGGGTTCGGGTTGAACGACGCGTCGAGGGTGCCGTCGGAATTGAGGCGCGCGAGGTTGGCCTCGGGCTGTCCGTCGACACTCGTGAAGGCGCCGCCGATGACGATCTGCCCGTTGGGCTGCACGGCGACGGCGCTTATGGGGCCGTTGACCGAGGGCGCAAAGGACGCCTCCGCGGTGCCGGAGGGCTCGAGCCTGGCGACGTAGGCCGTTCCAATCCCGCCGACGCTCGTGAAGCTGCCGCCGATCACGATCTCGCCGTCGGCCTCGAGGGCCGCGGCGTTGACCGTTCCGTTCGGGGACGACGCGAACGTGCCGTCGAGGGTGCCATCGACCTTCAGGCGCACCAGGTTGGACACCGTCTGTCCGTCGACGCTCGTGAAGCTGCCTCCGACAAGGGTGGCTCCGTCGGCCCTGGGCGTCAGTGCGTTCACGCGGCCGTTCGGGTGGGCCAGATAGGATGAGTCGTACGTGCCGTCCGAGTTGAGGCGGGCCAGGTTCGGCGCCGCGTTGCCCTGGACGTTCGCGAAGCTGCCGCCGATCAGGGCGGCGCCGCCGACCTGGACAGCCGTGAAGTTACCGCCGACAAACAGCGACCCGTCGGCGAGGACGTCCACCGTGTCGACGGTGCCGTTCACGCCCGGGTCGAACGTCGGGTCGAGCGACCCGTCGGCGTTGACGCGGGCGATATGGTAGCGGTTGGCGGGAAAGCCCGTCTTGTTCGGCTGCAGCGCGCTGAACGCGCCCGCGATCAGGATCTGGCCGTTGGGCTGGAGCACCATGTCGGTGATGCCGCTGTTCGGGTTCGGGTTGAAGGTCGTGTCGACGGTGCCATCGGTGTTGATCCGCGCGACGTAGTTCTCGTCGACGAGCGCGCCCGCCGTGAGGCCCGTGATGTTGATGTTCTGCTCGAACGCCCCGAAAGAACCGCCGACGAGGTACAGCCCGTTGGCCTGGATGGCGATCGTGGAGATCGGGGCGTTGGGCTGCGGGTAGAAGGCCGTGTCCACCGTCCCATTGGAATTGAGGCGCGCCAGGTACGACGCGTCGTACGTCGTCGTGCCGGCATTGGTGGTCTCGCTCGTGAAGGCGCCGCCGATCAGGATGTCCCCGCCTGAGAGCACGGCGACCGCATAGACGGGGCCGTTGGGGTCGGGATTGAACGTGGAGTCGACCGTGCCGGTGGTGGTGACCCTCGCCAGATAGTTAAACGCGGACGTGGTCGTCGCGCCGGTCGGCGTCAGCATCGAGAAGTCGCCACCGACGATGAGCTGGCCGTCGGGCTGCAGCGCCATGCAGAGCACCTGCAGGTCCGGCTGGGGCGAGTACGTCGTGTCGAGCGTGCCGTCCGCGTTGAGGCGGGCGAGGTAGGCCGTGTCCGTGCCGTTGATCGACGTGAACCCGCCGCCGATGATGATCTGCCCGTTGGACTGCACCACGATCGCCGAGACGATGCCGTTGGGCGTCGGGTTGAAGGTGGTGTCCACGGTTCCATCGGCGTTGAGGCGCACGAGGTTCTCCGTGCCGACAACCCCGTTGAAGGTGGTGAAAAGGCCGCCCACGAGGACCTGGCCGTTGGGCAGCTGGTAGCTGCACACGACCTCGCCGTCGGACGAGGCGGAGAAGGAGTAGCGGACTGAGCCGTTGGGCTCGAGCCACACGGCCGAGTTCGAGGGCGTCTGGACGGAGGCGCCCTGGGGCTCGACGGAAATCGCGTTGATGGGGCCGTCCACCGCGGCGTCGTAGGTCGCGTCGGGCGTCGAGTCCGCGTTGAACCGGCCGAGGTTCGCCCCCGGCGTCCCGCCGATCGGGCTGAACGTGCCGCCGAAGATGAACTGGCCGTTCGGTTGCAGGGCGATCGCCGTCACCTGTCCGTTCGAGCCCGGCGCGGCGCCCGTCGTGAATGCCGTGTCCAGGCTGCCGTCGGAGTTGAGGATCGCCACGTGGTCGTCGAAAGTCGGGGCCGCCGCGCCGTTCGGCTGCAGGGTCGTGAACGCGCCGGCGATCAGGATGTTGCCGCTCGTGAGGACCGACACCGAGTCCACGAGGGCGTTGGCGTTCGGGTTGAAGGAGGTGTCGAGGCTGCCGCTGCTCGTCACCCGTGCGACGTAGTTTGCGGTCGTCCCCGTGGTCGCGCCGTTCTGCGCGAAGGAGGTGAAGGCGCCCCCGACTACGATGTCGCCGTTGTTCTGGAGGGCGAGGGCCAGGACGTCCGAGCTCGGGTCGGGGAAGAAGGTCGTGTCGAGGGTGCCGTCCGTGTTGAGCCGGGCCAGATGGTTGATGTAGATGGGGACTGTCGCGCTTGTGCCGGGTGCGGGCAGCGTGATCGTGGTGCCATATGAATTAGTCGTCGTCGTGGCCGTGCCGGTCTTGCCGGTCTGCGGAAGCACGCCCGTGAAGGAGCCGCCGATGAGGATCTTGCCGTCGGGCTGGATCGCCACGGCATAGACGGGCTCGTTCGCCTCGGGGTCGAAAGAGGCGGTGTCGATGTCCCCGTTTGCAAGCAGGCGCGCAATGTAGCCGCGGGTGGCCCCGCCGATGCCGGTGAAGCCGCCGCCCACCACGATCCTGCCGTCGCTCTGGAACGCGATCGCGTAGACGGAGCCGTTGGGGGAGGGGTTGAACGTGGTGTCGAGTGATCCGTCGGCGTTCAGGCGCGCGAAGTCATTGACCCCATAGGCGCTCGTCGACCCGTTCGGCGCGAGCGCGCTGAAGCCGCCGCTGATCAGGATCTGGCCGGTCGACTGGATCGCGATTGTCGTTATGTTGGCGTTCGGGCTCGGGTTGAAGGCCCCGTCGATCGTCCCGTCCGGGTTGAGGCGCACCATGTAGGTGCGCACGAATCCGTCGACCTCGCTGAAGGAGCCGCCGACCAGGTACTGGCCATTCGACTGCAGAGCGATCGCCTGGACGGGCGCGTCGAAGACCGGGGCAAACGACGTGTCGACCGTGCCGTCGGCGTTCATGCGGGCCATGTAGCTCTGGCTCTGGCCGCCGACGCTCAGGAAGCTGCCGCCGACGAGGACCTGGCCATTGGGAAGGGGAACCGAGGCGAACACGGTGCCCGTGGAGTCGGGGACGAGGGTCGCATCGGGCACGCCGAAGCCATTCACCCGCGCGATGTAGTTGCGGGAGATGGAAACCGACGTGTCGAGGGGCGACAGGCCCGTGAAGTAGCCGCCGAGGATCACCTCGCCGTCCGTCTGCACGGCGATGGCGTTGACCGCCTGGTTGGGCTGGGGGATGAAGGAGCTGTCGAGCGTGCCGTCCGGGTTGATCCGGGCCGCGTAGGCGACCGAGCTGGCCGACAGGCTGGTGAACGGGAAGACCTGCTGGAACGTCCCGCCGACGATGAGGCGACCGTCGGCCTGGAGCGCGAGCGCGTTGACGCTGGCCAGGGGATTGATGATGAAGTTCAGGTCAACCGTCCCGTCCGCGTTCAGGCGGGCGAGGAAGTCGGCCTGCGTGGTCGAGCTGGCCCCATTGGGCTGCAGCGTGACGAACTCGCCGCCGATGACGATCTGGCCGCTTGGAAGGACGAGGATGGCCGCCACGCTGCCGTTCGCCTCGGGGTCAAAGGAGGTGTCGAGCGAGCCGTCTGAATTGAGCCGGGCGACGCAGTTGCGGGTCGTCGAGCTGGCGGCACCGTTGGGCTGGAAGCTCGAGAAGCCGCCGCCGACCACAACCTGGCCGTTGGTCTGGATGCCGAGTGAAAGCACCGGCCGGTCCGTGTTGGGGTCGAAGGTGGCGTCGAGCGAGCCGTCGGCATTCAGTCGCGCGATGTGGTTGCGGGTCGTCGGGGCCGCGGCGCCGTTGGCCTGGACTGCCGTGAACTCGCCGCCGATGACGACCTGGCCGTTCGGCTGGCACGCGATCGCATAGACGACACCGTTGACGTTCGGGTTGAAGCCCGTGTCCAGGGAGCCGTCGGCGTTCAGACGCGCAAGGTAATTGCGGGTGACTTGGGTTGAGCCTCCCGTGCCCTGGATCGACGTGAAGCCGCCGGAAACGAGGATCTGCCCGTTCGGCTCAAGGGCCATCGCCCGGACAACGCCGTTCGCCTGCGGTCCGAAGGTGGTGTCAACGGAGCCGTCGTGGTTCAGGCGCGCGATGTAGGCGCTGCCCGTGGGCGACGAGGTTCCGAACGGCAGGAACTGCGTAAAATAGCCTCCCACCAATATCTTGCCATCGGGCTGCAGCAGCACCGTGTTGACGATGTTGTTGGCGTGCGGGTCGAACCCGTCGTTGGCGCTGGAGACGGCCAGGGCGTCTGGCAAAAACCCCAAGGATGCGATCAGAACTAAACCCGCCAAATGGATGCCTGGGCGGCGGGTGCTTGGGGTCGATAGGAACGGCATGAAGGTAATGCTGCTTACAGAGAAAACGCACAAATGCAATGCCGGGAAGCGGGGGCTGCCCGAGGGAGTTTTTTAGTCTCCGGGCGCTCCCTAAAGGTTCCGGAAAACGAGGCGCGGGACGCCGATTCCCGAACCGCGCCGCCCGCTTGCAAACCCGCGGGGCCGGGGCCAGCTTCCCGTGCCCATGAAATTCAAGATTCTTCCTCTTCTCCTCATCCCGTTCACCCTCGCCATGACTTCATCAGCCAAAGCCGAACTCAAGGTCGGCGACGACGCCCCAGACGCCTCCGGCATCACCGATTCCGGGCAGGCCATCAAGTTCTCCGATGTCTACCCGAAGCAGACCTACACGCTGGTCTACTTCTACCCGAAGGCCGACACGCCCGGCTGCACCGCCCAGGGATGCTCGATCCGCGACGGCTACGAGGCCCTGACGGGCAAGGGCGTGGCCGTGATCGGCGTCAGCCACGACGATGTCGACTCCCAGAAGGCCTTCAAGGAGAAGTACCACCTGCCATTCACGCTTGTCGCGGACCCCGATGACAAAGTTATCGGCGCGTTCGGCGTCACGACGATGCAGGGCGGCTTGGCCCACCGGCAGGCCTACCTTATCAAGGGCGGCAAGATCATCTACACGGATTACAAGGGCACGACGAAGACGCAGGCCCAGGCCATCCTGGACGTCATCGCCGCCGACAAGAGCTAGCCTGGCTCAGAGCTCGTCGTCGGGCGCGGGGGGCAGGGCCGCCGCGCCCGGGTTCTCACGCACTCGGTCGAGCCATGCCGCGATGAGCGGGTCGCGGAGCAGGCCGCCCGGCCACGGTCCGGCGACCAGGTCGATGACCCGCAGCGCCCGGTCGGCGCCCCTCACGAAGTTGCGCGCATGGAGATCGGCCACGAGGTACGGGCTTGCGCCCAGGAAGAGGAGCCTCGGGTGGTCTCTGTCGGCCCTGAGGAACCGGGATGGGATCTCAATCAGGGCCCCCGGCAGGTCCCGCGACATGTCGTCGCCCTGGGGCAGCGTCTCGCCCCGGGACTGCTTGGCGACCAGGATGCCCTCGGGCGTGACGGCGACGACCTCCGTGGCCATGCCGCCCAGCACGAGGATGATGAGCAGCTTCTCGAGGAGCCCGCGGTAGTCGCCCAGTCCCGCCTCAGCCAGGAGGAGCGTCTCGCTCCCGCGCCCGAAGCCGAATGTGCTGCCGATCCTCTTGTCCTCGCGCGGCCGGTAGAACTTGTAGACGGACCCTTCGCCGACGGCCTCAAAGGCCCATGCCTCGACCCCGACGCCGATCTGGCGGAGACGGGGGTTGGGTTCCTCAAGCGGGTTGTCGCCGGACTCGGAGAACCCGAAGTCGGACAGGGACCTGAGCGGCAGGCTCCTCCTGAAGGAGCGGATCGCCCCACCCAGGGCGGCCCACTCGGCCCCGGCGCCCTCAAGCAGGATTACTTCGTCTTCCGCAAGGAGGACGAGATCGCGGTCCGTATCTGTGCGGAGATCGCATTGGGCTGCCGCCTCGCCAAGTCGAGCGAGCGCTTCCAGTCGTCGCTCGTGATCGTCCTGAAGAGCGGCTCGCTGGGTCGCGTCGGGGAGGGCGGCCCCGCTGATCCTCGTGGGTTGTCCGGTGAAGGCATCTTGCATGGGTCCGCCATGGGCAGAAGTTCGGCCTCGAGTGACCTAAAGGCAACCCCGCCTTGCCGACAAGTTATTCGCACGGGCTATGCGTCCGGCTTCGGCACCGCGGGCTGCGCCGCGCTGACGATGACCTTGTCGACCCGGCGACGGTCCATCTCGGCGACCTCGAAGCGCCAGCCGGCCCACTCGAAGTTGTCGCCGACCGCGGGGATGCGCCCGAACTGCGTGACCACGAGGCCCCCGACCGTCCTGTACTCCGCCTCGGACTCGTTGGGGAGCGTGCGGTCGATCCCCACCACGGCCTTGAAGTCGGCCGTCGCCATCGACGCGTCGACGAGCCACGAGCCGTCTTCCCGGCGCTTGGCGCCCGTCTGGTTGCGCTGGCCGGGCTCGGGCAGGTCGCCGACGATCGACTCGAAGACGTCGATCAGCGTGACCATGCCCTGCACGGCGCCAAACTCGTCGGAGACGATCGCGGTGTGCCGGCCCGTCTTCTTGAACTGCTCCAGGAGCTGGGTAGCCTTCATCGACTCGGGCGCGATGAGCGGGGGCACGAGCAAGTTCTTCAGGGCCGTGGGCAGCCCGATCGCGGAGTGCGCCCACAGGGCCTTCACGGAGACCATGCCGACCACCTGGTCGCGGTTCTTCTGGTACACAGGGAAATAGGAGTGGCCGCTTGTCACGATCTTCCTCCAGTTCGTCTCCTCGTTGTCGTCGATGTTGAGGAAGACGATCTTGGAGCGCGGCGTCATGATCGCCGTGACGGCGAGGTTGTCCAGGGACAGGACGCCCTCGACCATCTCCTTCTTGGCCCGCTTGAAGACGCCGGCGTGGAGGCCGCGCTCGACCAGCGCGCGCACGTCCTCGTCCCCGACGCTCTCGGTGATCGGGCGGGGCTTGAAGCCGAGCATGCCGGCGAGGCCCTCGCTCGCAGCGCCGAGCAGGGCCGAGAGGGCGCCGACGACCCGGGAGAGCCGGCGCATGGAGGGCGCGAGGATGGCGGCCGTGCGCTCGGGGTGGGCGAGGGCGATGCGCTTGGGAAGGAGCTCGCCGAACAGGAGCATGACGCAGCTGATGCAGAGGGTCGCCGCGGCGACGCCGAAGCCCTCGGCCCACGGGGCGAGCGCGGGCCACTTCTCGAACCACGATGCGAATCGGCCGGCGGCGGAGGCCACCAGGACCGCGCCCGCGGTCACGCTGGTGAGCGTGAGCCAGAACTGGACGAGGCCGAGGAACCGGCCGGGGTGCTCGGCGATGGGGAGCGCCGCGCGGGCCCCCTCGCTGCCGGCCTCGGCCATCCGGCCCAGCTTGGCGGCCCTGGCAGAGACAAAGGCGGTCTCCGCGGCCGAGAGGATGCCATTTGCGGCAATGAGCAGCCCCAGGATCAGCAGCTCGTCTAGGGCATTCGGCATGGAATCCAGCCATAATGGCGGGTCCGCACCCTGTTGCAATAGCGCCGCAAACGGGCGCCGGCGCAAAACGATTGGCATTCCCGGGCGTCAAACCATCGTGATCCCATGCTCGAGGTAAGGGACCTTAGAAAGGCATTCACCACGCCGGAGGGGACGAGGGTGGAGGTGCTGAACGTCCCCACGTTCTCGCTTGGCGCCGGCGAGGAGCGGGCGCTGCGCGGCGAAAGCGGCGGCGGCAAGACGACGTTCCTGAACCTCGTCTCAGGCATCCTTGTCCCCGACTCCGGGAGCGTGACCCTGGGCGGCCGGGAGATGACGTCCCTCGCCGAGCCGGCGAGGGACCGCCTCCGGGCCGAGAAGCTCGGCTACATTTTCCAGACGTTCAACCTGCTGCAGGGATTCACCGTGCTCGAGAACGTCGTCCTCGGGATGAGCTTCGCCGGGGCGGGGGCCGACCGAGGCCGCGCCAGGGAGCTGCTCGTGAAGATGGGCCTCGGCCATCGGCTGGGGCATTTCCCGAGGCAGCTCTCGACCGGGCAGCAGCAGCGCGTCGCCGTGGCCCGCGCGCTCGCCAACCGGCCCGCCCTCGTCCTCGCCGACGAGCCGACGGGAAACCTCGATCCGCGCAACGCGCGCGAGGCGCTTGCGCTCATCCGGGACGCCTGCCGCGAGAACGGCGCGGCGCTGCTCCTGGTCAGCCACGACGAGGGCGTGCTCTCCCAGTTCGCCCATGTCAGGGACTTCGCGTCGATCAACACCGCGGCCGCGGAGCGCGCCCCGTGACGCTTCCCCTCATCATCTACCGCAGCATGAGGCAGTACGCCTTCTCGACGCTCGTGACGGCGGCCAGCATCGCGCTCGCGGGCGGCCTGCTCATGACCGTGTGGATGGTCAAGGCGCAGGCCCAGAAGTCCTTCCTCCAGACGACGACCGCATTCGACGCGGTGCTCGGCGCGCGCGGCTCGAAGCTCCAGCTCGTCCTGAACGCCATCTTCCACCTCGAAGCCTCGCCCGGGAACCTGTCGTGGCAGGACTACGAGTTCATCCGGCGCAACCCCGCAGTCCAGGTCGCGATCCCGATCGCGGTCGGCGATAACCTGCGCGGCTACCGGATCGTGGGGACGATACCGAAGCTGTTCTCGGACGTCGAGTACGCCCCCGGCAAGAATTACGGCGTGGAGGACGGCGGCCGACTATTCGACCCCGACGCCAAGGAGGCCGTCGTCGGCAGTTTCGCAGCCGGGAGGCTCGGCCTCAAGGTGGGCGACACGTTCCACCCCTTCCATGGGCTCGCCTACGACCCGAACGCGGAGCACGCCGACATCTTCACCGTCGTCGGCATCATGAAGCCGACCGGCACGCCCCTCGACCGCGTGGTCCTGATACCGATAAAGGGCGTACAGACCATGAGCGGCCACGACCCGCGCGCGGCGACCGACATCAGCGCGGTGCTGATCAAGCTGCGCTCTCCGACCGCCGGCTTCATGCTCGACCTCATGATCAACAAGCAGGGCAACCGGCTCACGCTCGCCTACCCGGTGGGTGCGATCCTGGCGGACCTGTTCAGCAAGATCAGCTGGTTTGACCGCGTGCTCGCGCTCGTCGCCTACCTCGTCGCGCTCGTCGCGGCCGCGTCCGTGCTCGCGAGCATCTACAACTCAATGAACGCGAGGAAGCGCGACATCGCGATCCTGCGCGCCCTCGGGGCGGGCCGGAGAGTCGTCTTCAGTGCGGTCGTCGCCGAGTCCGCGTGCATCGGCGCCCTGGGCTCCGCCGCGGGCTTCGCGGTCTACGCCGGCCTCTTCGCCTCGGTCGCGGCCATCATACGCGCGCAGACGGGGGTCGTCCTGTCGCTGACGGAGCTGCACCCGGTCCTCTGGATCGCGCCCGTGGGCATGACCGCGCTGTGCGCGCTGGGTGGCGTCATTCCCGCGATCAAGGCCTACCGGCTCCCGGTCGCGGAGAACATTGCCCCGGTTTCCTAGCCGCGACCCATTCGCCCCTTTGACGAATCCCGGGCTTGTGGTAGGGTGGGGGCATGAAGCGGTCCGTCCTCGCGCTGTTCGCCCTCCCCCTCCTTGCGATGGGCGCGCCCGCACAGCTCCAGATCCCGGCCCCCGAGAGGGATGGCGAATACCTCAAGCTCGGCTTCGACCGGCTCTCCAGCTTCAAGTTTGTCGTCCCTGAGTTTGATCCCGAGGCCAACCCGAAGGCGACGCCGCCCTCGGGCGAGGAGCAGATCCCTGAGATCGTCAAGGGATGGAACGGCAAGCGGGCGATCATCACGGGGTTCATGCTCCCGACGAAGCTCGACAACGGGAAGGCCGTCGAATTCCTGCTGATGGCGAACCAGATGGCCTGCTGCTATGGCACGGTGCCGAACATGAACGACTGGGTCATCGTGAAGATCCCCAAGGGCGTGCCCATCACGCAGGACGTGCCGATTTCCTTCCGTGGCATGTTCAAGGTGAACCCCACCTTTGAGAGTGGCTATATGACGGGCATTTACCAGCTGGACGCCGAGGGCCCGGGGCAGGTCACGGAGTAGCCGCCGGCGCGGCCTCGTCCGCTACCTCGAGATATCGCTTTGCTGGAGGACCTTGTAGCCCCTGTGGCCCAGCGCCTGGGCGGCCGTTTCCTGGTCCTCGGCGCTGATCGCCAAGGCGGACCGGTCGGCAGGCCTCTTTATGAAGCTGTAGACATAGTGTGTGTTGATCTCGGCCTCCAGGAGGGCCGCCAGCACGCCCTTCAACTCCGACTCGTCGCCGATCTCCACCGCCAGAATGTTGCATTCGCCATAAGGCAAGTCATTGCTGATCAATAGCTCACGTGCCTTTGAGGGATCATCTACGACCACCCGTATGATCGAGCTGTCCGTGGTGTCGAGGACGGTGATCGCCATGATATGGACGTTGTTGTCCTTCAGGAGCGAGGTCAGGTCGTAGAGGCGACCGACCCGGTTCTCGGCAAACACGGAAAATTGCTTCACGGGATCATGAGGCATTGAGCTGGTTCGGGCAGCCATGGCGGGTGGGGAACATGCGGTGTAACCCGGTGGGGGTCAACGGCGAGGTGTTGAGATTTTCGGCGCGGTTGCTCACGGTGCCGGAGGCCATGGAACAGCAACTACCCGCCCACCACGCAGCGATCGCGGAGCGCGCCCACCAGGGCGCCCGGCTGGTCGCCCGCGGCATGGCTCTGAACGCTGTCCTCGCCGTGACCAAGGTGGGCGGCGGCATGCTCGGCCATGCCTACGCCCTTGTGGCCGACGGCGTCGAGTCGATGACCGACATCGCCATCTCCATCCTGATCTGGGCCGGGTTCCAGTGGGCGGCGCAGCCGCCCGACGCGGAGCACCCCTACGGCCACGGCAAGGCAGAGGCCGTGTGCGGTCTCTTCACGGCGGTCGTCATCCTGAGCGCCAGCGGCGGCATCGGGTGGCACGCCATCCAGGAGATCCGCGACCCCGAGCGCCTGCCGCAGTGGTGGACGCTCGTCATCCTCGCGGCCGTCGTCACGGTGAAGGTGGTCTTTTCACGCCGCCTGGAGCAGGTGGGAAAGGACACCGAGAGCACCGCCCTGGGGGCCGAGGCCTGGCACCATCTCTCCGACGCGCTCACGTCCGCCGCGGCGTTCGTCGGCATCACGATCGCCGTCGTCGGGGGCCCGGCCTACGGTGCCGCGGACGGCTGGGCGGCGCTCGTCGCCTCGGCGGTGATCGCCTTCAACGGGATAAAGATCTTCAGGAAGTCGCTGAACGAGGTGATGGACATCGCCGTTCCCGCCCGGATGGAGGGCGAGGTGCGCGCCCTCGCCTCGCGCGTGCCCGGGGTCGCCAGCCTCGACAAGTGCCGGATAAGAAAGAGCGGCCTGAGCTACCTCGTGGACATCCAGGTCCGCGTGCGCGGCGAGCTCAGCGTGCGCGAGGGCCACGACATCGCCCACGCGGTCAAGGACACCCTCCTCTCGTCAATGCTCCGGGTGAGCGACGTGACGGTCCACGTCGAGCCCATCTAGGATACTCAGCGCTCGATGTGCCGGGCCACCCTCCAGCCGACATAGACGCCGATGATGCTTCCGATCCCGCTCACGACGATCTGCGTCATGAGCCCGAACCCGGAGCACAGGAACCCGCCGAGGTAGCCGCCGGCCGTCGTGCCGACGAATATGCAGAGCTTGGTCACTCCCCAATCCGTGGCCGTTTTGTGAGCGGTTGGCGACTTCTAATGGCGCCGGCGGGATTGCGTCGCCTCGTTTGAAGGGCAACGGTGCATGGCGGTGTTATGTCGATAGAGCCAACCCCCTTGGTGGGCGCCGCCCCCATGCATCCCCGCACACCCCTTCGCCTCATGGCCGCCGCGGCCGCGCTGGCCGCGTTCCTGGCGGCCCGCGTCCAGGTCCGGGCCGAGGACACGGTGGTCACGGCGATTTCGGCGCAGGCCGCCGACGATTATGTCCGCGTCAAGCTGGCCGACGGCAGCTACCAGAAGGAAACGTACACATTCGGCAATGGCGGCCGCATGGTCGGCTCCACGAGCGACGCCTCCATCGACAAGCTCACGTTCATGGGGGTGGCAAAGGTCATCGCGGGTCCCCTTGAGGCGCAGCACTACGTGACGCAGGAGGACCGCGACCCGGACCTGACCAAGCTCCTCATCATGGTCTACTGGGGCACGACCAACGGGACTCAGGAATCCACCCAGGCCTTCGCCTATGAGAGCGTCCAGGGCGTGCAGACCGGGGAGGCCGGCAATCCGCCGCCGCCGCCGCCGCCCTCGGCCTCGAACCACGCCGCCACCGGGAACCCCGTCGACTTCACCAAGGTGACGCGATCCTCCGAGGAGGAGCAGGTCACGGGGGCCATGGCCACGGTCGGCCTCGAGGAGAAGGAGCGCGACGAATCGGACATGAAGACCGCGATGCTGCTGGGATTCGACGCGGAGCTGGCCGCGACGGCCGGCGCCCCGGGGACGTCTGCGCTCAAGCTGCACCGGGACGACCTGATCACCGAGGTCGAGGAGGACCGCTATTTCATCGTGCTCATGGCCTATGACTTTGACGCTCTGTGGAAGCACAAGAGGCACAAGCTTCTCTGGTCGACGCGATTCAGCGTCCGCTCGCGCGGGACCAATTTCGGCGAGGTGCTCCCCGGGATGGTGAAGCAGGCCTCGCAGTACTTCGGGCTGAACAGCGGCGGGCTGCTCCACAAGGAGCTGCCCCTGGGCCGAGTCGACGTCGGGCCGGTCAAGTCACTCGGGGTCGTCCCCGAGAAGTGACGGGACCATCAGTGGTGGCCGCCGCCGAAGTGCCCTGCCGCACCCGCGCCGGCACGCACGCCACCGCGGGCGTAGCCGCCGCGGCGATAGCCACCGTGGTAATAGCCGCCGCCATAGAACCGGGGCCCGAAGCCGACGCTGACAAAGCCGCCTCCCCAGTACCACGGGTCGCCCGCCCAGCCATAGTCGGGATAATAGTATCCTGCGGGACCGTAGTCCGTGACCACGTCGCCCTGGTCGATCGTGCGCGTGACGCCGCCGGGCCCGTACTGGCCGTCAACGTAGGGCGCGGCTGAGGTCGGCGCGGGCGCCGCGTCGCCCGCCTGCGGGTCCTCCATGGCGACGGCGCCGCTCGCAAGCGACGGTGGCTGCGGCGGCCCGGCCTGCGTCTCCTGGGCGTTGCCCACGTTCCACGCGCCGTTCACCCACACCCATTTTCCACTTTGTGAAATCCAGTGGCCCGCAACCCAGACAGCGCTCGTCGACGGCGGCTGCTCCCAGTGAGCCGCGACCCACTTCCATTGGCCCGCGTCGGAATCCCAGTGGCCGGCCATCATGACGTAGGACTGGCCCGGGGCCGCGCCCAATGGGGCGGCCGGAGGCGCCGACGGCGTCTCCTGTGCGAGGACAAGGTTGCCGCCGATCAGGCAAGCCGCGCTTGCCAGGAGAATTCGTGTGTTCGCTTTCATGGTGTTTAAATATTTTTTCCTCCCGAGGGACCCCGACACCCCTTCGACATACCCAAGGGGCCCGCTGTTCCGTGATTATGGTGCCTGTCGACGGGGACAACCTACCCGAAGAGCGCGGGTTCGCAAGTGCGCCCGCCGCGATGCGGGTCGCGCGAAATGCAAGGGACAATGAGGCGCTGCATGCGGTTGGAACCTTTTCGGTCCTCGCGGTCAAACAGTGAACCGGGGAGGTCGAGAGACAGCCCCGTCTAAGTCGGTATATCCAAATAAAACATACAATGAACTCCACAAACATCAAAAGAACATGCCTCCTATCCGCGCTCGCGCTCGGTGCGGCGCTCTCAGCCTCCGCACAGGCACCTGCGAGTCCGGATCCCGCGACCATTGACCCCGGTCCGGGCCTCGTGGGGACAAACTACGCCGAACTGGGCTTCGGATACCTCCGGGAAGGAGGAACGCCGGGCGATTTTCGCGACTACGACTTCGTCTCGAACGAGGCCGCCTACCGCCAGGGCATCTGGGGCATCGACGGGAACTTCAAGTTCGACTACCTTAACGGCAGCGCCGACGGCTTCATCGACCACCGCGAGGAGGCCATGCTGGGAGCCACGGGCTTCTTGACGCAGACCTGGGGCAAGCTGTTCCTCACGGGCGACGCGGGCATGGCCTGGGAGAGCGCCGGCGGCGCATCGCGAAAGGGCTTTGCCTACTCGCTGACGGGCGGCGTCGAGTTCGAGATCACCAGGAGGATCGCCGTGACTCCGTTTCTTGAATACGACGCGGACCCGCACCTTTACAACCACGCGCCCGCCGTGGCGAACCTGCCTGACCACGACCTGCTCGGCGGCGTGAAGGGCACCTACAGGTTCACGCGCCAGTGGAGCGGCTCGCTGTCCGCCACCCTCGACCAGTACAATAGCCGCGACATCGGCCTCCGCGCCGGGGTCAGCTACAACTTCTAGGCTGGTCCAGAAGGCATTCGTCCCGAATCACAAGTCCGGATCTGGCCCGCTTCCGCGCGCGGACGCGGGCCGGGTCCGGCTTTTTGCTTGGCGGCTCGCCGGGACGCGGCTTGCTAGGAGCCCCATGGAAGATCCTGAGGTTCCGACAGAGCACCTTCACGAGGCGATGGAGCACCAAGCCGAGCACAGCAAGGCCAGGTGGACGATGGGCGTCGCCCTCAGCTCAGCGCTGCTCGCAGGGCTGGCCGCCGTGTGCTCGCTGCTCGCGGGCCACCACGCCAACGAGGCGATGGTTGAGCAGATCCGCAGCTCCGATGACTGGGCCTACTACCAGGCCAAGGGCATCAAGGCCGCCGTGCTCGAATCGAAGATCGAGCTCCTTCAGGCGGAGGGAAGGCCCGTGTCGCCGAAGGACAGCCAGAAGATCGCCGACTACAAGAAGGAACAGGACGAGATCTCAGCCAGGGCCACCGAGAAGGAGCATGCCGCCGAGGAGCATCTCAAGACGCACGTGGTCTTCGCGCGCGCCGTGACGCTGTTCCAGATCGCGATCGCCATCGGCGCGATCGCGGCGCTCACGAACCGCAAGCCCTTCTGGTACGTCAGCCTCGTGTTCGGGGCCGCGGGGATCTATTTCCTGGCATCGGGCTGGCTCGCGCACTGACGCGCCAGCTAGCCGGCGGCGACAAAGTCGATGTAGCCGCGCTGGACATCCGCGGCGCACAGCTGGACGCGGACAAGGTCGCCGACCTTCCTCTTCTCGAATCCCTTGATGAGCTTGCCCTCGACGGTCGGCCTCGTGAGGCGCACCCACGTGCCCTTGTCCGAGGCCCCTGTCACGACCGCGTCGAACTTTTCCCCGAACCTCTGCGAAAGGAGCATCGCGCCCGCCGACTTGACGACCTGCCGCTCCACTTTCTTTGCGGCCTCCTCCTGTTCCGTGCAGCGCTGGGCGAGCGCCGCAAGCTCGTCGTCGCCGTACGGCGGCTTCACCCCGGCGGCCGCGGCCTTCACGAGCCTCTGGATCAGGAGGTCGGGATACCTGCGGTTGGGCGCCGTCGAATGCGCATAGTCGGTGACCGCGAGGCCGAAGTGCCCGGCGACGGTGCCCCCGGGAAGCTCGACGACGTACTCTCCCCTGCCCAGGAGCTTGATGACGAGGAGGGACAGGTCGGGAAAGAGCGCCGGGTTCGCCCTCAACTGGGTGAGGAGGAACTGCTCCAGTGCCACGCCATCGGGCTTGCCCGGCAGCGTCGCGCCGCGGCCCGCGGCCAGCGCGACGATCTGGTCCCACTTCTGCGGCGTGCGGACGATGCGGCGGATCGACGAGCACTTCCTGGTCGCGAGGAAACGGGCCGTGACGCCGTTGGCGGCGACCATGAGCTCCTCGATGAGGCTCTTGGCGACGTTGCTCTGGTCGGGGACGAGGTCCCGGAGGATCTCGCCGTCGAAAACCGGCCGAGCCTGGATGGTCTCGAGCGAGAGGGCTCCGCGCTTGTGGCGCAGGGCCCTGAGCTTGTCGGCAAGGGCATGCTGCGCCCGGATGTTCTCGTCGAGGCCCGCCACGGCGGCTGCCGGGGAGGGAAGGGGGCCCCTGCCATCCAGCCAGGCCGCAATGCTGTTGTAGGCGAGCTTCGCCTTGTTCCTCACGACGGCCTGGTACACGTCGGACCCGGTCATCGCGCCGCCCTCGTCAAAGGACATGTCGACCACCATGGCGACGCGGTCGACCCCGAATCCCAGCGACGTCAGGTCCGTCGACAGCTTCTCGGGGAGCATCGGGAAAATGCCGCCGGCCGTGTACACGGAGGTGGTGTTCTCCTTGGCGTGCGCGTCGAGGGCCGAACCCTGCGGGACAAGGGCGCTCACGTCGGCGATCGCTACCAGCACGCGAACGCCGGGGCCCTTCGAGGGCGCGAAGACCGAGAGCTGGTCGAGGTCGCGCGAGTCGTCGTTGTCGATGGAGCACCAGAGCATTTCCCTTTGGTCCCGCACGGCCGGCCCGGATTTGACGGCCGCGCCGTGGATCGCGTTGAGCTCGATCAGTGCGGCGGGCGAGTAATCCGGGGCGAGGCCCCGCTCGATCATCACGCGGTGCGCTATCTTCTGCAGGACGGTCCGCGCCTTGCGGTCATCGACGTTCGACATGGGGTTGAAACCACAACAGCGCTGATTGCCGGTGCGGTCAATGGGTCCGTGGCCCCAGGGGTGCCCGGTGTTTCTTTTGTGGAACTACGGGCGATAAGGGAGTACCAGAGGGTCATGGACAGAGGTGTGATGCTCGCCGCCTCGCTGATGGCCGCCGTGACTGCGGCGTCGGGCCTCGACGTGACGCCCACGCCCGCTCCCTCGGCAGCCGCTCAGAACGCGGTGCAGGCTGCGGTACCCGACACCTCTGCGATCATCCAGGCGCCGAAGGCCGCGGCCAAGAGCGTGGCCGCGCGCCCGGTCGGCGACGGCCTCTCTCCCGGTCTCACCGCGGCAATTTCCTCCGGGATGCCCGCCTACGTGCCCCAGTCGGCCCGGGCCGCGGCGGCGGCGGGCCCCGACCTTCGCGACGTGGACAAGCCCAAGAACGAGATTCCAAGGCTACCAGCGGCGGTGATGTCGCGCTACATCGTGCACGGGACCAGCGTCCACGTCTTCCGCAACCGCGACCTCTACACCAAGGCGGGGCTCATCGAGCTGGCCATGAAGGAGCATCCCGGCCTGCGCATCGGCAACTTCTTCAACCTGAACTCGGAAATCGCCTATGAGATGTTCCTCGACGACGAGCGCCTTGGGAAGATGCAGGACCTCCAGGACACGGCGCTTGCGGTGGCGGTGGGGGGCGACCGCGGCGAGGCGCAGGCCATCATGGATGAGACCGAGGACGCCTTCATGAGGACCGAGGACTTCTCGGGCCCGGTCGGCATCAAGTAGGGGACCAGGGCCGGGATAGCGCGGAATAGGCGGTATTAGCAGGCGTGAATCCCCGGCAGAGGGGCTTTCCAGTTTGCGCCCGCACCGCGGGGCGGCCACGGTGGGGTCGGGTCCGCCGGACCGGTTCAACGCCATCCATGAAAAAACGAAATCCGGCAAAGCCCCTTTCCGAGAACAAGCACCTGCTCAAGTGGGTCGAGAAGATGGCGGAACTGTGCAAGCCCGACGCGCTGCACTGGGTGGACGGCTCCAGGGAGGAATACGACGCCCTCTGCGGGCTCATGGTGGCCTCGGGAACGTTCACAAAGCTGAACCCGGAGCTCTGGCCCAACTGCTATTATGCCCGGAGCGACCCCAACGACGTGGCCAGGGTGGAGGACAGGACGTTCATCTGCTCCCATTCCCGGGAGGCCGCCGGGCCGACGAACAACTGGGTCAACCCCTACGAGATGCGCCGCACGCTGCGCGGCGTCTTCAACGGGACGATGCGCGGGCGAACCATGTACGTGCTCCCTTTCAGCATGGGCCCGGTGGGCTCGCCGATGGCGCAGATCGGCGTGCAGCTGACGGACTCGCCCTACGTCGTGGCCAACATGAGGATCATGGCGCGGATAGGCCTGCCGGTCTTCAAGGAGATCGACAAGGCCGAGAAGCGCGTGGTGCCCTGCCTGCATTCCGTGGGGGCGCCGCTCGCCAAGGGCGCCAAAGACGTGCCCTGGCCCTGCAACAAGGAGAAGTACATCGTCCATTTCCCTGAGACGCGCGAAATCTGGAGCTACGGCTCGGGCTACGGCGGCAACGCGCTCCTGGGCAAGAAATGCTTCGCCCTGCGGATCGCCTCCAACATCGCCCGCGACGAGGGCTGGATGGCCGAGCACATGCTCATCCTCGCGGTCGAGAACCCCCGGGGCGAAAAGACCTACGTCTCGGCGGCCTTCCCGAGCGCGTGCGGCAAGACGAACTTCGCGATGATGGTCCTCCCGAAGGCCTTCAGCGACCAGGGCTGGAAGGTGTGGACCCTGGGGGACGACATCGCCTGGCTGAAGCCGGGCGCCGACGGCCGGCTGCGCGCGATCAATCCCGAGGCGGGGTTCTTCGGCGTCGCGCCGGGCACCTCGATACGCACGAACCCGAACGCGATGGCGGCGCTGTCGCGCAACACGATCTTCACCAATGTCGCGCTCACGCCCGATGGGGGGGTCTGGTGGGAGGGGATGACCGACAAGCCCCCCGCGAAGCTCACCGACTGGCAGGGCAACGAGTGGACGCCGGGCTGCGGCCGCCTCGCGGCCCATCCCAACGCGCGCTTCACGGCGCCCGCCT
>Ga0302314_10003446_pt1 | contig 29186 bp, 22 predicted proteins | sample III_Palsa_N2_3_FD_200533 | JGI IMG/M metagenome (GOLD analysis project Ga0302314, IMG submission 200533) | Peat permafrost microbial communities from Stordalen Mire near Abisko, Sweden - III_Palsa_N2_3 | ecosystem: Environmental > Terrestrial > Soil > Palsa > Peat permafrost | place: Sweden...
AAGGGCGCATGTACCTGTCGTTCAGTCCGTTCACTCAGCTCGTGGCGACCAACGACTTCGCCGTCTTGTTCGTGTTCTCGCCGCGCAGCACCGTGAAAACGGACGTGGACCTGTACTGGCTGGTCGACGGCAAAGCCGGCGAGGTCGATGTGCCGAGGATGATCTGGGGCTGGGACCGCACCACGCGCCAGGACAAGATCATCACCGAGAACAACCAGGCCGGCATCGAGTCAACTCGCTACCGGCCCGGTCGCTACTCCGAGCATGAGAAGCGCGTCGTGACGTTTCAGCAGTGGTATCTCAGTCAGTTCGGGCTTACCGCCGGCTGGCCCCAGCGGCTCTCATGAGGCCGCGCTCATCTTGCGCCTGACGATTGCCTCGATTTGCGGTTCGCTCAACGCGGATAGATCCACGACCTCGACCCCTTTCACGCGCTGCGCGAGCTCGGGGTGATGCGCCTGCAGATGACTCTGCAGCACATCCACGGCGCTGCTTTTGCCGACCCCGTGGCCGACTAGGACGATGTCCTCGGCCGAGACGAGCGCCTGGGCGATCTCCTCGTAGAACGAGGTCTCTTCGGGAACCCGGTCGCCTTGGTAGTGCGCCTCTTTGCGATGCACCAGATGGTGGTGAAAGTGATGCGGATCATACGGCTTGATCTCGACGCCTTGCTCCCCGCCCCTTAAGTTTGCGTCTCGAAAAACGTGTGCCGAGTGATGATCGATGACGACTACCGTCGTCGAATTCCCCGCGCGCCCGCCGTCGGACGGCTCCGCGTCGGCCGCCTTCAGGAACTTACGCAGCCGCGAAACCTCGTCGATCCCGAGCTCTTGCCCGTGCGGCCGCTTGAACAGCTCGCGGCGCTCGCCGACGACAAAGGCGAACTCCTCTGCGCCGTGCGGCTCCACGCGGCCCAGATGCTCGATGAGCTCGAGTGCCTCTTCCCAGCGCACACTGCGGGGCAATTTGCCTTGCAATAGATTCTGTCGGAGGACGGCGAGCTTATGATGGAGATGTTCACTCATGTTCATTCTCGCTTGAGGTGGGCGGGCTGAGATTTCGGGGAGGGCTGAGACTACCACGGGTCAGGCTGCGCGGGCTTGGACATCACGCGCCTGGACATCGTGCGGCATCCAGATACGCGGCGTCGGCCGGGTACAGCCTCTCGAGCTTGCGCACCACGCCATTGGTCCAGCCGAAGCCGTCCTGCGTCGGATACTCGCCGCCGCCGCCCTTGCGGCCCGTTTGGATGACGTCGTATTTCTCGACCAGTTTGCCGCTTTGCTGATAGACGCCGTTGACGTTCGCCATGAAACGGCAGGCAATCGCCTCGGCGAGAGAATCATGCCCGTAGCGCCGCAACCCCGACACCGCGATCCATTGCAGCGGCGCCCAGCCGTTCGGAGCATCCCACTGCTGGCCGGTCTCGACCGGCGTCGTGACAAGACCGCCGGGTTCGAGCAGCCGACGCCTAGCGGTCGCGGCCACCGCATCCGCTTGGACCTGCGATGCCATCGAAACGAATAGAGGATAAAGAGTCGCCGCCGAGACGCGCACGATGCGCTCGGCGCGCGTCCAACGATAGTCGAGATAAGCGCCCTGTCCGGGATCCCACAGGTATCGGTCGATGGCTGCCCGGCGCGCGGCCGCGCGTCGAGCGAACTCGCGCACGCAGGCCGTGTCCGCGCGGCGCTCGCACCCCGCGCGGATCGCGTTTTCAAGTCCGAACAGGAGGCTATTCAAGTCGCTCGGAACGATCTCCGTGGTATCGATCGTGGTGCGGTCCCGCGGATCTGCGAACCATCGGGAACCGAAGTCCCAGCCGCTTTCGGCCGCCGCGCGGATATCCCGGAACACCTCGCTCGCGCCCCGCGGGCTGCGGCTCGCGAGCTCCACATCTTGCGCATAGGACTCATCCCGCGGCGTATCGCGATCGTCCCAATAGCGGTTGAGGATAGCACCGTCGGATAGCGCGACGACATGACGCCGGGCTGCTCCCGGTGTCAAGCCCTGCGCATCCCGCATCCAGAACGCGTACTCCCGCTTGAGTTCCGGCAAATAGCGCGCGAACGACGCCGCGGGATCCTCCGTCGACAACAGTCCCACCATCGCGAAGAAAAATGGGGGCTGGGATCGGCTGAGGTAATACGTGCGCGTGCCGTTCGGAACGTGACCGTAGGTGTCGATGAGGTACGCGAAGTTGCGCACCATGTCCTCGATGAGATCGCGCCGGCCGCTCTCGGCGAGCCCGAGCATGGTGAAATACGAGTCCCAGTAGTACATCTCGCGAAAGCGTCCTCCCGGGACCACGTAGGGCTGCGGCAGGGCGAGCGCGGAGCCATAGCGGGGCGCCTGTGGTGTCGAGCGCGTGAGCTCGCTCCACAGCCTGTCGATGTGTTCGCTGATGGGCACGAGTTGGGCGGAGGCGGTTTCCGCGACGACTTCCTTCGGCAGCGTGAAGTGTGTCTCGACGAAGGCTCTAACCTCCTCTGCCGAGCGCGGCTTGACTTCGTGGTATGCGGCAAGGATCCGGTCCGGGTCGCTCCTCGGCACGGCATCAACGAACTCCTTGCCGTCGGTGAACACATGCAGCGTCTGTACGGCGACGAACAGATCCTTGAAAAGCACCTCGGGGGGCTCGGGGGAGTTCTCCAAGTCCGGAGCGCCCGACGCGCCGAGAGCACTCAACCCGATCAAGAGGGTGAGCACCCATGGAGGTCTCAACGAATCCGCCCGTCCCTGAAAGCTGCGCACCGTCGTCAAACCGGGCCGCGGCCGAGCGGCCGGCGCGCATATGCTCCGAAGCCGAGTATCCCCACGTAGCACACCGCGGGCACCAGCAGCGCAAACTCGAGTCCGCGCCGGTCCGCAACCTGTCCGGCGATGTAAGGCACGATCGCGCCGCCGACGATGGCCATGCTGAGCAGTCCCGAACCCTGCTTCGCGCGCGGCCCGAGTCCTTCGCTCGCGAGCGAAAAGATGGTCGGGAACATGATGGAGTTGCACAGCCCCACGGCAAGTAGCGACCAGCCCGCCGCCGCACCGCTCGAATTGGCGGACATGAGCAGCAACGCGAGCGCCGCAGCCGCGTTGAACGCGAGCACTTTACCGGGGGAGACGAGGCGCAGTAGATAGGCGCCGATGAACCGGCCGACCATGGCTCCGCCCCAATAGAACGGGACGTGCTTGCCCGCCTGTTCGGCGCTTAGGCCGAGGACTCCGCTCTGCATGAGATAACTCACGATCACCGAGCCGATGGCCACCTCCGCACCGACATAGAGAAAAATGCACAGCACGCCGTAGCCGAAGCGCGGCTGGCGCAGCAATGCCAGCGGGTGACCCAGCACGGAATCGTCCGCGTCCGCAGCCTCCTCGAGACGATTGCGCCGCAGCCAGACCACGGCGGCCACCGCCAGGATCGCGGCCGCGAGACCGATATAGACGCGCACGATGAGACGGCTTTCGTGTGCTCTGAAGAGTGTCAGTGCCTGACCGGTGAGCTGCGCCGGGTCGACGGCGGATATCGAGCCCAGGATGAGAATCGATCCGACGTACGGAAAGAGCGTCGTCCCCAGGGAATTGAACGCCTGCGCGAAGGTGAGACGGCTGTGCGCAGTCGCGGGCGGACCGAGCAGGGAAATGAGCGGATTAGCGACGACCTGAATCACGGTGATGCCCGCGGCGAGCACGAACAGCGCCGCAAGGAACGTCGCGAATAGGCCGACGGCCGCGGCGGGTATGAAGAGCAGACACCCGGCGGTCATGAGCGTGAGTCCGACGACCGCGCCGCGCATATAGCCGACGCGTCGTACCACGACCGCGGCCGGGACCGAGAATACGAAGTAGGCGGCGAAGAACGCCGACTGCACCAGCATCACCTCGCCGTATTTGAGGGTGAACAAACCTTTGAGCTTCGGGATCACGACGTCGTTGAGGCTGGTGATGCCGCCGAAGATGAAGAAGAGCGCGAACACGAATAAGCGCAGGTCCGGTACGTCGGCATGCGCGGCGGCGCTCGAGGACTGCGGCGGCGTACGGGCCGCCGCCGGCTTGTTCGCTGAGTCGCTCACGACCTGCATCATGCCACGCGAGGAGGCAATGTGTGACCTAGGCTCGGCCCCACATCGCACCCCGCGCTCCTCGTTCTAAAACTCGGCATCTAGACATCATGTCCGGGCCTACGGTTTGAGGCCCGGCGGACTTGTGAGTGCGTGTACGAGGCGGGCCCATGCGGCTACGGCTGGGCGCTATCTGAGCTCGCAAGGATGGCGATGCGAGGTGATCTCGCCTGCCCACATCACACGCAAAGCCTCGGAGAAGTTGATCAAGACCGATCGGCTCGATGCGCTGTTGCTCGCTCGGGAGTCGCGCGCTGGCAACCTCGTGAGAGTCGTCGTGCCCGATGAGCGCAATGAGGCTATCCGTGACCTCGCTCGCGCTCGAGAGGATGCCAGCGCCGCGCGATTGCGCGCCCGACTGCAGCTCAAAGCGATGCTGCTGCGCCATGGAGGCGCTTATCAGGGCAAAACGTCCTGGACTGCGGCCCACGAACGCCATCTCGCCGGCATCAAGTTCGAGCTGCCCGCCCAACAGATCACCCTCGATGAGTATCGCCCGCAAGCTCAATGCCGGGCGCAAAATGACACAGAACAAATGCTGCGTAGCGGTCGCCCGAGAGCTCGCCGACTTCATCTGGGATATCGCTCGACAGGTTCAGATCCCTGCTTAGCGACTCCCTGTTCAGGCCAATCGAGCCTAGGAGGCCGCTCACCCAACTCAAATCACCACAAGCTTCAACACCCAAGCGGAAACGCGATGCGCGAGACCGATGAGGGGAATCCTCGGCAAATTTTATGCGGGCACCTTCGGGGTGATCCCAGCTTCTAGAGCGAGGCAGCCCCGCGAGGAAGAGATGAAATGCGGTAGCCAATCCGCGGATATCAGAATGATCCATCGTCGCAGCCATCTCTCGCACGTCGCGTTCCCGCTTCGGTGTCACGCTCGCTTCCCCAATCGCCTCACACGATCGCGCTCGCGCGAGAAAAGACCCTGCCTACGCTTGACCTGACCGGACATATCAGAATTTGTATTTCAGCTGGATGTTCTCCTCGCGCCCGAAGATCGGCCGGCCCAGGGCGAAGCCGCCGCTCGTGCCGCTGGTGCCGCTCAGGGCGCGCGCGTCCTGCTCCGTCACGCCGAGCTCGTTGGTGAGGTTCGAGCCCATCACCCGGACCTCGAAGTGATCGCCGATGCGCGAGATGATGCCCGCGTCGAGCGTCTGGTAGGACGGCAGCACCTGGGCATTGCCGGGATCGGAGTAGCGCAGCCCGATGTAGCTGTAGGTCAGCTGGAAGCGAATGCTCCCCCACGGCACGGGCAGGTCGTAGGCCGGGGTCAGCCGCGCCTGGAAGCGCGGTTGCCGCTGCAGCACGTTGCCGTCGGCGCCCACGCTGAGCTCACTATCCGCCACGGGGATGTGCGTGTAGACCGAATCCTGCCAATTGCCGGTGAGCCCGAGGCTCACGTGATCGATGGGCTGCCACACCGTGGTGAAATCGATACCCGTGCTGCTCGTCCCGTACGGAAAAGCGACGTTCTCGAGACCGGTCGAAGTGGTCACGAACTGCTGGAACGGCACGCCCGAGAAGGTACGACGAAACACATCGACGTCCGCATACAAGGTCGGGATCTGGATGCGATAGCCGACTTGCAGGTTACGGATGTTCTCGGTCTGCGGCGTGCCGTTGCGCAAGTCGTCGAAGCTCGGGAAATGCACGCCGTAGTCGCCGCGCGCGTAGGCGCTCATATGATCGGTGATCTCGTAGGTCGCGCCGATGGCGCCCGAGGGCTTGGTCTTCTTGAACTGCGTGCACTCCGTGCCGTTGTCGAGCGCGAGGGATTCATTGCAGCTAAAGCTTGTCCAGGTACCGTTCGGGACGCTGACCGATGAGTTCCATAGACTCAGCGGGTTCGTGCTCAACGCCATGTTGGTATCATTCTCGATGGTGCCGCTCACCTGTTGCTGCTCGACGCGCACGCCGGCATCGAGCACCCACTGATTGATGCGCCAGTTGTCCGAGGCGAACAGCGCGACGTTGCGACCCGTGTAGTGGTCGACCAAAGTAAACGTCGAGGCGCTCGTGAGGCCGTTTTCGGACACGATGGCGCCGTTGTTCAAGGTGAGGTTGATCAGGCTCGAGTTCGGCGTCGCCGTCATGAGCTCGTTGTTGCCGAGATACCAGGTGTCGTCCGACTTGTAGATGGCGAGGTAGCCGCCTACGGTCAGCTTGTTGCCGCTGACCACGTCGAAGGTGAAGCGCAGGTCGTCCGTGAACGACTGCAACTGCTTGTCCACGACCCAGAATCCGTTGGTCATGACGTACTGGTTCGGATTGACCGCGCCGCCGCCGTTCACATAGTAGCCCGTCCCGCCCGTCGCCGGCGCGATGCCGGTGCCTGCGAGGGCCTTGTTTGCCGCCGCGACCTCACTCGCAATGAACGCCGACATGGTGACGGGCGGTGCGCTGCCCGTGAAAATGCCGGTCGTCGGCATATCGCCGCCCGTGAACTGCGCCTTGTTGGAGAGATGCACGCCGTCCGCGATGTCGAAGTCGAAGTCGCCGCCGAAGGTATGCAGGCTCGCACCGCGGCCATTGGCGAGGTTGGCGGTGAGCGGTGCGCAGCCCGGGCATTCCTGCACCGACAGGCCTTGAATGCCGGTCCCTGCGAACCAGCCGGTCATCGGATTGAAGCCTGGGAACGCCGAGTACGAGACGTTCTTGCCCGTGCCCGTCGCCACCAGCGGAATATCCGCGATAAACAGGTTCTGGTCGCTCAGCTCGCGAAAATAGAACATCACCTTGCCCTGCTCGAGAGTGTGCGAGAGGGTCGCGGTGACCTGTCCGCCGTCGTCCGCGGGGAACTGCGATTTGCGAATGCCGTCCGATTCACGATAAAACCCGCCGATGCTGAAGAACCAGTCCTTGGACAAGGGTCCGCTGTAGAAGCCGTCGACGCGGTACATGCCCTCCGAGCCGTAGGTGATCCCGAGATCCCCGTGCTCCACGTCGGAGCCTTCACGCAGGATGAAGTTGGCGGTGAGGCCCATCTGCCCGTCGGAGTAGAGGACGCCCGGTCCGCCCAGCACCATTTCTGCACGCTCGACCGTGTCGTCGAGGCGGAACATCGAGGAGTCGTCGAGGAACGACAGGTTGTGGGAAGGATACATGGGCGAGCCGTTGATCGAGTAAGTCACGTAGGGCGCACCGCTTCCGCCCGGATAACCCGCGAGCTCGATGTTCGGCCCGGCTTGACCGCCGCCGGACTCCGCCCACACGCTCGGCACGATCTTGAGCAGATCCGCGGAGCTCGAGGGATCCACGTTATGGATCTCCTCGAGGCTCGCCGTCGTGACTTGAAAGCTCGCGTCGAGTTTGCGGGTCGATTGGGCCGTCGCCGTCACCACCACTTCGTCCAGCGTGTTGGTATTGGCGGTGCTCGCATCCGTCGCCGCCGCCGCTGGTGCGGCACCCTGTGTCACCGCGTCTTGAGCACCGGCGCGGCCGCCGGCGAGCACGGCTCCGCTCATCGCGAAAAGCCCCGCGATCCGTGTAAAGAGCCCTGGATGATTCACGTTAGTATCCCCCTTGGTTTGATTGTCGTTGCCGGCCGGGTGGCTTGCCGAGTCGGTCGTCGGCGGATCGCGAGAGTGCCCGGCACCGCCCACGCTGATGGCGATGGTGGAAACGCTCACTTGGTCGAAGGACAGCCCGGTGCCGTCCAGCAACCGCTTCAGTCCGTCGATGACCGTGAAGTCACCGCGAACGGCGGGGGTTTGGTGCCTTGCCACCAGCTCCGAGGAGAACACCAGCGTGATGTCGGCCTGGCGTGCGAACTCATTGAGAGCCGACGCGGCTGCTTGAGCTTGGATGTCAAAATGGCGCAACGCGCCATCGGCATGTGCCTGTGCACCCACCAATGCCAACGCCAGACAGCGAATGATCCATCGCTTACGCAAGCCACTCCCCCGCGCTACCCGCCTCCGTCACCGCTTCAGCCGGTGCGCGACGAGCTTTGTATTGACTAGACGGTTGGCTTAGAAAAAACCGCCATCGCCTCGACGATCACGCGAACTTGAGCGAGGAGCTTATGGGTGTCGGCGTTGCGGAGAGATCAGCGCCGGGGTTCGACGTACACGACACCGTCCGGCGTGCGGCGTACGCTGACCGGCAGCGCAGCCTCCAGGCCCTGGAAGAATCCCGGCACATCGTCGGTGCGAAAACGGCCGCCCACGCGCAGCGCCGCGGTGTCGGGATCGGTCACGACGATCCGAGCGTCGGTATAGCGCTCGATCTCGGCGATTGCTTGCGCGAGGGATTGACCGTCGAAAATGATTGCGCCCTCGCGCCAGGCCATCTCGCTCGACAGCTGCGCCGGACTCACGCGCTGTATCGCGTAACCTGCGCTTGCGGTCGAGAGTTCCTCGCCGGCCGCGAGCGCGCGGGTGGCGGCAGGCTGGTTCGCGGCGCCGGACGCTTGCGGCGCGCCCGGGGGCGTGCTCGCCTGCACCTCGACGCGCCCCTCGTTGACCACGATGTTCACGTGCTGATCGGGACGCAGCCGCACCTCGAATTCGGTGCCCACGGCGCGTACCACGGCGTCGCCCGCGTGCACCAAAAACGGCCTGGACCGGTCGTGAGCCACTTGAAAATGTGCCTCTCCCTTGCGCAGGTAAATCTGCCGCAAGCCTCGGCTCAGATCGGTCTCGACGATGGTGTTGGTGTTGAGCGTGACGATCGAGCCATCCACCAGCGTCACGTTGCGCTGCTGACCCACGGCGGTCGCAAGCGTCTGGATCTCGTTGCCCTGACGCACCCACCAAAATCCAGCCCCTACCAGAACGAGCACCGCGGCGGCGGCGCTCAGCCGCGGGCTGCGCAGCGCGCGTCGCGCAAGCGGCGGCGCTGACATGGCGATCTTCTCGCCCCCCTTTGCCTCGGCGAGAGCGTCGAGCGCGCTCCAGGCGTTGGACATCTCCTCGAATACCCGCCGGTGCCGCGCATCCTGACGCAACCACGCCTCGAAAGCCTGTTGATCGGCGGCCGTGATCGATTCATCGTCCAAGCGCCAGGTCCATTGCGCCGCCTCTTCCTCGATCTCGGTACGCGTGCGCAGCTTGACGATCTCGCTCATGCGCTGCCATCCCCGCGATCAACGGCGCGCCGGCGCGGGGGGCCCGCGCCGCTCGCATCCGCCGAATCGAGAAGTCCCCGGTCCCGTAGATACTCCCGGCAACGCATCAAGCCTTTAGCCACGTGTTTCTCGATCGTACTATGCGACACACCCAGCACCTGGGCGATCTCGGCGTGCGAGAGCTTGTGCACCTTGCGCAGCACGAATACGCGCCTGCACAAGGGCGGCAGACGGTCGATCGCCGTGCAAAACGACTCGAATCGCCGGCGCGCGTCAATCTGCTCATCCGGCGGAGCCTCCAAGGTATCGACGTTCAAGAGCTCAAAATCCCCCACACTATCTGTCGCGCGAGCGATTTGGCGCCTGGAGCGCTCCACCGCCAGATTGTGAGCGATGCGAAACAACAGTGCGCGCGGTGAGTTAACTGCATCGCGGTCCTCGATCGCATAGATGCGCACGTAGGTCTCTTGCACCAGATCCTCAATGTCCTCCGCGCCCGAGGTAAATCGGCGCAGATACCGATGCAGCGCAGCACGATGTCGGAAAATCTGGTTCAGGAACCATTCATGCCGGTCGTTCGCCATTCCCCCATCCCACCGGATCGCCGCGAGCGCGAATCGGATTGCCCGTTCGTTGTTCGTTGCCGCGCCAGTCTACTCTTTCTGTCACCGGGCAAAAGACGTGCGAATGACCGACCAGCGACCTATGCCGTGTTCTGCGCCGGGAACCCTCCCTCGAGGATACGTTCCATGAACACTTCGCATTGCGCCAACTGCTCGAGAGCGACGAACTCGTTCGGTCGGTGAGCCTCCGCGATATCCCCGGGCCCGAGAATCACCGTGGGCACGCCCATCTGCTTGAAGAGGCCGGCCTCGGTGCCATACGACACCTTGCCCGTCGATTCGTTACGGCTTTGCTTCATGGCCCATTGTACGATCGCATCGCTCTCGGCCGCCTCGAGACCGATCGTCTGACTCGCCCATTCGAGGTCGATGCCCGCCGACGGCTCCGTGGCCCGCATCTCGCGCGCGAGTAGATCCGCCTGAGCGCGGATTTCCTGATGGAGGGCGTCCGCGGAAGCGAGCGGTAATGTACGCAGATCGAACTGAAACTCGCACTCCTTCGGCACGACGTTGGCGGCGATGCCGCCGCGGATGAGGCCGGTCGAGAGCGTCGTGTACGGCACCGTGAAACCGCAATCGCGCTGCTCGAACTGTGCGAGGCGGTCCGCGATCTGGCGTATATAGACGATCAGGCGCGCCGCATACTCGATCGCATTCACGCCGTGCGTCACGTAGCTCGAGTGGGCCTCTCGGCCGCGCACCCTGCAGCGAAAACGATTCATTCCCTTGTGGGCGATGATGGGCTGCATGGAAGTGGGCTCGCCGACCACGCAGCCCGCCGGTTTGATGCCGTGCTGCTCGAGATCGCGAATGAGTCCGCGCACCCCGATGCAGCCGACTTCCTCGTCGTAGCTCAACGCATAGTGAATCGGATGATCGAGACGTCCGGCATTCAAGGCGTCCGCAAAGCGGGGGGCCTGCGCGAGCGCAACGGCGATGAAGCCTTTCATGTCCGCGGAGCCGCGCGCATACAGCTTGCCGTCGCGCTCCACGGCGGTGAAAGGATTCGTATCCCAGCTCTGCCCGTCGACCGGCACGACGTCCGTGTGGCCGGACAGAACGAGGCCGGGCACCCGCTCCTCGCCGAGAGTGGCGAACAGGTTGGCCTTCTTCCCGCTATCGTCGTACGTGAGCCGCGCACTCGCACCGAGCTGGACGAGATAGTCCCGGGCCCACTCGATCAGCCCCAGATTGGAATCGCGCGATACCGTCTGAAAAGCGATCAGGCGCTCGAGCAGGGTGCGCGCCGCGGCACTTGGCGCAGCGGATTTAGCGGCAGCGGCCACGGTAGTTGCCTCGGAAACAAAGATGTTAGTCTACCCCAATGCGCCGATCATCGCAGAGCGGCATCCGCGGCTGCCTGGCAACGCTCGCGCCGACACTCCTCGCGGCCGCGACCGCGGCAACGTCGCCGCACGCAGCGACGACGGCCATCGAGGATCTCGCCCGGCTCAATGCCCGCGCGCACGCCGATCGCGAGTCCGGCAACACCCATGACCGCGTGCGATGCGTCCTCGAGATCGAGCGTTTACTCAACGGTGCGCCGACTGCCGTGCGCGCCGCGGCGCGGGTGTACGCCGAGGACGGCGACATCGCGAACGCCCTCGCGGCGCTTGCGAGCTATGCGCGCCTGGGTCAGTCCGACGCGGGTCTTTTGGCCGGCAACGATCCCCTGTTCTCGCCGCTCGCACAGCAGCCCCGGTATCAGGCGATCTTGCGGCAGCTTGCCGCAAACGGCGAGCCCGTAATGCGGGCGGAACGCGCCATGCTGCTGTCGGATGCCGGGTTGCTCGCGGAAGACATCGACTACGATTCCGGATCCGACTCATTTTTAGTGACGAGCGTCCTCGAGAAGAAGATCGTGCGGGTCGCGCGCGACGGTCGGGTGATCGATTTCGCGCCCTCACCGAGCCGCTGGCCCGTGCTCGCGATCAAAGTCGACGCCGCACGCCGGCGGGTGTGGGCGACCGAAGTGGCGATGAGCGGCTTCGACATGGTGCCGGCCGGCGAGCAGGGGCGCTCCGCCCTCCTCTCGTTCGACCTCGCGACCGGCGCGCTCGAGAGCCGCGTGCAGGCTCCCGACGGTGCCGAGCTCGGCGACCTGGTGCTGGCCCGGGAAGGACAACCCGTGGTGAGCGATGGAGCGGGCGGAGGCATCTACCGATTGAGCGGTGACCGGCTGGAGCGGATCGATCACGGCGAATTCATATCCCCGCAAACGCCGGTCGCCCATCCCGACGGCCGGCATCTCATCGTCCCCGACTATGCGCGCGGCATCGGCGTGCTCGATCTGCAGACTCTCGAGCTCACCTGGCTGGCCTCGTCGCGGCGCCATGCGCTCTATGGAATCGATGGCCTCTATTTGCATGGCAAGACACTCATTGCCACTCAGAACGGCAGCTCCCCCGAGCGGGTCATGCTGTTTGAAATCAATCGGTCTTTGAGCCGGATTCAGTCCGAGCTCATCATCGAGCGCGCGACGCCGAGCCTGGGCTCGCCGACGCATGGCGTCGAGGTCGGCTCCTTTTTCTATTACATCGCCAATTCAGGCTGGGACCAGCTCGACGAGCACGGGCATCTGAAAAAGGGCGGCCGTTTAACGCCCGCGGTGCTCATGCGCTTTCGCCCGCCCGGCTAGATTCCCTCGACGATGCGGATCTCTCGAACTGCGCCGTCGCCGAGTGCCTCGAGCGCTCCCTTATAAGCGGCACTTTCATACGCCGCGATCGCCTGCGCAACGGACTCGAATTCGATCACCACGGTGCGCTCCCGCAGTCCGGCCTCATAGACTTGCGCCGCCACGCCTCGCGCCAGGAAACGGCCGCCGGCCGCCTCGAAGGCGGGGCCGGCGAGCTTCGCATAGGCCGCAAGCTTCTGCGGGTCCTTGATTTGACGATATACACTCAAGAAATAGGCTTTCGCCATGAAGACTCCCTGGCTTGCGAACACGGCATTCGGCATCCATATCAATTCGGCCGAGGTCATGCAAGCCACTCGCGGCTCATCGGCTATGATTGAGCCCACGGCAGCTCCAAGAAGACAGTGCATGCAACAGGGCTTCGATTCCAATCGCTTCAGGCTGGCGCTCGGCGCTTTCACGACCGGCGTGACGATCGTGACGACCGTCGATGCGGCCGGCAAGCCGGTGGGCGTCACCGCGAACAGCTTCAATTCAGTCTCGCTCGCGCCGCCCATGGTTCTGTGGAGCCTCGCCCGCACGTCGGCCAATATTGGCGCTTTCCTCGCGGCGCGCCACTTCGCCGTGCACATTCTGGCGAGCGATCAGCAGGCGCTTGCGACACGCTTCTCGCAGAAGGGCGCGGATCGATTCGCGGGACTTCCGGTCGGCAGCGGCATCGACGGCATTGCGCTGCTCGATGGGTGCGCCGCCCGGTTCGAGTGCAAGACCGCCTTTCAGTACGAGGGCGGCGATCACGTGATCTTCGTCGGCGAGGTTCTGAACTTCGAGCACTGCGAGAGCGAGCCGCTCGTGTTCAAGCGCGGTCGCTTCACTCTCGCCGTCGGCCGGACGCCGGACTCTCCTGGGGCGGCCAACTCGCTTGCGGCCGCGTCTGATGGGGCTTTTGGCGAAGATTTTCTCTTGTATCTGCTCGGCCGCGCTTACCACCAGATCTACCATCGCATGAAGCCCGAAATAGAGCGACGCACGCTGGGAGATGCAGAGTATCTGGCTGTGACGCTGCTCGGAGTCCGGGACGGCCGCAGCGTCGAGGAGCTCGACGCCTTGGTGGCGTACACGGGCACGCGCATCACTCATCGAATTGCAGAGCGACTGAGCGAACTCGGATACGTCGAGCGTGAAGGCTCCTCCGGCGCCGAGCGATTGCTGCTGACCAAGTCGGGACGGCGCGCTGTCGTGGAATTGCTGGCCGTGGCGGAAGCGGCCAGTACCGACGCGGAACAGAAACTCGATCCGAGCGAATCGCTCGTCCTGCGTCAGCTGCTTGCGAAAATCGTCGAGGCGAGCAACCCAGGCATTCCCCATCCCTGGCAGGCCTGAGCCCGGCAAAGAGCTGCGGCCGGCTAGCCGCCGCGGCGCTGCAGGTCTCCGGAGATCGGCGCGAGCTTGGGGTCATCGTCCGAAAAATACGCCTCCGCAATCGAGGCGGGAGCGCCGGGCTCGCCGATGAAGCGCGCGAATTTATGTGCCTCGAAAGTCGCCGCTCCCCACATTCTCGGAGCGAGCGCGTCGCCGATGGTGAAGAGCTGCGCCACCTTGCCGTCGAGCGCCTTCTCGAGGTCGTTCACCGGCACACGCCCGGTCGTCAGCACCACTGCATCGACATCGCTGATCACGCGTACTTCATCCGAATGCACGTCTGCAACGAGAACTTCGTGATCGCGGATCTCCTTGATGAAGGACATCGTCGAAATGCGGCCCCCGAGCGCTCGCAGTCGCCGCACCATCGGGCGGCCCTCCTGAGCGGCCATGACGCGCGAGGACAATGGCAGGAAATTCGGAGTCAGAAATTCGACCTGCGCGCCATTTGCGGCAAAGAGCTCGGCAATGCCCATGCCGGTTTGCAATCCCTCGTCGTCCTGCACGAGGACCTTGCCCCGGGGCAGAGTGGATGAAGACAGGATATCCTCCGGCCGATAGACGAAGTCCCGGTCGTAGCCGGGAATGTCCTGCTCGCTATAAAAGCCGCGGCCGCTGCGATGGTAGGCGGCGCCGGTCGCTACGATGACGGCATCGGGCCCGCGTTCGAGGATATCCGCGACCGTCGCTCGCGCGCCAAGCCGGATGAGCACGCCCAGGCGCTCGAGCTCGCGCTGCCACCAATCGATCGCCAGCTGATAAGCCTCCCTGCCGGGCAACCCGGCCCACAGCGCAAACGCGCCGCCCATCCGCGCCCGCGCCTCGAGCAAGGTCACCTCATGGCCCCGCAACGCGCTCGTGCGCGCCGCCTCGAGACCTCCGGGACCGGCGCCCACAACGATGACTTTCGAGCGATGCGGCGCGGGCCTGAGCGCTTCCGGCCCCCACGTGCGCTCGCGATAACTGACCGGATTGATGGCGCAACCGGCCGAGCTGTCGTGGATGCCCGCCATGCACCAGTTGCAAGCGATGCAAGTGCGGCTGCGCTCCTCCTGTCCCTCGTAGGCGTTGCGCACGAGATCGGGTTCGGCAATGAGCCCGCGCGCCGCACCCACCATGTCGCAAACCCCGGCCGCGAGCATTGCTTCGGCATCGGCGATGGAAGTCATCCGGCCGAGGACACTCAGCACTGGAATCTTACCCGCGGCGCCGCGCACGGCTTCCACATAAGGCCGGTACAGGTGAGGATCCATGAATACCGAGGGCATGCCGATGTAGTACTGCTGCGGCTCGGTGGCGATGTCGAGATCGGCATAGTCGATCAGCCCCGCACCCGCTATCGACTGCAGGACTTCGAAGGCTTCCGTCGAGTCGTAGCCGCCGGCAAGGCGCTCGTCGCAGTTGAAGCGCATGCCCACGGCCATTCGGTCACCGGCCGCTTCCCGAGCCGCCTGCAAGGACTCGATGAGGAAGCGCATCCGGTTCTCGAGAGAGCCGCCATATTCGTCGGCGCGGCGGTTGAAATAGGGTGAGAGGAACTGCTCCGCCAGCGCCCCGTGGGCACCGTGGATCATGACGCCGTCGAAGGCGGCCTCGCGCAGGTGTTCGATCGACTGCCGCAAAGCCGCGAGCATCATGCCGATCTCGCGCCGAGTGATTTCGCGCGTGGCGAAGCCCTTCTCGTGACTGCGGAACTGCACCGATGACGGCCCGAAGGCGGGGGCCGGCGGGCTCAACGCTTGCCACTGCCCGTGAGTCGCCCACTGATAGTACGGCTCGGCGAAGATCTTGCCGCCCGCCTCGTGCACCGCATCCGCCAAGGCGCGAAACGCGGGAATGTTTTGTTGCGGATGCGAAGAAGGCTGGAAGATGCGGGCGCGCCCATGCAAGGTCGTCGAGAGCATGACCAGGCTGCAGCCGCCTTTGATACGCGCGACGTTGTAATGGATGAAGTCGTCCGACGGCTTGCTGCCGACGGTCATCGGCACGGCGTGCGGCGACATGTAGAAGCGATTCGAAAGCTCGATCGGGCCGAGTCGGATCGGGCTGAAGACGCGCGGATATTTCGGATGCATGGCTAGCCTCCCGGCACGATGTCGGCAACTCGCAGCAGCATCTCGGCAACTGCCTCGGGCTCGGTGATCATGAGGTCATGCCCGGTATCGATCTCCCACACCCGATCGCCCTCCGAGGCACGCCTCGCCGATTCCGGGGGACGTACCTTGAACGACCATGAGGCATTGATGTTGGTGAACGGAATACGCCTCACCGCCGGCTCGTTCGCCAGGCGCAAAGGTTGTGCGAAGCATTTCCAAGGATGCGGGGTAAGCTTTGCCGCCAACCAGGCGACATCCTCCGGGCGCACCACACCCATGATGTCGACGATTTCCTGGCTGGGCCACAACACGAGCTCGACGCCGTTGACGATGCGCGATGATTTGCGCGCGAACTCCATCAGCGCCGGCGATTCGCTTGCCAGCGATTCTCCATCACGTGGATGGGAAGCGTCGAGAAAGACGAGATGACCGATGCGCGACAGCGCGCGATCGGCGACGCCGGTGATCACCATGCCGCCGTAGCTGTGTCCGACGAGGATGGCGTTCGTCAGGTCCTCGAACTCGAGAACGCCGACCACATCGGCGATGTGCGTGTCGAGGTCGGTGCCGGGACTCACCAAATGCGATCGTTCGCCGAGGCCCGTCAGGGTCGGTGTGTAGACCTCGTGCCCCTCGGCCCGCAGCAAAGGCGCGAGGCGCGACCAGCACCAACCTCCGTGCCCGCCACCGTGTACCAGCACAAAACTCGCCATATTCTGCCCGCTATCTTATTTGCCGCCCGGGGTCGAGCGCCCTCAGCATGCGCTTCAGCGCGAAGTGCCGATAGCTTTGCAGCGCGAGCGCGGCGATCTCCGACCGGTCGCAATGCTCGCTCACGTCGAGTGCGATCCAGCCGCGGTGGCCGATGTATGGCGGAACGCGAAAGCGTCGATCGTTGGTCAACAGACTCTGCTCTGCGGCGCCGGCCCAGAAGCACGCCGTCAGGCTCGCCCCGTCGTGGCGGGCCATCGCGAACGAGCGTGTTCCCACCTTCCATACCGGATGGCCGAATTGGCTGCCCTCGCTCGTCTCCGGCAACTCCAGGCAGACGGCGCGCAGCACCGAGAGCACGGCCTTCCCGCGCCGCGACTGGAACGGATCGATGTCGCTCGGCGTCGGTATCTTTCGAGGGGCTGCGATCCTGGGGACCGGGCCCACGCTTGGGCAAAGCCGGCGCGGCGCCACCTGCAAATAGGCCTCGCGCACGAGCTCGGCCACGCGCTTCCACGCAAGCTTGCGATCGAGGCGCACGCCCAACCAACCGCGCACGCCGACGTAAGGGGGCACGAAGAAGTGCGCCGCGGAGGCCCGCACGTGATGCTCCTGTGCGCCGGGAGCCGCGGGCAGCCAGAGCGCGACCCGGCCGTCGCCGTGATGATTGACGGCGTACGTCGCGAAGGTCTTGCCGCAGACCCGAAAGTTGGGCGAGCCGTGCGACATGAATTCTTCTGCCTCGGGAAGCCACAGGCAGATGTCGCGAACAGTTTGCTTGAGATCCTGCCCGCTCACGGCTAGCCGGGGCGGGAGTCTCGTCCCGCCCCGCTCAACTCAGGTCTTCTGCGCCCACACTTTGCACCATCCCGTCATCGGCACCGTGTGTCCGACGAAGATGTTGCAGCCGCCGGTGGCGGCGCCGGCCTTTCCGGTGAATTGCGCGCAAGTGCCGCATTTCTGACCGGCCTTGTAAGTCGGATTCGCCGCCGTATCGACCTTGCTCGCATCCGTGACGAAGCTCAGCGACTTCGCGGTCGGATCGTTCGGGTCGAGGGGCGTCGGCGTCTGGGCTGCGGCGGTCTTGCCGAGCACTCCCAGCACCGGAACCAGAGTGCCGGCAATTAGGCCGCTCTTGACCATCGCACGACGAGATATTTTGTGTTGCATCGTTGTAATCCTATCGGGTGGAGACTCGAATCGATTGCCGTGACCGCTCAATGCGGGGACCAAAGTCTAACCAAATCTCGGGCGCGGCGAAACGGCACCCAATCGGGCGCCGCCGCCTTCACCCCGTGCCGTGCTCTTCGGCGGCGCCCGCCGTTGCGCCGGGCGCGATGCCGACGGTCGCGGGACGCTCCCCGTCCCGGGCCGCGGCTTTTGCGTCGGCTTCCGGCATCGACAGCAGTCGCGCGGTGTTGACCAGCGCCATGTGTGTCATGGCCTGAGGAAAATTGCCCAGCATGCGCTTGGCGCGCGGATCGTACTCCTCGGCGATCAGCCCCACATCGTTGCGCAGTGCGAGCAACCGCTCGAATAATGCCTCGCCTTCCGCGCGCCGGCCGGTCAACGCATAGCAATCCGCCAGCCAGAACGAACAAGGCAGAAAGGCGCCCTCGCCCGCGGGCAATGCATCGACGCCGCTCTCGGTCGAGTAGCGCAGCACCAGCCCGTCCGCCATCAATTCGCGCTCGATGGCCGCGATGGTCCCGTGCACGCGTGGATCATTGGGCGGCAGAAAACCCACCTGCGCCATCAGCAGGACACTCGCATCCAGATGCAACGACTCGTAGGACTGAACGAAACAGTTGCGCTTGGCGTCAAATCCCTTTGCGCAGACCTCGGCATGGATCGCGTCGCGTATCTGCGTCCAGCGCTCGATCGGCGCTTCGAGACCGTCGTGCTCGGCGTCCTTGATGATGCGATCGAAGGCCACCCACGCCATGACTTTCGAGTGGATGAAGTGTCGTTGCGGTCCCCTGATCTCCCAGATCCCATCGTCGGGACGCTGCCAGTTGGATTCGAGAAACTCGAGCAGCGCCACCTGCAGATTCCAGGCCGCGGGCTCGGGATCGAGACCGCTGGTTCGTGCAAGATGCAAGGTGTCCATCACCTCGCCGTATACGTCGAGTTGAAACTGCTTGGACGCGGCATTGCCGATCCTAACCGGCGCCGCGCCTTGATAGCCCGGCAGCCAGGCGATCTCGGATTCATCGAGGCGCCGGACGCCGGTGATGCCGTACAGGATCTGTAGATCTTTGGGCGATCCGGCCACGGCCCGCAGCAGCCATTCGCGCCACTGCGTAGCCTCATCGATGTAGCCCGCGAGCAGCAACGCATTCAAAGCGAAGGTGGCATCGCGCAGCCAGCAGAAGCGGTAGTCCCAATTACGCACACCGCCCGGCTGCTCGGGCAACGAGGTCGTGGGAGCGGCGATGATGCCGCCGGTCGGCCGGTATTGCAGCGCCTTCAGCGTGATCAGAGACCGCGTCACGGGTTCCTGCCAGCGGGTGTGGATGTTGCTGCGCCCCGACCATTTGTGCCAAAGCTTATCGGCCTCCTCGAGCTCATCGAACGGATCGATCGGCGGCAGGGTGTCCAGATGCGAGTGTCGGTAATTGAGCGTGAGCCACTGCCGCTCTCCCGCGCCGACGGTGAACTCGGCCACGGTCTTCATCTCCTTGCCCTCGACGATGATCGAGCCCCCGAGCTCCAGAGTGTCGGGACCCGCGGTGAACAAGAGCACATCGCCGCTGTCGCTGCGGCGGACCCACGGCATGATTGAGCCGTAGTCGAATCGCACGATGAGCTCCAGGCTCATCGCGACGCGGCCGCTCAGACCCTCGACGATACGCACCACATCGACGCGAGTCAGCGAGGCAGGCATGAAGTCCGTGAGCCGCACGCGTCCTTCCGCGGTCTCGAACTCCGTCTCTAGAATCAGCGTGCCTTGGCGGTATTGGCGGCGCACGGCCTTAACTTCGCCGCTCGGCCCAATGCGCCAACGGCCATGCTCCGGGGCGCCGAGCAATGCCGCGAAACACGCGCCCGAGTCGAACCGCGGAACACACAGCCAATCGATCGAGCCGTCCGACCCCACCAGGGCCGCCGTGTGACAGTCACCGATGAGCGCGTACTGCTCAATGGGCAGCGGCATTCAGCACTCCCAGTGTCGACACTTTCGAGCCGCGCGAGTACGCGAATGCGCGGGTGAACTCGGCACCCAACAGAAAAACCTGCGCCGAGTAGTAAACCCACATGAGCAGCACGACCAGCGAACCGGCAGCGCCGTAAGCGCTGCTGAACGAGCTTCTGCCGAGATACAGGCCGATCAGCGATTTACCCACGGCGAACAAAAACGCGGTGACCGCGGCGCCGATCCACACATCGCGCCAGGCGATGGTCTCGCGCGGTATGTACTTGTAGATCATTGCAAACAAGAGAACCGTCATGGCGAAGCTCAGGGACACATCTAAAATCGGCAGTGTCACGGCAAGACCCGGCAGGCGCGACTGCAGCCAGCCGCCGACGGCGGCGAGCACGGCACTCACGATGAGCGACACCAGCAGCAAAAAGCCGACCCCCAAGACCATGCCGAACGACAGTAAACGCCGCCGCACCATCCCCCACCAGCCGGTATCGGGGTTGCGGGCAGAACTCCAGATCACATCCAGGGCGTGCTGCAATTCGCCGAACACACTGGTCGCGCCGACGATCAAAGTCACGACGCCGACCACCGCCGCCACTCCTTTCTTGTCGCTGTATTGTGCGCTCGCGAGCACGCCGCGCACCGCCTCCGCGCCCGCAGCACCCGTGAGATCGCGCAACTGACCCAGCAACTCGGTCTCCGCCGTATGCGGCCCGAAAAAATAACCGGCGAGTGATAGCGCAATGATCAGGATCGGCGCAACGGAGAACAGCGTATAGAAGGCGAGCGCCGCACCCAGGCTCGAGGCGCTGTGATCCACCCAGCCGGAGACGGATTGGACAAAAATACCTCCGATGTCCCGCAGCTTTTCACGCAGTGGAACGTTATGGGCGGAGCTTTTTGCGGGTTCTTTCAATGGCCTCGTTCGGATTGGTCGGATCATCGGGGTCGTTCTTGAAGCCGCCGGGCTTCGATGCCGTCGGCTTGCGAGCCTCCTCGATGGCCTTTTTTTCACTCTTGTCCGGATGCTGGTCCGTGTGACTCGGTCCCCGATCGCTCGGAGGCACGTTCGGTGTGCTCGCCATAGGGTACTACTCCTGGAAGTCCTCAGAGCCAGTACGCTACGGACGCGCGCCGCAGCCGGACAGTCCATAAAGAGTGGCACCCCCGGTAGGCGCGCACCGACAGCGCGTCGCTCGACCCGCCCCGCGCCATTCTCGTCGGCGCCCCGCGCCCGACTAATATTGTAATATATATCAGCATCTTATGGATATTTTATAACTTCGCTTCGATGATCGACGCCGCGCCATGCGCCGGACGCACAAGCTTATGCCGCGTCGGCAGAGGACAACCGCTCCTCGCCTCGCGATCATGGTCAGCTGCATGATTCCTCAACCACTTTTATATGTCCTCTGCGGCGCGGCCGTGGGTCTGCTCATCGGCCTCACCGGCGTCGGTGGCGGCTCTTTGATGACGCCGCTCCTGGTCCTCGGATTCGGCCAGCCGCCGGCGGTGGCGGTGGGCACTGACCTCGTGTTCTCGGCCACCACGAAGCTCGCGGCGACCGCCGCCTCGGGTTTCAGCCGGCGGGTCGACTGGCGCATCGTGGCGCGGCTGGCGCTCGGCAGCGTTCCCGCCTGCGGGGCGGTTCTCGCCTGGCTTTGGATGGCGCATCGAACGCCGCTCGTGCTCGATGCGGTGGTCTCGCGCTGTCTGGCGGTGATCCTCGCCGTCGCGGCGCTTGCGTTGTTGTTGCAGCCCTGGCTGCGCCAGATCGGGTTGTCGCTCACCGCGGCGTGGTTCGACACTGCGCAGCGGCACAAGGTGGCGTTCACGGTGGCCGCCGGCGTTGTCCTCGGCGCGGGCGTCGGACTGACCTCCGTCGGCGCCGGCGCACTCGGGGTCGTCGTGCTGCTGGCCCTGTACCCGTTGCGACTCACGCCTGACCGGCTGGTCGCGACCGACATCGCACATGCGCTGCCGATCACGGCGCTCGCCGGGGCCGGCCACGCGCTGCTCGGCCATACCGACCTACGCGTGCTCGCGTGCTTGCTGATCGGCTCGATTCCGGGAATATTGCTCGCGTCGCGGCTGACCATCCGCCTGCCCGCCGCGTTCATACGCACGCTGATCGCCATCATGCTCGGCGTAGTCGCCGAGCGGTTGCTGTTCGGAAACAGCCTGGCCCGCGTCATGTAGGCGGGCCTGGTGCCGGCCCCGCGTCAACCCTCGTGCAAACCGCACTCGCGCTTCAAGCCGAAGAAGCGCAGATCCTCGACGCTGTCCACCTCGGACAGTGAACGCGTCGTGTGCCAGTCACCGATCGATGGATAGCCTTTCTCCCACAGCGGGTGATAAGGCAGCTCATGCTCGGCGAGATAAGCTCCGACGTCGCGGTCGGTCCAATCGAAAATGGGGTGTACCTTGTAGCGCCCCCCCTTATGCTCGATCGGCGCGATGTGAGCGCGCGTCGTCGCCTGATCTCGCCGCAATCCTGCGAACCAGGTCTCGCCGCCGAGAGCGTTCATGGCGACTTCCAGAGGCTCGCGTTTGTTCAAGCGATTGTATTTCTCGATGCCGTTGAGGCCTTGATCCCAGAGTTTGCCGAAGCGCGACTCCTGCCATGCAGGCGAGGCATCGGAACGAAACACTTTCAAGTTCAGATTCAGGCGGCCCGTGAGTTCGTCGATGAAGCGATAAGTCTCCGGAAACAGATAGCCGGTGTCGATGAGGATCACCGGTATGCGAGGGATCACTGTATTGGTCAGATGCAGCATCACTGCGGCCTGTGCGCCGAAGCTCGAGGTGAGCACATGCTCGGCCGGCAACAGCTCTGCTGCCTGCTCGATACGCTTCCGCGGCGACAGCGAGACGAAACCCCGGTTGATCTCGGCGAGCGCACGCGCATCAGCGGATGCGCCGTCCTCCGCGACCCAGCGCGCGAGCGCCGCTTTCAGTCTCACCATCATTGATCTATGGTAGTCGTTCGGGCGTAACTCGCTGATTCGTATCCGTTATGGTCTCATAACCACCGGTTGTAAGCCGCCTCGGCGGGCTTGCGCGGCGTCATCGATTCGCCTGGATCGGTGCGCTCGACTCCGGGATCGCCCACCCTGCCCCCAAGGCCTTATATACGGCGATGAGCGCGGTCGCCGTGTCGGTGCGGCTCTGCGACAGAGTCAACTCCGCGCTCAAAGCGGTTCGCTGCGCGTCGAGCACCTCGAGGAAGTCGATCAAGCCGCCTTCGAACCGCTTCTGCGCAAGATCCGCCGCCTTGTCGCTCGCGGCCGCCGCCAGCTTCAGTGCCTGTCGGCGCACCTGGGAGCGGCCGTAGGTAATCATGCTGCCCTCGGCATCCTCGAGCGCGTTCAGCACGGCGCCCTGATACTGCGCGAGCGCGGCATCGGTTTGCGCTCGCGACTCGCCGATCCGCGCGAGCACGCGTCCCATGTCGAAGGCGGCCCAGGAGATGCTCGGGCCGGCCTGGAAATATCGCGACTGGCTTTGGCCGAATTCGCCGAAGCTCGCCGCCGAGTAGCCGACCTCCCCCACCAAGGTTACCTTCGGAAACAAATCTCCCATGGCGACGCCGACGCGCGCCGTAGCCGCGGCGAGCTGGCGCTCCGCAACGCGCACGTCGGGACGCCGGCGCAGGAGTCGTGCGGGGGTGCCGATCGAGCTGAAAGCGGGCAGCTCCGGCATCGGCGCGGCTGCCGAGAGTTGCGCCCCGAGCGCCGTCGGTTGGCGGCCGGTGAGGACACTGATGCGGTAGATGGTGGTCGCGATCGTTGCGTCGAGCGACGGAATCGTCGACAAGGTGGTTTGATATTCGGCCTCCGCCCTCGATGTGTCGAGCTCGTTGCCTCTGCCCGCCTCGAGCCGTACGCGCGTGAGCTTCAGCGTGCTCGCCTGAACATCGGCGTTGCGTCGCGTGAGCGACAGCTGATCCTGCAGGCCCCGTAGGATGAAGTAGTCGCGCGCGACCTCGGCGACAACGCTGACCCGCGCGTCGCGCAGGGTTGCCTCGCTCGCCCCGACCTCCGCGCGCGCCGCCTCGACATTCCGGCGCACCCGGCCGAACAGATCGAGCTCCCACAGTCCGTCGAACCCGGCCTGTGCGGTATCGAACTCGCGCTGGTTGAACGGGTAGCCCGGATATTCCTGCCCCGACTCGAGCAGCTTCGCATAGGAAACCGCGGTGGTGACCGTTGGAAATTGATCGAAGCCCGCGAGCCGCCGCGCCGCGCGCGCCGCTTGCAGGTTGGCGGTCGCCGCCTGCAAGTCGGTGTTGTGCATGACGGAGTCTTCGACGAGTTGCGTGAGTGTGGAATCGCCGAAAGTCGTCCAATACCGTTCCTCCGGATCTCCCGCGGCGAGTCCCGGCTCGGAGGCGTTCGCGAAGCCGGTATCCACGGGCGCCTGCGGTCGATGATAGTTGGGCCCTACGGCGCACCCTGCCGCGAGCGCGCCCGCGAAAATGATCAACGCGGCCGCCGGCAATCGCATCTCACGCATTGCGCGGCTCCTCTGTTTCGAGCGCTCCGTAGCCAAGGTGCCTGCCCGGCAGGGTGGGATAATGCCGCGCCAGAAACAGCTCGATGGTCACGAAGAATACCGGCGTCAAAAACAGCCCGAACGAGGTCACGCCCAGCATGCCGGCAAATACCGCGATGCCGATCGCCTGACGCATCTCGCTGCCGGCTCCCGCGGCAACGACCAACGGAATCACGCCCATGATGAACGCGAACGAGGTCATGAGGATCGGCCGCAATCGCAGACGGCATGCCTCGACGGCCGCATCAACCGGGCTCAATCCCGACACGACGCGCTCGCGCGCAAACTCCACGATCAAGATCGCGTTCTTGCAAGCGAGACCCACGAGGACGATGAAGCCGATCTGGGTGAGCACGTTATTATCCGACCCCTTGAGCCATACCCCCGCCATGGCGGACAGCAAACACATGGGGACGATGAGGATCACGGCTAGCGGCAGTGCCCAGCTCTCGTACTGCGCCGAAAGAATCAGGAACACCAGCATCACGCAGATCGGAAACACGATGAGGGAGGTATTGCCGGCCGTCTTTTGCTGGTAGGTGAGATCGGTCCATTCGTAGCCGAAGCCGTTCGGCAGAGTGTCCTTGAGAACTCGCTCGATCGCGGCAGTGGCTTGCCCGGAGGACACGCCGGGGGCGCCCTGGCTGTTGACGTCGGCCGCCAGATAGACGTTGTAGTGTGAAACCCGATCGGGCCCTGATTCGAAGCGCACGTCTGCGACCGCGCCCATGGGTACCATGTCGCCGTGGAGGTTGCGCATCTTCAGGTTCGCGATGTCCTCGGGCTGCGAGCGGAACTGCGGCTCGGCCTGCGCGTACACGCGATAGGTGCGCCCGAAGCGGTTGAAGTCGTTTACGTAGACCGAACCCAAGTAGGTCTGCAGCGTGTCGAACACGCTCGACAGCGGCACTGATTGCTGCTTCGCCTTTACGCGATCGACGTCCGCGTACAGCTGCGGGACGCTGTTCTGGAACGTCGTGTAGGTCGCGTAGGGGTTGAGCTCAGGCTGCTCACGCGCCTTGGTCATGACTTCGTTGGTGACCCGGGCAAGCTCGTCGTAGCCGTGTGCGCCGCGATCCTGGATGAACAGTTTGAATCCGCCCGTGTTGCCGAGACCCTGCACGGGCGGCGGCGGCACCGCGAAAATCACCGCGTCCTGGATGGCGGCGAACTTTTTGTTGAGTGCGGCCGCAATGGCCGGGGCGGATAGATCTTTGGTCGTGCGCTCTTCGAACGAGGTCAAGGGAAAGAAGCACACCGCCGCGTTGCTCAGGTTCACGAAGCCCTGTATGGACAGGCCCGAGAAGCCGATGGTGTGATCGACGCCGGGCGTGTGGTCGGCGATTTCCGAGATCTGCTTCACCACGCTTTCCGTTCGATCGAGCGAGGCCGCATCGGGGAGTTGCACGATGCCGACCAGATACTGTTTGTCTTGCGAAGGTATGAACCCGCCGGGAACCACATGGAACAGCCCCCATGTGCATACCAGCAGCACAGCGAAACCTGCGAGCACGAAGCCGCGCAGCGCGGCGAGACGCGAGACGCCATGCCCGTAGCGCTGCGAAGCGCGCTCGAATAGATGATTGAAGCGGCTGAAGAACCAGCCGAACACTCTGTTGATTGCTCCCTGAAACGCGTCCGGCGGCGCGTTCCGCGGCTTCAGTAAAAGCGCCGCCAGCGCGGGCGAGAGCGTCAAGGAGTTGAACGTCGAGATGATGGTGCTGGCGGCGATCGTGATGCCGAACTGCCGATAAAACTGCCCGGTGAGCCCGCTCACGAAGGCGACCGGAATGAACACGGCGCACAGCACCAGCATGATGGACACGATCGGACGGGTCACTTCGGCCATGGCCGCGTGCGCCGCGGCCCGCGGGTTCAATCCGTCCTCGATCTTGCGCTCGATGTTCTCCACCACCACGATCGCATCGTCGACTACGATGCCGGTCGCAAGCACGAGGCCGAACAGGGTCAGGGAATTGATGGAGAATCCCGCGAGCAAGAGCGCCGCCATGGTGCCGATGATCGCGACGGGGACCGCGACCAAGGGAATGACGCTGGCGCGCCAGGTCTGCAGGAACACGACGACCACCAGCACCACCAGCAGAACCGCCTCGAGCAAGGTGTGCACGACGGCATGGATGGAGCTGCGCACGAATACCGTCGGGTCGTAGTCGATCTCGTAGGTCACGCCCTGAGGAAAGCTCTTCGAGAGCTCCTTCATGGTGGCGCGCACCGCGGTCGACAGGTCGAGCGCGTTCGCGCCCGGCAGCTGGAATACGGGAATGGCCACCGCCGGCTTGCCGTCGAGCATGCTGCGCAAGGCGTAGGTCTCGGGTCCGAGCTCGAGCCGGGCGACGTCGCGCAAATAGGTCGTCTCGCCGTTCGCACCGTTCTTGATGATGATGTTCTCGAACTCTTGCTCGGTCTGCAGCCGGCCTTGCGCATTTACGATGTACTGGAACTGCGTGCCCGGAAGCGCCGGCTGGCCGCCGATCTGGCCGGCCGCGACTTGAACGTTCTGCTCGCGCACGGCAGCCAGCACTTCGTCGACGTCGATGCTGCGCGCGGCGAGCTTGCCGGGATCGAGCCATAGCCGCATGGCATAGTCACCCGAGCCGAACACCTCGACGTCGCCCGCGCCCTGCAGACGCGCCAGCACGTCTCTGATCTGGATGACGGCGTAATTGCGCAGGTACAACGAATCATAGCGGCCGTCCACGGAACGCAAGAACACCACCATGGTGAGATCCGGGGAGCGCTTTTGCGTGATCAGACCCACCTGGCGCACTACGTCCGGCAGGCGCGGTTCAGCTTGCGAGACGCGGTTTTGCGTCTGCACCTGGGCGATGTCGAGGTTGGTGCCCAGCCGGAACGTGACCGTGATCGAGAAGCTCCCGTCCGGAGTCGCGGTCGATTCGGTGTAGATCGCGTTCTCGACGCCGTTGATCTGCTGCTCGAGGGGCGTGATCACGGTCTCGGCGATGGTTTTCGGCGATGCTCCCGGATATTGGCCGCTCACCACGACCGTCGGCGGCACAATCTCGGGATACTCGCTGATGGGAAGCGAGGGGATAGACAACAGACCCGCGACCGTGATGAGAATCGCGAGCACCGATGCGAAGATCGGACGCTCGATGAAAAAAGAGGAAATGTTCATGGCGGCGCTACGACACGCCCCGCGCGGCAGCGCCCGGCGCGGCAGCGCCCGGCGTGGCAGCGCCCTGCACCGGTGCATCGCCGCCCATCGTCACCCGCTGCGGCGTCACGGTAAGTCCGGGATGCACGCGCTGCGCACCGTTCACGACGATGACATCGCCCGGCTTCAGGCCCTCGCGCACGATGCGCAAACCGTCGAACACACGTCCGAGCTTGATCTTGCGGTACTCGATCTTGTTGTCGGGGCCGAGCAGCAGCACGTATTTTTGACTTTGGTCGGTGTTGACCGCGCGATCGTCTATCAGGATCGCATCGTGCTCATCGCTCCCGACGAGTTGCACCCGGGCGAACAGTCCGGGCGTAAAAAGGCCGTCCTTGTTGTCGAAGACGGCGCGCGCCCTGATGGTGCCGGTTTGCGGGTTGAGTTGGTTGTCGACAAAATCCATCGTTCCGGCGTGCGGGAAGCCCTCCTCATTGGCAAGGCCGATGTGCACCGGATTCGGCGCATCGCGCGAACTCCTCCGCTCGCCCGCGCGCCCCATCTCCTGGTAGCGCAGATACGCTTGCTCGTCGCCGTCGAAGTAGAGATAAATCGGATCCATCGACACCACCGACGAAAGCAACGTCCCGCCGTTGTTGCCGCCGGTCACTAGATTTCCGCGCGTGACCTCCGCGCGGCTCACCCGTCCGGTGATGGGGCTCGTGACGCGCGTGAACCCCATATTGAGGCCGGCGGATTCGACCGCTGCCTGTGCGCCCGCCACGTTGGCTTCGGCCTGTGCCACCGTGCTGGTGCGCTCGTCGAGCTCTTCCTGCGAAACCGCTCCGCTTTCGCGCAGGCGCTGCACCCGGGTCGATTCGATGCGCGCGAGCTCGAGCGCGGTCTTATAGCGCTTCAGATCCGCCGCAGCGCGATCGTAATCGGCCTGGTAGGGCCGCGGATCGATGACGAACAGCAGATCGCCCTGCTTGACCAGGCCGCCCTCCTTGAAGGCAACCTTGTCGATATATCCCGACACGCGCGGACGGATTTCCACTGTCTCCACCGCCTGAAAACGGCCGGTGAACTCATCCCAATCCTTGACACGCTTCTCGACGACCGCGGCGACGCTCACTTGGGGCGGCGGGGGCGGCGCCTGCGTGGCGCTGCCCGATCGTCCACAGCCGGCCTGCAAGGCCGCACATGCGACCACGGCCGCAAGAGCCCAACGAATCTTTTCGGACACCCCGACCTCCCTATATTGATCGCTGATGCGCTGGCGGACGGAACCGACCCGCACCTCGAGCTTCGCCTTGTATTGCCGTCTCCCTGGCTGGAGACCGTCCCGATCCGGGGCGTAGCCTCGATCTTACAAATTACATCTTTCGATAGCGAAAGATATTTTCAGCCCAGGGCATCCGCCGCGGGGCGGCGTGCATAGACTCCGAAAGCCAGGATTCCCGCATAGCAGACGCCGGGCGCGAGAAGCGCGAATTCAAGTCCCCGCCAGTCGGCGAGGTGCCCTGCAATAAACGGCACGACCGCGCCGCCTACGATGGCCATGCTGAGAAGACCGGAGCCTTGTTTCGCGCGCGGCCCCAATCCCTCGCTCGCCAGCGAGAAGATGGTCGGAAACATGATGGAATTGAACAGACCCACGCCCAGG
>Ga0302314_10003447_pt1 | contig 29184 bp, 28 predicted proteins | sample III_Palsa_N2_3_FD_200533 | JGI IMG/M metagenome (GOLD analysis project Ga0302314, IMG submission 200533) | Peat permafrost microbial communities from Stordalen Mire near Abisko, Sweden - III_Palsa_N2_3 | ecosystem: Environmental > Terrestrial > Soil > Palsa > Peat permafrost | place: Sweden...
CCTCACCGAACCCGAACCCGGCCTGTTCACCCTGCCCCAGCCGACATCACCGCCACCCGACACCAACTCAAACTGACCCTCTGGCGAACCGTCACAGAACGCCCTCTGACAGAGGAAGGCAACGCCGCCTTCACGGTCAACTACAGCCTGTATCAGGAGTTTTGGTGCTAGGTCCGGTCTCGAACATGGCGTAGGTCATTTGCACTCGGCGCTCTGCACTCCACTGGTTCTCCGCATCGGCCCAGAATGGATCGTCGACTTCGCGGGGAGTGGTGAGCAGGGCTTCGGTGTCGTCCGACTCGGCCGATTCAATCGCGAACATCGTCCCGCTCGGGTCGGCCAGTTCCACCCAGCCGCAACCCCAGCCATTGTGATACTTCCCGAGGATGACAGCTCCCAAGGCGACGAGGCGCGTCGTTTCGTCCTCTACCGAACTCCCAGGGCTCGGGGTGAAAATCGGATAGGGGGCGCGGTTCTGTCCGATCTGGTGACCGCGGTGATCCGGTTGGACGACACCGTCCCCTCGGGGCCGCTCAAGGGCCTCGGCCCAGAAGCGAAAGAGACCGTCAGGGACATTGGCCGCGTTGATGCTCATGTGCTCGAAGCGCAGACTCATGCCACCCAGCGTAGAACGGTGAACACGCGAGTCTGTCCGATCTCGAACTCTCGACCTTCGCCGTCCTGGTCCAACTCGCGGAGCGCTGGCCCATGGCGTCGCCCCAAAGCCCCGCAGCGCCCTCGCCGCCTCCCCGCCTGCAGGGCGCTGCGTCGTGCCGACACCCGCCCGCACCCGAATCAACGCCGTGTGGTGCTCGCGAACGTTGTGGCGCGCGGCATGGCACTGCGGATGTTCTTCCGACCGCCAAATACTCCCCAACGGGTGCAAGTTCGCGCATACTCCTTGAGGTCCTGCTACGCCGCGCGCAAGCTCGAACACGGAGAGAACGTCCCGATCCCCACCGAGTAGGAGGCCGTCATGGCACTGCGCAAGCTGGGCAAGGACCCGGAGTCCCCCGTCGACAACTCCCCAACCGTGTACCTCGACGACGTGTCCGGGAACTACCTGCTCCAGGGCTGGCGGGTGACCGACGTTGAGCGGCTCGCCCAGCTCGACATTCCCGCGCATGAGACCGTCATCGAGTTCCCGCGCCGCATGATGCAGTTCTTCCCGGAGGTGAATGGTGGCGAAAGCCCCGCCGTTTGACCAGCTGCTGCGCGAGTGCGAGCACTCCGCCGTCCACCTGGAGATGCGCGACGGCTACATGCGCAGTGACCCGGCATTCATCGCTTGGCAGACCGGTGAGCGCATCGACCCGGCCGTGAGATGGCCGTCATGGGCCGAACTGCTGAGCTCAGTTCTCCGCAGAGGGGTGGGGGTCCGTAGGGCCCGGATCATCTCGGAACCGATCAGCGACTACGTCCGGTACGAGTACGACGTCACTGACGGGCTGAACATCGCTGCGGGCGAGCAGGTGCGTTGGTTGCCGCGGCGAGTGGCCACGGGGCTCGCCTTGCCGGGAAACGACTTCTGGCTCTTCGATGAGAGCCGGTTGCTCGTCAACCACTTCAATGGCGAAGGCGAGTCCACTGGGCATGAACTTGTTGACGACCCTGATGTCGTGAAGCTCTGCGCGACCTCGTTCGAGGCCGTCTGGGAGCACGCTGTGCCGCATGCCGACTATCGGCCGACCTGACCGCGCGAAGTGTCCTCGCCGTCGTCGAGCATCCTGCAAGCCAGGCAGGCCCTGGGCCAGCGCCTGCGCGAGATCCGGAAAGACTCCGGACTCATGGCGCGGGCGCTGGCTGAGTTGTGCGGCTGGCACGAGTCGAAGTGCTCCCGGATCGAGCACGGCCGTACCCCGCCTTCAGATGCCGACCTAAGGGCCTGGGCGGAGCAGTGCGGAGCGCCGGAGCAGACGGCTGACCTCATCGCGACCGCTCGGAGAAGCAGAAGCGCGGCTACACGCCGTCGATCCCGGGAGCGCAGACCCTCTGACCCTGTCCTGCCTCATCGTGGAGGCAGGGGTGGGGCGGTCGCAGGACGGCCGTCCACGTCCGTGGGGTACGCCAGAGGAGTCCGCGGGCACGGACGGTCGGACGAACGGTGCCGGTACGCCAGGTTGGCCCCCGCGCAGGACCGGCACCTAGGCCCCGGGCGGTGTGTACGCGTGTCTGCCGCCCGGGCCGACCTCACTGCAGATGAGGTTGCGTACCCTCTTCGGCGGTCGCCGAAGAGGGTACGCGCGCGCTCGGTCGTCTGTATCGTCCGCCAGGTCCTGCGTGTCTCCGGCTCGACCCATTCGTGGTCCCGTGCCCGGGGACTATCCGTCCGGCCTGCTGCCACTCGGTGAGGAGGAGCGTCTACACGGGCTAGTTGGCCGCTACCGGGCGTGGGGCGGGGATGAGGGCGAAGGCGGGCGGTGCGGGATGCGGGGGTACGGGAATGGGCGTGCTGACCCCGCCGATTTTCCTCCCCGAGGTGGCCACCCGCAGCTGACGCCGGAACATTCGTATGGCCCCTGATCTGCGGTAATGCGACCAGGGGATGCTTGCGTGGGTCAGCGGCCAGGGAGGGCGTTGACGCCGGTGGCGATCACCATCGCGATGACGACGACCGCGAGGATGATCCACAGGGTCCTCTGGGGGTGGTTGTGGAACCCGGGTCCGAAGTGGAGATGGTGGGACATGGCGACCTCCGGTCTGCGTGGGTCCATTGTCCTCTCGGTCGTCAGTACGTGTCGGGTGGCGGTGTGTCCCTTCGGCCCGCGTGCGGCCACTTCTCCGCGATCTTCTGCAGGGTTCTGCCGGGCCTGAAGTACTGCTCGAAGTAGCCGCAGCCCACGCACACGTAGTCGTCGGAGACGGCGTTGCCCCATGCGTCGCCGCGCACCGATATGCCGAATCTCTGGCCGCTGCGGATGCCGTTCTGCATGACCCGTAGGTCCGTCGAACGGCACTTCGGGCATGTTCCTGAGCGCATGCCCGTGACCCTACCGGGCGAGGGCGCCGAGGACTTCGGGTGTTCACGATGCCGGAGGGGCCGTGCTGAAACTCCGTGCTGCCATGCCAGAGCGATCCGAACGGATCAGGCTTCAGACATCTGTGTCTCTCGGATGCCGAGTGGAGGCGTAGACGAGGTGCACCGTCCGGCGCTCCTCGTCGATGAGATAGCGCACCCGTCCCCCAGCGGTGACCTCGAACTCCCACTGCGGATAGGCAATACCGCCGAGGACCGCCGTGGCCAACCGGCCACGAAGGCGGTGCTGTCGGTCGGGGTCACTTTGCGAGAGCGGGTCGCTACGCAATGCCTCGAAGCAGCGGCGGGCGTTCCCGGACGCCTCGGAGCACAGGTCTCCCCAGCCCTTCGCTGCCTCGTTCGTGGCGAAGCGCAGCCGCCACTCGTCACCGATCGGCGGTGGTGGGACATCGTCACCGCGCTTGGGGCTCACGGTGCGACCACCTCGCCGAAGTCATCGTCGGGCAGCGCGCGGGTCAGTTGCGCGGTGAGCTCTGGGTTCGCCAGGATCCTGGCTGTTGCTCGCCACTCGACTATGGTCCGGTGCAGGGTTGCGTGCACATCCAGCTCGACTGCGTCCTGGGTGGCGTGAACGAGGTCCACGACGAACTCTCGGACCTCCTCGGCAGAGAGGTGTCGGACCCAGGGAAACACCTCGGGCAGGGCACGCGATACAGCCCCGGTGCCGGCGTCGCTGCGGATCAGAGCCGAGATCAGCCGCGCGGTGACCTGTGCGGTCTGCTCGCGCTGCTGATCGTGCTTCGCAGTGGTCAGATAGAGGTCCTCGCCGTCTCGACGAGAGACATGGACCCGCTGTGCGTGATCAACGGTGTCAGCGACGCGCTTGGAGTGCTTCGACAAGTCCGAGAACGGCACAGTCAAGGTGGACATGAGCCCACGATACTTCGGAATACATTCCGAAGTCAATCGTCGGCTCGCGTCCGGGTGACGGCGCCGCGGGCGTCGCGAACCGTTCGTGCCTCCCCAGGTGGCGGGCGGTACGAGGACTTCGGACGTTCAGGGGAGGGTGGTCGGTCCGGGCACGATGATGGAGGGGGCGGTCGACGTGGAGAGTCCGAACCAGCCCATGCCGAAGCCGCCGAGGGCGAAGGCGAGGCCGACGCCGACGAACATGACGCTGACCGCGAGCCCGACTACCAGGCCGAGGGCGCTGCCTGCGGCGCTGCCTCCGGTGACCGTCGCGTCCTGCGGGCGGTGCGGCAGGTAACGGACCTGCACGAAGTCGCCGACGACGCGGGGGCGCCCGGAGTTGTCCTCGATCCTGATGTCCTGCCCGTCCACTGTGCGGAACCCGAGGATCGCGTGCCGGTTTCCGGGACCGTCGACCCTGCGGGTGACATACACGTCCAGGCACTGCGCCTCGGCTGTGAGCCCGTGGGCGAGGGCACGACTGCGGGAGAGCGTACGACGCACCAGGGCTATGCCCAGGGCCATTCCTATGCCCGCGAACACCAGGCCCACGATCCCGAAGACGACACCGATCGCCCCACCGAACTCGAGCACGACTCCCCCTTTGGCTTGCTGCCCCGCCATTCTCGTCCCCGGGCGAGCGGCCCGGCACCCCCGCACGCCGGGCACAGACCCCCGCCGATTGGCGGGAACGCGCCATCCGCGCTTCGCCCCCTCGGGCACCGGTCAGCGTCGGGCCTCTGCTGTCGTGACCGGGAGGGCGCGGGCCGGGTCCTCGGCGCGGGGAGAGAGTATGCCCGCTTCGCAGAGCGCGCTGAAGACGAGCTGACGGCGGCCGTCGCCGTGGACGACCAGGCCGTCGGCGGTCGCAGCACCCACTGGCGGATCAGCGGACGGTGCACGCCTGAACCGTGCTCACAGCGAGTTCGCGGCGGCCTTGACCATGCCGCGTACGGTCTTGGAGTCGACGTACTGCTCCAGTGCGGTCATCACCCACTCACCGGTCTGCATCCTGACGAGCTTGCACATGAGCACACCGGTGTGCGGCTCGGCGTGGGTGAGGTCGAAACGGACCAGCTCCGCGCCGGTGGTCGCGTCCAGCAGGCGGCAGTAGGCCTTGGCGACCTCGGTGAAGCGCTGCCCGGAGAACGAGTTCACGGTGAAGACCAGGCCGGTGACCTTCTGCGGGAGCGACTGGAGGTGGACGGTGATGGCCTCGTCGTCGCCCGCGCCGTCGCCGGTGAGGTTGTCCCCGGCGTGCTGGATGGAGGCGTTGAAGGCCTTCAGGTTCATGAACCAGACCTTCTCCAGCTCCTTGCGGTGCGAGTCGAAGGCGATGACCGAGGCGTCCAGGTCGATGTCCCTGCCGCCGTAGGCAGGCTCCCAGCCGAGGCCCATCCGGACCGAGGAGAGCAGCGCCTGGCCGTTCTTCACCAGGGAGACCGAGCCGCCCTTGGTGAGCGAGACCCGGCCCTTGTCGAGGGTCACCTTGCCGGTGCCCAGCCCCGCGGGGGCCGGGGTGGGAACGCTCGTCGGGACAGGGCTCTGGGCGGGGACGGACGACGGGGCGGGGATGGCGGCGTAGCCGGGCACGGGGGCCGAGTACCCCTGCTGGGGTGCGGGGGCCGGCGGGCCGAAGCCGGACCCGGGGACGGGGCCGTTGGGGTCGGGCAGCTGCCAGGTCTCCTGCACCCGCTCCGGCTCCGGCATGGCCACGGAGGCGGGGATCCAGCCGCTCTGGGCCGGGGCGGGGGCCGGAGGCTGGACCGGCGGCGGGGGCTGGATCGGCTGCTGCTGCACGGGGGGCTGCCGCACCGGGGTCACCAGGGTCAGGGTGGGAGCCGGGGTCGCGGTGGGGGTGGGCTCGTCCTCGTCCACGGACACGCCGAAGTCGGTGGCGATGCCGGCCAGGCCGTTGGCGTAGCCCTGGCCCACCGCGCGCAGCTTCCACTCCGTGCCGCGCCGGTACAGCTCCACCACGACCAGGGCCGTCTCCTGGCTGAGCCTGGGCGGGGTGAAGGTCGCCAGCACCGCGCCGGTCGCGCTGTCGCGCACGGTCGCAGTGGGCTCGGTGCCCGCGAAGACGGCTGAGGCGTCGTCAAGGCTGGCGGTGATCACGATCCGGTCGACGTCTGCGGGGACCGCCGCGGTCTCCACGGAGATGCCGGACGTCGAGTAGCCGACCCCGGGCCCCTGTGGCTGGTTGAAGAAGATCAGATCGGCGTCCGAGCGGACCTTGCCGTTCGCTGCCAACAGCAGCGCCGACACGTCCAGCTGCTTGGCCGCGGCCACCTCCACGGTCACCCGGGTGCTGGTCAGCGGCGTGTTGGCGCCGGGGGTCAGGACAGCTGACACGGGGTCCTCCAGGGCTGATCGCTTCGCTTGTCTCGGTTGTTCGGGCGACTCGGCGCCTACCCGCCACCGTAATGGCAACCGCCGGTTTTCAGCCCCGTTTCCCGCCCCTGACCTTGCCCGGAGACGGGGTCCGGCGAGACAGGTGCGTCGCTGGGCCGGATGAGGCAGCATGATCCCCATGCCTGCACTGACTCGCGCCGAAGCCGTCGAACGCCGCCGCCTGCTGGACGTCCACAGCAGTTCCGTCGATCTGGACCTCACCCGGGGGGCCGAGCTCTTCGGCTCCACCACGGTCATCCGCTTCGGCTGCGCCGAACCGGGCGCGGCGACGTTCGTCGACGTGAAGCCCGCGGCCCTGCGCGCGGTGCGGCTCAACGGGCGCGAGCTGGACGTCTCCGCGCTGGTCGACGGGCGGTTCCCGCTCGACGGTCTCGACGCGGAGAACGAGCTCCGGGTCGAGGCCGACATGGCGTACTCGCACACCGGTGAGGGCATGCACCGCTTCGTCGACCCGGCCGACGGCGAGGCCTACGTCTACACCCAGGCCTTCCTCGACGACGGCCCGCGGATCTTCGCCGCCTTCGACCAGCCCGACCTGAAGGGCACCTATCAGGTCCGGGTGACCGCGCCCGAGCAGTGGACCGTCGTCGGCAACGGGATCGCCGAGCGGCAGGACGGCGGCCGCTGGGAGTTCGCGACCACGCCGGCCATCAGCAACTACCTGGTCTCCGTCGTCGCCGGTCCGCTGCACTCGGTCCTGAGCGAGCACGACGGCATCCCCCTGGGGCTGCACTGCCGCCGCTCGCTGGCGCCCCACCTCGACGCCGACGCGGCCGAGATGCTGGAGATCACCAGGCAGAGCTTCGACCACTACCACCGGCTGTTCGCGCAGCGGTACCCCTTCGACTCCTACGACCAGTGCTTCGTCCCCGAGTTCAACGCCGGCGCCATGGAGAACCCCGGCTGCGTCACCTTCCGGGACGAGTTCGTCTTCCGCTCCGCGGTCACCGAGATCGAGCGCGAGACGCGCGCCATCGTGATCGCCCATGAGATGGCGCACATGTGGTTCGGCGACCTGGTCACCATGCGCTGGTGGGACGACCTGTGGCTGAACGAGTCGTTCGCCGAGTTCATGGCCTACCGGACCGTCGCCGAGGCCACCCGCTTCCCCGGTGCGTGGACCGGCTTCGCCGCCGGTCGCAAGGCCTGGGGCTACGACGCGGACCAGAGGCCCTCCACGCATCCGGTGGCGCCGGAGGAGGTGGCCGACACCGGGCGGGCGCTGGAGAACTTCGACGGCATCTCCTACTCCAAGGGCGCGGCGGCCCTGCGCCAGCTCGTCGCCTGGCTCGGCGAGGACGCCTTCTTCGCCGGGGTGAACGACTACTTCGCCCGCCATGCCTTCGGCAACGCCGCGCTGGCCGACCTGCTGGCCTCGCTGACGGCCGCGAGCGGGCGGGACGTCGACGGCTGGGCGCAGCGCTGGCTGCGCACCACCGGCCTGGACACGCTGCGGGTGGACGGCGACTGCATCCTGCACTCCTCCGCCGACGGCGAGCTGCGGCCGCACCGGATCACCGCCGCCTCCTACGAGCGCCCGCCCGTTGCCCCCGGCGCACCCGAAGGCCCGCTCACGCTGCGCGGCCGACAGGAGCTCGACGTGGCGGTGGACGCGGTCACCGAACTGGAGGCGTCCGAGCACCGGCCCGACCTGCTGCTGCTCAACGACACCGACCTCGGCTTCGTCAAGATCCGTCTGGACGAGCACTCCTGGCTGACCGTCGGCGAGTCGCTGGGCGCGGTCCCGGACGAGCTGGCGCGTGCCGTCCTCTGGGACGCCGCCCGCGACATGGTCCGCGACGGCGAGCTCGACCCCGCCGAGTACCTGGAGCTGGTGGCGGCGCATCTCCCGGGCGAGAATTCCGCGCACCTGGTGGAATCGGTGCTCCATTTCGCCCGGGGCACCGTCGCCGACTGCTACCTCCCCCCGGAGCGCAGGCCCGCGGCGCTGGCGCTGCTCACCGGCGTCTGCCGGGCACTGCTGCGCCGCACCGAGGGGGCGGCCGAGGAAGCGGTCGAAGCGGTGGCGCAGGGGACCGGCCTGCGGCTGCTCGCGGTACGCGGCCTGATCGACTCCGTGGCCACCCCGGTCGAGATCGCCGAGCTGCAGCTGTGGCGCGAGGAGGGCACCGTGCCCGGCGGCCCGGTGCTCGACCCGGAGCTCAGCTGGAAGGTGCTGCTGCGGCTGTGCGTCCTCGGCGCGGCCGGGGAGTCCGACATCGCCGCGGCGCTGGCCGCTGACGCCAGCTCCACCGGCGAGGAGGGCGCCGCGCGCTGCCGGGCCGCGCTGCCCGACCAGGCCGCCAAGGACGCGGCCTGGCACCTGATGTTCCACAGCGACGCCTCCAACTACGTGGTCGCCGCGACCGCGCAGGGGCTGTGGCAGCCCGAGCAGGCGGAGCTGCTGGGGGACCGGACGCGGCGCTACTTCGACGCCGCCGTCAAGGCCGGCGAGCGGCGCGGCCCGGCGCTGGCCAGGGTGCTCGGACACCAGGGCTTCCCGGCGTTCTCCGCCACCCCGGAGACGCTGCTCGCGGCGGAGACCTGCCTCAAGGGCGACGACCTGACGGCCGCGACCCGCCGGGCGCTGGCGGACAACGTGGACGACCTGCGCCGCGCGCTGCGGGCCAGGGCGGCGGCCAAGTGACGGCGCAGGTGCTGCGGGTGAAGGGCAGGGTGCTGGTCGGGCCGGAGGAGGTCCGCGACGAGCTGTGGGTCGTCGACGGCCGGGTCAGCTACGAGCGTCCGCCCGGTGGGTTCGACGATGTGCGGACCGTCGAGGGCTGGGCGCTCCCCGGTCTGGTGGACGCCCACTGCCATGTCGGCCTGGACGGGCACGGCCCGGTGGACGCGGGCACCAGCGAGAAGCAGGCGCTGACGGACCGTCAGGCCGGTGCCCTGCTGCTGCGCGACGCCGGCTCGCCCTCCGACACCCGCTGGATCGACGACCGCGAGGACCTGCCGCGGATCATCAGGGCCGGACGCCATATCGCCCGCACCCGCCGCTATATCCGCAACTACGCCCATGAGATCGAACCGGGCGACCTCACCGCCTATGTGCGGGCCGAGGCCCGGCGCGGCGACGGCTGGGTGAAGCTGGTCGGTGACTGGATCGACCGGGAGACCGGGGACCTGGAGCCCTGCTGGCCGCGCTGGGCGCTGGACGAGGCCATCGCGGCGGCGCATGCGGAGGGGGCCCGGGTCACCGCGCACTGCTTCAGCGAGAACTCCCTGGCCGACCTGGTCGGCGCGGGCATCGACTGCGTGGAGCACGCGACCGGGCTCACCGAGGACACCGTCCCGCTGTTCGCCGAGCTCGGCGTCGCCATCGTCCCCACCCTGGTGAACATCGCCACGTTCCCGCAGATCGCGGCGTCCGCGGAGGCCAAGTTCCCGACGTATGCCGGGCATGTCCGGGCCCTGCACGAGCGCCGCTACGCCACGGTGGCGGCGGCCCACGAGGCGGGCGTGCCGGTGTTCGTCGGCACCGACGCCGGCGGTTCGCTGCCGCACGGGCTGGTCGCGGCGGAGGTCGCCGAACTGGTTGCGGCCGGGCTGCCGCCGCTGGCCGCGCTCTCGGCGGCGACCTGGTCGGCCCGGGAGTGGCTCGGCCGCCCGGGGCTGACCGAGGGCGCCCCGGCGGACCTGGTCGTCTACGCCGAGGACCCGCGCGCGGACGTCCGCGTGCTGGCGGACCCCCAGGTCGTGGTGCTGCGGGGAGCAGTGGTGGCCTGAGGTGCTGGCGGCCTAGAGCGCCGGCGGGCGGTGGCGCAGCGAGCGGAGCCAGGCCACCGGGTCCCATCGCCCGCCGCGGCCCCGGGCCAGGGGGTAGCAGGCGAGGCCGAGCAGGGCGGCGGTGAAGTGGCCGACGTCGGTGAAGGTCCGGCCGTGGACCAGCGCCGAGCCGTACCAGGCCAGCACCGCGGCGCCGTAGAGGTGGCACCAGGGCCGGGCGATCCGGTAGGCCAGCACCGCCTGTACTCCGGCGAGGGCGTAACTCACGCCCACATCGAGGGTGTTGACGGCGGAGGCCGGCGCTTGCCCGTGGCGGATCGCCCAGTGGAGCATGCCCTCGCTGATGTAGGTCGCGCCGACATGGGCGACTGCCAGCACCGCGATCCATCGCAGGGTGCCCAGCCAGCGCTCGGCGGGGACATGGAAGATGTTGTACAGCACGAAGTAGCCGAACCAGCCGCCGCCGTCGAGCCAGAACGCGCTGCCGATCAGCACCCGGACCGGATCGGTGGCGAGATGGTGCAGGTTGGTGGAGCGCTGCCGCAGGAACCGGTCCTGGAACGCCGGGTCGATGTGGTTGATCACGTAGGTGCTGAGCAGCAGCGCCAGCAGCCAGAGGTAGGTGCCCGGCGCGCGGCGGATGTACGCCCATACGCGGGCGGGGGCGCGCATGGGGAAAGTATGCCCTGGTTGTTCAGTAATTGTCAGGAATACAGAGTGGGGCCTTGGCGCATTAGAGTGACGCCATGGCTGCGCGTCCCCTGAGTGACATCGTCGAACCCGGCTGGGCGAAGGCCCTCGAACCCGTGGCGGGGCAGGTCGCCGCGATGGGCGACTTCCTGCGCGCGGAGGTCGCCGCCGGGCGGACCTACCTGCCGTCGGGAGCCCATGTGCTCCGCGCCTTCTCGCAGCCCTTCGACGAGGTCAAGGTCCTGATCATGGGTCAGGACCCCTATCCGACGCCGGGTCATGCCGTCGGGCTCAGCTTCGCCGTCGCGCCCGAGGTGCGTCCGCTGCCGGGCAGCCTGGTCAATGTCTTCCAGGAGTACCAGCAGGACCTCGGTCTGCCCGCGCCCGGCAACGGCGACCTCACGCCGTGGACGAAGCAGGGCGTGCTGCTGCTCAACCGGGCGCTGACCACCGCCCCCCGGCAGCCCGCCGCGCACCGGGGCAAGGGCTGGGAGGCGGTGACCGAGCAGGCCATCAAGGCGCTGGTCGCGCGCGGACCGGCGCTGGTGGCGATTCTCTGGGGCCGGGACGCCCGCAATCTGCGTCCGCTGCTGGGGCCGGCGCCGTCGATCGAGTCTGCGCATCCGAGCCCGATGTCCGCGGACCGGGGGTTCTTCGGGTCCAGGCCGTTCAGCCGGGCCAACGAGATGCTGGTGCGCCAGGGGGCGGAGCCGGTGGACTGGCGGCTGCCGTAGCGGGCTGCCGCATACCGGAGCGGTAGTCAGCGGTTGCTGGGGTGATTGGGGTGTCGTCACTCAATCGGGTGAACTGACGCTGTGTGCTGCCAGAGTGACGCATGGTTCGCAAGGATGGTCCGCATCCGAGATCCAGTTCCTCTGTGGGGGTTTCATCATGCGTGTCGTCCGTCGTCCTGCCGCCGTGCTGGGGTCCTTAGCCGTTGTCTCGCTGCTCGCCACCGCCTCGCCCGCGCTGGCCGCACCGCCCACGGTCGGCACGGCCTCGGCCACGACGGCGGGTCTCGGACTGGACGTCAGACTGCTGAACAGCACGGTGGATGTTCCGATCAGCAGCAGCCTCAACGCCGTCCGGGCCCCGGGCTCCTCGGACGACACACTGTTGACGACCACGGTCCAGGGCAGCGCCGGCGGCACGTTGACGCTGCTTCAGGCGAAGATCGCCCACACCACGGCGAGCGCGGACACGAAGGGCTCGCATGCGCTGGTGGACCTGGTCGGCGCGCAGGTGGACGCCCCGGGGCTGCTGGGCGTCGGCCTGCTCGGTCTGGACGAGGTCCATGCGCAGGCGGACTGCCCGGTGGGCGGGCGGCCCAGCGCCGAGGTCGACGTGCTGGGTGAGCTCACCGTGCTGGGGCGGACGGTGTCGCTCAGCAGCACCGGCCCGAGCCAGGTCACGGTGCCCGGCATCGGCAGCGTCACCCTGTGGGAGTCGAAGAAGACGGTCACCTCCACGACGGCTGCGGCCACCGCGCTCGAGCTGCAGATCTCGGTCAACCCGCTGAAGCTGAACATCGCCGAGGTGACCGGGACGGTCGAACTGGCGGCGGTCGGCTGCAGCGAGCCGGTCGCGCCGATCAGCTCGGCCTCGGTCGCCCCCGCCGTCAGCAAGGACCCCAGCACGGCGGCCACGGCATCCGCCCCGGCCGCCCCGGCCGACCCGACCAACGGCACCACCTCGCTCGCGGAGACCGGCGGGGGCGGCGATGCCGCCGAGATCGCCGGGGCGGCTGTGCTGCTGCTCGGCGCGGGGGTCGGCAGCCTCGCGCTCTCCCGGCGGCGCAGGCGTTCCTGAGGGGCTCCGGCCGCTGACGTTCACGGAGGGGAGAGCGTCAGCGGCAGGTCCGCAGGGCCTTGACGAACAGGTCGGTGGTGTTCCGGTCGCGTACCGCGATCCGCAGCCAGTCGGGCCCCAGTCCGGGAAAGGTGTCGCCCCGGCGGACCGCGAAGCCCAGCTCGCGCAGACGCTCGCGGACGGCCGTCGCGCCGGGGAGGCGCACCAGCACGAAGGAGGCGGCGGGCTCGCCGAAGACCCGGACCCCGGGCACGCGGGCCAGGCAGTCGAGCAGGTGGTCCCGGTCGTCGGCGGTCGCGCGGGCCGCCGCCTCGGCCTCCGCCAGCGCCGACGGGGCGCTGCAGGCCTCGGCGGCCACCAGCGCGGGCGTGGACACCGGCCACAGCGGCTGGGCGCCGGCCAGCCGCTCGACCAGCTCGGCGGCGGCCAGCACATAGCCGATCCGCAGGCCCGCCAGGCCCCAGGTCTTGGTGAGGCTGCGCAGCACCACCAGCCCCGGCAGGTCCCCGCGTCCGGCCAGGCTCTCCGCCTCGCCGGGGACGGTGTCCGCGAACGCCTCGTCGACGATCAGTGTGCGGCCGGGGCGGGCCAGCGCCGCCAGGACCGGGGCCGGATGCAGGACCGAGGTCGGATTGGTCGGGTTGCCGACCACGACCAGGTCGGCGTCGTCCGGGACGTGCGCCGGGTCGAGCCGGAAGCCGTCCTCGGGGCGCAGCAGCAGCCGCTCGACCGGGTGCCCGGCGTCCAGCAGGGCCGCCTCCGGTTCGGTGAACTGGGGGTGTACCACCACCGGGCGGCGCGGTCGCAGGGTCCGCGCGAGCAGCACGAACGCCTCCGCCGCGCCGGAGGTGAGCAGCACCTCCGGCGTAGGACGGCCGTGCCGGGCGGCCACGGCGGCGCGGGCCGCACGGTCGTCCGGGTAGGCCGCGAGCCCGCCGAGGGTGTCCTGCAGCAGACCGCGCAGCCAGCGCGGGGGCGTGCCGCTGCGGACATTGACCGCCAGGTCGACCAGGCCGCCGCCGACCTCGCGGTCACCGTGGTGCCGGAGGTCCGGCTCAGTGGGCATGGCTGTGCGGGCCGTGCGAGTGCGAGGGGTCGTCGGGGTGGTGGTGCGGACGCTGCTCCGCGCCGACGCGGTCCTCGAACCCGGGCATGGCGATCCGGTAGACGCAGGTGTCGCAGTTCATCCGCAGGTCCCCGGCGATGGCCTCGTGGTAGCGCTCGATCACCAGGTCGGCGAGCTCCTCGGTGGCGCCCATGACCGCGGCCTGGCGGACGTCCACCTCGGGGTGGGCCTTGGCCCACTCCGCCGCCTGCTGCTCGACCCGGACCGGCAGGATGCCGGTGAACAGGAAGTACGGCAGCACCACGATCCGCTTGGCGCCGAGCAGGCGGCAGCGCTCCAGGCCGGTCGGGACGTCGGGGGCGGCGAGCGAGACGAACGCGGTCTCCACGCCGGCGAGGCCGCGTCCCTCCCAGAGCAGCCGGGCGACCTTGACGACCTCGGCGTTGGCGTCGGGGTCGGTGGAGCCCCGGCCGACCAGCAGCACGGTGGTGTCGGCGGCCAGTTCGCGCGGCAGGACCTCGTCCAGGCGGCGTTCCAGGATGGTCAGCAGGGTCGGGTGCGGGCCGAGCGGGCGGCCGTAGGTGAAGGAGGTGCCGGGGTGGCGCTCGCGCTCGCGGACCAGGGCCGCGGGGATGTCGCCCTTGGCGTGGCCCGCGGAGACCAGCACCAGCGGGACGGCGGCGAAGCGCTTGGCCCCGGCCTCGACCAACTCGCTGACGGCGTCGGCCAGCGGCGGCGGGGAGAGTTCGATGAAGCCGCCGCCGACGGGGGTGTCCGGCAGGCGGTCGCGCAGTCCCTCGACGAACGAACGGAAGGCTTCCGCGCCGTCCTCGTCACGGGTGCCGTGGCCGACTATGAGCAGGGCGGGGGGGTTCATTCGGAGTCCTCGGCGTCGGGAGCGTCGTTGGGGGCGTCGTAGAGATCGGGGTAGAGCAGGGCGTTGGCGGCGGCCGCGGCGACCGCCGAGCCGCCCTTCTCCGAGATGTTGCTGACCGCCGGCAGCCCGGAGGCCCTCAGCGCGGCCTTGGACTCGGCTGCGCCGACGAAGCCCACCGGCAGGCCGATGACCAGGGCCGGGCGGGCGTCCAGCAGCAGCAGCTCCTCCAGCGCGGTCGGGGCGCAGCCGATCACCCACACCGCGCCGTGGCCGACCTCGGCCAGCGCGGTCCGGATCGCGGCGGCGGACCGGGTCAGCCCGGTCGCCGGGTCGCCCTTGGCCGTCCGGACATGGCACAGCGCGCGGCGGGCGGTGATCCCGGCGGCGACCATCTCGACATCGGCCACCAGTGGCGCACCGGCCGCGAGCGCGTCCGCCGCGGCGCGCAGCACGGACTCCTCCGCGATCACCAGATCGTCGAGGTAGGCCAGGTCGGCGCTGGAGTGGATGACCCGCTCGGCGACGGCGCGGGTGAGCGGCGGCAGATGGCCGGTGTCCAGCCGCGCCCGCAGGCGGCGGTAGGACTCGCGCTCGATGGGGTGGACCTGACGGGTTGTCATCTGACTCCTCATCTCATCCCTGCCAGCGGTAGCCGCGCGGGGTGACCATGCGGCCGGCGACCGTGCGCGAGGCGGTGTTGCCGACGACCACCACGGTCGTCATGTCGACGGTGGTCGCATCGATGTCCGCGAGCGTGGTGACGGTGTGCCACTCGTCCGGCCGGGAGATGGAGTGCGCCACGCCGACCGGCGTCGTCGCCGGGTCGCGGTGCTCCGCCAGCAGGCTCAGCGCCTTGGGCAGCTGCCAGTCGCGGCCCCGGCTGCGGGGGTTGTAGAAGGTGACCACGATGTCGGCCTCCGCGGCGGCGCGGACCCGGCGTTCGATCACCTCCCACGGCGTGTGCAGATCGGAGAGGCTGATCGACACATGGTCGTGGCCCAGCGGTGCGCCCAGCAGCGAGGAGGCGGCGAGGGCGGCGGTGACGCCGGGGACCCCGACGACGTCGATGTCCGCGCCCGCCTCGGCCAGCGCGGGGGAGGCCATGGCGTAGACCCCGGCGTCGCCGCTGCCGATCAGGGCGACGGCGTGCCCCTGCTCCGCGAGCCGCACGGCGCTGCGGGCGCGCTCCTCCTCCGCGCCCAGGCCGGTGGCCTCGATGCGGATCCCCGGGCGCAGCAGGTCGCGGATCTGGTCGACGTACTGGTCGAGACCGACGATGACCGACGCCCGGCGCAGTTCCGCGTGGGCGCGCGGGGTGAGCAGGTCGCGTGACCCGGGGCCGAGGCCGACCACGGCCAGCCGACCGCGGACCGGCCTGCGGGCCACCGCGACCGTGCACATCGCGGGGCGGCCCTCGGGCGTGGACTTCCGCTTGGGCACCAGCAGTTCGCCACCGGAGGCGAGCAGCGCGGCGGCCTCGGCGACGCTGGGGGTGCCGACCGCCGTGAGCGGCGCGTCGGAGGGGTTGGGGACCTCGACGGCGGCCAGCTCCTCCGCGCCGAAGGTCAGCAGGTCGACGCCGAGGGCGCGGGCGGCCTCGACCAGTCCGGGCTCGTCGGCCTTGGCGTCCACGCTGGCAAGGCAGCCGACGGAGTGAAGGCTGAGCCCGGCGGAGGCGAGGGTGTCCCGGATCAGCCCGAGGGCCTCCTCCGCCGACACCCCCCGGCTGGCGCCGACGCCGACCACCAGCGTCGGCGGGTGCAGCACGACCGCGGGGGAACCTGTCCCGGATTCGTGGACACAGGGGTGGACGCGGTCGGTGATGTAGATCGTCGGTGCGCCTGCGGCCTCGGGCGAGACGTTGGGGGGCAGTGCGGGCAGCGGGTAGGTGGTGTCGGCGGCCAGCCGGACCGGTGCGCCGTCCAGCAGGGCGCGGCTCACGGCCGCGACCTCGCCGGTCACCGGCCAGCCCAGGGTGTCCAGTCCGGGCACGCCGACGGCGTCGGTCGCGGTGGTCACCACCGGCTGGGCGTCCAGCACCTCGGCGACCCGCGCGGCGAGCGCGTTGGCACCGCCCTCATGGCCACCGGTCAGCGCCACCGCGAACGTCCGTGCCTCGTCGACGCAGACGACCCCCGGGTCGCTGTGCTTGTCGGCGAGCAGCGGGGCGATCAGACGCACGGTCGCGCCCGTCGCCAGGAAGCAGACCAGCTGCTCGCACTCCGCCCAGGCCCGGTGCACGGCGGCGCCGACCGGCGACTCCTCGTAGATCCGGCAGTCGTCGAGCGAGTCGACGAGCTGGGCGGCGGCCCGGCGGCCGGCGGCGGTGGCCGCGATCAGGCCAATCACAACGAATCTCCTGGTGGATCCATGGCCCTGGTGCCCCAGAGCACGAAAACGGGGTTGATGGCGGCGAGTCGGGTGACCTCGCCGGGCAGCGGCGCCAGCCGCGAGGCCTGCAGCTGGACGCCCTCGGCGGTGAGCCCCGCCGCCAGCAGGGCAGCCCGCACCGCCGGCACCCTGTCCAGCGCGGCCAGGGTGACGACGACCGTGCGGCGGGCGCGCGAGGCGCAGGCGGTGACGATGTCCGGCAGGTCCGCTCCGCCGCCGCCGATGAACACCGCGTCGGGCGTGGGCAGCGCGTCGAGGGCCTCGGGCGCGCTCCCCTGCACCACGCTCACGTCCACACCGTGCGCCCGCGCATTGGCGCGGATACGGCGCACACCGTCCTCGGCGCGCTCCACGGCCACCACCGCCGCGCCCAGGCGTGCACACTCGACGGCGACGGAGCCGCTGCCCGCGCCGACGTCCCAGACCAGCTCGCCCAGGCGCGGGCCGAGCCTGGCCAGCGCCAGCGCCCGGACCTCGGCCTTGGTCACCATGGAGTCGCGGTGCGTGAACTCCTCCTCGGGCAGCGCCCAGCCGCCCGCGGCCCCGGCAATCGCCCCGGCCACCGCCCGCATCGGGCCCACGCCCGCACGCCCGGCCAGGCACAGCACCACATGGACCCCCGGCCAGTCCCGCGCGGCGGCCGCCTCCGGCGTGACCTCCTCCACACGCTCCCCGGGAGCGCTCAGGTCGGTGGCCACGACCAGTCGGCGTTCGAGGCCGGGGGTGGCGAGCAGCGCCGCGCCGATCTCGGCGGGTCCCGCGCCCGGCGCGGTCAGCACCGCGGTCTTGGGCTGCGACCGGCAGACATTGAAGGCGTGGTGCGGGTCGCGGCCGTGGGCGCTGACCACCACCGCGTCGTCCCAGGGCAGCCCGAGCCGGGCGAAGGCCTCGGCGATGCTGCTGGTACCGGGCCTGACGTCCAGTCGCTCCGGGCCGAAGCGCTCGGCGAGGGCACGGACGATCCCGAAGAAGCCGGGGTCGCCGGAGGCCAGGACCACGACCCGGCTGCCGGGCGGGGCCTCGGCGACCGCGTCCAGGGCCGGGGCGAGCGGCCCGAGCACCAGGGCGCGTCCGGCCTGCACCCCGGCCGCGTCCAGGTGGCGCCGGGCACCGAGCACCAGGTCGGCCTCCGCCACCAGCGAGGCGTGTGCCGCGCCCGCGCCCGCGCCGAGGACGCAGATCCGGGACCGGGTCACGGCTTGGCGGTGGCGGCCCGCAGGGCGCGACGGGCCTCGGGGTCGGCCTTGCGGAACCCGTGGAAATGGCCGGGGTGGTAGAGGTGCGAGCGGGTGCCGGTCGCACCGAGGGCGGGGCCGACCAGGAACAGCGTGTGCTTCCACAGCCGGTGCTCCTTGACCTGGGCCTCCAACGTGGCCAGCGTCCCGTACAGCACCAACTCGTCGTCCCAGGTGGCCTGGTAGGCGATGACGACCGGGGTGTCCGGCGGGTAGCCGCCCTCCGTCAGCTCGGTCACCAGCTGGCCCGAGCGCGCGGCCGAGAGGAAGATCGCCATGGTGGTGCCGTGCCGGGCGAAGTCGCGGACCTCCTCGCCGGGCGGCATCGGCGTCTTGCCGCCGCCGAGCCGGGTGAGGATGACGCTCTGCGCCACCTCGGGGATCGTCAGCTCCCGCTGGGCGATGGCGGCGACGGCGGCGAACGCGGACACGCCGGGGACGATCTCGGTCTCCAGGCCGAGCTCGCGGCAGCGGTCGAGCTGCTCCTGCACCGCGCCCCACAGCGACGGGTCGCCGGAGTGGATGCGGGCGACCCGGCGGCCCTCGGCGGCGGCGCGCTCGTAGACCGCGATCACGTCCTCCATCGGGACCAGCGAGGAGTCCAGGATCTCGGCGTCCGCGCGGGCGTGCTCCAGCACCTCGGGCTGGACCAGGCTGGCGGCCCAGATGACGCTGTCGGCGTCGGCGATGGCGCGGGCCGCGCGGAAGGTCATCAGGTCGGCGGCGCCGGGGCCGGCGCCCACGAAGGTCACCTTGCCGCGGGTTGCTTCCCGGGGAGCCGGAGTGCTCACAGTTTTCCTCCACGGGTGGTGCGGGTTGCGGGCGCGATGAGGGTGGACAGGTAGGGCAGCGGGCCGTCGAGCGGGTGCCCCGCCGGTTGGATCTGCTCGTCGGGCAGGCCGAGCGAGGCCCCCCAGACGGCGTCCTTGTCCCGTCCGGTCTCGGCCAGCGCCTTCGCGACCTCGGCCGCCTGGCGTCCGAACTTGTAGGCGACGACCGTGCCGGTACCGCCGAGGGCCTCGCGCAGCACGGCCGAGCCCGCGGTGACCGGCACCAGGGTGAGCGGCTCGGTGCCCTCGGCCAGGACGGTTCCGCTGCGTGCGGCCAGGTCCTGCATGGCGGTGATGCCGGGGACGGTCTCCACCACCAGGCCGGGGACCAGGCCGGTGAGGGTCTGCGCCAGGTAGGTGAAGGTCGAGTAGACATTGGGGTCGCCGATGGTGGCGAAGGCCACCAGACCGTGGGTGCGCAGCAGTTCCGCGACCCGGGCGCCGGCGGCGTCCCAGGCGGCCTCGCGCCTGGCCCGGTCCTGGCGCTCGTTCAGGGCGAAGACGATGCGCTCGATCTTCTCGGCACCGGTGTGCTGCAGCACGGTGGCCTCGGCCCGGCCGGTCTCGCCGCTGTCCAGCACCGGCACCACGACCACATCGGCCTCGCGGAGGAGGCGTACGGCCTTGACGGTGACGAGTTCGGGATCGCCGGGGCCCATACCGAGGCCGACGAGGCGGGGGCTCACCCGGATGTCCGGATGGCAGGGCGCGCGTCAGAGCGCATGGCGGCAGTCCTCACTCGGGGTCCGCGCCCCGCATCGTGGTGACGGCGGCCAGAGTTCCTGGCTCACGAGCGGTGCCGCACCCGGGTGCGGCCCGCCCGGTGACAGTGGCGGGACCGCGCCGGAATCGCACCGGACTTCCTCATCAATGCCGCCGTATCAGGCCCCGGAATCCCACCACGCGCCGGACGGGGCAGTCAACCGGAGGTGGTGTGTCCTGTCCCACGTGGGCCGGCTGAGCCACCGGCAGAACCACCGGCGGCGCCGGCCACGACCTGCCTGAGCCGGTTGACCGCGGGGCCTGCGGAGCGGACCGCGGCCGACAGCGCGGGCAGCGGGTCGTCGGCCGCCGTCCAGGCCAGTTCCCGCAGCCGCCGACCGCGTCCGCCCGCGCGCGTCGGCGGTGCGGAGGGCCCTCCGGGGAGCTGGGCGGAGCGGTGGCCCCGGCGGGCCGCGACCCGGGCGGGGGCGTCCAGGATCTCCACGGTGAAGCTGCGGCCGTCCAGTTGGTCGCCCTTGGGGACGGTGCGCCCGGTGAGGTCCAGGTGGACGGCGCGGACCAGGTCGACGCCCTGCTCGGTCTCGAAGAGCCGGAACTGCGCGCCGAGCCGGGGGTTGAAGTCCAGCAGCTTGTAGCGGCCGTCGCGGCGGTCGTAGCGCCAGTCGAGGTCGCAGATGCCGTGGAAGCCGACGGCCCGGCAGAAGCGGATGCTCTCCTCGGCGAGGTCGGCGTTGGGCGTGGTGTAGGCGTGGGCGGTGACCCCGCCGCGCGGCGGCCAGGCGCGGACCTTGACGCCGGTGAAGACCAGGTCCTCGTTCACTGCGTGGGTGCCGTCGCTGCAGTAGAGGTGGGCGATCCAGTCCTCGGCGTGCTCCATCGGCAGGTACTCCTGGAGCAGCACGCGCGGCATGGCCGACCGCCAGTCGGCCGCGAGCTCCTCCAGTGCGGCGCGGTCGGGGAGCAGTGTGGTCGAGCCGACGGCGGGGTCGCTCAGCCGGGCGTAGGGATCGGCGTTCTTCGCCACCAGCGGGAAGATCAATTCATCGGCGGCGGCGGTGAGTTCCTGATAGGAGGCGGGCAGCAGCGAGCGGGGGGTGGCCACCCCGTGCTGCAGGCAGAGCGTGTGCAGCGACTGCTTTCCGGCCAGGGCGCGGGGGAGGCCGGCGGGCACCCGCGGGGTGAGCAGGAAGGGCTCCAACTCCGCCGCGTGCTCGGCCATCAGTACTGCGGCCTCGTCGTCGGTGGGCAGGGCGATGCAGCGCCGGCCTTCTGCGGCGAGGATCTCGCGTCCGATGCCGGCGAGGCCCTCGACCAGCTGCTCCGCCGGTTCCGATCCGGTGGTGGACCAGACGAACCGCCGCCGCAGGAACCGGGAGAGCGCGGCGGGGGTGGCCCGGTCCTCGGTTATCGCGTAGACCGGCACCCCGGCCCGGCCGAGGCTGCGGATCGCTCCCACGCCGCCGTGGTGCAGGGGGTAGTGACCGATCTTGACCATCAGTACGGGAGTGCGTCGATCAAGGCCAACGTCCAAGGCAGCCCCCCACATTGGCGCCCGGCCGCGGCCTGCCCACGGGCCGCGGTGCGTCCGTCCATGATGCCCGCAGGGTGGCCGGAGTTGATCGCTTTTTGCAAAGTCCGTGCGTGGATCTCGTTGATCTGCTGACATTCCGGGCGGCTCCGTAGCAGCATGGGTGCGGGATCGGGTGGTGGCTGACTGATCGTCATCGAGCTGGGGGAGACGTGACTGTGACCAGGATGACGCCTGTCGTGATCGTCGGGGCCGGACCGTACGGGCTGACCACAGCCGCCCACCTGGCGGAGAGCGGGCTGCCGGTGCGGGTCTTCGGCGGAGTGATGGAGAGCTGGCAGAGCAGGATGCCGGCCGGGATGTACCTCAAGTCCACGCCCAACGCCTCCGATCTCTCGGCTCCCCGGCCCGGCAGCGGCCTGGCGGATTTCTGCCGGGCCGAGGGCCTCGACCCCATCGACGAGTTCCACCCCATCGGGGTGGACGTGTTCGTCCGCTACGGCCAGTGGTACCAGCGCAGGCTGGTGCCGCAGGCGGAGCCGGTCCGGGTCGCCCGGGTCGAGCGCAGGCCCGGCGGGTTCCGGGTGCTGCTGGAGGACGGCGAGGAGCTCGACGCGCGGGCGGTGGTGGTCGCCAGCGGCCTGGTCGGTGTGGCCCATGTGCCGTCGGAGCTGCTGGCGTTGTCCCCCAAGGGCCCGGACCCGGACGGGCCGCTGTCGCACAGCTCCCAGCACGCCGGGTTCGACGCGTTCGCGGGACGCCGGGTGGCGGTGGTCGGGGCCGGGCAGTCGGCGTTGGAGAGCGCGGCGCTGCTGCACGAGGCAGGGGCCCGGGTGTGGGTGGTGGCCAGGGCGCCGAGGGTGCTGTGGGGCACCCCGCCCTCACCGGCCCACCGGTCCGGTCTCCACCGCGCGGCCAAGCCGGAGACCCCGCTCGGCCACGGCTGGTCGCTCAAGGCGGCTTGTGAACTGCCGCACTACGTACGGCGGCTGCCGGTGGAGGTGCGGCTGCGGCTGATGAGGAACATCCTCGGCCCGGCCGGCGGCTGGTGGCTGCGGGACCGGGTGGAGGGCCGGGTCCCGATCGCGGCCGGACGCCGGGTCAGCCGGGCGGAGGCGGTCGGCGACGAGGTCCGGTTGACGCTGGACTCCGCCGCGGCCGCGGTCACCGGATCGGCCGCACTCGGGGTGGACACCGGGTCGCTGACGGTCGACCATGTACTCGCGGCGACCGGCTACCGGGTGAACGTCTCCCGGTTCGACTGGCTCAGTGAGGATCTGCGCGGGGCGGTCAGACAGGTGCCGGGTACGGGATCGCCGCAGCTCGACCCCTGGTGCCGCTCCAGCGTCCCCGGCCTGTTCTTCACCGGACTGGCCTCGGCGCCGACCCTCGGCCCGCTGATGCGCTTCGTCGCCGGGACGGCCTACACGGCACCCCGGGTGGCCAGGGCGGTTGCCGGTGCGTAGGGCCACGGCAACGGAGTGTTCACCTCCATTTGCGGTATCGGTCGGGAGAGACCGTAAAGGCGGCGTTGAGAGCGCGGATTCACGCCGAGTTGGGATTTTGGGCCGCGACTGGCGCTGAATCCCTTACGTGGGCTCTCGGGCGCAGGTACCGTTTCTACTGAGCGTTCCGATCGGCAACGGGGAGTGAATTCCGGTGAAGATCGACAGCAGCTGATCCACTGCGGGGAACGCCGGGGAAATGGGTCAACCTTTGGGGAACGAGCAGGGGCCCGCTCAGGGCTTGAGACCAGGGCCCGGACACAGGAAAAGGCGACGTGGAGGCAGGGGGACCTCTGTAGGTCAAGGCTTGGGGACGTGACCTGCAGAGCAGTTGTCATGACCGAACATACGAATGTTCGAATGTCGCGGCTGACAGCCGTGGGGGGAACCGAGGTGCCGTCATGAATGTACCGATGTCCAATGCGTTCCAGAGTTCGACCGGGGTAGCCGAGCGATGGGAGATCGAGAGCGCCGGTGGGAGCGCCGGTGGCCAGGGCTCCGAGGTGCAGGCGTTCGCAGGCCAGGACGCCGCCGCGGGCCGCCTGCGGTCCGTTCCGCCGCGGGGCACCGTCAGCCTGATCGTCCCGGCCCGCAACGAGGCCGCCAACATCGGCTGGGTGCTCAACCGCATCCCCGACTGCGTGGACGAGGTGATCCTGGTCGACGGTGAATCCACCGACGCGACCCTGGAGATGGCCCGCGCCACCCTGCCCTCGCTGCGGATCGTGCCGCAGCAGGGGCCCGGCAAGGGCAGCGCCCTGCGCACCGGGTTCCTGGCCGCCAAGGGCGAGTACATCGTGATGATCGACGCCGACGGCTCGATGTCGCCGCGCGAGATACCCCGCTACATCCACTTCCTGGAGAGCGGGTTCGACCTCGTCAAGGGATCGCGCTTCACCGGCGGCGGCGGGTCGCTGGACATCACCGCGCTGCGCCGGATGGGCAACCGCGGACTGCTGGCCCTGATGAACGTGATGTACCAGAGCAGCCTCACCGACCTCTGCTACGGCTTCGTCGCGTTCAACCGCAATGTGCTCGACCGGCTCGACCTGCAGTCCTCGGGCTTCGAGATCGAGACCGAGATCACCGTGCGGGCGCTGCAGGCCGGGCTCCGGGTGGCCGAGGTCCCGACGCTGGAACTCCCGCGCCGCACCGGGCAGTCCAACCTGCGGACCTTCCGCGACGGGCACCGGGTCCTGCGCACCCTGCTCAGGGAGCGCAACGGCCGGACCGCGGGGGCCGGCCGGTGAGCCAGAGCACCCCCCTGCGCCCGACCGGGGGCGCGACGGCCGCAGCGGGTCCCCCGCTGCGGCTCGACCCCGACCAGGCCCCCATCGACGTGGTCGACTTGGAGCTCGGCGACGGAGCCGAGGGCCCGCGGCTGACCCGCGTCGGCGGGAGCGGGCCGGTTCCGGCCGGCAGCGTGCTCGCCCTGGTGCGCCGCGCGGGCCGTCCGATCGGCATGGTCCAGGCCGTCGTCGGGGACAGCGACGACGCGGCCGCGGTCCTGGCCGAGGCCGCCCACCGCGAACTCGACGCCGAACTGGTCGGAGCGACGACCGCGACCGGGCTCCCCGCGAACCCGGCGGAGCGCTACGCGCCGCTGATCACCGTGGTGATCGCCACCCGGGAGCGCCCCGACCTGCTGGCCCGCTGCCTGGAGTCGGTGGACGCGCTGCGCTACCCCAGGGTCGAGGTGGTCGTGGTCGACAACGACCCGGTCACCGACGCCACCGGCGAACTGCTCCGGGAGCGCTTCGCCGACCGGGTCCGCTATGTCCGCGAGCCGGTCAGGGGCCTCGCCGCCGCCCACAACCGGGGCGTCGCCGAGGCCCTCGGTGAGATCATCGCCTTCACCGACGACGATGTCGTCATCGACCCCGGCTGGCTGGAGGCGATAGCCGCAGGCTTCGCCGACGAGAGCGGCGAACGCGGCGACCCCCGGGTCGGCTGCGTCACCGGGCTGATCCTGCCCGCCCGGCTGGGCACCAGGACCCAGGTGATGCTGGAGGCGCACGGCGGCTTCGCCAAGGGCTTCCGGCGGCGCGGCTACCGGATGGACCGGCCCCCGGCCGACGAACCGCTGTTCCCCTTCACCGCGGGGCGCTTCGGGTCGGGGGCCAATATGGCCTTCCGCGCGCGGGTGCTGCGCGACCTCGGCGGCTTCGACCCGGCCACCGGGACCGGCACCCCCGCCAAGGGCGGCGACGACCTGCTCTCCTTCTTCCGCGCCGTGGTCAACGGCCACCACCTGGTCTACCAGCCCGAGGCCCTGGTCTGGCACCACCACCGGGAACGCCCCGAGGACCTCGACAACCAGGCCTTCGGCTACGGCGCAGGGCTCGGCGCCTATCTGCTGGCCGCCGTCGCCAGGGAGCCGAGGATGATCCCCGGCCTGCTCCGGCGGCTGCCAGGCGGGGTCCGCCACGCCCTGCGCACCACCGGCGCCCGCACCGGCGCCGATTCGCAGCATGCCCATGCCTGGCCCGCCCGGCTGTCAGGACTGCAGCGGCGGGGCCTGCTCTACGGCCCGGTCGGCTACATCCGCAGCCGCCGGCTGGTCCACGGAACCCCACTTCCCTGGGAGGCGCGCCACCATGGTCACTGACCAGCGGACCGTCCCGACCCGTCCGGCCCGACCGGCCGCGGTCGAACTGCATGTCGTCCTCGAACGCCTGGTCGCCGCCGCCGACGGCGGGGAGGCCCTGGACGCCTTCCTGCACGCCGCGGGCGCCGCCCAGATCGTCGCCGACCGGCTGCAGGGCGCGGCCGTGCACTCCGCCCGCCCGCCGCTGCGGCTGCTGCCGCCGCAGGGCCCGATCGGCCTGCTCAGGCGCGGCGTCGAGACCGCCGCCACCGCCGTGCGCGGACGGCTCGGCCTCGCCGAGTGGCATGTGCTGCTGCGGGACCTCGCCAATGTCCTCGCCGAGGCGGTCCTCGGCGACACCGAGGAGGACGCCGCCGGTGTCCTGCTCAGCGTCAGGACCACGGTGGAGGACCTGCGGTCGGGCGTGCCGCCGCACACCGCGCGGCTGCTCTCCGGCGCCCTGCTGCACGACCCGTCCAACTTCCGCGAGGTCGACCTGCGTCCCGAGGACGTGGTCGAGCTCTCCCGGCGCTTCGCCGAGCGCCACCCCGACCGGGAGCGCCCGCTGCTGGTGCTGGGCCTGCGCTCCTCGGGCGGCTACCTGGCGCCGCTGGCCGCCTCCGCGCTCGGCAGGCTGGAGTACGCGCACGTCGTGGCCCGCACCACCCGCCCCGGCGGCCCGCTGCTCCCCGAGGAGCCGCGGCTGCCGGAGTCGCTGCGCCGGGTCGGGGGACTGGTGCTGCTGCTCGGCGCGCCGCCGCGCTCGGGGGCCTCGATGGCCTCCGTCGCCGCGCGGTTCACCGAGGCCGGCTTCAGCCCGGAGCGGATCATCCCGGTGTATGCCTCGCTGAACGACAAGGAGCAGCAGCCGCGGCTGCTGAGCCGCTATCCCACGGTGGTGCTGCCCGCCTCCCAGTGGCGGATCAGCCGGCTGCTCGGGCGGGAGCGGCTGGCGGCGGCGGTCGCCGAGGTCCTTCCCCAGGGCACCGACCTGCTCTCGGTGGACGACCTCGCCGAGTCCGCCGCACCGACCCTGCGGACGCACCGGTCGGTGGACTTCACCGCGCTGGTCGAGAGCGCCGACGGCGGTCGCCGCACCCTGCGGCTGTCCGCGCGGGGCCTGCCGCTGGGGCTCGACCAGCCGACCGGAGCCGATCAACTCGGAGTGGTCGACGGGATTCTGATCACTCGAAGGGCAGAAGAGCGGATACTTGCGGAGGGGGGCTCCTGACAGCAGGCGGAGGACCCGGGGCTGGAGCGACAGGCACAGCAAGGGGGAGCCGAGGTGGGGAAGCGTCCGAACGTCCGTACCCGAGATGTCCGTTCCGGAGCCGGGTTCACCGAGCGGCTGTCGGGACTGCCGCTCCTGGGGCGCTTTCTCGGGGGTGACCCGCTGCTGCGCAACGGCGTGATGCTGACGCTCGCGTCGATCGCGGCGTCGGTGCTGGGCGCCGCGTACTGGATCTTCGTCGGGGCCGCAGGGCTGAAGTACAAGACCGCGGAGGTCGGCACCAACCAGGCGACCATCTTCGCGGTGATGTTCCTCGGCGGGGTCGCGCAGCTGAACCTCGCCGATGTGATGGTGCGCTTCACCCCGTCGGCGGGGCGCAACACCCGGCGCATCGTGGTGCGCGCCTACCTGGCCGCCATCAGCCTGGCGCTGGTCTCCTCGGTCGGGTTCGTCCTGCTCATCCCCTGGGTGGCGCCGGGGCTGGACTTCGTGCACACCCCAGTGATGGGCGGGGTCTTCGTGTTCGCGGTGGCCACCTATGCGATCTTCGTCATCCAGGACGGGGTGCTCACCGGGCTGCGCCGCACCCACTGGGTGCTCGGCGAGCAGATGCTCTTCTCGGTGTCCAAGATTGTCGCCGTGGGCCTGCTGTTCGTGGTGGCGCGCAGCGCCGCGATGCTGGTGTCCTGGACCATCGCGCTGGTGCTGGCCCTGGTCTTCGTCAACACCTACCTCTTCGGCTTCGCCATCCCCGCGCGCGAGCGCGAGGTGCACCGGATGGAGCGCCGCCCCTCGTGGGCGCGGGACCACGCCCCGGGCGATGTCACCGGAATGCACCTGATCCCCACCGAGACCACCGACGGGATGATCAGGTTCACCGCCCTCACCTATGTCGGCGGGCTGTTCTGGCTGGCGGTGTCCACGCTGCCGCAGACACTGATCCTGGACACCTTCGGCAAGGAGGGCAAGGACGACAGCGCCTACTTCTCCATCAGCTGGGTCATCACCACCATGCTCTATGTGATCAGCGCCAACATGGGCTCCTCCATCGTGGTGGAGTCGGCCGGCGACCCCAGGCGGCTGGTGCGCGCGGTGCGGACGGTGCTGCGCAACACCGGGGTGCTGCTGCTGGGCGGGGCGCTGGTGGTGGGCGCGGCCGCGCCGCTGGTGCTGCGGCTGTTCGGTCCCGACTACCCCGGCCACGCCACCCTGCTGCTGCGGCTGCTGGCGGTGTCCTCGGTGCCCAACCTGATCACCGCTACCGCGCTGGCGGCGTTCCGGGTCCGCCGCAAGGCCGGGATGGTGCTGGTGGTCTATGCGGCGATCTGCGGCCTGGTCTTCGGGATGTTCTGGGTGCTGAAGCCCACCATGGGGCTGGCCGCGATGGGCATGGCCTGGCTGCTCACCCAACTGCTGGTGGCCGGGCTGCTGCTGGTGTTCCGGCGGGCCTGGCTGCCGACCGGGGAGCGGGCGCGGCCCGAGCGCGCGGCGAAGAAGGAGAAGGCCGCGACCGGCGGCATCCCCCTGGTGACGCTGCCCCAGCAGCGGGAGTGGGCGCGGGCCGAGGAGGAGTACTGAGCCCTGCCGCCTCGGCAGTTCGCAGGGGTGCGGGGCGTCGTGCCCCGGAGAATGGCAGGACCGAGGGTGCGGGCTACGGATCAGGAGGACGGCGATGGCCGGGTCTGACAGCGGGATTCCAGTGGGCGAACGGATCCCGGTGCTGCTCTACCACGCGGTGATGGACGACCCCCCGGCGTGGATCGCCCCGTTCACGGTGCGTCCGGCGGAGTTCGCCGCCCAGCTCGACGCCGTCGTCGACAGCGGCCGGACGGCGCTCACCGTCAGCGGGCTGGTCGAGGCGCTGGCCGGCCGGGCGCCGCTGCCCGAGCGGCCGATCGTGATCACCATCGACGACGGCTTCGCCGACCTGCCCACCCTCACCGCCCCCGCCCTGGCCGGGCGCGGGCTGACCGCCACCGCCTACCTCACCACCGGGGCGATCGGCGGCGACCCGGAATGCCTGCTGCCGCGGGCGGCGATGATGACCCCGGCCCAGGTCAAGGAGGTGGCCGACTGCGGCCTGGAGATCGGCGCCCACACCAGGACCCACCCGCAGCTGGACACCCTCCCCGCCCACGCGGTCCGCCGGGAACTCCTGGAGCCCAAGGCGGTCCTGGAGGACCTGCTGGGCGGCCCGGTCCCGGCCTTCGCCTACCCCCACGGCTACAACAGCCGCGGTGTGCGGAAGCTGGTCAGGGAGGCCGGCTACACCTCGGCCACCGCCGTGCGCGACGCGCTCAGCTCACCCGGGGACGACCTCTTCCGGATCGCCAGGCTGATGCTGCGCAGCACCGACACCACGGCCGAACTGGAGCGCTGGCTGAGCGGCCTGGGCGCCCCGGTGGCCCCTTTCCCCGACTCCCTGCGGACCGTCGGCTGGCGCGGCTACCGGCGCGCGAAGGAGCTCATCCACGGACCGACTTTCGCCGGCTGAGGCCGGGGGCGAGGCCGGGCCTGAGCTGTCGTAGTCGTCCGGTGAGGTAGCCGAGGGTGGTGGTGGTGACGCCGAGGGTGAGGGCGGGGAGGGTGGAGAGGGGGTGGTGTTTGTTGCGGGGG
>Ga0302314_10003448_pt1 | contig 29183 bp, 32 predicted proteins | sample III_Palsa_N2_3_FD_200533 | JGI IMG/M metagenome (GOLD analysis project Ga0302314, IMG submission 200533) | Peat permafrost microbial communities from Stordalen Mire near Abisko, Sweden - III_Palsa_N2_3 | ecosystem: Environmental > Terrestrial > Soil > Palsa > Peat permafrost | place: Sweden...
CCAGAAGGTGCGGCCAGGTTTGCGGGCCGAAGGCGAGGCTGCGGCCGGCCTTCACGCTGGCGGGCAGCGCCAGACCGTCCGGTCCGCCGATGACGAAGGCCAGGTCGCGCGCGCCGGCGTCGCGCATCGCGCCCAACATTTCGGCGAAGCTGTCGCTGGTCATGCCCTTGCCCTTGGCGTCGAGCAGGATGACATGGGCGCCTTGCGGAATGCGGGAGGCCAAGCTCTCGCCTTCGGCCGAGATGCGCGCACGCGCCTCGCGCAATTTGGAAACAGAAACTTCCTCGACCGCGACGGAGGAGATTCCGAAGCGCTTGCCGAAGGCGCGGCAACGCCCGGCGAAATCCTCGGTCAGTGCGCCTTCCGGCGTGCCGCGCGCGTTTCCCACGGCGAGAATGTGAAGCCGCATCGTGTTGCCTAGCGCGCGGCGCGCTTCTTGGGCTCGTCCACGCTCCACATGCCTTCGAGATCGTAATAGGCGCGCACTTCGGGGCGGAAGACATGCACGATCACGTCGCCGGCATCGACGAGCGCCCAGTCGCCCTGCGCCGCGCCATCGACGGGCCGCGTGCCATAACCCGCTTCCTTCAGCCGCCGCGCCAGATGCTCGGCGATCGAGGCGACATGGCGTGAGGAGCGGCCATTGGCGACCACGATCGCGTCGGCCAGCGACGAGCGGTTGCCCAGATCGATGGTCACGACGTCTTCGGCCTTGTCGTCGTCGAGCGAGGTGAGGATGCGGGCAAGCAGCGTCGGCTCGGCTGGCTTGGCAGGTTTGGTCGTGGTTTTGGGCTTGGCTGCGGCGCGGGGCGCTTTACGGGTCGGAATTTTCAGATCCTCCACTCACGTTCCATGACGAACGCGAATACCGGGGACGTCTGATTCCGTTCCGCCAGGGGCCGCGCTCCATTGATGCGGGCTCACCCTACCACGTCGGGATTGCCCCGACCAAGGCTTCCTGTTGCCCGCTCGCCGCCCGGATGGCGGTCGCGCTGGCGGCGCTACGCGGCCCGTCGAGCACCACCAGGCATGGCGGCTTCGTCAGCGCCAGATGCTGCAGCGAGGCCCGGTCGCGCCGGGCGCAGGCGTAACGCTGCACTGCCTTGGCATGGAGCGGCGCCAATGTGCTGCCCGGGCGCATCACAACCGCGATGGGAACGCGCGCCGCGATCTCGGCCCAGCGCTTCCAGCGGCGGAAGCCGGCCAGATTGTCGGTGCCCATCAGCCAGACGAAATGGACGGCGCTGAAACGGCTCTTGAGCGCCGTGAGGGTGTCGATGGTGTAACGCGTGCCGAGCGCGGTCTCGATGTCGACCACCACGATGCGTGGATGCTGCTCGAATTTGTCGGCGGCGAAGGCGAGGCGCTCGCGCAGCGGCGCCATGCCGGATGTGGGCTTGAGCGGGTTCTGCGGCGCCACCAGCCACCAGACATAATCGAGCCCCAGCCGCTTGAGCGCGACGTCGCTGATATGCAGATGGCCATCATGCGCGGGGTTGAACGAGCCGCCGAGCAGCCCGATCTTGAGGCCTGGCGCCAGCGGTCCGGGCGGTTTCAGCCAATGGGTGCGGCGGTGGAGCATCGCCGGTCAGGGAAGACGATTCACAGGGGAATTGTCAAAAGACGCGGCATTGCCGGCGGGAATGGTTACAATCGTCCCATGCGCTTTGGCCCCAATCTTCTTGAGGAAATCCTGCGGCGGACGGATCTCGTCCAGCTGGTGGGGCGGCGCGTCAAGCTGACCCGCAAGGGCCGGGTGATGTGGGGCTGCTGCCCGTTCCACAAGGAGAAGTCGCCCAGCTTCAAGGTCGAGAACGAGCGGCGCACCTATAAATGCTTCGGCTGCGGCGCCGGCGGCGATGCCTTCAAGTGGCTGATGGAGACCGAAGGCCTGACCTTCCCCGAATCGGTGGAGCGGCTGGCCGGCGAGGCCGGCGTCGAACTGCCCAAATGGTCGCCGGAAGACGAAGCGCGCGAAGAGAAGAAGAAATCGCTCTACGATGTCGTCGAACTGGCTTGCGCCTTCTTCGAGGAGCAATTGCGCGCGCGCGTCGGCGCGGAGGCGCGCGACTATCTCGCGTCGCGCGGATTGAACGATGCGGTCGCGAAGCAGTTCCGTCTCGGCTATGCGCCGGGCGGCAATAGCGCGTTGATCGAGCATCTGAAGGCGAAGAACATTCCGCTCGACGACATGATCGCGACGGGTCTGGCGCGCGCCGGCGAAGGCGAGCGCGGGCCGCGCGATTTCTTCTTCAATCGCCTGATGTTTCCGATCAGCGATCCGCGCGGCCGCGTCATCGCGTTCGGCGGCCGCGCGCTCGATCCCGAGGCCAAGCCCAAATACATCAACACGGGAGAAACCACGCTCTTCTCCAAGGGCCGGCTGCTCTACAATTTCTTCAGCGCCCGCCCGGCCGCATTGAAGAGCGGCACGATCATCCTGGCCGAAGGCTATATGGATGTGATCGCGCTGGTGCGCGCCGGCTTCGACGCCGCAGTCGCGCCGCTCGGCACCGCGCTGACCGAAGATCAATTGGCGCTGCTCTGGCGCACCGCGCCCGAACCGATCCTGGCTTTCGATGGCGACGAAGCGGGCCTGCGCGCCGCCCATCGCGCGGCCCGACTGGCGCTGCCGCTGCTCAATCCGGGATTCTCGCTGCGCTTCGCATTCCTGCCGGGCGGCGAAGACCCCGACAGTTTCATCCGCCGCGAAGGCGCGGGCGCGATGAAAAGGCAGCTCGATGCCGCCGAAGGCCTCGCCAAAGTGCTGTGGCGGGTGGAGACCGAAGGCAAGGATTTCTCCACACCCGAGCGCCGCGCGGGCCTCGAGCGCACGCTGGCCGAAATCGTCTCGCAGATCCGCGATCCCAAGATCGCCGATTATTACCGCCGCGATTTCGAGCAGAACGTGTTCGAGGCGTTCAAGCGGCGCGCGCCCAAAGCATTTGCGCCAGCGCGCTACCGCGACGAACGCGGCCGTCGCCCTTTTGCCGGCGGCAGGCCGATGCCGGCGGCGCCGTTCGAGGCAGTCTCATCCGAAGTGAGGAACAGCCTGCTCGCCCGTTCGGGGCGCACCGGGGCGCGGCGGGTGAAGGAGATGGAGCTGGCCGCCCTGCTGCTCCAGCACCCCGAAATCGCCGCCCATCAGGGCGAGATTCTGGCCGGATTGCCGCTCTCGGACCCTTCGCTTGACAGGTTCCGCCACGAACTCCTAAACCTCGCGGCATCCGGCTTCCGGCTTGAAAATCCGGGGTTGGAGAACCATCTGGTCCGTACAGGCATGGCCGAACTCGTCGAGCGCCTCAAGGCGCGCATGGTGGCGGGCGGCGACAGCACTCAATCGGATCAAAGCGCCGAGGAGGATGTCGAAGCCCGTTGGCTCGGCGCCGCCCGGCAATTGCGGGAGATTGCGGAGCTCGCCCCGGAAAGATTGCGGGCGATGGAGCGTTTCAAGAGCGAAGCGACCGAGGAAAGCTGGCGCGAGGCGCTGGCGACCCGCATCCAGCCGAACGAAGGCTGAACGTCTCCTCTCTGCCTATATATGAGACCCTTGCCGGCGCGCCGCCGGCGCATTCGAACGGATGATGTGACGCGCGTGGCCACCAAGACCGCCCTGAAGACCAAGCCCAAGGTCCAACCGAAGCCGGCCAGACCGGCCAAGGCCGCCAACGCCAAGGCGGCGGCGGTGCGCAAATCCGCGCCCAAGAAGCCTGAGCCCAAGCCGGCCAAGCCGGTGGCGAAAGTCGTGCTGAAGCCGGTGCCGCTGCCCAAGGGCAAGCTGGGCAAGCCTGCGGTCGTCGTTCCCGCCAAGAAGCCGGGCCAGCCCGAAATCCCCGTCAAGACCAGCAACAAGATTCTGCCCAAGCCGGGCGCCAAGCCGGGCGAGACCGAACAATCGCCAGGCGATGCCGACAGTCCCTTGCTGGATATGTCCGATGTCGGCGTGCGCAAGATGATCACCCGCGCCAAGCAGCGCGGCTATGTCACCTATGACGAGCTGAACAAGGTTTTGCCGAGCGAGAAAGTGTCCTCCGAGCAGATCGAGGACACGATGTCGATGCTCAACGAGATGGGCATCAATGTCATCGAGAGCGAAGAGCAGGAAGAAGGTGCCGAAGGCGCCGACGGCGCAGTGCCCGCCACCACCGGCAGCAAGGCCGTCGCCACCGTCGATTCCGAGAAGGCCGAGAGCTACGACCGCACCGACGATCCGGTGCGCATGTATCTGCGCGAGATGGGTTCGGTCGAACTCCTCAGCCGCGAAGGCGAAATCGCCATCGCCAAGCGCATCGAGGCGGGCCGCGAATTGATGATCGGCGCGCTGTGCGAGTCGCCGCTCACTTTCGAAGCGCTCACCGTGTGGCGCGACGAATTGAACGACGGCAAGGTTCTGCTTCGCGACATCATCGACCTCGAAGCGATGTATGGCGCCGGCCCCGACGGCCAGCCTAACGTGCCGCCGCCGGTCGGCCCCGACGGCAAGCCGCTCAATCCTCCCGCGTCGGTGATGGCCGCGATCAACGGCACGCCAACCGGCCAGCCGATCGCGCCGCGTCCGGAATTCAAGCGCCCCGAGCCGCCGCCGCGTCCCGCGCCGCCGCCGGTGCCGCGCGCCGATGGCGAGCCGGTCGATCCGGCGGAAGCCGCCGCGGCCGCCGATGCCGCGGGCGATGAAGAGGATGACGAAGGCAATCTGCCGCTCAGCGCGATGGAAGCCGCGCTCAAGCCGCAAGTGCTGGAAACGCTCGACCAGATCGCCAACCTCTACAAGAAGCTCGGCAAGCTGCAGGACGCCAGCGTCGAGGCCGCGCTGGGCGCCGACGAATTGTCGACGAGCCAGGAGCGCCGCTTCAAGAAGCTGCGCAACGAGACCATGGATCTCGTGAAGAGCCTCAAGCTCAACAACAACCGCATCGAAGCCCTGGTCGACCAGATGTACGGCATCAACCGCCGGCTGGTCAGCCTCGAGGGTCGGCTGCTGCGGCTGGCGGAAGCCCATGGCGTCGACCGCATGGATTTCCTCAAGGAGCATTTCGGCAACGAGCTCGATCCCAATTGGGCGCGGCGCGTCGGCCGGCTGACGCGCTCTGGCTGGAAGGATTTCGTCGCCGACGAGCGCGACAAGGTGAAATTGCACCGCGACGAGATTCAAAGTCTCGCGCAGGAGATGCGGCAATCGATCAGCGAATTCCGCCGCATCGTGCAGACGGTGCAGAAGGGCGAACGCGAATCCGGCGTGGCGAAGAAGGAGATGATCGAGGCGAATCTCCGCCTGGTGATCTCCATCGCCAAGAAATACACCAATCGCGGCTTGCAGTTCCTCGATTTGATCCAGGAAGGCAATATCGGCTTGATGAAGGCGGTCGACAAATTCGAATATCGCCGCGGCTACAAATTCTCGACTTACGCAACGTGGTGGATCCGCCAGGCGATCACCCGCTCGATCGCCGACCAGGCGCGCACCATCCGCATCCCGGTGCATATGATCGAGACCATCAACAAGCTGGTGCGGACCTCGCGCCAGATGCTGCACGAGATCGGCCGCGAACCGACGCCGGAAGAACTGGCCGAGCGCCTCGCCATGCCGCTCGAAAAAGTGCGCAAGGTTCTGAAGATCGCCAAGGAGCCGATCAGCCTCGAAACGCCCATCGGCGACGAGGAAGACAGCCATCTGGGCGACTTCATCCAGGACCCCAATGTGGTGCTGCCGATCGATGCCGCGATCCAGGCGAATTTGCGCGAGACCACCACGCGGGTGCTGGCCACGCTCACCCCGCGCGAGGAGCGCGTGCTGCGCATGCGCTTCGGCATCGGCATGAACACCGATCACACGCTGGAGGAAGTGGGCCAGCAGTTCTCGGTTACGCGCGAACGCATCCGCCAGATCGAGGCGAAAGCCTTGCGCAAACTGAAACATCCGAGCCGAAGCCGCAAATTGCGCAGCTTCCTCGACAATTGATTGTGGGACGGGAATGAAGGGCTTCCGAGAAACGAGTTTGGCCGACCGGCAGGAAACCGCGGCCAAGGCGAGAGCCGCCCAGCTTGAGAAGGCCCGCGCCGTGGCGCGCGCCAACCAGGAAGGCGCTGCCGAACGCCAGGCCGCCCGGCTGAAGCTCGCCGCGGAGCGCGAGCAGCGCGCCGCCGAGCGCAAGGTCGAGAAGCTGGCGCGCGAGGCGCGCGAGAAGGAAGAACGCGCGGCCGCCGAAATCGCGCGCGTCGAGGCCGAGAAGATCGCGGCGGTGACACGGGCGAAAGAACTGGCCGAACGCGCGGAGCGCGAGAAGGCGCTCGAAGCCGAACGCAAGGCCGCGCGCGACGCGCGCTACGCCAGCCGCAAGGCGCGGCAGAAATAGACCGGGCCGCGCGCCAAGCGCCGCCTCTCGCCGACACTGGAAAGACCGACCGATGGCCATCGTGACGCGTAAAGTCTTCAAATATCCGTCCGAGGACGAATGCTTCGTGCGCCGCTTGGGCAGCGGCGTCCTCGCCGTATGGCCCGACCTGCCGGTGGAAATCCGCGAAAGAATTTTGAACGAAGCCGCGCTGGCCTGGGACCGCGAATACAATGTCAACCAGCTCCCGCAGAAACTGGCGGCGATGACGCAGAGGTATCAGGGGCGGTTGGCGTAGTCTCTCACGCCGCCAATTTCACCCGCTTCACCTTGATGGCACGTTCGTTACGCATGGCTTGCGCCAGGTCGTAGTCCATCTGCAATCCGAGCCAGACTTCCGCGCCGCCGCCGAAGGCCTTGTCGAGGCGGATGGCCATTTCGGGCGAGATGCCGCTCTTGCCGTTGAGGAGATTGTTCAGCGCCTGGCGCGTGACGCCGAGAATCCGGGCACTGTCCGTCACCGTCAGGTTCAGGGGCTCCAGGCAATCGTGGCGAACGGACAGTCCGGGATGAGGCGGGTTCTTCATCGGCATGCGTGGCACTCCTAGTGATAGTCCAGATAATCGACATCCGTCGCCTCGGCGTTCTGGAAGCGGAAGACGATCCGCCAGTTGGCGCGCACCGTCACGCTCCAATAGCCGGCATATTCGCCTTTCAGCGGATGAAGCCGCCAGCCGGGCAGGTCCATGTCCTGCGCTTTCGCCGCGCGATCCAGACGCGCCAGGATTCGCGCGATTGTCTCCAGATGCTGCGGGTTCAGTCCGCGCGGATCGTCGTTCTCGAAGAATCGCCTCAGTCCGCGATGGCGAAACCGCAGGATCATGAAGAGATGTTAAAGTGACAAGTGTCTCTTGTCAAGCGATCTCGGCAAATCTGCGGCGTGCGTCTTACTGCTTCTCCCTCTCCGCATATGCATCCACCAGCGCCCGGATCATCCGCTGATACGGCACGTGGCGCTTGCCGGCTTCGCGTTTGAAGAAGTCGACGCTGCGCTGGCTGAGCAAGAGCGTCACTTTCACATTCGATTCGCGCAGCACGAGCTTGTCCGGCGGCGGGAGGAAATCCTTCGCGACCGGACCAATTTTGCCGATCTCGCCTTGCGTATACCTAACGGTTTTCATGCTCATAGACGTCCTTTCCCATGCGCCAATAGCCGGCGCCGATGATGCGGATATGGCCCTCGCGCCAAGTGAACCGCACGGTCATTACGCCGCCCTCCACAAAGCCAAAGCAGAAGTGGCGAACTTCGCGATGGCTATGGCCCAGGTCGGGAACGATCACGCGGTGCGGATCCAAGAACGCCCGCTGGGCTGTAACGAACGATACGCCGTGCTTCGTCTGGTTGACGCGATCCTTCGCGTCATCCCATTCGAAGCTCGGCTCGGTCATATGGGTAAGTTACCATATAGAAGTATGGCTGTCAGCGGGGTCAAAATCCGCCAGACCGTTGTCCTCGGCCTTGACAAAAGGCCATCATGTTCCTACTATGTTCTTACTGCTAAATGCAACGTATCCGGCGGAGTTTGATGCTCCGTTCCGGGAAATTATTGTTGTCGCAATAGGAGGTTAGCAACCCGGACGTCAGGAACAGGGAGGGGGGGTAGGGGTGTCGTGAAAACGAATGCTGCGCGCCCGGCCGGCCACAATCCCTTGTGTCCGGCACAACAGAACTGGGGGTTCCGCGGTGTTACCGAGAACGGCGCGCGCCGCCTCATCACCCCGGCCAGATCGCCCGCAGCACCATCGCGATCCCCACCAGCGAGGCCGTCCAGACGATCGTGCGCGCGAAGGGAATCGCCAGCACATAGGCGGGCACATAGAGCACCCGCGCCCACAGATAGATCTGCGCGCCGAGCGCGGAATTGGCGTTGTGTTTGTCGAGTGCGTGGGCCAGCAGCACGGCGGCGGCGAAGAACGGGAAGGTTTCGAGGAAGTTCTTATAGGCGCGGTCCAGGCGGGCGCCGAATTTGCCGATCGGCGGCCAGCCTTCGTCGCGCGCGCCCACGCCCCAGCCGAGGCCGCGGCCCGCGACGCTCGCAACGGTCGCGAGCAGGAGTTGAACGATGCCGAGCGCGATGGCGCAGAACAATGCCTGCATCTCGACGCTGCCGAAAACACTGGATGTCATGATGTCCCCCTGCTGTCGCGTTCCGGCGGACTGCCGATTCGCAGCGGGGATTATACGCCGTGCCGTCAGCCCCAATGCATCAGCGCATAGGCCACGACGCCCACCACGGCCACGAGCGCCACGATCCAGAACAAGGCGCCGAAGCTTTGCCCCAGCGAATCTGCGGCGCTGGGCTCTTGCGGCGGCTGGGTATCCGGCGGCAGATCGTCTTCGTCCATGTTCGCGTCCTTCGCTCGCGACTCGATATTGTCACAACAGGCGAGGGCGCGCCACGCGCTCAGCGCATCGCATAGTTGAAGCTCACGCTGATGCGCTTGCCCTTTGCGTCGTTGGACGGCACGTCATGGCGCAGGAAACTTTCCCACAGCAGCACCGTGCCGGGTTTGGGCGCGATGGTCACGAAAGTCCGGTTCGCCCGCGCGGCCTTCTCGCGCCGCGGTGGCGCGGACATCATCATCGCCAGCCTGGGATCCTCGAAGCGGATGGCGGAAGCGCCCCTGGGCAGCGCCACGTAATAGGTGCCGCTGATCGCGGAATGGGGATGGATGTGGCCGGCATGAACGCCGCCCTTGTCCATCACATTGATCCACAGCGAATCGCGCACGAGCCGGCGCCCGTCGAGATCGAATTCCAGCGTCCGCGCGAAATCGCGAACATGCGTGTCGAGCTGCTTCGCCAGTTCGGCGAATACCGGCGCGCGGGTGACGAGATCGTCTAGCGAAGCGTAAGAGGTGTAGCCACGATAGCCGTGCTCCTTCGCCCAGCGCCGCCCGGCGCTGTCCTCGCGCGCGATGACGAGACAGGTCTTTTCCAGCTCGGCGTTGAGCGCGCCGGCGTGCGGCAGTTCGGCGCGGTAGAGCCGGGTCGCGAACAGCATCTGTGTGGCGGCGCGGGAATCGGCCATGCGGCCGACCATAGCGCGGCTGCCGCGCGGCTGCCTATTGCGGCAGGTAGTCGTTCGGTTCGACGAGGACGAAGCCCGGCGTTTCCTGGATGCATTGGCGCAGCAGGAAGGCGTGACCCGAGCCGTAGAACACCACCACACGGTCGCCGGGCTTGGCGAGCTGCACGAGATTGGCGCAGATCATGAAATTGCGATGATACCAGGCGGTCAGCAGCTCGGCGCCCGGCTGGTCCGTTCCGCCGCCGATCTTGAGCGTGGTGCGGTAGAACGCGTTGTCATGCGCCAGCCGCGCCGGATCGTTGAGGAAGCGCAGAGTGGCCGAGATGCCCTGATCGCGCAGCATGTCGGTCTCCGTCTGCACCTTGGTCCCGATGGCCGTGTTCTGTTCGTCGAGCAGCGCGGATTGGCCATGCGCCTTGGCATAGACATCGACTGCTTCATAGGGAAATTCGCCCTCGACATCGATGCCATGGACGGTGGAGAGGCCTGCCTGTTTCGCCAGCCGGAAGCCCAGTTGCACGGATTCGTCGCGCGACGGCGCGAGCGCGCCTTTGACATATTGGTCGTAACGCTGGGCCGCGATATCGGCCGGCCATTCAACGGCGACAATTGTGGGGTGGAAGCGGGCCAGCGCCTGCGTCGCGGCCTCGATCTGGGCCTGCGGCTTGGGCAGGAGCACGTCGTCGACATGGACGTTGTAAAGGTCCCGTCCCGGGTTGCCCATGTGGAAACCGCCGACAATCATCACCGAGATAGGCGCGTCGCCCGCTTGCGCGGCGCCCGCCAAAGCCAATGCCCCGATCAAACCCAGAATTGCCGCTTTCATGATGTCCTCCGTCCGCCCGACATTTTACATAGGCGGCCCAAGCGCCGGCCGCCAGAGCGCGATTCGCGGCAGTCCGGGCCTATCCAGCGGCTCCGCGAATTTCGCGGGCCATGCACGCCGTGCAAACCGCATTTGCATGCTCGTGCTGCCTTTCAACTATGCGGGTTTGTTGCGGCAATTCGCATTCGCGCATTTTCCGCGAAGGCCACTTATATTTGTGGGCCATGAGCGTCGCCGAGAAAGCCAAACGCATCTATTCAGATCGGGAAGATCGCGCCGACGCGGCTGTCCATGTGCTGGGCGTGCTGTTCGCGGTCGGCGCCGGTGTCTGGCTGCTATTTCACGTCAGTGGGTTTTCGGTCGTCGCCAGCGTGGCGGTCTATTGCGCGGGGCTCCTCGCGATGCTGAGCGCCTCGGCCGCCTACAATCTCGCGCCCGAAGGCCGCACGCGCGAGATCCTGCGCCGCGTCGATCATTCCGCGATCTTCATCATGATCGCGGCGACCTACACGCCGTTCGCCGCCAATCGGCTGGGCCATCCGGCGGGCGACTGGATATTGGGCGCGATCTGGCTCTGTGCCATCGTCGGCGTGACGATGAAGATGCTGTTCCCGCGCCGCTTCGAGCTCGCCAGCGTCGTGTTCTACATCGCCATGGGCTGGATGATCATCGCCGTCATCAAGCCGCTGGTCGCCAGGGTCAGCCTAATCGATCTGTGGCTGTTGCTCGGCGGCGGTCTGGTCTATTGCGCCGGCGTGCCGTTCTATCTGCGCGAACGTATGCCTTACCACAAGGCGATCTGGCACGGTTTCGTGCTCGCCGCCGCAATTTCGCAATTCGCCTCCATCGTCGGCGAGTTCGCCGTCCGGGCGCAGCCATGATCTCGGCCATCATCTTCGATTGCGATGGCGTGCTGGTGGACAGCGAAGTGCTCGCCCATGCCGTGGAGTCGGCCGTGCTGGGCGAGATCGGCCTCGATTACGATCCCAGCGAATTCAAGGCGCGCTTCATGGGCATGAGCGACACGGCGTTTCACGCTGCGCTGGAAGCCGATGGGCAAGCCCGTCTCGGCCGCTCGATCCTGGCCGAGATCGTGCCGCGCATGAAGACACGCTATGCCGAAGCGATCGCCACCAAGCTGGTCGTGGTCGCCGGCGCGCATGCGGCGGTCGACGCGGTGCGCCGGCCGAAGGCCGTCGCCAGCTCTTCGACCGCGAAGGGCCTGGAATCCAAGCTGAAGAAGACGGATCTGTGGGACCGTTTCGCACCGCATGTCTACAGCGCCGAGCACGTCACGCATTCCAAGCCGGCGCCCGATCTGTTCCTGCTGGCGGCGAAGTCGCTAGGCATCGTGCCGGCGCGTTGCCTCGTCGTCGAGGATAGCGTGAACGGCGTGGTTGCGGCGCAAGCAGCCGGCATGCGGGTGTGGGGTTTCATGGGCGGCGGTCACATGGACGAGGATTCGCGCGCGCGTCTGCGCGCGGCTGGCGTGGAACGCATCGTCGAGAACTGGGCCGAGGCGGCGGCGCTGTTTGCGGCGTTGTGATCAGATGTTCGGCCAGAACAGCGCCGCCACGATCAGGATGATCCCGAGTGTCGCCACGAGCCACACCAGCGTGCGCAACCCCGGCACGCCGAAGGCATAGAGCGGCAGATAGATAATGCGCGCCGCGACATAGAGCTGAGCGCCCCACAACGTCGCCCAATTGTGCCGTCCGGCGAGGGTGGCGACGATCACCGCCGCGGCGAAGAACGGGAAGGTTTCCATGAAATTGCGCGACGCGCGCTCGAGCCGTCCCGCAACCTTGCTCACGGATTTGGGCGCCTCGTCGCGCGGGCCGACATTCCATTTGAGGCCGCGCTGGCTGTTGCCGGCGCGGGCCGCGATCAGAAGCTGGAAAAGCCCCAACACGATCGCCACGGCGAGCATGGAAAGCTCGCCGCTCAAGCCGGCGAATTGAAGCTGGATCGGATCGGCAAGGCTCATGGCGGTTCCCCCTCTTACCGGACGCATGATGCGCCGCCGTCAATATCTTCTCAATCGCTTGTCCGCTAAGCTGCCGGGAAAGCAAAAGGAAGTCGCAGATGCGCGCAGTTGCGGTCGTGGGCGCCATAGCCCTGTTGGGAATATCGCTATCGGGCTGCGCTGTCGCCAGCGTCGCGGGAACGGTGGTCGGCACCGCGGCCAGCGTCGCCGGCACCGCCGTCGATGTCACCTCCGACGTGGTGGGCGCCGCCGCCGATGCGGCGACCGGCGGCGATACCAAGGACGACAAGAAACCCCAGTGACCTAGCCGCCTTGTGCGTCCGCGCCGAAGCGGTAGCGCAATTCCAATCCCCACATGCGCGGCGGCCCGTAGATCGAGGCCGAGGTTCCGGTCTCGTTGAGCAGCGCGTCCGCGCCGACCTTGTAAACGCGGTTCGTGACGTTGTCGACGAAGGCCGAGACGTCAAACGGCTCTCCCAGGAAATTGTCCCAGTCGAAGCGCAGGTTGAGCAGCACGTAACTCTTCTGATCCGGTTGCTGGCCGGCCGGCGCCAGACAGGTATAGGCTCCGGCGAGTGTTGCCGGCTGAACGAACGCGCCGCACGTCGTCTCGACGCCGCTCAGATCGGTGAACCATTCCTTGTCCTGCCAATAGAGCGTGCCGCTCAAATAGGGCAGGCCCCAGCTTTCGCTTATCGGAATATGGAATTGCGGGGTGATCCCGAGCTTGTTCTTCGGCGTGTAGGCGAAAGGACTGCCTGCGAGATCGAGGAAATCGCCACTGGTCGGTAGATGGGTGATCTCGTCGATAGAGATCGAACTCGGCAGCACGAACTTGTCGTAGCTCGCGTCGGTGTAGGAATAGAAGACGTTGACCTTGAAATTGTCATCGGGAATGAAGGTCGACTGGAATTCCAGGCCTTTGACGGTTGCCTTGGCGGCGTTGAACGTCAGCGCGGCAAAATCCGGCGGTTCGGCGACCGGACCCGTGAATTGGATGTCGACGATGTCGTTCTTCTGGATGTTGCTGTACCAGCCGTAATACACGTCGAAATTGGTGCGGCCCGGCACGCCCAGGATCGTCCAATTGTTCTTAGCGCCGAGTTCGACGTCGGTGAGATATTCGGGCTGGAATTCGCCATAGCCGGTTTCCGCATCGCCCGCGCCGCTGTTGAAGCCGCCGCTCTTATAGCCGCGCCGATAGGTGGCGTAGAGCAACGTATCGTCGGTCGCCTGATAGTCGGTCGACAACGTCCAGGTCGGCGCATGGAAATTGGCGCTCTGGGAGGGCAACACGTAAGGCGGCGTGCCGGGTATCGGGTACGGACAGGCCGTTGTTTCTTCAGGCTCGATACAGCTGAGCGCGGTGGCGACCTTGTGATCCCAGGTGTAGCGGCCGCCGGCGGTGAAGCTGAGGCCGTCGACCCAGCTCGTGGCGTCGTAGGTCGCGCTGCCATAGACGGCGTTCGAGACTCCGCCATTGGTGAGCGAGTCAAATTCCGTCGTGCCGAACGCGGAGAGCGGGCTTGTTGGCACCGGCTGGAAGCCGCCGAAGGTCTCGCGCTCGATCTCCGAATAGCCGCCCGGATGATCGAGCTCGTGATAGAACCCGGCGATCCAGTTGAAGACGTTGTCGGCGGTCTCGCCCTTGACCTGGAATTCTTCCGTGACCTGCAGGGAATTCGATTCCCAGGTGCGCGAATTGGCGATGTCGAGAATGGGCAGGTCCGAGCCGTCATAGTCGAACGCCGGCTGCTCCTTGTTGCTGCGGAAGCCGAAGATGTTTTCCAGGTGCAAATGCGGGGCTACGTCGTAGGTCGCGATATCGGTCGCGCCCCAGGAATCGCGCCGGAAGAACAGCGGAATGCTCGACGTGGTCTTGCGCGGGCCGAGCGCCTGCTGCTGGGCCAACGCGCCGAGCATGGCCTGCTCGAATCCGGCCAGCGCACCGCAGGTCTGGCCCAGAACGGGCGGGTAAAAGCCGTACTGTGCCGGTGCCGGGCAGAAGGTGAGCCCCATCGGTTGAAGCAGCGGCTGAAGCTGCTGGGTGGCGAGCTTGTCGATCGTCGCGGTGTTCACGCCGGTCAGCTCGGCGCCCGTGCCATTGTTGTGATCGCGCAGATAATCGAACACTGCGTAGTTCTCGAAGCCCGAGAAGGGCCGCCAGCTTACGCCGATCCGGAACGCGTCGTAATCGACATTGTCGAGATCTTCACCGGTCGAGATATCCTTCGTAAAGCCTTGACGGCTCGCTATATCGCCCGCGAAGCGCACCGCCAGCGTATCGCCCAGGGGAATGTTGATCGCGCCCTTAAGCTCGCCGAGATTGTAATCTCCGCCCGTGACGTCGAAATAACCGCCGAACGCGTCGTATTCCGGCCGCTTGGGCTCGAACAGGATGGCACCGCCCGTGGTGTTGCGGCCGAACAGCGTGCCTTGCGGGCCGTTGAGCACCTGGATGTTGTCCATGTCGTATTCGGAGCCGGGGCCGCTCGCGTTGAACGGCACCTGCGCGAAATAGGTCTGTACGCCCGGATCGGCGCCGCCGAAGGGCTGGCTTTGACCGCGGATCGTGAACACGTCGTCGTCGCGTGAGCCCAGATTGGCCGCGACTTCGAGCGACGGTGCCAGATTCTGTAGCGCAAGCGCGGAATTGGTGTCAGTGACGCGCAGCACGTCGGCCGAGAGCACGGTGACCGCGACAGGTACTTTCTCCAGATTCTCGGGCCGTCGCCGCGCGGTCACCACCACTTGTTCGATAGATTCGGATTGGGCCGCGGTGACGGGTGTCGCGGGGCCTTCCTGTGCTCCGGCGGTTGAGACAAAAGCAAGCATTGCTGTCGCGCTCGCCGCGCCCAGCAGAATTGTACTACGCATAGGCTTCCCCTCGCGGGCACCTGCCGCAAGACACTGCCACCGGCAGCCCGCGGACGGCACCCCTGTTTGTGTCGGCAGTATAGGCCAATCCTCGGCCGCTGTTGAAGGGGTAATGGCAATCCGGCCAAAGGCTTGTGAAACGGTACGGTAGAGTACCTTACTAGAACGAATCCTTGCGCCGGCGTAATTCGGCGAACACCGTCACGTCGTCCCCGGTCTCTAGCCCCAGCGTGTGCCGGATGCCGGCGGAATCCGGTCTCAGGAAGGGATTGGTGCGTTTTTCCAGGCCGATGGTGGAGGGAATCGTCGGCCGGGCTTGCGACCGCAACTGCTCGACCTCGCGCATTCGGGCCTTGAGCTCGGCATTATCGGGCTCGACGCTCAGCGCGAAACGGCCGTTGTTGAGTGTGTATTCATGGCCACAATAGACCAACATTTCATCCTCCAGCCGCATCAGCTTGGAAAGGCTGTCCCACATCATCTGCGGCGTTCCCTCGAACAGCCGTCCGCAACCCATGGCGAACAGAGTGTCGCCGGTGAAGGCACAATTCTCGAAAATGAAGGCGATGTGGCCGCGCGTGTGGGCGGGAATTTCCAGCACGCCCACTTCGCGGCCGGCGAATTGCCAGGGCGCGTCCTCGCCGACGCCGACGTCGATGCCGGGGATGCGGCTGCGATCCTTCGCCGGCCCCACCACAATGGCGCCGAATTCTTCCTTCAGCGCGAGATTGCCGCCGGTATGGTCGAAATGATGATGGGTGTTGAGGATGTGGCTGAGCCGCCAGCCATGGGTCGCGAGCGCGCGTTTGACCGGCTCCGGCTCGGACGGGTCGACCACCGCGCAAAGCCCCGAATCCGCGTCATGGACCAGATAGGCGTAATTGTCCGTCAGGCAGGCAACAAGCTCGACTTCAAGCGCGTGCATTGGGCGTCCTTTCGGGGATGCCAGCCTAGCAACGCGGCGCAGGCGTTCAAAGAACGTTGAATAGGGCGGGTGCAAGCGCTACCCAAGGCGCCATGCCGTTCGACGCCGTGGGCCTTGCGTCCTTCTATGAAGAGCCGATGGGGCAGCTGACCCGCCGCCTCGTCCTCAAGCGCGTCCGCCTGGCCTGGCCCGATTTGCGGGGCCTTCGCGTGCTGGGCTACGGCTTCGCGGTTCCTTATCTGCGGCCGATCCTGGGCGAGGCCGAGCGGGCGGTGGCGTTCATGCCGGCGCAGCAGGGGGTGGTCGCGTGGCCGGGCCAGCGGCCGCTGGTCGCGCTGGGCGATGAGGATGCGCTGCCTTTCCCCGACGCGATGTTCGACCGCGTGTTGATGGTGCATGGGCTGGAGAGCGCGGAATCCATCCGGCTCGTGTTGCGCCAGGTCTGGCGCGTGCTGGCACCCGGCGGCCGGCTGCTGGTCGTGGCGCCCAACCGCACCAGCCTGTGGGCGCAGGTCGAGCGTTCGCCTTTCGCGCAAGGAAGACCCTTCACCAAAAGCCAGCTCGATCAACTCATGCGCCAGGCGATGTTCGTGCCCGAGCGCTGGGACAGCGCCCTGCTCCTGCCGCCGCTGCGCTCGCGCCGCTTCATCCGCAGCGGTTCCGGCTGGGAGCGCTTCGGACGCAGATTTTGGCCGGGCCTCGCCGGCGTGCATTTGGCCGATGCCTCCAAATCGCTCTACGCCCTGGTGCCGCCGGCCGAAAAGCGCCGCGCGCCATCCAAGCTGGCGCGCGCGGGCACTTGAGCGGGCCGCTCACGCTATTTTGAATTTTCTGTCCCGCGTCATGGCCGTCATGCATGGCGGCGGCGCTTCGCTCCTAGCGCGGCAAATCAAGGATTCGCGCACGGTCCCGCGCGCGGGCGCGTCGGCCCTGCGCGCAAGCCACTTCCGCTTCGGCGCAACGTTCCTACTTGTGAAGCGTTCCCGCGCAGATGGCGCCGGAACCAAACCCAGGAGAGTGTTCATGCGTAAATCGAACTGGATCGCCGTTACCGTTTTTTCATCCGCTGTCGCGATGGGCTCGGCCGCGGCCTATGCGTCGGATGCCAATGCCAACAATTGCCTCGAGATGGCTCGCCAGGTCAAAACCGCGCTCGCCGACAATCCGCAAGCGCCGGACTACGACAGCGCGCGGAAGGCGCAGAGCAATGGCCGCGATTTCTGCGTCAACGGCTTCTATGACAGAGGTGTGGCTTACTACGGTCAGGCGCTCGCTTTTCTAGGCGCGGGCAAGAGCTGACGCTCGCGCGCGCGGCCGGCTTTGCCCCCGCCGGCCGCGCATCCGCCTTGCCATCAGGCGACGCCGCGCGCCGCAGCGGCCGCATTCAGGAAATCGTGCACCAGCGCGAACAATTCCGGCTCGTCGAGCAGGAAGGCATCGTGCCCGCGGTCGGTTTCGATTTCCGCGAAGCGCACATCCGCGCCGGCCGCTTTCAGCGCCTCGGCGCTGCGCTTGTTCTCCGCCGTCGGGAACAGCCAGTCGCTGGTGAACGAAACGCATTGCACGCGCGCCTTGCAGCCGGCGAAGGCTTTCGCAAGATCGCCGCCATGGTGGGATGCGAGGTCGAAATAATCCATGGCGCGGGTGATGTAGAGATAGGAATTGGCGTCGAAGCGCTCGACGAAGCTCGAGCCTTGATGATGCAGGTAGCTCTCGACTTGGAAATCCTGCTCGAAGCCGAATGAGACCTTGGGGCGGTTGCAGAGCGCGCGGCCGAATTTCTTCGCCAGCGCGGCTTCCGAAAGATAGGAGACGTGGCCGATCATGCGCGCCGTCGAAAGCCCGCGTCGGGGGTGTACGCCGGCGGCGAGATAATCGCCGTCGCGCCAATCCGGATCCGCCATGATCGCCTGGCGGCCGATCTCGTGCAGGGCGATGTTCTGGGCGGTGTGATGCGCCGCCGTCGCGATGGGCAGCGCCGAGACCACGCGCTCGGGAAAACTCGCCAGCCATTGCAGCACCTGCATGCCGCCCATGGAGCCGCCGGTGACGCAGAGAAGTTCCTTGATGCCGAGCGCGTCGAGCAGTGCCGCTTGCGCGCGCACCATGTCGCCGATCGTGGCCATGGGAAAGTTGAGCGCATAGACCTTTCCGGTTTGCGGATCGACGTCCGCCGGCCCGGTCGAGCCCATGCAGCCGGCGATGACATTGGCGCAGATGACGAAGAAGCGGTCGGTGTCGATCGGCTTGCCGGGCCCGACCATGGTTTCCCACCAGCCGGGCTTGCCGGTCATCGGATTGGTGCCGATGACGAACTGGTCGAGGGAAAGCGCATGACAGATGAGGATCGCATTCGATCGCGCTGCGTTCAGCGAGCCATAGGTCATATAGGCGGTGGTGAAAGGCCCGAGCGTACGGCCGCCTTCGAGCGTCATGGTCTCGTCGTGGCCAAAATGCATGGCATGGCCGATGGACGCCTGGGGCGCGGCCAACGGGCGCGGAAAATGGGGTGTCGCCAGTTCGGGCATGAAGGCTCTCTCGGCCGGGCCGCGCTTGCTAAGGCGCAGGTTCGGGCCTGTCAACGCGCTTTGCAATTGCCGGCCTCGTTGCCTATGAACGCCAAGCCATGAACCCTGTGCCCAAACCCGGAGTGCTGGACATCGCCGCCTATGTCGGCGGGCATGCACATGCGCCGGGTGTGCCGCCGCCGGTCTATAAGCTGTCTTCCAACGAATCCGCGCTGCCGCCGAGCCCCGACGCCATCGAAGCCTTCAAATCTGCACAAACGTCCCTGGAGATCTATCCGGACGGCGGCGCCGAAATCCTGCGCGAGGCCATCGGCGAGATCCATGGGCTGAACCCGGACCGCATCGTCTGCGGCAATGGCTCGGGCGAGATTCTCACGCTGCTCGCCACCGCCTATCTCGGCCCCGGCGACGAGGCGATCTTCACCGAGCACGGGTTCCTGCTGTACCGCATCGCCATCCTGTCGAGCGGCGCGGTGCCTGTGGTGGTGCCGGAGAACAATCTGCGCGCCGATGTCGATGCGATGCTGGCCGCGGTCACGCCCCGCACGCGCCTCGTCTATATCGCCAACCCGAACAACCCCACCGGCACATATCTCACTGGCGAAGAACTGCGGCGGCTCCATGCGGGCCTGCCACCCGATGTGCTTCTCGTCATCGACGCGGCCTATGCCGAATATGTCCGGCGCAACGATTTCGACAGCGGCGTCGAGATGGTGTCGCAATTCGACAATGTGGTGATGACGCGCACCTTCTCGAAAATCTATGGCCTGGCGGCCTTGCGCGTCGGCTGGGCATTCTGCCCGGCGAGCGTGGTGGACGTGCTCAACCGTCTGCGCGGACCGTTCAACGTCAACGTTCCCGCCCAGCGCGCGGCCGCCGCTGCATTGAAGGACCGCAAGCATGTCGAGGAGGCCATCGCCCATAACGACAAATGGCGCGGCTGGCTGGTCGAGCAGATCCGCAAGGCGGGATTGCGCGTCGACGACAGCGTCGGCAATTTCGTGCTGATCCATTTCCCGGCAAAGCCTCCGCACAGCGCCAAGCAAGCCGACGCGTTCCTGGTTTCGCGCGGGCTGATCCTGCGCGACGTCGGGAATTATGGGCTGCCAAACTGCCTGCGCCTGACGGTCGGGGGCGAGGACGCGAACCGCCGCGTGGCAGCCGCACTCGCGGATTTCATGAAGCGCGGCTGAGATGACGGCGCCATCCAAACCGCTGTTCGCCAGGATCGCGCTGATCGGTATCGGCCTGATCGGTTCTTCCGTCGCCCATTCCGCCCGGCGCGGAAAGCTCGCCGGCCATATCGCGGGCTATTCGCCCAATGCTGACGAACTGGAGCGCGCACGCAAGGTCGGCTTCGCGGATTCGCTGCACACTTCGCTGGCGGAAGCGGTGCGCGACGCCGACCTCGTCGTGCTGGCCGCGCCCGTGGGCGCGTTCGGCGAAATCGCGAAGGAGATCGGTCCGCATCTCAAACCCGGCGCCATCGTCAGCGATGTGGGTTCGGTCAAGATGGCGGTGGTGCGCGATGTCGGGCCGCATATTCCAGAGGGCGTGCATCTGGTGCCGGCGCATCCGATCGCGGGCACGGAGCAGTCGGGCCCGGAAGCCGGATTCGCCGAATTGTTCGACGGGCGCTGGTGCATTCTCACCCCGCCGCCGGGCACCGATGCCCAAGCCATCGAAACCATGAAAGTCTTCTGGCGCGGGCTCGGCAGCGAAGTCGAGGTGATGGAGCCGAAACATCACGATCTGGTGCTCGCGATCACCAGCCATGTGCCGCATCTGATCGCCTACAACATTGTGGGCACCGCGGCCGATCTGGAAACCGTCACCGAAGGCGAAGTGATCAAATACTCCGCCGGCGGTTTCCGCGATTTCACGCGCATCGCGGCCTCCGATCCCACCATGTGGCGCGATGTCTTCCTCAACAACCGCGAGGCGGTGCTGGAGATGCTGGGGCGCTTCAACGAGGATCTGAGCGCGCTGCAGCGCGCGATCCGCTGGGGCGACGGTGACGCGCTGTTCAACCTCTTCACCCGCACCCGCGCCATCCGCCGCGAGATCGTCGACGCGGGACAGGATACCGCGACGCCGAATTTCGGGCGCTCAGCGAAAAAAGATCAGTAGAGCGAACGCAGGAATCCCGCCGGCGCATCGCCCACGTAAAGAATCCCGTCCTTGAAGCCGAGATTGGCCGACAACTGAATCTGCGCGTTGCTGGCCAGCGCCGCTGCGGCCAGCGCCGGAGCCAAGCCATTGTTGTCGCCTTGCGCGATGCCAAGCTTGGAAAGTTCCGCGGCCAGCGATTGCACGCCGTCGAGATTGACCCGCATCAGACCGTAAGGCCGGTGCTGGTCGTCGAGCGAAAGCTGCCCGACAGCCGTGGCCTTCAGCGCATTCCAATCCACTTCAAGCTGGTTGAGCGTGAAGACGCCGGAATGTACACGCCAATCCTCCGCCGCCGTGCGCCAGTCGCCGCGGCCGGCCAGCAGCGGCGCAAGCGGGCTGGCTGGCGCCACGCCGGCATCGAGGCGCAGATGCGTGATTGTGTCGCCGAAACCGGATTGCAGGATTTGCGACAAGTGAACCCCGTCGCCGGTGATAACGATGTCGAGTGCGTCGTGCGCCGGATTCTTGCGCAGATGGAATTGGAAGCGATCCGCATTCAATTCCGGCGAGCGGATGGCGATTGCGTCGAGGTCGAAGCGCGTCAATTGCGAGCCCTGGCTATAGGAACTCGCGCGCAGGATCGTGGGCGTGAAAATCCAGACGTGATGGGCGCCGTCGAGTCCCGTCCAACGCAGCGTCTGCTTTCCCGCCGCCTCGAAGAGCGCCTGTCTTGGGCCGTAGGTCAGCGCATGCAGCGCGAAATGCTCGGTCTGCCAGGATGCCGGGCCTTGCGACGTCGCCACGTCGATCTCGACATTGTCGAGGATCGCGTCGACGCGGAACGGAAAGCCCGCGATCTGCTTGCTCGCGAAACGCAGCGTCACGCCCGGTGCTATGGCGCGGCCATTGCTGGCGTCGAGCCAGGTGGAAACCGCGCCGGCGGCGAACCACCAATAGATCATCACGCCCGCGGCCAGCAGCAGGAGCAGGCCGAACGGCCCGTAAAGGAAGATACGGTTGGAAAAGCGCATGAATTGCCCCGGCGTGCTGGCCGCGATCTTAGCCGCAGCGCGAGAAGCCGCAGGAGACGCAGGTGTCGCAGCCTTCGAGCTGGATCAGGCTGGGCGAGCCGCAACGCGGGCAGGGCCGGCCGGGCGCTGTCTCGCCGACGGCCATTGCACGCAGGGCTTCCGGCAGTTCCGGCGTTTCCCGCGCGGCCATGAAGCCGGTGGCGACCAGATGGCGCTCGATCACGTCGCCGATGGCGGCGAGCAGCGAGGGCACATAATGCCCGCCCATCCATTGCCCGCCGCGCGGATCGAACACCGCTTTCAACTCGTCGACCACGAAGGAGACGTCGCCGCCGCGCCGAAACACCGCGCTGATCATCCGCGTCAGCGCCAAGGTCCAGGCATAGGCGGCCATGTTCTTGGAGTTGATGAAGATCTCGAACGGGCGGCGGCGACCGTCCTTCTCGATGTCGTTGATGGTGATGTAGAAAGCGTGATCGCTGTCCATCCATTTGATCTTGTAGGTCTGGCCGAGCAGCACTTCGGGCCGGTCGAGCGGCTTGGTCATGTAGACTACGCCGCCATCGCGCATCCGCGCCGGGTTTTCCGGCAACGGCATCGGAAGTTCCGGCTGATCGCTCTCGACGATGGAGATCGACGGCTGCTCCGGCGCCGGCGTTTGCAGCACCGATCCGGTCACGTCATTGGGGCGATAGGTCGTGCAGCCCTTGCAGCCGGTCTCATAGGCCTCGAGATAGACGTGGCTGAAGGCGTCGAAGGAAATCTCGCGCGGCACGTTGATGGTCTTGGAGATCGAACTGTCGATATGCTTCTGCGCCGCCGCCTGGACCGCCAGATGATCCTCCGGGCGCAAAGTCTGCGCATTGACGAAATAATCCGGTAGCGACGCTTCCTCGCCGAAGCGCGCGCGGAAGATCCGATGGGCATAGTCGCTCACCGCTTCCTCGCTGCGCGAACCGTCCGGCTGCAGCACCTTGCGCGAATAGGAATAGGCGAAGACCGGCTCGATCCCGCTCGACACATTGCCGGCGAACAGCGAGATCGTGCCGGTCGGCGCGATGGAGGTGACGAGGCCGTTGCGGATGCCGTGGGCGGCGATGGCGTCGCGGATGTCCCGCGGCAGGCGCGCGACGAAGGGGCGCGCGAGATATTCGTCGCGGTCGAACAGCGGGAACGCGCCTTTTTCCCTTGCCAGTTCCGCCGACGCCGCATAGGCGGCGTGCGACAGCACGCCGAGCCAGCGGTCGATCAGCGCGATGCTTTCGGGCGAGCCGTAACGCGCGCGGCAGAAGATCAGGGCGTCGGCAAGCCCGGTGACGCCGAGACCGATCCGCCGCTTGGCCAGTGCTTCGGCGCGCTGCTCTTCCAACGGAAAGCGCGAAACATCGATGACGTTGTCGAGGAAGCGGATCGCGGTGCGCGTCAGCTTCGCGAGCTCGTCTTCGTCGAGCCGCGCGCCGTCCTCGAAAGGCTGCTTTACCAGCTTCGCCAGATTGATCGAGCCGAGCAGGCACGCGCCGTAGGGCGGCAAGGGCTGCTCGCCGCAGGGATTGGTCGCGCGGATGGTTTCGCAATAAGCGAGGTTGTTCTGCTCGTTGATGCGGTCGATGAAGATCACGCCGGGCTCGGCATAGTCGTAGGTTGCGCGCATGATGCGGTCCCACAATGCGCGCGCCTGCAGCGTGCGATGAACTCGGCCTGCGAATTTCAGGTCCCACGGCGCGTCGGCCTTCACCGCGGCCATGAAGGCGTCGCTCGCCAGCACCGAAAGATTGAACATCGAAAGCCGGCCCGGCATGCGCTTGGCGTCGATGAAGGCCTCGATGTCGGGATGATCGCAGGCGAGCGTCGCCATCATCGCGCCGCGACGGCTGCCCGCGCTCATGATGGTGCGGCACATCGCGTCCCACACTTCCATGAAGGAGACGGGGCCAGACGCATCCGCGCCGACGCCTTCGACCAGCGCGCCCTTGGGCCTGAGCGTCGAGAAATCATAGCCGATGCCGCCGCCCTGCTGCAGCGTCAGCGCCGCATCGCGCAAGGCAGAGAAAATACCCGACATCGAATCCGGGATCGTGCCCATCACGAAGCAGTTGAACAAAGTGACACTGCGTGCAGTGCCGGCGCCCGCGAGGATGCGCCCGGCCGGGAGAAATTTGTGACCCGCCAGCGCAACCGCGAATTCCAGCGCGCGAGCGGCGCGATTTTCCGGCGCCTCCGCCGCGGCCGCCGCCAATGCGACGCGCGCCACCGTGTCCGCCACGTCGCGGTCCACAGGCGTGCCGTCGGGCTGCTTCAGCCGGTATTTCATGTCCCAGATCTGGCGGGCGATATCGCTCATGGCGGCAGTATACGTTCCTTTTACGTTCCAGTTCCAGGAAAAACGCGCAAAGCGTTAAAGCGCGCCTTCCCGGGCCAGCAATTGCCGCCCTTCCGCCACCAACCGCGTCGTCGCGGTTTCGATGCGCTCCTGCAAAATGGCCATGAAGTCCTGGCGCTTCAAGCCGGGCGGGATGGGCTCCAGGAATTCGAGAACGATCTTTCCCGGCTTTTTGATCAGCCCCATCCAGCCGGTCCAGAACACGCCGGAATTCAGCGCCACCGGCACGCAAGGCGCGTCGAGCTGGCCATAAAGGCCGGCAACGCCCGGCTTGTAGTCGGGCGGCGCGTCGGGTGATTTGCGCGTGCCTTCTGGAAAGATCAGCACGCTGCGCCCGCTCGCGAAGGCGGTGCGCGCTTCCGCCGCCATCTTGCGCAAGGCCGATGCATGGCCGCCGCGGTCGATCGCGATCACCCCGGCTTTCCTGATGTACCAGCCATAGAAGGGAATGTTCAGCAGCTCGCGTTTCAGCACCGCGGCCGGATCGTAGAGCACGAGATACAGCGCCAGCGAATCCCACAGGCACATATGTTTGGAGGCGATCAGCATGCCGTCCGCCGGAATCTTGCCGCGCACTTCGTAGTCGAGGCCGGCCAGATATTTCAGGCCCCAAAGGGTAAGCCGCGACCAGATGCGCGAGGCATGCACCGCCGCGTGCCGTTCCATCGCCAGCGCCGGCAGGCAGCCGATGAAGATGACGACGGTGATGAGCGCAAAATAGAGGAAGAACAGCGTCGAGCGGATCAGGACCATGGCTGGCGTTCTAGGAGGCGCGCGAAGCCTTGCCTTCGAAGGCGCCGCGGTCAAGAGCGCCGTGGCCGTTGTCGGCCAGGACATGGGTCAGCGCCAGGCTTGCCAGATATTTGGCGTATTCGGCCTGCAGCACGCGCAGCGCGCGCGGATCGCGCCACCAGGCCGTGACGATGCCGTCGGGATCGACCGGGTAGGGCATGAGCGCAACGCCGGGCATGCTCGCCGCGAACTCGCTCAGGCTGCGCGGCATGTGATAGCGCGCCGTCACTACGACGAGACTTTTATAGCGATGCGCACGCGCCCAGCCCGCCGCTTCCTGCGCATTGCCGTGCGTGTCGGCGGCTTGAAAGCCCAGATCGGCGCAGCAATCGAAACGCGCGCCGCCATGGGCGAGCGACTTGATTTCCTTTTTTGTGGTCGAAGGCGCCACGCCGGAAATCAGCAGCCGCTTGCCGACGCCGCTTTCGAACAGCGCCACCGCGGTGTCGAGTCGCGCGCCGCCGCCGGTCAGCGCCACGATGGCATCGGGTTTGCCGAGTGTGGATGGCGCGGCCGGCAAGGTCGCGGCGAACAGCACGAAGCCCGCGAGATAGGCGACCACCAGGACGGCAATGATTTTCACGATCGTCATGCTTCGGCCCGCTCAAGGTTGCGGCTATATCAACATGTTTAGTCCAACAAAAAGTTTACATTATGGCCTAGTAAATCCCGCGCAGGGCGGCGAGCACGGAAAGCCTGGCGGTCGCCAGCGCGATCAGGCCGGACGCCAAGGGAACGGCGGCCAGCCAGACGAGTTCCGAAAGGTGCAGCGTCAGAGGCGGCAGAAAGGGCACGGCTTCGTAGCCCACCGATTCCAGCCCGCCGGCGAGCGCGAACAAAAGCGCCGCGCAGGCGGAGCCGACCAAGGCCGCGCCGAGCACCGAGAGGAAATAGTGCCATTCGAAGGCGCGCGCGATGAATCCGGATTGCGCGCCCATCTGATGCAAAAGCGTCACGATGTCGTGATGGGCTTCGAGGCCCGCGCGCGTGGCGAACGCGACCGTCGCCGCGGTGGCGACCGCGATCAGCGCGAGGACGCCATAGGCCGACCAGATCAGCGTGTCGGCCAGCGCCTTGAGCCGCGCGATCCAATGCGAATGATCGTCGAGCAAGGAATCCGGTGCGGCGTTTTTCAGTGCATGCGAAAGTGCGGCGATGTCGACGCGCGCGCCGGGCTGCATGGCCACGTCGATCAAGCGCGGCAGCGGCAGTTCGGCGACCAGCGCGCCTCGGCCCAGCCAGGGCTCTACGAGCTTCTGCGTGTCGGCTTGCGAAATCTCCGTCGCATGCGCGATCCCCGGCGTCGACTGCAGAACCGCAAGCGCGGCATCGGTTTCACGCTCCAGCGCCGGGTTGGGCGGACCGCGTTCCGGCGGCAATATCTGGACCGTCAGATGCCCCGACAATCCCGCGCGCCAACCCTCGGCGGCGCGGTCGGCGATCAGCGAGGCGCCGAGCGCGAGCGCGGCGAGGAACGCCATCACCGCGATGACGATGTCGAGCGGGGCCGCGCCCGCTTCGCGCGGCAGGATGCGGGCGCTGGGTCTGGCTTCGCTCATGCGCCGCGGCCCGCGCGCAATTCGACCAGCCGACCATCGACCAGCCGCATCTCGCGCGCCTTGGGCAGCGCTTCCAGCAGGGAGCGGTCGTGGGTCGCGATCAGAACGGTGGTGCCCAGCCGGTTGAGCTCTCCGAACAGGCGGATCAGCCGCTCGCCGATCTCGGCATCGACATTGCCGGTGGGCTCGTCCGCCAGGAGCAAATCGGGACGCGCCACGACCGCGCGCGCGATCGCGACGCGCTGCTGCTCGCCGCCCGACAGCGTTGGCGGCCGGGCCCGCATGCGCTCGCCCAGGCCCACCCAGGTAAGGAGTTCCTCCACGTCGCGGGCATAATCCTCGGCGCGCCGGCCCGCGAGCCGCAAGGGCAGCGAGACATTGTCGAAGGCGGAAAGATGGTCGAGCAGGCGGAAATCCTGGAACACCACGCCGATGCGCCTTCGGATCGCCGGGAAGCTCTTGCGCCTGGCAGTCGCCAGGTCATGGCCGAACAGCGAGATCAGCCCGCGCGACGGCGGCTCGCAGAGCTGCATCAGCTTGAGCAGCGTCGTCTTGCCCGCGCCCGAGGGGCCGGTCAGGAAGGTGAAGGATCCCGCCTCCAGCGCGAAGGTGACATCGCGCAGCACCTCGGGCCCGGGCCCGTAGCGCATGCCGACATTTTCGAAGCGAACCATGGCGCGCGAGCCTTAACACAGTTATTGCAGGGAGCCGAAGCTTGCGGGCGAAACGCCCTTAAGCCTATTTTTGCCAAGCCGGACGCATGCTTCCACCATGATCCTGACCTGCCCGCAATGTGCCACACGCTACGAGGCGGACGCGGCGAAATTCGCCCCGCCCGGGCGCAAGGTGCGCTGCGCCAAATGCGGCCATGTCTGGCACCAAGAGGCGCCCGAAATTGTAACGGCTGTGCCGGAGGCGGTTTGGCAACCCGAGCCCGAACCCGCGCCGCGCCGCGCGGCCTATGTCGCGCCCGCCATTGCGCGCGAGCCGGAGCCGCAGGCCGAGCCGCGCGCGCCGTCAGGCTGGTGGCCCGCGCTGGGCCAGGCGATGGGCTGGCTCGGATTGGTCGCGGTCATTCTTGTCATCGCTTGGGCAAGCCTGACCTGGCGCCAGCAAGTCGCGACGCTGTGGCCGCGCACCGCCTCGTTCTACGCCACACTCGGCCTTGCGGTGAATCCGGTCGGCATTGGTTTTGCCGACGTCAACCATTGGCAGCAAACCCAGGACGGCCAATCGGTTCTCACCATCAGCGGCAAGCTGGTGAATGTCAGCGCGCGCGACGTCGCCGTGCCGTCCATCGAAGTGACGCTGACCGACGCCGCCAAGCGCGCCGTGCGGCAATGGAATTTCGCGCCCGGCGTGGTCACGCTTCATCCCGGCCAGATCGCGCCGTTCCTGACGCGGCTGTCGAGCCCGCCATCCGCGGCGCGCCATCTCGAATTGCGCTTTGCGGCGAAGTAGACGGACGTCCTCAGAACTCTTTCAGCAACCGATCGATGTAATCCAGTTCCTGCTTCGGCCGGCCCTGTTGGGCGGCGCGGCGGCGCAATTCCTCGAGGATGGCGCGAGCGCGCGCCAGCGTCGATTGATCGGGCACTTTCACGCCGGCGCCGAGACTCGGGCCTTGCCCGCCTGCCGCTCGTCCGAGCGGATCCTCGTTGCCTTCATTGTTGCCCTGGCCCATGCGACTCATGAGTTGCTTGGCGAGATCGTCCGTGCCCTGGCGCAGGGCTTCGAGCGCGTTCTTCTGTGCGTCGCCCGCGCCGTCCAGCGCGTCGGTGCCGAGCTGGTTCTGCGCCTCGCCCATCGCGCGCCCGGCACGGCCGAGCGAATCGGGCGCCTTCATGTGCTGGTCGCCCAAGCCCTTGAGCGCCTTGTCGAGATCGTCGCGCAGCTTGCCCTGCTGCTCGGCCAAGCCCTTGGCGCCGCCATCCTTGGGATCGCCGGTGCCCTGCTGCTGGCGATAGGTCTTGTCCATCAACTGGCGCTGGCGGCCCATCAGATCGGAGAGGCCCTGGATGGCGCCCGACATCGCCTTGTCGCCCGGCGTGCCGCCGCCGCCCGCGCCTTGCGTCATGTGCAGATTCTCGAGCAGGCTCTGCAGCATGGCGAGCATCTGCGCCGCGGACTGGCGCGAGCCCGATTGCGCCGCTTGCTCGATGGCCTCGAGCAGCTTGTCCAGATCGTCGGGGCTGATGTTGAGCGCCTGTGCGCCCGGCGGCGCGCCATTGGACGGCTGGGCGCTCTGCGCCAGCATCTGCAGATAGCGCTGCAGGGTTTCGCGATAGCGCTGCAACAGCGAATCGATCGTGTCCTGCGGCGCGCCCTGGGCGAGCGCTTGCGACAGAAGCTGCTGCAATTGGCGAAGCTGCTGGGCGACGCTGGCAAGCCCCGCCTGATCGAGCGAGAGCGCGGTCTGCCACAACAGACCCTGGACGCGGGCGATGTCGTTGGCATTGCGCGCGTTCTTCAGCGCCCAATAGATCGCGCGCAGCGAAAGATAAACGCCGTTCTGGTTCTGGTAGAAGCGGTCCGGCGCGATGGCGAGCGCGTCCAGCGTTTCTTCCGTTTTCTCGCGCGCGTTGTCCGCCGCGACCGCCAGATTCTGCCGCTGCTCGACCAGGGCGCGCGCCAGGGGATTGGTGAAGATGCGCGCCGGCAGGTGGAACAGCACGGTCTTGCTCAATCCCGTCTGGCCGGCGCCGTCCTTCGCTTCCAGCGTGATCACGACTTCGAGGCCGG
>Ga0302314_10003449_pt1 | contig 29181 bp, 23 predicted proteins | sample III_Palsa_N2_3_FD_200533 | JGI IMG/M metagenome (GOLD analysis project Ga0302314, IMG submission 200533) | Peat permafrost microbial communities from Stordalen Mire near Abisko, Sweden - III_Palsa_N2_3 | ecosystem: Environmental > Terrestrial > Soil > Palsa > Peat permafrost | place: Sweden...
CGCCGGCCGCCTTCAGCAGCGACAGCGCCGCGTGGGTGGCGTACCAGGGCGAACGCCACCAGAACGACGGCCACAGGCCATCCGGCCCGCGCTGAGCCGCGATGTACGCCAGGCAACACCGGAGAGCTGCCGGCGCTGCCGTCGAACCGGGCATCGCCAGCACGCTTGCGCAAGCGGCCGACACATCCGCGTGGCTCTGCCCCCAGGCGCCGATGCCATCCTCCCCGCCGTAAGTCGAGAAGCCCCCGTCGCGGTGCTGGAACGACAACAGGCGACCGATGTGTTCGGCGGCGATCGACAGGCCCGTCCGGGCGAGCAGGCGCAGCGCGAAGGCGGTGGAGTCGGCATCGGCGTCGACGGTGTCGTTGTAGCCCCAGCCGCCCCCGGCCGCGGGATGCGCCAGCAACCAATGCGCCGCGCCGCGTATCGCCGCGGCACCGCGCTGCCGACCTGCCTCGGGCAGTTCGGCGATGGCCAGGCCCACATAGGCCGTCGACCACGCGCTCGATGGCCCCGGCGGGAGCGCCCAGTCGATGAAGCGACCATCGGCGTGCTGGCCCCGCAAGACGAAGTCCAGCCCCCCGTCGATCGCCTGCTGCACTGCTTTCAATGGCATGTGACGGCACCGCGCGATGCCCCGGCCGCGGGGTTGAAACAGAAGCCCCGGACCGACGCTGCCTCGCAGCGGCAGCACGCTCGTCAAGGGGTGAGGAACCATCCAGTGGACGGTGCGTGACCCCGGCATGTCCGTGTCGAACGGCCAAAGTCCGAGTCCAGCTTAGACACCCCCGCGCGCCACGCCATCCCTATGCAAGCGCCACCTCCCTAGAAGCACGGGTCGATCCGACACGCAATGCGTCGCAGCTCGACCACCAGGCGAACGGCGGCGCCCGCCACGCCCCCCCGCGTCAGCCGCTCCGGGCTAACCACTCGATGAAGCGGTCAAGCGCCGGCGTGGCACGCGCCGCCTCGGGGTGGTTGACCATCAGCGCCACCGCGTACATCTTGCCGCTGGCGGCCTGCACGTAGCCGGCCAGCGCGCGGGTGTCGAGCAGCGTGCCCGTCTTGAGGAACGCATGGCCCTCTGCCGCGGTGCCCTGCATGCGGTGCTGCAGCGTGCCGTCCATTCCGGCCACCGGCAGCGACAGCAGGAACTCGCGCAGCCGCGGCGCGTGCCACGCGTTGGCAAGCAGGTGCGCCAGCGCGCGCGGCTTCGCGCGTTCCCCGCGCGAGAGGCCGGAGCCGCTCTCCACCTGCACGTCGCCTTCGGCCAGGCCCTGGCGCAACAGCCACTCGTGCATGCGCGCCTGCGCGTCCGGCAGCGTCGCCGCGCGCAGCGGAAAGCCGCGCGACAACGCCAGCATCAGGTGGCGTGCGGCGACGTTGTCGCTGGACTTGTTCATGTCGTGCAGCACCACCGGCAGCGGCTCGGACAGGTGCACCGCCCACGGCAGCTGCTGCTTGCCGTCCGGGCCGGTGGGGATCAACGTGGCGCCGACCTGGCGTGCGCGCTCCACCACCGTGCCGCTGAGCGCGCCGCCCGCTTCGGCCCACAGGCCGGCCAGCGCGCGCGTGGTGAATTGCGCTGGCGCGTCGGGCACCAGCACCAGCTCGCGCCGGCCGCAGCCGGCGCTCCAGGAGCCTTGCACGTCCAGGCGCGTGCCGGCGGCGGCCTCCACCAGCCGTGCCGTCGCCGTGCAGCCGCCGCGCATGGCGACCTTGTTGACGATGCGCACGCCGGCCAGCGGCGGCTCGAGCGCCACCGCGGCTCGCGGGCCACGCGCACTGTCGATGGCGACATGCAGCAGGCCCTCGTCGATCGCGAGCGCGTCCGGGCGCACGTGGTACGCGCGGCCCGTGCTGGGCGGCGGCGTGTTGGCGAAGTCGCCTTCGTTGAGGTCGAAGGCGTAGCGGTCGAGCACGATGTTGCCGGCGATGCGCTGCAGGCCCTGCGCACGCAAGCGCGCGAACCACTCGCGCAGCTCGGCCGAGGTCAGGCGCGCGTCGCCGCCGCCGACGATCAGCAGGTCGCCCAGCAGCGTGCCGTCGACCAGCGTGCCGCGCAGGAACGCGAACGTGCGCCAGCGGAAGTTCACGCCCAGCAGGTCCAGGGCCGCCAGCGAGGTGACGACCTTGGTCGTCGACGCCATCGCGTAGCTGGCCTCGGCATTGACCGCCACCAGCGGGCTCTCGCTGTCGACCGGGCGCACGAACGCGCCGAAGCTGGACAGTGGCAGCCCGCTGGCGCGCAGGAAGGCTTCGCCCGATTGCTCGGCCGCGCTGCGGCGCACCGGCCCCAGCGGATGCCCCGCCACGCCCGGCGACGGAAGCGCCCACGCGAGCGGAGAAACGAGGCTCGCGCCGGCACCGGCCGCCAGCAGGCGTTTCAATGCCGCACGCCGCGGGGCGACGTGCGCGCTGGTTTCGGAAGGGGTTCGGGCAAAATGCCGCATCCCGCGAGCGTAGACCTGTGGCCGCCGACCGCTATCCCGAATAGCGCATGCGGCGCTCCCTGCTCCGTGGCCGCCCGCTGCCACGCCGTCCTTTCCCTGACCAAGATGACTCCAGATCCCCGCCCCGACGGCGCCGACGCGCCCGCCGACGACACGACCCCGGCCGACAACGCCGCGACGCCGGACAAGTTCCGCCCGGACTACCCGCGCCGCGGCATCCGCAGCTTCGTGCTGCGCGCCGGCCGCATGGGCAGTGGCCAGGTGAAGGCGATGGAGACCCTCGGGCCGCTGTACGTGCTGCCGTTCAAGCCCGAGGTGATGGACTTCGAGAAGACCTTCGGCCGCCACGCGCCGACGGTGCTCGAGATCGGCTTCGGCATGGGCGACGCCACCGCGCAGATCGCCGCCGCGCGGCCGCAGGACGACTTCATCGGCATCGAGGTGCATGCGCCCGGCGTCGGCGCGCTGCTGCAGCGCATCCAGGAACGTGGCCTGACCAACCTGCGCCTGCTGCAACACGACGCCGTCGAGGTGTTGCGCGACATGATCGTGCCCGGCTCGCTGGCCGGCGTGCACGTGTACTTCCCCGACCCGTGGCACAAGAAGAAGCACAACAAGCGCCGGCTGATCCAGGCCGAGTTCGTCAGCCACCTGTCGTCACGGCTCGCGCCGGGCGGCTACCTGCACTGCGCCACCGACTGGCAGCCGTATGCCGAGCAGATGTTGCAGGTGCTGGGCGCCGAGGCGACGCTCGCCAACACGGCCGACGGCTATGCGCCGCGACCCGACTGGCGCCCGCTGACGAAGTTCGAGAACCGTGGCATCAACCTGGGCCACGGCGTCTGGGATCTGGTGTTCACGAAGCGCTGAACACCGCGGCCGTTGTCGTCCCGACAGGGGTCTTCAATCCGCCCACTGCACCATGCCGGTCAGCCACGTGGCCAGCACGACGATGCCGAACGCGATGCGGTACCAGGCGAAGGCCACGAACGTGTGCGTCGCGATGTAGCGCAGCAGCCAGCGCACGCAGACCCAGGCCGCCAGGAACGACACGATGAAGCCCACCGCGAACAGCGGCAGGTCTTCGCGCCAGTGCAGCGCCAGCAACTCGCGCACCTTCCAGGCGCTGAGCACGCTCGCGCCGATCAGCGTCGGGATCGCGAGGAAGAAGCTGAACTCCGTGGCCACCTGGCGCGACAGGCCCACCAGCATGCCGCCGATGATCGTCGAGCCCGAGCGACTGGTGCCGGGCACCATGCCCAGGCACTGGATGAAGCCCACCTTCAGCGCATCCATCGTCGTCATCTCGTCGATGTGCTTGACGCGCACCGGCCGATCGGTGCGGCGCTCCACCCACAGGATGACCAGCGCGCCGACGATGAAGGCCGTGGCCACCACCGGCCCGTTGAACAGGTGCTTCTTGATGAAGCCGATCAGCAGGAAACCGATCACCGCCGCCGGCAGGAAGCCGACGATGATGTTGGTGACCAGTCGGCGCGATGCGGGATTGGTGTTCAGGGTGCCCAGCGAGCGGATGATCAGCTCCCAGTACACGATGATGATCGCGAGGATCGCCCCCGACTGGATCACGACCTCGAAGGTCTTCATGATCTCGTCGTTGGCCATGCCCAGCAGCGAGCTGGTCAGGATCAGGTGCCCCGTCGATGAAACGGGCAGGAACTCGGTCAGCCCTTCGACGACGCCCATGATGGCGGCCTTGATCAACAACAACGTATCCACGCTCGACGCTCCGTGGGCCGCAATGCAGCCCGTATTTGCTTGAAGCGCGCGATGATACGTGGCTGCCATTGCGGCAGCCTGAGTGCCGGCTCGGCAGAGACTCAGTTCTGGCGCGGAGACACCGACATGTGCAACCCCTGCGGCGTCACCGTGATGGGCGAGGCGACGAGGTTCAGGCGGTCCATCTCGTCGGCCTGCGCCGGCTTCATCCGGTACAGGACGAGATTTTCCAGCGCGTTCTCCGCCACCAGCCCGCCGATGCGCTGCGCGGCGCCGCGCAGGTTGTTCGAGCCGCTGGACAGCGTGAGCTCGCGCACGTGCACCTGCGTCATGCGGATGGTGTGGTCGGCGGGCTGGAAGCGCAGGCCGTAGTCGAGCTTGACGTGGCCCATCGCCGTGGAGCCGAACAGCCGGTCCAGCGCCGTCACGTCGAGCTCGGTGCCGATGCGGTTGGCCTGCGGCATCAATTCCAGTTGCGGATTGGTGATGTTCAGGTCGATCACCTCCATCACCTTGCGCTCCATCGGGAACTGGCGGGCGAGCAGCAACGTCAGCTGCGACTCGCTGATGTCGACGTCGTGCGTGCCGATCAGGCTCGCGCAACCCGCCAGCACACCCAGCACGCCCGCGCACAGCGCGCCGGCGATCGCCGCCATGCGCAAGACGGCCCGCCTCGGCGAGCCCCCATTCTTCCGTTCACCCACCACTGCGCCGGTCATTCGTTTTCTTTCGCTGCCCGCCGCGGAGTGCCGGGCCTGCATGATCAACGCGCCGGGTCGCCGTCTCGCCGACACGAATCGCTTGTCGCGTGGCTGACTTGCACGTCGCAATTGCAGGGCAACGGGGATTCCTGCTACCATTACTGACCAATGAGTCATTAACGACATGCCCCCGTTTTCCTCCGACCCCTGTCTGTTCCGCCGTCGTCGCAAGGAGGCCCGCCCGGCCGAATTGCTCGAGGCGGCGTTGACGCTGTTCGTCGAGAAGGGCTTCGCCGCCACGCGCAGCGAGGAGGTGGCCAAGGCCGCCGGCGTGTCCAAGGGCACGCTGTACCTGTATTTTCCCAGCAAGGAAGAATTGCTGAAGGCGGTGATCCAGCACTTCCTGGGCACCGAGATCGAGACCGGCGTCCAGGAGGCGGCGGCCGCCGACAGTCCCGGCGCGCAGGCGATGGAGCAATTGCTGGTCACCTGGTGGACGCGCATCTACGAAGGCCCGGCGTCGGGCGTCTTCAAGCTGGTCATCACCGAGGTGCGCAACTTTCCGGAAATCGGCGAGTTCTGGATCGAACGCGTCGTCAAGCCGGGCCACGAGATCGTCTCGAGCCTGCTGCGGCGCGGCGTCGAGAGCGGCGAATTCGTGGTGGCGGACATCGATTCCGCCGTCCATTCGATCCTGATGCCCATGATCCTGATGTGCATGCACAAGCATTCCTTCGCCGCCTGCGGCATCGGCAAGGAGATGGACATCGACCCGGTGACTTTCATGCACGCGCACCTGCGTCTCATTTTCGCCGGCCTGCAGGCCCGGCGCCCCGATTCCGGCCCCGTTGACGCCCAGAAGCCGCGCCAGCCCGCATAGAATTTGCGGGTTTGCCCGCAGCACCCATTCGCACCGAGGAAGTCGCATGAACATCGAACAAGCCCGTTTCAACATGATCGAACAGCAGATCCGCCCGTGGGATGTCCTGGACAAGGGTGTGCTGAGCCTGCTGGCCGTCGTCCGCCGCGAGGACTTCGTTCCGCCCGCCTACCGCACGCTGGCCTTCGTCGATACCGAAGTGCCGCTGGTCGAAGGCGAGCGCATGCTGGCCCCGCGCGTCGAGGCCCGCCTGCTGCAGGATCTGCAGGTGCAACGCCACGAGCGCGTGCTCGAGATCGGCACCGGCTCCGGCTTCATGGCGGCGCTGCTGGGCCACCGCGCGCAGAGCGTGATCTCGCTGGAGGTCAAGCCCGCGCTGGCCAGGATGGCCACCGACAACCTGCGTCGCAGCGGCGCGTCCAACGTGTCCGTGGTGCAGGCCGATGGCGCGCATGGCTACGCCGCCGAAGGCCCGTTCGACGCGATCATGATGTCCGGCTCGGTCTCCAAGGTGCCCGAGGAATTGCTCAAGCAGCTCAAGCCGGGCGGCCGCCTGGTGGCGATCGAAGGCGACGAACCGATGATGGAGGCGGTGCGCTACACGCACGGCGCCGACGGGTTCTCGCGCGTCGCGCTGTTCGACGTCAACGCCACCCGCCTGCTCGGCTTCCCCGAGCCCGCCCGTTTCCATTTCTGAACTCGTTTGACAGCGCGAACCGGAAGGCCGCCAGCGGCCCGCCGGGGGAGCGTTGTGTCCGGCTATCGGTCGCGGCCCGGCTGCAGTCTGTCGGCTGAAATCGTCGTCAGGGGGTGCGCCGGCTGCAAGTCGTCGCATCGCGCGTGCGTCGCGGCCCGCAAAGCCGTACAAACCTGTCCCAACGCCAACCGGCTTGCTCACCCAAGGATTTCCCCATGTCGTTTTCGCGCGCAGGTCTCGCCTCGATGTCACCGGCTCTCAAGCCGCTCGTCGGCGCCCTCGTCCTGGCTTTCGGCGCCGCCGGCGCGCAGGCGCAGAGCCTGACAGAGGTCGTGAACGCCGCGCGAAGCTATGACGCGACCTATCTCGGCGCGCGCTCCAGCGCCGATGCGGCGCACTACCGCTACGAGCAATCGCGTGCGGCGCACCTGCCGACGGCGAACCTCCAGATCCAGGCCGCGCGCCAGGGCTCCATCACGCCGACGGTGATCGAAGTGTCCGCGCCAACGCCGACCAACCCCGACGGCGTTGCGACCGTCCCCACGACGGAGACGACCTTCTCCAACAGCGCCGGCGCCACCCTCAACGCGTCGCAGACGATCTACAACCGCCAGAACGACATCGCCATCGACCAGGCGCAGAAGCTCGAGGACGCGGCGCAGTCGCAGCTCGCGCAGGCGGAGCAGGATCTGATCGTGCGCGTCGCGCAGGCCTACTTCAACGTGCTGGCCGCGGCCGACGCGCTGCAATCGGTGCAGGGCAACAGCAAGGCGATCGCCGAGCAGCTCGCATCGGCCAAGCGCAACTTCGAGGTCGGCAACGCCACCATCACCGACACCCGCGAAGCCGAGGCGCGCGCCGACCTGGCACGTTCGCAGCAGATCTCCGCGGAGAACGACCTGCTGGTGGCCAAGGTGACGCTCGACCAGCTCGTGGGCCGCAACGGCGTCATGCCGCACCCCCTCACGCTGCCCGCCATGTTGCCGCCCGTGATACCCAGCCAGGCCTCCGATTGGGTGGCGCTGGCCGAATCGGACAACCCCGGCATCAAGCAGGCGCAGCTCGCGCTGGATGTGGCCGAACTCGAGACCTCGCGCGCCAAGGCGGGCCACCTGCCCACGCTGGTCGCCGGCGCCAGCTATGGCCGCAACCGCCAGAAGGATTCCTTCTCTCCCGGCGGCGGCTCGCTGGCCGGCACGGGCGCCAACACCAACCTCGCGCTGACGCTGAACGTGCCGCTGTTCGCCGGCTTCTCGATCCAGAACCGCGTGCGCGAGACCGTCGCCCTCGAAGAGAAGGCGCGCACGGACGCCGAAGGCACCCACAACAGCGTCGTGCTCGGCGCGCGCACCGCCTTCCTCAGCGCGCTGACGCAGCGCGCCCAGGTGCAGGCGCTCGAAGCCGCGGAGTCTTCCAGCAAGCTGGCGCTGGACGCAACGGTGCTGGGCTACAAGGTGGGCGTCAAGGTGAACCTCGACGTGCTCAATGCGCAGTCGCAGCTGTACTCCACGCAGCGCGACGCGGCCGGCGCGCGCTATCAATACCTGGTCTCGACGCTGAAGCTGCGCCAGGCAGCGGGCAACCTCACGAGCAACGACCTGCTGCCGATCGACGCGTTGCTGGTCAAGTGAGCGCGCGGCGCGCGCGCGTCATGCGCGCGCCGGTGATCAGAAGCGGATCGCCTGGCCGCTCTTCAGCGATTCGCTCGCCGCATCCGCCAGGCGCTGTGCCGCGACGCCGTCGGCGATCGTGGTGCGGAACGTGCCGCCCGATTGCAGCGTCTCGAAGAAATGCGCGAGCTCCAGGCGATACGCCTCGCGGTAGCGCTGCAGGAAGAAGTGCTCTGGCTTGTCGGCATGGACGCCGCTGGCATCGGACTGCACGACTTCGCTCGGCCGATGGTTGCCGCACTGGAGCATGCCGGCGGAGCCCAGCACCTCGAAGCGCTGGTCGTAGCCGTAGGCGGCGCGCCGGGAGGCGTTGATCTGCGCGAGGCGGCCCTGGCGCGTGCGAATGGTGACGACGGCACTGTCGATGTCGCCCACGGTCGCGATCTCCGGGTCGACCAGGCACGAGCCGGTGGCGGCCAGCCATTCGGCCTCGTCGCCGTCCGCGCAGAGGATCCAGCGGAAGATGTCGAAGTCGTGGATCAACATGTCGCGAAAGATGCCGCCCGAGCCCTTGAGATACTGCGCGGGCGGCGCACCCGGGTCGCGGCTGGTGACGACCAGCATCTCGGGCTTGCCGATGTCGCCGCGCGCGAGGCGTTCCTTCGCTTCGTTGAAGGTCGGGTCGAAACGGCGCTGGAAACCCATCATGCAGGCGACACCGGCCGCGCTCACCGCGTCCGCGCAGGCCTGCGCGCGCGCGACGGAGAGGTCGATCGGCTTCTCGCAGAAGATGTGCTTGCCCGCCTTCGCGGCGCGCGTGATGAGGTCGCTGTGCGCGTCGGTGGGCGCGGCGATGGCCACGACGTCGATGCCGGGGTCGGCGAACACGGCCTCGGGGGTGGACACCTGCGCACCGAGCTGCGCGGCCAGGTCCGCCGCGGCGGTGCCGATCGGATCGCAGACGAACTTGAGCGAGACGCCTGGCAACGCGGCGAGGTTGGTGGCGTGGATGCGGCCGATGCGGCCAGCGCCGAAGACGGCGACATTTTTCATGGGAACTCCGGGTCAGGGCTGAGTGGAACGAGGCGGTTTGCCGTTCAAGGCGGCAGGGGCGGCGACGGTGCTGCCGGGCATGTCGAGCTCGAGTCGATACGCGAGCGCGATGAACAGGCTCTGGGCGAGCGCCATCGTGTTGGTGAGGGAGCGGAATCCGAAGGTGCTGCTTTCCGAGACCAGCAAGGTCACCGCGGCGTCGCCGGCCAGCGGGCTCATGCGGCTGTCGGTGATCGCGATCAGGCTGGCGCCGCGCTCGACCGCGAGCCGGGCCGCGAGGCCGGTCTCCTCGGCGTACGGCGCGTAGCTGATGGCGATCATCACGTCGCCGTCGCGCAGGCCGCGCAACTGGCCTTCGTGCATGCCGCCGACGCCGGTGACGAGATGGATGGGGCGATCCGCATGCTGCAAGGCGTACGTGAGATAGCTCGCCGCCGGAAACGAGCGGCGCGCGCCCGCGACCCAGATCGACGGCGCGTGCGCCAGCAGTTCCACCGCGTCGTCGAGCGTCGAGCCGTGCACGCCGCGCTGCAGCTCGCGCATGCCGGCGATGGCGCCCCCGATGAACTCGGCGGCGATGTCGGCGCTCGAGAGCCGACCCTCCGCGTGGTCGATGACGTCGCGGATGCGGGCCTGGTAGTTGTGGCTGGGCGCGATCTGCTGCGAAATGCCGTCGCGGAAGATCTTCTGCAGCTCGGTATAGCCCGAGAAGCCGAAATGCTTGGCGAAACGAACCACCGCCGACGGCTGCACGCCGCTGCGCGCGGCGACGTCCTGGATCTTCTCGAGGCCCAGATGGCCGCGATGCTGCTCCACGTAGCGTGCGATGAGTTTCAATTGGCGGCTCAGGCCGTCGAACTCGGCGCTGATGCGTTCGAGCAGCGCGTCCACCGCGCCGCCGTGGGCCGCGGGCGGCGCCTTGGCCTTGCTTGCGGCCTTGGCCGGCCGCGCCGCCGGCGTCTTCGCTGCAACCGGACGCGCCATCAGACGAGCTCCATCTGCCCGCTGTGCAAGGACCGCGTGATGGCCAGGCCGATGCGCGTGGCCTCGGTGGCGTCGGCCAGCTCCAGCGGCATCGCCTGCTCGCCGCGGCAGCTCGCGACGAAGGCCTGCAGCTCGCGCTCGAAGGCGACGCCGAAGCGCTCGAAGAAATCGGCCACTGCCTGGAAGCTCGTGCCGCGGGCATCGCTGGTCACGAGGCTGTCGCGTGCGCCGCCGTGCCCGACGAGCAGCTGCCCGGTGGTACCGATGATCTCGGTCTGCGTGTCGTGCCCGTGCGCGAACGTGCGCGAGGCGTAGAGCACGGCGCGCTGGCCGCCTTCGAACTCGACGATGGCCATGCCGTTGTCGACATCGCCGATCGGGCGCAGCCCTTCGTGGAGCGCGATCGTGCCACTGGCGAACACGCGCGTCGCGCGCGGCTTGCCGAGCATCCAGCGTGCGAGGTCGATGTCGTGCACGCTGCAATCCATGAAGATGCCGCCCGAGGTGGGGGCGAAGCGCACGAAGAAGCCGTCGGGGTCGTTGCGGTCGCAGGTCTGCGAGCGGACCAGGAACGGCCGGCCGACGGCGCCGGCGACGATGTCGGCCTGGGCGCGTGCATAGCTCGGATCGAACCGACGCACGAAGCCGACCATCGCGACGAGCTCCGGATGGCGCCGGGCCACCTGCTCGACGCGCTCGCAGTCGGCCACGTTGAGCGCCAGCGGCTTCTCGACGAACACGTGCTTGCCGGCTTGCAGCGCGGCAATGGTCTGGTCCGCGTGCAGCGAGGTGGGCGTGACCAGCACGACGGCGTCGAGCTGCGGATCGCGCACGAATGCGTCGAAGTCCTCGTGCAGCGTGCCGACGCCGAGATCGTCGCGCGCCCATGCCAGCTCGGCGGTGACCGGGCTGCATGCACTGACGAGTTGCGCGCCGCGGGTGCGGAACGCCAGCTGCTCGGCGTGACGCTTGCCGAGCCGGCCCAGGCCCGCGATGCCCACCTTGAGGGGCTGGTTGTTCGAGATCGCCATCTTCTTCAGGACTCCAGGAGCGCACGGGCTTCTCGCACGCCGTCGATGTGGGAAAGGATGCTGCGGATGATAGGTCGGCGATTTTTCATTTGGAAAATGTTTTCTAAGTGATTGCACTTATAGAACACTTCTTCCATGATGCCTAGGATGCGCTCACGTCCCGACCTGCCGCTTCAACTTCGGTGGATCGCCAGACCGACACGACCCCCATAACGAAGGAGACAAGACCATGAATCGAGTGACCAAGCGGCGGGTGCTGAAGACCTTGGCGATCGCCGCCGCGATGACGATGAGCCTGGGCGCCGCGCACGCGGCCGGCAGGTACGTGCTGATCAGCCACGCGCCGGATTCGGACTCGTGGTGGAACACCATCAAGAACGCCGTGAAGCAGGCCGGCGAGGATTTCGACGTCACCGTGGACTACCGCAACCCGCCCAGCGGCGACCTGGCCGACATGTCGCGCCTGATCGAGCAGGCCGCGGCCTCCAACTACGACGGCGTGGTCACGTCGATCGCCGACTACAACGTGCTCAAGGGCTCGCTGAAGAAGGTCACCGACAAGAAGATCCCGCTGATCACGATCAACTCCGGCACCACCGAGCAGAGCGAGGCGCTCGGCGCGATCATGCATGTGGGCCAGCCCGAGTACGCGGCCGGCCATGGCGCCGGCGAACGTGCGAAGGCGGCCGGCATCAAGAGCTTCCTGTGCGTCAATCACTACGCCACGAACCCGGCGTCGTTCGAGCGCTGCCGCGGCTTCGCCGAGGCGATCGGGGCCGACTTCAAGAAGTCCACGCTCGACTCCGGCGAGGATCCGAGCGGCGTCGAAGCCAAGGTCTCGGCCTGGCTGCGCCAGAACCCGAACACGCAGGCGGTGCTCGCGCTCGGCCCGCTGTCGGCGAGCCCGGCCATGAAGGCGATCGACAAGGCCGGCCTGAAAGGCAAGATCTGGTTCGCCACGTTCGACCTGAGCGACGACATCGCGCGCGGCATCAAGGACGGCTCGGTGCAGTTCGCCATCGACCAGCAGCCCTACCTGCAGGGCTACATCCCGATCGCGGTGATGGCCACGATGAAGCAGATGCACACCACCGACCTGCAGAAGGTGTCGGCGGCCGTGCAGGCCAACCCCAAGGTCAAGGCGCGCTTCGCGGAGTACGGCCTGCAACCGGTCTACGGCCCGCGCCACATCCTGTCCGGTCCGGGCTTCGTGACGAAGGACAACATCGGCAAGGTCGAGAAGTACGCCGGGCAGTACCGCTAACCCCAGGCCGACGACGTCATGACGGTTCCCTTGACCACGCCCCCCGCGGCGGCCGCGCCCGCCGCAACCCCCGCCGCCGACGAACGCGTGCGTTCCGTCGGCGCGTGGCGCCGCCTGCTGGGGCGCCCCGAATCGGGGGCGTTGTCGGGCACGGTGCTCGTCTTCGTGCTGTTCGCGTTCGCGGCCAACGGCTCCGGCATGTTCAGCGCCGAAGGGATCGTGAACTGGGCCACGGTGGCCGGCTTTCTCGGCGTGATCGCGGTCGGCGCGGCGCTGCTGATGGTGGCCGGCGAGTTCGATCTCTCGATCGGCTCGATGATCGGCTTCGCCGGCATGATGCTGGCGGTGCCCTGCCTTTACTGGGGCTGGCCCGTCTGGCTCGCCGCGCTGTTCGCACTCGGCGTGGCCTGTGCGCTGGGGGCGCTGAACGGCTGGCTGGTGGTGCGCACCGGCCTGCCCAGCTTCATCGTCACCCTGGCCTTCTATTTCGTGTTGCGCGGGTTGAGCCTCGCGCTGTCGGTGATGATGACCGGCAAGACGATCGTCTCGAGCAACGGCCCGCTGGTGCTCTCCGAGATGATCGCCGCCGATCCGATCGTGCACGCACTGTTCCAGGGCCACGTGCTCAACGGCCTGTTCGACGCCATGGCCCATGCCGGCCTGATCGCGGCACGCGACGACGGCACGGCGCTGGCGATCGGCGTTCCCAAGGTCATCGTGTGGTGGCTGGCGCTGACCGCGGCCGGCGCCTTCATGCTGTCGAAGATGCGCGCCGGCAACTGGATCCTCGCCGTGGGCGGCGATCCGATCGCCGCGAAGAACGTCGGCATCCCTGTGGGCCGCGTCAAGATCTCGCTGTTCATGCTCACCGCCTTCTGCGCGGCGCTGTTCGCGATCCTGCAGGTGGCCGACGCCGGCTCCGCCGCGGCCGACCGCGGCTTGCAGAAGGAGTTCGAAGCCATCATCGCCGCGGTGATCGGCGGCTGCCTGCTCACGGGCGGCTACGGCTCGGTGATCGGCGCGTCGCTGGGCGCGCTGATCTTCGGCGTCGTGCAGATCGGCATCGGCTACACGAGCATCGACAACAACTGGTACCGCGTGTTCCTCGGCGGCATGCTGCTGGTGGCGGTGCTGTTCAACAACTTCGTCCGCCGGCGCGTCGCGCTGGGCCGGCGCTGAAACCGCAGGAGACCGCCATGGCGCTGGATCTGATCCTGCAACTCGAGAACGTCAGCAAGTACTTCGGCCCCGTCATCGCGCTGTCGGGCGTCACGCTGCAGCTCGCGCGCGGCGAGGTGCATTGCCTGCTGGGCGACAACGGCGCCGGCAAGAGCACGCTGATCAAGATGCTGGCCGGGGTCTACGTGCCCGATGCCGGCGAATTCCTCGTCAACGGCGTGCCAGTGCGCTTTCGCTCGCCGCGCGAGGCGCTCGACGCCGGCATCGCCACCGTCTACCAGGATCTCGCGCTGGTGCCGCTGATGAGCGTCGCACGCAACTTCTTCATGGGCCGCGAACCCGTGCGGCGCCTGTTCGGGACGCTGCCTGTGATGGATCACGGCCTGGCCGAGCGCACGGCAGCCTCCAAGCTCGCCGAGATGGGCATCCGCGTGCGAGACGCGGGGCAACTGGTGGGCAACATGTCGGGCGGCGAGAAGCAGTGCCTGGCCATCGCCCGCGCCATCCACTTCGGCGCGAAGGTGCTGATCCTGGACGAACCCACGGCGGCGCTCGGCGTCAAGCAGAGCGTCAACGTGCTCAAGCTGATCGCCCGCGCCCGCGCTCGCGGCATCTCCGTCATCTTCATCACCCACAACGTGAATCACGCGTATCCGATCGGCGACCGCTTCACCTTGCTCAATCGCGGCAAGTCGATGGGCACGCATGCCAAGGCCGAAGTCTCCAAGGAGGCCGTGCTCGACATGATGGCCGGCGGCGCCGAGATGAAGACGCTGATGCACGACCTCGACGGCGTGACGATCTGAACCCGACCCCGACACGATGAGCCATCTCTCCATTCCTGCCGGTCGCCGCTTCGATCTCGCCTGCCTCGGCCGCCTCGCCGTCGACCTCTACGCGCAGCAGGTCGGCGCGCGTCTCGAAGACGTTTCCACCTTCGCCAAATACCTGGGCGGCAGCTCGGCCAACATCGCGTTCGGCGCGGCCCGGCTGGGCATGCGCGCCGCGATGGTCTCGCGTGTGGGCGACGAGCAGATGGGCCGCTTCCTCGTCGAGACGCTGCAACGCGAGGGCTGCGACACGACGATGGTGCAGGTCGATCCCGAGCGCCTCACTGCGCTGGCCATCCTCGGCCTGAAGGATCGCGACACCTTCCCGCTGCTGTTCTACCGCGAGAACTGCGCGGACATGGCCATCGAGGCCGACGGCATCGCCGAAGACTTCATCGCCGACTGCCGCGCCCTGCTGATCACCGGCACCCACCTCTCGCAACCCGGCGTGCGTGCCGCGTCGACGCGGGCGTTGGCCCACGCGGCGCGCCACGGCACGCTGCGCGTGCTCGACATCGACTACCGCCCCGTGCTGTGGGGCCTGACCAAGCGCGGCGACGGCCAGACGCGCTTTGTCGCCAATGCGAGCGTCACCGCGAGCCTGCAGGAGATGCTGCCTCGGTTCGACCTGCTCATCGGCACCGAGGAAGAGTTCGTGATCGCCGGCGGCGTGCCGGGCGACCTGCTCGCCTCGCTGCGCCGCGTGCGCGAGATCACACCGGCCGCCATGGTCGTCAAGCTCGGCCCGCTGGGCTGCTGCCTGGTCGCCGGCGCCGTGCCTGCGCGCCTCGAGGACGCACCAACCAGCGCCGGCGAGCGCGTCGAGGTGCTCAACGTGCTCGGCGCAGGCGACGCCTTCGCCGCCGGCCTGCTCACCGGCTTCCTGCGCGGCGAGGATTTCGCCGCCGCGGCACGGCTGGCCAACGCGTGCGGCGCGATCGTCGTCTCGCGTCACGCGTGCGCGCCTGCGATGCCTACGCCGTCCGAACTCGCGCACTGGTTCTCGGGCAAACGCTCGGCCGACGTCGCCGCCGACACGACGCTCGCGCATTTGCATCGCACGACCGCGGCGCGCGCGCAGTGGAACGAGCTCAACGTGATGGCCTTCGACCATCGCAGCCAGTTCTTCGAACTCGCGCGCGATGCGGGCGCCCCCGAATCGCGCATTCCGCGCCTGAAGCAGTTGCTGGTGCAGGCCGCCGAACGCGTCGAACGATCGCGTGGATTGCGCGGACGCATCGGCGTGCTGATCGACGAGGTCTACGGCGAGGATGCGCTGTACGCGGCGACCGGCCGCGGCTGGTGGGTGGGCCGTCCGGTCGAGCTTCCGGGCTCGCGCCCGCTGCGCTTCGATGGCGGCACCTGCATCGGCACGCAACTCGTTCGCTGGCCGCGCGAGCAGGTCGTCAAGTGCCTGGTGCACTACCACCCCGACGACGACATCGACCTCCGGCTCGAGCAGGAGGCCAGGCTTCAAGAGCTGTGGACGGCGACGCGCGACACCGGGCACGAACTGTTGCTCGAGGTGATCCCGCCGCGCGGCACGACGCCGCTGGCCGACGTCGATGCCGACGCGGCCGTGCTGCGCGCGGTGACGCGGCTCTACACGATTGGCCTGAAACCCGAGTGGTGGAAGCTCGCGCCGATGCAGGCCGCAGGCTGGGCGGGGCTCGCCGCGCTGGTCGCGGCGCGCGATCCACAGTGCCGCGGCGCCGTGATCCTGGGGCTCAACCAGCCGCTGGCGCACCTCGCGCGCGGCTTCGAGGCGGCGACGCATCCCATCGTCAAGGGCTTCATGGTGGGCCGCACCTTGTGGGTCGCACCGGCGCAGGACTGGCTGCGCGGCGACTCGAGCGACGAGTCGTTCATGGCCACGGTGGCCGCGAACTTCGAGACCCTGGTCGATGCGTGGCGCAGCTCGCGGTCGGATCCCGCCAGCACCCGCCGCACGCCCGCCCTGAAAGACCTGACGACATGAAGACGATCCGACTCACCCTGGCCCAGGCCATCGTGCGCCACCTGGCCGCGTTGCGCATCGAACTCGACGACGGCAGCGTGCTGCCGTATTGCGGCGGCGTGTTCGCCATCTTCGGCCACGGCAATGTCGCGGGGCTGGGCGAGGCGCTGCACGCGTCGCGCGCCGCGCTGCCGACCTGGCGCGCGCACAACGAGCAGGCGATGGCGCATGCGGCCATCGCCTACGCGAAGGCGAACTTCCGCCGCCGCATCATGGCCGTGACCACGAGCATCGGCCCGGGTGCGACCAACCTGCTCACCGCCGCCGCGCTCGCCCACGTCAACCGGCTGCCCGTGCTGCTGATGCCCGGCGACACGTTCGCGTCGCGCGCGCCCGATCCGGTGCTGCAGCAGCTCGAGGACTTCCAGCACGGCGACGTCAGCGTCAACGATGCCTTCCGGCCCGTCACGCGCTTCTTCGATCGCATCGTGCGGCCGGAGCAGATCCTGACGGCGCTGCCGAACGCGATCCGCACCATGCTCGACCCCGCGCTGTGCGGCCCGGTGTGCCTGGCACTGCCGCAGGACGTGCAGGCCGAGGCCTTCGATTGCCCCGAGGAGTTTCTGGCGCCCGCGACGCTGCGCATCCGTCGCGCCGCGCCCGACGCGGCCGAACTGGACCGCGCGATCGCCGCCTTGCGCCGCTCGCGACGGCCGCTGCTGGTCGTCGGCGGCGGCGTTCTGTACAGCGAGGCGGGCAACGCGCTCGCCGCGTTCGCCGCCGCGCACGGCGTGCCCGTCTGCGAGACGCAGGCCGGCAAGGGCAGCCTCGCCTGGGACCATCCGCTGAACCTCGGTGCCATCGGCGTCACCGGTTCGCCCGCGGCCAACGACGGCGCGCGCGATGCCGACCTCGTCATCGCCGTCGGCACGCGCTTGCAGGATTTCACCACCGGCTCGCACACGCTGTTCACGCAGGCCAGGTTGCTCAGCGTCAACGTGCAGGCGTTCGACGCGCACAAGTGGCATGGCGACGCGCTGGTCTGCGATGCGCGCGTGGGCCTGTCGGCGCTGTCGGCCGGCGCGCGCGATTGGCGGGCGGATGTCGCGTGGTCGGCGCGTTCGGCGAACGCCGCGAGCGCGTGGAACCAGCGCGTGACCGAACTGACGACGAAGCCCTTGCCCGACCAGTTGCCGTACGACGCCGACGTGATCGGCGCGGTGCGCGACTCGGCGGCGGATTCGGCCGCCGACGATCTCGTGGTCTGCGCCGCGGGCACCTTGCCGGCCGAGCTGCACAAGCTGTGGCGCAGCGGCGTGCCGGGCAACTACCACGTCGAATACGGCTACTCGTGCATGGGCTACGAGATCGCGGGCGCGCTCGGTGCGAAGCTGGCGCGGCCGGAGCGCGAGGTCATCGCGATGGTGGGCGACGGCTCCTACCTGATGATGAACTCCGAGATCGCGACGTCGGTGATGCTGGGCCGCAAGCTGATCGTCGTGGTCCTCGACAACCGCGGCTACGGCTGCATCCAGCGCCTGCAGGAGGCCTGCGGCAGCGCGAGCTTCAACAACCTGCTCGACGACTGCGTGCCCGAAGGCGGCGTCGACGTGCGCATCGACTTCGCCGCGCATGCGAAGGCGCTCGGCGCGGACAGCGTGCACGTGCCCGACGTGGCCGCGTTCCATGTCGCGATGGTGCGCGCACGCGCCGCGAAGAAGACGCAGGTCATCGTCATCGACACCACGCATACACGCACCACCGACGACGGTGGCTGCTGGTGGGAGGTCGGCATCCCCGAGGTCTCCGAACGCCCGCAGGTCGGCGCGGCAGCCACTGCGGCGCGGGAATCAAAGCGCGCTCAACGACCCTGAACATCCACTCTTTCGAACGGCGACATCCCATGACCTGGAACATCCGCATCGGCATCAATCCGATCTCCTGGAGCAACGACGACCTGCCCGAACTCGGTGGCGACACGCCGCTCGAAACCGCGCTGCGCGAAGGCACGGAGATCGGCTACCAGGGCTTCGAGCTGGGCAACAAGTTCCCGTCCGAGCCGGCCGCGCTCAAGGCCAAGCTGGCCGAGTACGGCGTGGCCTGCATCAGCGGCTGGTACTCCGGCCACCTGGCCGAAGGCACGCTGGCCGACGAGATCGAGGCGTGCCGCGCGCACATGGCCAAGCTGCAGTTCAACGGCTGCCGGGTCGTGGTCTACGGCGAAGTGGCCGGCTCGATCCAGGGCCGCATCGACACGCCGCTCGCCAAGCGCCCGCGCTTCATCGACGACGCGTCGTGGCAGGCCTATGCGAAGCGTCTCGACGCCTTCGGCGCCCACCTGAAATCCGCCTACGGCCTGACGCTGGCCTATCACCATCACATGGGCGCGTACGTCGAGTCGCCGCAGGACGTCGACAAGCTGATGGCGCTCACCGGCCGCGACGTCGGACTGCTGTTCGACACCGGCCACACTTATTACGGCGGCGCGACGGACGTCGCCGCGCAGCTGCAGAAGCACCTGTCGCGCGTGGTGCATGTGCATTGCAAGGACGTGCGCGAGCAGGTGGTGCGCAGCGCCCGCAACGACGGCTGGAGCTTTCTCACGGGCGTGATCAACGGCACCTTCACCGTTCCCGGCGACGGCGTGATCGACTTCGACGCCGTGCTGACGCTGCTGCGCGACGGCGGCTACGAAGGCTGGCTCGTCGTCGAGGCCGAACAGGACCCCGCCGTCGCACCCAGCTACGAATACGCGAAGAAGGGCTACGACACCTTGCGTGCGATCGTCGACCGCCTGGACGGCGGCCGCGGCGCGAAAAAGGCGGCGTGATGGTCAGCCCGCTGCTGTTGAAGGCGCGCGCCGAAGGCCGCGAGATCGTCTCGGTCACGCCGGAACAGGCCGGCTGGAAGCACGTCGGCTTCCGCGCGCTGCGCCTGGCCGCGGGTGAAGCGGAAGCGCTGCGGACGGGTGACCGCGAGCTGTGCGTCGTCGTGCTGCGCGGCACGGTGGACATCGACGTCGACGGCGTGCCCTACCGCGCGATGGGGACGCGCACGAGCGTCTTCGACGACGCGCCGCCCGCGGCGATCTACGTGCCCGGCGCTTGCGCGGTCGCCATCAGCGCAACCGCCGATTCGGAGATCGCGCTTTGCAGCGCACCTGCAGGCCCCGTGCAGCGCAGCGTGCGCCTGCTCGACTCCGCCAGCATGCGCCGCAGCGTTCGCGGCAGCGGCAGCAACCAGCGCTTCATCTGCGACGTGCTGCCACACGACGATCCGACCGCCGCGCACCTGCTTGTCGTCGAGGTGCGCACCCCCGCCTCGCACTCGTCGAGCTATCCGCCGCACAAGCACGACACCGAGTCGCCGCCCACCGAGACCCAGCTCGAAGAGACGTACTACCACCGCCTCAACCCGCCTCAAGGCTTCGCCTTCCAGCGCGTCTATACCGACGACCGCAGCCTCGACGAGGCCTGCGCCGTGGAAGACAACGACCTCGTGATGGTGCCGCGCGGCTACCACCCCGTCGTCACGCCGCACGGCTACGATTCGTACTACCTCAACGTGATGGCCGGCCCGCACCGGCTCTGGGTGTTTCGCAACGACCCGGCGCACGAGTGGATGTTGGCCAAGCCGGCCGCGTAGCGGCGTGCGGCCGGCGTCGGCGCTGGTGCGGCTCGACCAGGCGCGCGGGAGGTCGACATGGAGATTCTCGAGCCGCTGGCACCCCGATTGCCACGCTCGCGTCGAACCGTCAGGCAAAGCCGGCCCCTGGCGTGAGGGTGGGCCGGCAGCAGCCTGTTGGCCAACTCCAATAATTACCGATCCCGTTCCATGTCGACAATCCAAGAAAACAAGAATCACCTTGCCGCACCATCCGGCGGCGCCCCCCGTGAAAACACCGGCGGCATCCGCACCGTGCTCATCGTCGATGACAACGTCGACGCGGCCGACACCCTCGGCGCGCTGCTGACCGCCTGGGGCTACGACGTGATCGTGGCGCACGACGGCCCGGCGGCGTTGGCGGCGCTGCAGGACACCCTGCCCGACATCGCACTGCTGGACATCGGGATGCCCGCCATGGACGGCTACGAACTCGCTGCGCACCTGCGGTTCCAGCCCGGTTGCGAAGCGCTGCCCATCGTGGCCATCACCGGCTCCGGCAGCGCCGAGGACGTCCGGCGTTCGCTTGCAAAGGGCTTCTCGGCCCACCTGGTCAAGCCGGTGCATCCGGCGAGCCTGGCCACGCTGCTGAAGTAGGACGGCCTAGAGCAACCGCACGATCCTGTCAGCCATGCGGTCGGCCGCGCCGCGGTGCGTGGACGCGAACGCGAGCGCGCGCGAGCTGGCGATCGTCTGCAGGTCGGTGCTGACCACCTGCAATGCGCGGCGCAACGCATGCGCCATGTCGGGCTCCTGCCAGGCGGCACCGGCCAGCGTGGCCTGGCGCGCGGCCTCGGCAAAATTGAACGTGGACGGGCCCATGACGATCGGGCAGCCGCAGGCCGCGGCCTCGATCAGGTTGTGCCCGCCGAGCGCCATGAAGCTGCCGCCCAGCAACGCGACGTCGGAGCTCGCGTAGTACTGCGGCATCTCGCCCAGCGAGTCGCCGAGCCAGGCATCGACCTTCAGCGCCTCGCCCGAGGGCATCTCGCCCCATGCGCTGCGGCGCGCCACGCGCAGGCCGTGCTGGACCAGCAGCGCCTCCACCTCGTCGAAGCGCTGCGGATGGCGCGGCACGACGATCAGGAACGGGTTGCGGCCGCTGGTGCGACCCCATTCGCGCATCAGCTCGGCCTCCTCGCCTTCGCGCGTGATCGCGGCCAGCACCACGGGGCGGCCGAGGGCGTAGTGCCACTGGCGGCCGCGCGCGAGCAGCGCCGGCGACGGCCGCACGTCGAACTTCAGGTTGCCCGACAGCGCGACGCGGTGGGCGCCGGCCTCGCGCAGGCGTTCGGCGTCGTCCTCGGTCTGCGCCAGCACGTCGGTGACTGCGGCGGCGGCTGGTCGCATCAGCGCGGCGAGCCTCTCGCCCCGGCGCGCGCTGCGCTCGGACAGGCGTGCATTGGCCAGCACCATGGGTACCCCGCGCGCCTCGGCCACATGCAACAGGTTCGGCCAGATCTCGGTTTCCATCAGCACGCCGATGGCCGGACGCGTGCGCTGCAGGAAGCGTCCCACGGCGCCGGGCGTGTCCAGCGGCAGCCAGGATTGCCGGTCGCCGGTGCGCATCAGCACCTGGCCGGCGTCGCGGCCGGTGGCCGTGCCGTGCGTCAGCAGCAACCGCATCTCGGGTCGGCGCAGCCGCAGCGCCTCGATCAGTGCGCTGGACGCGCGCGTCTCGCCCAACGATACGGCATGCACCCAGATCGATCCGGGCTCGATCTCCGACCCGTAGCCCAGGCGCTCGCGCATCGCGACGCGGTAGCCCGGCTCCTTGCGACCGCGCAGCCAGTAGCGCAGCAGGATGGCCGGCAGCAGCAGGCGCAACGCGAACGTGTATGCGCGCAGCGCGAGGCGCTGCTTGAACGTCATCACGGGTGGCATGCTGCCTTCGCCTGGGGCCACTGGGGTCAATGCGCGGCGGCGCCGACGTGGGCGTCGGGCTTGACCTTCCTCAGCGCCGCCATGAAGTCGTGCTGGATGCGTTGCAGCGCCGCGTCGGTGTGCCCCTCGAATCGCATCACCAGCACCGGCGTGGTGTTGGAGGCGCGGATCAGGCCGAAGCCGTCCGGATACTCGGCACGCAAGCCGTCGATCGTCAGGATCTCGGCGCCGGGGAACCTGGCCTCGGCCAGCAGGCGCTCGATGATCCTGGGCGGCTCGCCTTCGGCGCACGACACGTTGAGCTCGGGCGTGCTGAAGCTGGTAGGCAGTTCGTCGAGCACCGCGCTCGGATCGGCGCTGCGCGACAGGATCTCGAGCAGGCGCGCCGCCGTGTAGGTGGCGTCGTCGAAGCCGTACCAGCGCTCGCTGAAGAAGATGTGGCCGCTCATCTCGCCGGCGATCGGCGCCCCGGTCTCCTTCAGCTTGGCCTTGACCAGCGAGTGGCCCGTCTTCCACATCAGCGGCACGCCGCCGGCGTCGCGAATGGCGATCGGCAGGCGCTGCGAGCACTTGACGTCATAGATGATGGGCGCGCCCTTCACGCGTGTGAGGATGTCGCGCGCGAACAGCATCAGCTGGCGGTCGGGATAGATGATGTTGCCGCCGCGGGTGACCACGCCCAGGCGGTCGCCGTCGCCGTCGAACGCCAGGCCCAGCTCGGCCTCGGTGGCGTGCACCGTGCGGATCAGGTCGACCAGGTTCTCGGGCTTGGACGGATCGGGATGGTGGTTCGGGAAGTCGCCATCGACGCGGCTGTACAGGTCGATCACGTCGCAGCCGAGCGCGCGCAGGATGCCGGGGGCAGACGCGCCGGGAATGCCGTTGCCCGAATCGACGACGATCTTCATCGGTCGCACGAGCTTGCAGTCGCCCGTGATGCGGTGGGTGTACTCGGCGAGGATGTCCATCGTCGCGACGCGGCCCTGGCCGGCGACGTACGTCTCGCTTTCCATCAACTGGCGCAGCTTCTGGATGTCGTCGCCGTAGATCGCGCGGCCGGCCAGCACCATCTTGAAGCCGTTGTAGTTCTTCGGGTTGTGGCTGCCGGTGACCTGGATGCCCGAGTGGCAGCCGTGCTTGCCGCGCGTGGCGGCCACGTAGTAGAGCATCGGGGTCGTGACGGCGCCGATGTCGACCACGTCGAGGCCGGTGGAAGCCAGGCCCTTGATCAGCGCGGCCACCAGGCGCGGGCCGGAGACGCGGCCGTCGCGGCCCACCGCCACGGCCTTCTCGCCCAGGCGCACGGCCTCGCTGCCGAACGCACGGCCGAGGTGTTCGGCGAACGCGTCGTCGAGGGCCTCGTCGACGATGCCGCGGATGTCGTAGGCCTTGAAGGCGGATGCTTTGACTTGCATGGGGCTCTTTTGTGAGTGCTTGTGCGTTGGCTGGCGATTCTACGGGGGGCCTGCACCGGTGGCGGCGGTTGCCGGCGCGCCCCATCATCGATGCCAGTTGGGCGACGACCGGCTGCCAGCCGGGCTCGAATGCAGCGGCGTCCGCCAGCACGCTGCGTGCGGCGTCGTATTCGCTTCTGAACTTGCGGCTCCAGTCGACCAGGGTGGCGGCATCCAGTGAGCACGGCATGCGCGTGCCGTCGCCGCGACGCCCCGGCTACAGGTTGTCGTCCCGCACGGTCTGCAACGACTTGTCGTTCATCCGGACGATGACCTTGTTGGTCTCTTCGTTGACGAAGTCGTAGCTGAAGATGTTGGGCAGCGAGTAGTTGCGGAAGGACTGCGTCGAGTACATCACCTTGGGCTTGACGACGGTCTTCGAGATCACGCCCGTCGTTTCCTTGGACTGCACCTTGAACTCGGACGTTCCCTGGGGGCCACCCAGGCCCTTCATCAGGCTGATCATGTAGCCGGTGGCCGCATGCGTGCCGCCATGCGCCTTGCCGTCGACGAAGGTGAGCCGCGCGCCCTTGGTGGCGCCGCCCTTGATGCCCGTGCCCGACAGGGGGTTGGTGTAGGTCTTTTGCCAATACACCTGCCACAGGTGATCGTGCGTGTTGCCGTGCTGGACGTTGTGCACGAACTGGCCCTTCAGGCCGTTGCAGATCACTTCGTCGAGCTTGTGCGTGCCCGAATAGCAGCCGCACGTGGCGATGCCCGCGCCGTTGCCGACGGTCTTGAACTTCGAGTAGCCGTGGATGCCCTTGGCCTGGTCGATCTTGAACTTCGAGTCGTCGAAGATGCAGATCAGGTTGCCTTCGCGGGCGATCTCCGCCAGCGTCTTCATGCAGAGGTTGCCCGTGCCCTTGTGCAGCCTGGCGCCGGCGCTGGCGATCGCGATCTCGTCCGCCTTGGTCTCTGCGGACGTGTGGGAAATCCGGAAGATGACGATCTCGCTGCGGTGCCTGTCGCAGAAATCGGCCGCGTCCTTCAGCACATCGTCGACCGAGATCTTGCTGTAGGCGCCCTGCCCGGCCGTCGTGTGATGCGCGACCACCTTCTTGTTGTTCACCGCAAGTCGAAGATCGAAGAACCGCGTCCCCACTTCGATCTGCTGGGTGATCGTGAGGTTCTGGGTGGCGGCGTTGGACACCGTCCCGGCCACGGTCAGGTCGATATACCCCGCGCTCGTCCCCGCGTCATGGCTGCCCGGCATGTGCAGTTCGCCCAACCTGACGTTGGAGTAATCCTTCATCCACTCTGTCAGCGCCATGCTCCCGATCTCCTTCCTTGTTCAACGCGTCAGAACGCGTACGTGAATTCTCCGTCGGCCACTCCCACCGTCACGCGCTCGATCGGCGTGCCGTTCATGGTTCGCGTGAGGAACTCGCGGCTGATCTCGGGCAGCATGGTGTTGGTGAGGATGGCGTCGATCATGCGCCCGCCCGACTCGCTCTCCGTGCAGCGGCTGACCACCAGCTTGACGACGTCCTGGTCGTAGGTGAACGGCATCTTGTAGCGCGCCTCGATGCGCTTCTTGATGCGATCGAGCTGCAGGCCGACGATCTTGCCCAGCATCTCGTCCGACAACGGGTAGTACGGGATCGTGACCAGACGGCCCAGCAGCGCCGGCGGGAAGATCTTGAGCAGCGGCTCGCGGATCGCCTTGGCCATGCCTTCGGGGTCCGGCATCAGGTCCGGATCCTTGCAGAGGTTGGCGATCATGTCGGTGCCGGCGTTGGTCGTCAGCAGGATCAGCGTGTTGCGGAAGTCGATCGAGCGGCCCTCGCCGTCTTCCATCCAGCCCTTGTCGAAGACCTGGAAGAACAGTTCGTGCACGTCCGGGTGCGCCTTCTCGACTTCGTCGAGCAGCACCACGCTGTAGGGCTTGCGGCGCACGGCCTCGGTGAGGACGCCGCCTTCGCCGTAGCCGACATACCCCGGGGGGGCACCCTTGAGCGACGAGACGGTGTGCGCCTCCTGGTACTCGCTCATGTTGATGACGATCAGGTTCTGCTCGCCGCCGTACAGCGACTCGGCCAAGGCGATGGCCGTCTCGGTCTTGCCGACGCCGGACGTGCCGGCCAGCATGAACACGCCGATCGGCTTGCTCGGGTTGTCGAGCCCGGCACGCGAGGTCTGGATGCGCTTGGCGATCATCTCCATCGCATGGTCCTGGCCGATCACCCGCTTGCCCAGGAGCGTGGGCAGCTTCAGCACGGTGTCGATCTCGTTGGCGGCCATGCGGCCGACCGGGATGCCCGTCCAGTCGCCGACGACGCTGGCCACGGCCTGGAAGTCCACCGTCGGCAACATCAGCGGACTCTCGCCCTGCAAGGTCGCGAGCTCGGCCTGCACGCCGCGCAGCTCGGTCATGACGTCGGCACGCTCACCATCGCTCAGCGTCTTGGCCTCGGGCGCCTTCTCGGCGCTCGCCTCCAGCGCGCTGCCGGTGCCCTCGATCGGTTGCAGCGAGCCGCGCAACTTCGCGCGCAGCGACAGCAGGCGGTCGACCAGCACCTTCTCTTCGTCCCAGCGCTTCTTCAGGCCCGCGAGCCGGTCTTTCTCGAGCACCAGCAACGCATTGACGGATTCCTCGCGTTCGGCCGTCGGGATGCCGATGGCGGCCTCGCGCGCGATGATGCCGATCTCGGTCTCGAGCGCCTCGATGCGGCGCTGCGAATCGTCGACCTCGGCCGGCACCGCGTGCAGGCTGATGGCCACGCGCGCGGACGCGGTGTCGAGCAGGCTCACCGACTTGTCCGGCAGCTGGCGCGCCGGGATGTAGCGGTGCGACAGCTTGACGGCGGCCTCGAGCGCCTCGTCGAGGATCTGCACCTTGTGGTGCTTCTCCATCGTGCTGGCGACGCCGCGCATCATCAGGATGGCCTTGGTCTCGCTCGGCTCGTCGACCTGGATGTTCTGGAAGCGGCGGGTGAGCGCCGGATCCTTCTCGATGTACTTCTTGTACTCGGCCCAGGTGGTGGCGCCGATGGTGCGCAGCTGGCCGCGCGCGAGCGCCGGCTTGAGCAGGTTGGCCGCGTCGCCGGTGCCGGCGGCGCCGCCGGCGCCCACCAGCGTGTGCGTCTCGTCGATGAACAGGATGATGGGCTTGGGACTCGCCTGCACCTCGTCGATGACCGAACGCAGGCGCTGCTCGAACTCGCCCTTCATGCTGGCGCCGGCCTGCAGCAGGCCGACGTCGAGCGTGAGCAGCTGCACTTCCTTCAGGCTGGGCGGCACGTCGCCGCGCGCGATGCGCTGGGCGAAGCCTTCGACCACGGCCGTCTTGCCGACACCGGCCTCGCCGACCAGGATCGGGTTGTTCTGGCGCCGGCGCATCAGGATGTCGATCACCTGGCGGATCTCGTCGTCGCGGCCGACGATGGGATCCATCTTGCCGCTGCGCGCCTGTGCGGTGAGGTCGACGGTGAACTTCTTCAGCGCCTCCTGCTTGCCCATCTGGGCGGGCGCGATGGCGCCGCTGGCTTCGCCCGGGGCGGCGCCGCCGCCGACGTTGGAGCCGTCGCGCGCGGCCAGCGTGTCTTCCGGCGAGCCGGAGACGATCTTGGCGAAGTCGTCGAACAGGTCGTCCGGCTTGATCTTGCGGAACTCGCCCGAGATCGCGTACAGCGCGTTGCGCAGCGTCTGCGTCTTGACGGCGCCGACGATCAGCAGGCCGGTGCGCACGGCGCTCTCGCCGTACTGCAGCGTGCCGTAGAGCCAGCCTTCCTGCACCATCTTCTCGATGGTGGGCGAGAAGTCGGAGATGGCGGTGGCGCCGCGCGGCAGCGCGTCGAGCGCGGTCGTGATGTCGCTGGCCAGGCGCGAGGCGTCGAGCGAGAAGTGCTTGAAGATCCGATGCAGGTCGCTGTCGCTGGCCTGGATCAACTGGTGCAGCCAGTGCACGAGTTCCACGTACGGGTTGCCCCGGAGCTTGCAGAAGACCGTCGCTCCCTCGATGCCTTTGTAGGCGACCGGATTGAGCTTGCCGAACAGCGCGACACGACTGATTTCACTCACGGTAACTCCTCATGCGGGCACTCGATGTGCCCAGTTTGAATACTGACCTCATTGGAGCGGCTATCGATAGTCATTTCAATCCCCTCTAGAGGTGAAGTGCCCGATTCAACGCTGCGAACTCACGTGATTCCCAGGACGAGGTCGGCCGCCGGGGCCTCGCTGCGACGCGGACCCAGCCAGGAGGTCCAACCCAACGCGCCAGCGGCGCCCAGCTTCATGGCCGGCACCTCTTCCTTCTTCAGCACCAGATGCATCTCGCACGAGAGCTCGTAGCCGATGAAGTTGAGCACCCAGTCGCGCAGCCGCTTCATGCTCTCGCCGCCCGGAAGAAAGCGCTGGTACTGGTCCAGCGTGAGCGGCCCGATCTCGACGCGAAAACGCGTCTGGCAGTCCCACACCTTGGCGCCGATCACGGCGTTCTGGCCGAGCCCCACGGGCGCGTTGCGCAGGCCGATGCGCGAGAGCGCTTCCTCGGGCAGGCGCATCCAGTGCGGCTGCCACTGATGCACGCGCACGGGGACGCGGAAGAAGTCGTTGAGGATGCGCTCCAGCCCTTCGGCCCCGTGCACGGCGCGGCCCAGGATGCCGGCCGCGGCCAGGCGCGCGCCGTCGGGAATCGAATCGCGTCCGGTCAATGTGGGCTGGCCGTATCCGGCGACCGAGCCCACCCAGCGGCTGAACGGATCGTTGTCGGGACGGTCGAGGCTGACCGCCGGCTGGGCCTCGGCCCAGGCGCGGTAAAGCAGCGACAGCAGCCGGTGGTGGAACATGTCCAGGAAGCGCACGAGCGCGCGATCGGACGGTGTTCGACGCGAGCGCTCGCGCGCGAACTCGGTCAGGTGCAGCGGCAGCGGGCCGTTGGCACCGAACAGGCCGAAGAAGCGAACTTGCAGCGTGGGCGGCATGCCGCCCACGCCGGGCTTGAAGCGCGCCAGCGTGGCCGGCGCGAACGACAGCGACGGCGCCTGTCCGAACCGGATCGGGTCGTCGCGCAGGCGCAGCGAGGTGCCGATGCGCGGCAGGCCCGGATGGGCGTTCTCCAGCAGGCGCACGGCCTGGAAGAAGCCGAACTTGTGCGGCTCGTCGGTGAGCTTGCGCAGCAACTCCTGGCGCGCCTCGTGACGCTCGGCGGACGCGGCCGCCTGCCGCGCGACGATCTCGGCGGCCGCGGCGGCATGCGGCGCCACGTCGCCCCTGTGCGCCTCGATCGCGTTCAGCACGTCCGTGACGCTGAGGATGCGGGTGCCGTCCGGATCGTCGTCGTCGTCGGTCGCCGGCGCGCCCGGATGGTCGCTCATCGCGTGTCCACGCTCAGAGCACGGACCGCGCACCGATGCGCGGCGGCCAGGTCTTGACGGTGCCGCGCGTCTGCGAGGCCAACGCCAGCTGCGTGAAGCTGTTCATGCTGGCGTAGCGGGCAATGAACCGGTCGAGCACGGCGCCCAGCACCATGATGCCGGTGCCTTCGAAAGCACGCTCGTCCAGCGAGAGCCACACCTTGGTGCCGCGCCCGAACACGATGGGGCCGTTGATCGGGATGCGGCTGATGGCCGCCTCGCTTCGCACCGAGACCAGGCCTTCGAGCTGCTTGTGCAACGGCGACAGCTCGTCCAGGCCGTACAGCGACAGCAGCTCGCGCAACGACGCGGCGCCGCCCTTGCCTTCGCTGTCGATCAGCGACAGGTAGTTCAGCGACAGGTGGCTCAGCGCGCGCCAGGACGCCTTGCCCTCGCCCACCGGCGTGACCGGGCGCGTCGGGCCGCGGATGCAGCGCACGC
>Ga0302314_10003450_pt1 | contig 29175 bp, 29 predicted proteins | sample III_Palsa_N2_3_FD_200533 | JGI IMG/M metagenome (GOLD analysis project Ga0302314, IMG submission 200533) | Peat permafrost microbial communities from Stordalen Mire near Abisko, Sweden - III_Palsa_N2_3 | ecosystem: Environmental > Terrestrial > Soil > Palsa > Peat permafrost | place: Sweden...
CCATCAGCTCGCAGACATGCGGCAGGAAGCCCATGTCGCACATCTGGTCGGCCTCGTCCAGGATCGCGATGTCCACGTCGCCGAGCTCGCACTCGCCGCGCTCGATCAGGTCGGAGAGCCGACCCGGGGTCGCGACCAGCAGTTCCACGCCGTAGCGCAGGCCGTCGATCTGCTTGCGCATCGGGGCGCCGCCGTAGACGGAGCGGATGCGCAGGCGCAGCGCCCGAGCGTACGGCTTCAGCGCCTCCTCCACCTGCATGGCCAGCTCACGCGTCGGCACCAGCACCAGGGCGAGCGGCTTGTGCGGCCGGGCGCGCAGACCCTCGAGCCGGGCGAGCGTCGGCAGGCCGAAGGCCAGGGTCTTGCCGGAGCCGGTCCGGCCACGGCCGAGCACGTCCCGGCCGGCGATGGCGTCCGGGATCGTCGCGGCCTGAATCGGGAAGGCGGTGGTGACACCGGCTTCGTTGAGCACTTCGACGAGCGCCTTGGGCAGCTCGAGCGCGGAGAACGGAACTCCGGGGGCCACAGTCGGCTCCTCCACGGTGTCCGTGTTCTCGTTCTCTACACCGTTTTCGAGCACGGCAGTCATAACTTCTGCGACCTCCAGGTCATTTGGCACGTCACAAGTGACAAGGAGGCACGGCGAACGCGCATGCGCGACCGCGCCGACCACAAGTACGGGCCCGTCTTCGGGGCAATGCCGCGCCTGTGTTCGGCTTCGCCGAAAAAGTTCCCTCTTGAGAACAACACACGAACCGGCTGCACACGAGGGCCGAAACTTACTTTGGCCTCGGCAGCCGGACTACCACTACCAGGGAGCGCGCGGGCATCACATGGTTACGTGGACCATGATAGACGCCTCCTCCCGAAGACTGTTAACCGGGCAGGTCAACACCGGTTTACCGGCCGTCCGCTAGGGTGGCGCCGATCACCGTCACCCCAGAAAGCAGGCCGCGGCCCACCGGCCGCGCCCGCGCGCGGAGGCACCCATGACAGACAGCTGGCTCGACACCCCCGAGCACACCGGATTCGGCCTCGAGAACCTGCCTTTCGGCGTCGTCGTACCCGGAGACGGCGTCCCGCAGATCGCGATCGCCATCGGGGACCGCGCCTTTCCGCTCGGCGCCGCGACCGAAGCAGGGCTCTTTGACACGGTTCTGCCGGACCCCGGGATCCTGACCGCGCCGAACCTCGACCGGCTGCTCGCCGCCGGACCCGCCGGCTGGCGGGCCGTCAGAGCCCGCGCCACCGAACTGCTCGGCGACCGCGCGCACGCCGGCGCCGTGCGTCCGCTGCTGCTGAGGCTCGACGCCGTCTCGAACCCGCTGCCGTTCACCGTCGCCGACTACGCGGACTTCTACTCCTCGCGCGAGCACGCCGAGAACCTCGGCCGGATCTTCCGCCCGGACAGCGCGCCGCTGCTGCCGAACTGGACGCACCTGCCGATCGGCTACCACGGCCGGGCCGGCACCGTCGTCGTCTCCGGCACCCCGATCGTCCGCCCGCACGGCCAGCGGCTGCCCGCGCCCGGCGCCGAGCCGGTGTTCGGCCCGAGCATCAAGCTGGACATCGAGGCCGAGGTCGGCTTCGTCGTCGGGGTGCCGACCCGGCTCGGGCAGAGCGTCTCAGTGGACGAGTTCACCGACCACGTCTTCGGCGCGGTGCTGGTCAACGACTGGTCCGCGCGCGACATCCAGGCCTGGGAGTACCAGCCGCTCGGCCCGTTCCTCGGCAAGTCCTTCGCCACCTCGGTCTCGCCGTGGATCGTCCCGCTCGACGCGCTCGCCGAGGCCCGCGTCGCTCCGCCGCATCAGGACCCCGCGCCGCTGCCGCACCTGGCGGGCGATCACTGGGGATACGACCTGAGCCTGCGCGTCCAGCTGAACGGCACCACCGTCTCCCGGCCGCCCTTCGCAGGGCTCTACTGGACCGCCGCGCAGCAGTTGGCGCACATGACGAGCAACGGCGCGAGCCTGCGCACCGGCGACCTGTTCGCCTCGGGCACGGTATCCGGCCCCGAGCCCGATCAGCGCGGCTCGTTCATCGAGCTCACCTGGAACGGTTCCGAGCCGCTGCGGCTGGACGACGGGTCGACCCGCGGCTTCCTCGCGGACGGCGACACGGTCGTGCTCAGCGGCAGCGCCCCGGGCCCCGGCGGGACACGGATCGGTTTCGGGGCGGTAACCGGCACGATCCATTCGAGATAGATCCACTCCGGGCGTTCATCTGCGGTCGGTATCCTGGCCGCGTGGGACCGCCGCGGTCCCGATCCGGGAATCGTTCAGGGCTGCGGGCGCCGTCGCGAAGGCGCCCGCCTCACCTCCGGGTCAGGACGCGGCCTAGGTCAGGAAGGCGGGCCGGCCATGACGTTCATCAGCACCGACCGGGCTAACTCACGCGGACGACTGCCGGGCATGCGCCGGCGCCGCGAGCAGCCTGACCTCGTCGCGGCCTTCGTGGCCCGAGGCTTCCCGGTGGTCCCGGCCGCGGCCCCGAACAGCGGCGGTCCCGGCTGTTCCTGTACCAGGATCGGCTGTCCGAATCCCGCGTCCCATCCGCTCTCCCGCGGCTGGCGCAAGGAGGCCAGCGCCGATCCAGCCCAGCTCGAACGATGGCGGGGGCGGATCCCCGAGGCCAACTACGCGAGCCCCACCGGCGGCACCCACGACGTCCTCGAGGTATCCGCCGCGGCCGGGGCCAAGGCCCTCGAGGCCCTGCTCGTCGCGAAACTCCCGGTCGGCCCGGTGGCCCGCACCGCCTCCGGCGACCGCTACCTGTTCTTCACCACCGCCCGGCCCGGCGAGGGCGACCCCGACGAATGGTGGTCCTCCGACCTCGACGCCCAAGCCGAGGAGACCGAGACCTCGGGCCTTCGCTGGCACACCCGCGGCTCGTACGTGCTGATTCCGCCGGCCCGAGCCATGAACGGCGGCGTGGCCCGCTGGGTGCACGACTCCGAGGCCGAACTTCCCGACCCGCTGCGCATCCTCGGCGCCCTGGCCGACGCCTGCGAGGCCTGAGCCGCCTAGACCCCGCTGTCGCATCCCGGGCCGTGTTCCCTAAGCCGCCACCTGCGAGAGCCGACCGTGCTACCGTCTCGGAACTCGGGCTCAACCCACCGCAGCCGATCGCGCAGCGGGCCTGCGAGAGCTCAAGTACAGCCCTGCGAGAGCTAAGGCACAGTGAGGATCTCCGCGCCGTCCTCCGTCACCACGAGCGTGTGCTCGAACTGCGCCGTGAGCTTCCCGTCCATCGTCACCGCGGTCCAGCCGTCCGACCACATCCGGTGCTCGATCGTGCCCAGCGTCAGCATCGGCTCGATGGTGAACGTCATCCCGGGCGTGATCACCCGGTCCGCGCGCGGGTCGTCGTAGTGCGGGATGATCAGGCCGCTGTGGAAGGCCGTGGAGATCCCGTGCCCGGTGAACAGCCGCACCACGCCGTAGCCGAACCGCGCCGCGTACGACTCGATCACCCGCCCGATGATGTTGATCTGCCGCCCCGGCTTGACCGCCTTGATCGCCCGGTTCAGCGACTCGCGGGTCCGCTCCACCAGCAGGTGCGCCGCCTCGTCCACCTCGCCGACCTCGAAGGTCGCGTTCGTGTCCCCGTGCACGCCGTTGATGTACGCGGTGATATCCACGTTCACGATGTCGCCGTCGTTCAGCACCGTCGAGTCCGGGATGCCGTGGCAGATGACCTCGTTGACCGAGGTGCACAGCGACTTCGGGTAGCCGCGGTAGCCCAGCGTCGAGGGGTACGCGCCGTGGTCGCACATGAACTCGTGCCCGATCCGGTCGAGCTCGTCCGTCGTCACCCCCGGCTTGACCGCCTGGCCGACCTCGGCGAGCGCCTGCGCCGCGATCCGGCCCGCGATCCGCATCTTCTCGACGGTCTCGGGGGTCTGCTCGTCCGATCCGGCGTAGCGGCTCGGCATCGCCTTCCCGACGTACTCCGGACGGGTGATGCGCGCCGGGACCTGACGGGTGGGGGAGAGGGTACCTGCAACCAAGGGAGCCATGGAGATGAGTTTAGACGCCCCTCTCGGGGCACGACGTACCTGGAAACAACCCCTAGCGACGCCGGAGCAGACGATGATCGACGAAGGCCCGCAGTGGTTCTACTGCCTCAAGCATCACACGGTCGAGGGACCGATCGGTTGCAAGGCCAAGGACCGGCTCGGCCCGTACGAGACCCGTGAGGAGGCAGAGCACGCGCTGGAGAAGGTCAAGGAGCGCAACGAGGCCTGGAAGTCGCAGAACGGCTCCGACTGACGCTCACCAGCGCTCAAGGCGCGGCCCGTTGCTCGCCTCGACCCATCGGCGCAGCCGTAGCAGCAGTCCGCGCGGCCTGAGCTCCGCGGCGGCCGTGGACACGAGGTGCTGCGCGCCGTCGAACGAGGGCGCCTCGGGGATGTCCGGAACGGCCAGCGACTCGTGCGACAGGCCGTCGGCCAACGGCGTCGCTTGACCGAGTGTCAGGATCCGGGCGCCGTGCCGACGCGCGTCCTGCACCCGTTCCAGCACCAGGGAATCCGGGTCGTCCTCGGCGACGATCAGCACCGCCTCGCTGCGCCCCGCGGAGCTGATCCGGTCCAGGCCCGCGGCCAGATGCTCGGGCGCGTCGAGGCGCGGTGCTCGGTGGATCAGCGTCGGGCTCAGCCGTCCGAGCCCGGCCAGCCGGGCCTCGTCGGTGAGATGCGCCGCCATGTGCCAGGGCTCGTCCCGCTCGAGGCCGACCGCGCCGACCAGCAGCAGCCCGCCCTCCCGGCGCGGCGCCGCACGCAGGGCCGCGGCGAAATCGTCGGCCCCCTCGAGCCACGCTCGGCCCCGGCCAAGATCCAGCAGCTCGCGCAGCATCCGCGCCTCGGACCGATCCATCCACCCATCGTGCCAAAGCCCGCGCCCCCAGACGAGAGGGCCGTGCCCGCCGAAGCGGCCACGGCCCTTACCCGAGGCCCCAACGGTCAGTGGAAGCTGTTCTCCGGACCGGGGAACACACCGCCCACCACGTCCGCCGCGTACGCCCGGGCCGCGTCCGTCAGCACGCCGCGCAGGTCCGCGTACTTCTTCGCGTGCTTGGGCGGCGTGCCCGGCGTCATGCCCGCCATGTCGGTCCACACCTGGACCTGCGCGTCGCAGCCGATACCGGCGCCGATGCCCACGGTCGGGATGTGCAGCAGTTCGGTCACCCGCGTTGCGAGCTCGGCCGGAACCAGTTCGAGCACCACGGCGAAGGCGCCGGCGGCCTCGATCGCCTTGGCGTCGGACAGCAGCCGCTCGGCCTCCTCGTCACCGCGCCCCTGCACCCGGTAGCCGCCGAGCGCGTTCACCGACTGCGGGGTCAGCCCGATGTGCGCCATGACCGGGATGCCGGCCTGCACCAGCGCCTCGACCTGGTGCGCGACCCGGCGGCCGCCCTCCAGCTTGACCGCGCCGACCCCGGCCTCCTTCAGGAAGCGGGTGCCGGTCTCCAGCGCCTGCCGCGGCGAGGACTGGTACGAGCCGAAGGGCAGGTCGGCGACGATCAGCGAGCGGCTGGTGCCGCGCACCACCGCGGAGGAGAGCGTGATCAGCTCCTCCACCGTCACCGGCACCGTGTTGCTGTACCCCAGGTGGTTGTCGCCGGCCGAGTCGCCGACCAGCAGCACCGGGATCCCGGCCTCGTCGAAGACCCCGGCGGTCATCGCGTCGTACGCCGTGAGCATCGGCCAGCGCTCGCCGCGCTGCTTGGCCAGCGCCAGGTCCCGCACGGTCACCCGGCGGCCGGTGCCGGTCGAGCCGTTGTAGAGGGTGAGCTTGGGTTCGCCGGACGCGCCGGCCGAGGGAACAGTCCCAGATATGGACATCGTGGAAGCAACTCCTAGAGAGATCTCGTGGCGCCGCTGAGGGCGTCCCCGGACTGTCTCGGATCGTCTCACTTCCGTCCCGTCCGCGCCAGACGGTCGTGTGCAATCGTCGTTACACGAACGGTGACCGGCGCCGTGATCAGGAGGTCAATCAGGAGGAACGCCAGAACTGGAACAGCGACTGGCCCTGTCCGGACCCCTGCGCGGGCTGGCCGCCCGCCTTGAGGATGTCGTTCACCAGCGTGGAGAACCCGTCGCGCACCGGCGGGAAGAAGAACAGGAGCAGCAGCACGATCAGGATGCCGTAGGGCCGGATCGGCTCCAGCGCGCGCCGGGTCTCGAAGCGCAGGTGCGGCTCGAGGATCCCGTAGCCGTCCAGGCCCGGCACCGGGATCAGGTTCAGGATCGCGACCGCGACCTGCAGGTACGCGAAGAAGGCCAGCCCCATCCAGAAGAACGCGTGCGGCCCGGACGGGTCGATCCAGCCGGTGTCTTCGAAGGAGAGGGTCGGGGCGAAGGCCGCGATCAGGGCCATCGAGATCCCGGCAGCCGCGATGTTCATCAGCGGACCCGCGGCCGAGACCAGGCTCGCGGCGCCCTTGGACCGAATCGCCGCCCGGTTCACCTGCACCGATCCGCCCGGCAGCGGCAGCCTCCCGACGATCAGGTAGATCGCGGGCAGCAGCAGCGAGAGCACCGGGTTCATATAGCGCATGGGGTTGAGATCGAGGTAGCCGCGCCCGGCGATGGACGTGTCCCCGCCGCGGTGCGCCGCGTACGCGTGGCCGAACTCGTGCAGGCAGAGCACGGTGAAGTACAGGCCGAATACGAACACGAAGACCGCGAACTTGGGTCCGGAGCTCGTGTTCGAGTCCGAGCTCAGCCAGGCGACCACGCCGCCGGTGGCCGTCGCCGCGACCACCGCGAGGAACACGGTGCTGATCCCGCCGTGCGCCGAGCTCCGCGCGCCGAATGCGCCGCGCCCGCTGCCACGCTGCCCGGGAAAGTTCACTGTCCACCTCGTCGTCCGCCGGCCGTGCGGCCGTTGCCCACAATCGTAGCGATCTGCTTCATACCGCCGTGCTCACCGCACCCATGGGGTACAGCGGGATCTTGGCCTCTACTCCCGCAACGCACGGGAGTGCAGTAGCGTTCCGCGCAGCATGTCCGAGCCGGTGGGCGCGGGGACGCCCGCCTGGTCCACGCACAGTGAATCCCAAGCGCAGTGGAGGAGCCCAGATGGCCGTGAACGGCGCCGCGGTGTTCGCGCAGATCCGCTCGACCCTGGACCGGATCGAGTCCGGGCAGGTCGAGTCCGTGGCCGCCGCCGCCGACCTGATCGCGGACGCGCTCGCGGCCGGGGGAGTGCTGCACGTGTTCGGCACCGGCCACTCCGAGGCCCTCGCGATGGAGCTCAGCGGCCGGGCCGGCGGCCTGATCCCGACCAACAAGCTCGCCCTGCGCGACGCTGTGCTGCTCGGCGACCTGCCCGCCGCGGCCCTCGCCGACCCGAAGGCCGAGCGCGACCCCGAGCTGGCCCGGCAGGTCTGGGACCTCGCCCCGATCGAGCCGGGCGACGTGGTCCTGATCGCCTCGCAGTCCGGCGGCAACGGCTCGACCGTCGAGATGGCGCAGATCGCGAAGAACAAGGGCCACGCCCTCATCGCGCTGACTTCCCTGGCGCACTCGCAGGAGATCACGTCGCGGCACCCCTCGGGCAAGCGCCTGTTCGAGCTCGCCGACGTGGTCATCGACAACGGCGCCCCGCACGGCGACGCCTTCCTGCCGCTCCCGGACGGCGGCAGCGTCTGCGCGATCTCCTCCATCGCCAGCGCGGCCATCGCCCAGGCGCTGGTGGCCGAGGTGACCTCAAGGCTGATCGAGCGCGGCGTCGAGCCGCCGATCTACCGCTCGGCCAACGTCGAGGGCGGAGACGTGCACAACGACGCCTGGGAGGCCCGCTACGCCGGCCGCATCCGCCGCAGTGCGTATTAGGCCGAACTAGCGACGCCTGAGCTTGTTGCCCCGCATCCGGCGTAGCGAGTACTGGGCCGTACCAGCGACGCCCGGCGCTCGTTACCGCGGCCGCATACGGCGCAGCGCGCACTAGCGTCTGTGGGTGCCCACGGGTGCCACGTGTCCGCTCAGTACCGGAACTGCGCCATCTGCGGCATCTGCGTTGCCGCGTCGCCCGGCGCCCCGCGGTGCCGCGAGCGCGGGCTGTGCGGGTTGTACGGCGCCGGGATCGAGGGGTAGCGGGGCAGGTAGAAGTCCTCCCCGCTCCGGTCTCCGGGCAGCGAGCGCAGGGCCAGGCGGTACTCGTCGATCAGGGCGTCGTACAACGGCGTGTTGCGCACGGGCACCCGGTCCGAGCCCTGGGACACGGGGCGGGCTGGGGCTGCGGGAAAGCGCGATACGGTCACAACGGGTCTAACGAGACGTCAGAGGTCCCCGATACTCGGCCGTTCGAGTGATCCCCCGCCAGCCCTCCGCCCCGCCGCCGCTGCTCAGCCGGGTTCCGCCCGAAACCGCACCGAGCGCGCGTCACCCGTCTGCCGAGGGCTTCAGCCGCTCAGTCCAGTTCGGGGAGCAGGTCGGCGATCGACTTGATGATCCGCGACGGGCGGTACGGGAAGCGCTCCACGTCGCCCATCTGCGTGATGCCGGTGGTCACCAGGATCGTCTGCAGGCCCGCCTCGATGCCGCACTTCACGTCCGTGTCCATGCGGTCGCCGATCATCGCCGAGGACTCCGAGTGCGCCTTGATCTTGTTCAGACCCTCGCGCATCATCACCGGGTTCGGCTTGCCGACGAAGTACGGCTCGACGCCGGTGGCCCGGGTGATCAGCGCCGCGACGGAGCCGCAGGCGGGCAGCGCGCCCTCCAGCGAGGGGCCGGTGGCGTCCGGGTTCGTCGCGATGAACCGCGCGCCGTCGTCGATCAGCCGGATGGCGCGGGTGATCGCCTCGAAGCTGTACGTTCGGGTCTCGCCCAGCACGACGTAGTCCGGGTCCGTCTCGGAGAGCGTGTACCCGGCCTCGTGCAGCGCGGTCGTCAGGCCCGCCTCGCCGATCGCGTAGGCCGAGCCGCCGGGCCGCTGCGAGTCCAGGAACTTGGCGGTGGCCAGCGCGGAGGTCCAGATGTTCTCCTCCGGCAGGTCGATGCCCGTCGCCACCAGGCGGGCGCGCAGGTCGCGCGGCGTGTAGATCGAGTTGTTGGTCAGAACCAGGAAAGGCGCGCCCTTGTCGCGGAGCTTGCGGATGAACTCGTCCGCTCCGGGGATCATGGCGCCCTCGTGGATGAGCACGCCGTCCATATCGGTCAGCCAGCTCGACACCGGCTCGCGGTCCTTCACCCTGTACTCCTCTTCCGGCACCTGAGGCCGGGGTCGATACCGAACGGACGGGCGGCGCGCACAAGGTTCGGCACCGAACCGGCCCGCTCCCGCGCCACCGCGCCCATTATCCTGTGCGGGCCGTTCACACGCGCCGAACGGCCCTGGGAAAAAAGCCACGCGCCGCCGCAATCCGTGTTCACGGCTGCGACGGCGCGGGAAGATTGAGCGCCGGTACGCGTGTCGCCTCTCGGCGAGTGGCTCGACGCGGCTCCAGCCTGACGGTATTCCGCGCCGGCTATAGGTGAGGCCCGGGGACATCGTACGTACCGGCCTCACGAGGCTAACACAGCCGCGTGGATCAGCGCATGGCCCGGTGGTTCACCCGGCGGCCCCGATGGTTGATGAATGTCTTAATATTCCGAGTCACCGACCGCCGCGGGACAGCCCGGCCTGGATCGCCTGGTTCGCCAGGATCGAGGCCGTCGCGCCTTCCTTCACCAGGCTGTCGTCCTCGATGCGGCCGACGAGCGACACGCCGTCATGTGCGTTGCCGGGCACCGGCTTCGCGGCTTCGCGCTCGAGTTCGTGCTCGTGTTCACGCTCAAGCTCGTGTTCGTGCTCGATGTGCGCTGCGTTCCGGAGTTCGGCGTACTCCTGGTGCGGGTGGGTGATCGCGTGCTCGAGGTCGTGCAGCTTGAAGTGCCGCTGGCCGTCGTCGTTGAACAGGTGCGCCCAGCGGCGCGCGTCCAGGTAACGCAGCACCGGGATGTGCCGGATCTCCAGCGAGAGCAGGATGCCCACGGTCGCCGTGCAGGCCAGCACGAGGTCCCCGACGCCCGCGATGGCGCCGATCGCCGCCGCGCCGAAGACGGAGGCCGCCGTCGTCACGCCGTGCAGGATCTGCAGGTCCTGCTCCGACTGCTTGACCGCCTGCCGGAAGCAGAGCCCGCCGCCGATGAAGCCGATGCCGGTGACGGCACCGCCGAGCGCGGCCGGGTAGTGCGGCGCGATCGAGCCGATCAGCGCCGTGCTCAGGCCGATCAGCGAGAACATGCGGTCACCGCCCGGCGCGCCGCGTACCTCGCGCTCGAAGCCGAGTACGAATGTCAGGGCCCAGCCGACGGCTATGTTGCCGACCAAGCTCCACTCCACGCTGCTATGCACGTGCGCTCCTCCCCTTGGGACCGGTTGCCGACGCGGATCCGCAAGCGTCTGGTGGCTCAGCATTGTAGGGGTCCCGTATGTCGGAGCAAGTCACGGCCCGAGATCCGCCATGGCATCGTCGCGCGGCGACCTCACGGGTGATCACCTGCGACGTCATGGCTCGGCCCGCTCGCATCCGTATCGCGCCCGGCAAGGCAGAGTGCCGGTGATCGCATACCGTGTACCTCATGCGCAGAGTTCGGCTCCGAGCCAGTGCCCAGCCTTTGGTGCACTGGGCTTGGCGGCATGTCACGGAGGCCGGGAAGATCACCAGCGGTTCCCGCGCGGCCCGCCGCTTCGCCTTCTTCGGCGAGGCCAGCGCCATCGCCTTCCCACAGGGCACGCTGCTGGGCGAGCGGTGGATCTCGGTGGGCCACTTCACCCTGATCGGCCCGCACAGCACCATCTCCGCCGGATTCATCCCGGAGCGGGACCTGGGCCCGACGCCGATCGTCCGCATCGGCAACGGGGTCGTGCTCGGCCGGGGCAGCCACATCGTCGGCCACCAGTCGATCGACATCGGTGATGACGTATATACCGGCCCATATATCTACGTGACCGACCAGAACCACGGCTACACCGATCCGGACACTCCGATCGGCAAGCAGTGGCCGATCAACGAACCCGTCGCCATCGGCGCGGGGTCGTGGATCGGCACCGGAGCGGTGATCCTGCCCGGAGCCAGGATCGGCCGCAACGTGGTCGTCGCCGCGGGCTCGGTGGTGCGCGGCGACATCCCGGACCACTGCGTCGTCGCCGGAGTCCCCGCCCGCGTCGTGCGCCGCCTCGACGAGGACGGCAAGTGGCGCAGCGCCCGCTCCTACGGCCAATCCACCGAACCCTCCGCCCCCGCCTGACCGGCGTCTTCTCCACACTGTTCCAGGAGTTCCCGCGCTGTGCGGGTAGACTGCCGTCACGTGCGCTTTGTTAACGACCTCACCCCTCAGTACGACCTCACCTACGACGACGTCTTCATGGTTCCGGCCAGGTCGGACGTAGGCTCCCGGCTCAGCGTGGACCTCGCCTCGACCGACGGCACGGGCACCACGATCCCGCTGGTCGTCGCCAACATGACCGCGGTCGCGGGACGCCGGATGGCCGAGACGGTCGCGCGGCGCGGCGGCCTCGTGGTCATCCCGCAGGACATCCCGCTCGAGGTGGTGACCGAGGTCGTCTCATGGGTCAAGGCCCGGCACGTCGTCTACGAGACCCCCATCACCGTCCGGCCCGCAGACACGGTCGGCGACCTGCTGAACCTTCTCCCGAAGCGCGTTCATGGCGCTGCGGTGGTACTCGAGGGCGAGCGGCCCGTCGGCGTGGTGACCGAGGCCGACTGCCAGTCGGTGGACCGCTTCACCCAGGTCGGGCAGGTCATGTCCCGCGAGTTGCTGACAGTACCTGACGGCATCGCGCCCGAGGAGGCGTTCGAGCGCCTGAGCAAGGGACATCATCGGCTCGCCCCGGTCGTACGCCAGGACGGCGCCCTCTCCGGCCTGCTCACCCGCCAGTCCGCGCTGCGCGCCACCCTGTACACGCCCGCCGTGGACGCGAACGGCCGGCTGCGCGTCGCCGCCGCCATCGGCGTCAACGGCGACGTGGCGGGCCGGGCGAAGGCGCTGCTCGAGGCGGGAGTTGACGTCCTCGTGGTGGACACCGCGCACGGCCACCAGGAGAAGATGCTCACCGCGCTCCGGGCGGTGCGCGGCCTCGACCCGCAGGTTCCCGTCGCCGCGGGCAACGTGGTCTCGGCGGCGGGCGTGCGCGACCTCGTCGAGGCCGGCGCGGACATCGTCAAGGTCGGCGTCGGTCCCGGTGCGATGTGCACCACCCGGATGATGACCGGCGTCGGCCGGCCGCAGTTCACCGCGGTGTTCGAGTGCGCGGCGCAGGCTCGGGCGCTGGGCAAGCACGTCTGGGCGGACGGCGGCGTGCGCCATCCGCGCGACGTGGCGCTGGCGCTGGCCGCGGGGGCTTCGAACGTCATGGTCGGCTCCTGGTTCGCGGGCACTTTCGAGTCCCCCGGCGACCTCCAGCGGGACGGCGACGGGCGGCAGTACAAGGAGAACTTCGGGATGGCCTCGGCCCGCGCGGTCAAGCTGCGCACCGCCGAGGACTCGGCCTTCGAGCAGGCGCGCAAGGCGATCTTCGAGGAGGGGATCTCCAGCTCCCAGATGTACCTCGACCCCCGCAGGCCGGGTGTCGAGGACCTGATCGATTCGATCATCGCGGGAGTGCGCTCCTCCTGCACCTACGCGGGCGCCCGCTCCGTCGAGGAGTTCCACGACCGCGCGATCGTCGGCATCCAGAGCGCCGCGGGCTACAGCGAGGGCAAGCCGCTGCACAGCAGTTGGTAGTGGTGGTAGTGATTGGTAGTGGTGGTCGGTGGAAGAGCCGGCCGGGGAGCGTCGGCGCCGGCACAGGTACGTCGTCAGGCTCGGCGGATCGCCGACGTCTCGGCGGTCCGCCTTCCTTCACGCGCCGATCCCCGTCCATGGCCTGGGATCGTGCGCGCCGAGGCCGCTGACTAGGCCTGGTCCGCCGACCAGTCCTGGTCGTCGTCGACGCCCTGGCCCTGGTCGCTGTCGTCCTGGTCGCCCTGGCTCACGTCGCCGCTGTCCAGGTCGCCGGTCGGGTCGGCCTGGTCCTGGCCCATGGCAGGAGCGGTCGGAGCGGTCGGAGCGGTCGGAGCGGTCGGAGCCGTGGGCGCGGTGGGCGCCGTGGGTGCGGTCGGCGCGGTCTGGCCCTCCTGGTCGTCCGTCAGCTCGAAGGCGACCGTGACGGACTTGGACGGCTCGAAGTTACCGTCCCCGGAGTACTCGGCGAAGATCGTGTGCCGACCCAGCGGGATCCGGATCTTCTCGCTGGCCTGGTCCCGGCTGACCTCGACCGGCGGCTGCGGCTTGCCGTCGAGGAAGAACTCGATCTCGCCGGTCACCGCGTGCCGCCGGGCCTTGCCGACGCCCTTGTGGCGCTTCTTGCCCTTCCCCTTGCCGTGTCCGGTGCCCTTGTGATGGTGCTGGCCGCCCTTGCCGTCCGCGTCCCCCTTGCCCGGTTCGTCGCCCGATCCGTCCTTGCCGTCCTTGCTCTGCTGCTCGTCCCCCTGACCGCTCTTGTCCTTGTGCTTGCCCTTCCGGGGCTGCTTGCCGCTCGGGGCCTGGGCGGCCGGCTGCGGGGTGACCCGCGCCGACACGGTCACCGGCTCGTCCGCGTCGACGTGCTTCGGCAGGTGCACGACGATCGCCGTCGGCGTCTCGGCACCGGGGCTCGCACCGCCGCCCCCGCCGACGTCGGCGGCCATCGCCGTCATGGGTGCGGCCAGCGCCGCGGCGCCGATGACGGACGAGGCGAGTACGCGATGGAACATGCGGGACATTCTCGAAACCTCCTGGATCTCGTCGCCGCCGTCGCGGGGATTCCGCGAGCCACGGGGCGACGACTTCAAGATCGCAGCGGGGCGAGGTCCGGCACATCTGGCAATTGGCGTATATCCCGTACGCAGAAGAGACAGCTCCGGACGAGTGACCCTTCGGCGGATTCACCCGAAGGCGGGAGCGCGGAGCGGCCCGGCTTCGAACTATAGTTCTACTCGAGACATCCGCCGCGGGCGCGATCAGCACGGTCTGCCGGGACATCGCCGGATTCGCCGCACTCCCGCCGCACGCTGTGGCACAGTTGCCTGGACGAACGCCCCGCGGGCGCACGGCGGGGGACGGGCGGTCTTGTCAGTGGCGGCCGGTAGCGTCGTGCGTGAAGAACTCGAGTCGGCGGTTTTCGATATACGGAGGCAGAGGAACCATGGCGGCAGGTACAGACCGCGAGAAGGCGATCGACGCGGCGCTCGCGCAGATCGAGCGGCAGTTCGGCAAGGGATCCCTGATGCGGATGGGCGACAAGACCCGGACGCCGATCGAGGTCATCCCCACCGGGGCGATCGCGCTGGACGTCGCGCTCGGCGTCGGCGGCCTGCCGCGCGGCCGGGTCGTCGAGATCTACGGCCCCGAGTCCAGCGGTAAGACCACGGTCGCGCTGCACGCGGTGGCCAACGCCCAGAAGGCGGGCGGCCTCGCCGGGTTCATCGACGCCGAGCACGCGCTCGACCCGGACTACGCCAAGGCCCTCGGCGTGGACACGGAGAACCTCTACATCTCCCAGCCGGACAACGGCGAGCAGGCGCTGGAGATCGCGGACACGCTGATCCGCTCCGGCGCGCTGGACATCATCGTCATCGACTCGGTGGCCGCGCTGGTGCCGCGCGCCGAGATCGAGGGCGAGATGGGTGATTCGCACGTGGGTCTGCAGGCGCGGCTGATGAGCCAGGCGCTGCGCAAGATCACCGGCGCGCTCAACCACTCGAGGACCACCGCGATCTTCATCAACCAGCTGCGCGAGAAGGTCGGCGTCATGTTCGGCTCGCCGGAGACCACGACCGGCGGCCGGGCGCTGAAGTTCTACGCCTCGGTCCGTCTGGACGTGCGCCGGATCGAGACGCTCAAGGACGGCCAGGAGGCGGTGGCCAACCGCACCCGCGTCAAGGTGGTCAAGAACAAGGTCGCTCCGCCCTTCCGGCAGGCCGAGTTCGACATCGTCTACGGCGAGGGCATCAGCCGTGAGGGCGGCCTGATCGACATGGGCGTGGAGAACGGCTTCGTGCGCAAGTCGGGGGCCTGGTACACCTACGAGAGCGGCCAGCTCGGGCAGGGCAAGGAGAACGCCCGCACGTACCTGAAGGACAACCCCGACATCGCCAACGAGATCGAGAAGAAGATCAAGGAGAAGCTGGGCGTCGGTCCGCACCTCGACGCGCCCACCGAGGACAAGCCGGCCGACGTGGTGCCGCGCCAGGCCGCCGCTGCCGAGCCCGCGGCGAAGACCCCGCGCGGTTCGCGAGCCAAGGCGGCAGCTCCCGCCGCGGCTGCCGCTGCCCCCGCCACTGCGGTCGTCGCCCCCGCCGCGGACACCGCCGCCGAGCAGTGACCGGCTGGGCGAGGCGGCCTCCGGCCTCCCGGCGCGAGTCGCCGGAGTCGGAAGCCGCCTTGCGGGACCCGGAGGCGAGCGAGACAGAGAGCGCGGCTGGAGAAGCTCGTCGAGGTCGCCGGGCGTCGCGGGATGCGGCGGGCGGCGAGGCTGGATCCGAGCGGCGTCGCGGCTTCGCGGCCGAGCCGCAGGATCCGGCGGCCAGGGCGCGCGGGCTGCTGTTGGACTCGCTCTCGCGTTCGGCCAGGACCCGCGGGCAGCTGGCGGAGATGCTGGCGCGCAAGGAAGTGCCCGAAGAGGTCGCGGAGGCGGCGCTCGACCGCTTCACGGAGCTGGGCCTGGTGGACGACGCGGCCTATGCCGAGGCGTTCACCAGATCCCGGCACGAGCACAAGGGGCTGGGAAGCCGAGCCATCGCGTTCGAGCTGCGCCGCAGGTCCGTACCGGACGAAGTGGTGCAGGAGGCGGTGTCCGCGCTGGACTCCGAGCAGGAGGAGCGGACGGCGTTCCGGCTTGCCAGGGAGCGGCAGGCGCGGATGACGGGGCTGCCGCGGGAGGTACAGGCCCGGCGGCTGGCCGGATTCCTGGCGCGCAAGGGCTACGGCGGCGAGCTGGTCGGCCGCGCCGTCCGCGAGGCCCTGGCGAACGCGGCGGCGATCGAGGCCGAGGCCGAGCAGGACGGCTTCGACCCGGAGGACCTCGGGTTCGCGCAGGACACGGCGGGCTGAACGGGGCAGAGGCAAGAGACGGGGCAGGGCAAGGTCACGGCAAGGGCAGGGCTGACGCGGCGCCGCCCTGGACTGAGGCTCGGTTCCGGCAAGATGACGGCCGGACGTACCCGAGGCCAGGCCCCCGCGAGACGACGCACGGACGTCACTGGCCCGGTTCCGGCGGGGCATGAGTGGACGCCACCCAGGCCGGGCTTCGGTGTGAGGATGGCTGGACGTCACCGGTCCGATTCCGGCGGGGCACGACTGGACGTCGCCGATGTCGGGTCTCGGTGTGAGGATGGCTGGACGCGCCTGCCTCAGGCTCAGGCCCGCCCGCTGACTCAGGAGGACGGCCAGTTGCCGATTTTCGGCGGGTCGGACTTCAGGCCCTCGGGAGCTAGCGTCGAGTTGAAGATGGCGCGCCAGGTGCCGTTCGAGACCGCCTGGCTGAGCAGGGAGTTGATCTCGGACTCCAGTGCGGCGTCGCCGTAGGGCAGGCCGATGCCGTAGTACTGCGTCGACGCGTTCGTGTTGATCAGTTTCAGGGCGCTCGGCTCATTGAACGCGTAGCCGAGGAGCAGGGCGTAGTCGCTGTAGACGACCTGGGCCTGGCCCTGCTCGATCGCGGTCACGCACTCGCCGTAGGTGTTCTTCGAGATCGGGTTCTGCAGTTGGACGTCGCCGATCGAGGTGGAGTTGCTCACTTCGCAGACCTGGGTGCTCCCGGTGACCGAGTCCAGGCCGGTGATGGCGTTGTCGTTCCTGGCGACCAGCAGCGCCTCGGGCGTGGTGAAGTACGGGCCCGCGAAGTACACCAGCTTCGCCCGCGCCGCCGTGTACGAGTACGAGGCGACGACCAGGTCGACGGTCTGGTTCTCCAGTTCCGTCTCGCGGTCCTGCGACGCGACCGTGGTGAACTGGATCTGCGAGCTGGTGAAGCCAAGGCCCGCGGCCACCATCCGGGCGATGAGGATGTCGAAGCCGCTGTAGGTGTCCGTGTTCGTGTCGAAGTAGCCGAGACCCGGCTGGTCCGCCTTGACGCCGATGATGATCTGGCCCGCGCCCTCGTTGCGCTGCTTCATCCGCATCCAGGTCGTCGACTGCGCGAGATTCAAGGACGCGTCCACCGGAAAGTCCCCGTTGGTCGCCAGCGGCGAGATGGTGACGCAGCCCTCTGTCAGCGCGGCGGTCCCCAACGCCACCGCCAGGCCGAGAAACCCCCGTCTGTGCATGCTTTTTCCCCGTTCCGCCCCGTCCCGCACGGGCCCTTGCGGCCCCGACGTTGAAAGGTAGCGTGAATCAGTCTCGCTCGTCATCCCGCGTTATAACGGCAAGGTAACGGCGAGGGCTGTCTGCCAGGGGACATATCCTTGAACCATGGCGCAGCGAGACGACGTGAAGAGTTACGACATCCGCACCTACGGGTGCCAGATGAACGTGCACGACTCCGAGCGCTTGGCCGGTCTCCTCGAGCAGGCCGGCTACGTCCGCTCGCCCGCCGGCCAGGAGGCGGACGTCGTCGTCTTCAACACCTGCGCCGTCCGGGAGAACGCCGACAACCGGCTCTACGGCAACCTCGGGCACATGGCCTCGGTCAAGGCCCGCAAGCCCGGCATGCAGATCGCGGTGGGCGGCTGCATGGCCCAGAAGGACCGCGGCGAGGTGCAGCGCCGGGCGCCCTGGGTGGACGTGGTCTTCGGCACGCACAACATCGGCGCGCTGCCCGTCCTGCTCGAGCGCGCCCGGGTGCAGGAGGAGGCGCAGCTCGAGATCAAGGAGTCGCTCGAGGCCTTCCCGTCCACCCTCCCGACCCGCCGCGAGTCCGCCTACGCGGCCTGGGTGTCGATCTCCGTCGGCTGCAACAACACCTGCACCTTCTGCATCGTCCCCGCGCTGCGGGGCACGGAGCGGGACAGGCGCCCGGGGGACATCCTGCGCGAGATCGAGGCGCTGGTGGCCGAGGGCGTCGTCGAGATCACCCTGCTCGGGCAGAATGTCAACTCCTACGGCGCCGAGTTCGGCGACCGCCAGGCCTTCTCCAAGCTGCTGCGCGCCTGCGGCGGGATCGACGGGCTCGAGCGCGTGCGTTTCACCTCGCCGCACCCGCGCGACTTCACCGACGACGTGATCGAGGCGATGGCCGAGACACCCAACGTCATGCCCTCCCTGCACATGCCGCTGCAGTCCGGTTCGGACGCGGTGCTGCGCGCGATGCGCCGCTCCTACCGGCGCGATCGCTACCTGGGGATCATCGAGCGGGTGCGTGAGGCGATTCCGCACGCGGCGATCACCACGGACATCATCGTCGGCTTCCCCGGCGAGACGGACGCCGACTTCGAGCAGACCCTCGAGGTCGTGCGCGAGGCCCGCTTCGCCTCGGCGTTCACCTTCCAGTACTCCAAGCGTCCCGGCACGCCAGCCGCCGACATGGACGGCCAGGTGCCTAAGGAAGTCGTGCAGGAGCGCTACGACCGGCTCGTTCCGCTGCAGGAGGAGGTCTCCTGGGCGGAGAACAAGGCTCTCATCGGCACCGAGGTCGAGCTGCTGGTGGCCGAAGGCGAGGGTCGCAAGGACGGCGCGACGCACCGGCTCTCCGGCCGTGCGCGCGACAGCCGGCTCACCCACTTCAGCGTCGGCGACACGCCGGCTGCGGATCTGCCGCGTCCGGGCGACGCGGTGACCGTGGTGCTGACCCAGGCCGCGCCGCACCACCTGATCGCGGACGGAGCGGACGGCGGTTCGTCGATCCGCTCGCTGCGTCGGCTGCGTTCGGGCGACGCGTGGGAGGCTCGGCAGGGCGCACCCGCGCAAGACCAGGCGAAGCCGGCCGTGACGCTGGGCATGCCCTCGATCGGCGTCCCCGCACCGCTGCCCGCCGCCCCGGCCTGCGGCTGACACCCGTGGAACGTCTGCCGGTGATCGCCGTGGTCGGGCCGACGGCCGCGGGCAAGTCGGACCTCGGCATCGCGCTCGCGCGGGAGTTCGGCGGCGAGGTGGTCAACGCCGACTCCATGCAGCTCTACCGGGGCCTGGATATCGGCACCGCCAAGCTGAGCGAGGCCGAGCGCGAGGGCGTGCCGCACCACCTGCTCGACATCTGGGACGTGACCGAACGCGCCGCCGTCGCCGAATACCAGCGGCTCGCCCGCGCGGAGATCGACGCGCTGCTGACCGACGGCCGCGTTCCCGTGCTGGTCGGCGGCTCTGGGCTGTATGCGGACGCGGTGCTCGGCGGCTTCGACTTCCCCGGCACGGATCCCGCACTGCGCGCCAAGCTGGAGGAGCGGCTGGCGGTCGAGGGATCCGCCGCGTTGCACGCCGAACTGGCCGCGCTCGATCCGCGATCCGCCGAGTCGATCCTGCCGTCCAACGGGCGACGCATCGTCCGCGCGCTCGAGGTTGTGCTGCTGACGGGCGCTCCGTTCCAGGCCTCGCTGCCCGAAGCCGGGTACCACTATCCGGGCACGGTGCGCGTGGGCTTGAGCGTCGAGAAGGCCGAGCTCGACGACCGGATCACCCGCCGCGTCGACCTCATGTGGGAGAAGGGCCTGGTCGACGAGGTCGTCGGGCTGATCCCGCAGGGCCTGCGGGAGGGCGAGACGGCCAGCCGCGCATTGGGATACCAGCAGGTTCTCGACTTCCTCGACGGCCGCTGCACCGAGCAGGAGGCCCGCGACCAGACCGCCCTCAAGACACGGCAGTTCGCCCGCCGACAGGAGAAGTGGTTCCGTCGCGCGCAGGACACCGTGTGGCTGGCCCGGGGCCGCGCCGACCTCGTCTCGGCGGCCGTGCAGGCTGTGCACGCTGTCGGTGCCGCCGCGTAGCATTGACGGCATGATCCGCAGGTATACGAAGGGCCACGGCACCGAGAACGACTTCGTCATCATCGAGGACGCCGAGGCCGCTTTCGACCCGGATGCCGCCTGGGTCGCGGCCGTCTGCGATCGGCGGGCCGGGATCGGTGCGGACGGGCTGCTGCGCGTGGTGCCGACGAGGGCGATGCCGGGCTACGAGGAGGACGCCGCCGAGGCGCCATGGTTCATGGACTACCGCAACTCGGACGGCTCGATTGCCGAGATGTGCGGCAATGGGACGCGCGTGTTCGCCCGCTATCTCGTGGCGCACGATCTGGCGAAGCCTGGCCGGTTCAGCATCGCGACGCGCGGCGGGGTCAAGCGCATGACTGTGCCCGAGGACGGCGGCGACATCACCGTGGACATGGGGCGTGCGGTCTGGCCGACCGAGTCCGCCGAGGTCCTGGTGGGGGAACGTTGGCTCCCTGCGGTGAACGTGGACATGGGCAATCCGCACGCGGTCGTGTTCGTGGACGACGTCGCTGAGGCCGGGCGCCTCTGGGACCGGCCTGATCTGCGGCCGGAGAGCGCGTATCCCCACGGAGTGAACATCGAGTTCGTGGCCGCCGCGGGTCCGCAGAGCATCGCGATGCGCGTATTCGAGCGCGGATCCGGCGAGACACGGTCCTGCGGTACCGGCGCGTGCGCGGCGATGGTGGCCGCGGCGCGCAGGGACGGCGCCGCGCCGGGGACGTCTTACGAGGTGCGGGTTCCGGGCGGCGTGCTGAGCATCGTCGAGCACGAAGACGGACGCATCGAGATGACAGGGCCCGCCGTCCTCGTCGCGACCGGCGAGCTGCTTTAGAGGGGACTCAGGCCCCGAAGATCCGTCGCGTGTAGTTGTTGGCGAAGACGCGGTCCGGGTCGGTCTTCTCGCGCACCGCCAGGAAGTCCGCGAACTTCGGGTACGCCTCGGCCATGTAGTCGTGCTCGCAACTGTGCAGCTTGCCCCAGTGCGGCCGGCCGCCGTGGGCCAGCATGATCTCCTCGGCCCGGTCGAAGTACACCGTCTGGTCCATCCCCTGGAACATGTGGAAGGCCAGGTAGGCGGTGTCGCGGCCGTGCGCGGTGGACAGCCACAGGTCGTCGGCGGGGGCGAAGCGCACCTCGATCGGGACGCTGATCCGCAGGTTCTGACGCGCGATCATCTGCTCGACCTCGCGCAGCGCCGGGACGGCTGCCTCGACCGGAAGCGCGTACTCCATCTCCAGGAATTTGAACGTTCGCGGCGAGGTGAAGACCCGATCCGACCTGTCGACATATGTCCGCGCCGACAGGGCTCTCGAGGACAGCTTGTTGATCGCCGGGATCGCCCGCGGCGCCGCCCGGCCGACGCGGCAGATCCCGGAGAACACCGTGTTCGACAGGAACTCGTCCTCCAGCCACTCGCGCCGCCGGGACAGCGGACTCGCCGGGCCCTGCGAACGGTTGTTGCGCTTCGTCGAGGTCATCGACGTGTGCGGGAACCAGAAGAACTCGAAGTGCTCGTTCGCGGTGCGCAGCTCGTCGAAGTTCTCCAGCACCTCGGCCAGCCGCATCGGCTCCTCGTGCGCCTCCAGCAGGAAGCTGGGCTCGGTGCGGAAGGTGACCGCCGTGATCACGCCGATGGTGCCGACGGAGATCCGGGCCGCCTCGAACAGATCAGGGTGCGAATCCGCCGAGCAGGCCACGATGCTTCCGTCGGCCAGCACCAGTTCGAGGCCCGCGACCTGCGCGGCGATCGACGCGCTGGCCCGGCCGGTGCCGTGGGTGCCGGTGCCGATCGCGCCGGAGACGGTCTGCGCCTGGATGTCGCCCATGTTCGTCAGCGCAAGCCCTTGCTCGCTCAGCAGCTCGTTCAGCCGCCACAGCGGCATCCCGGCCTCGGCCGTGACCAGGCCGGTGGAGTGGTCCGCGCCGCGCAGCCGGGCGAGGTTGCCGAGCCGGATCTGCACGCCGTCGGTGACCGCGGCCGGGGTGAAGGAGTGGCCGCTGCCCACCGGCTTGACCGTCAGCCCGCGCGCCGCCGCGTCCCGGACCGTCTCTGCGACCTCCTGCGGGCTGGCCGGGGCCGCCACGCGCCGCATCCGGGCCTGCTGGTTCCCGGCCCAGTTGCTCCAGGTCCGGGTCGCCGGTGCGGTGGTCGGGGGAGTGCTCATCCTGGGCCAATCTTGCCGGGTGGACGGTGGTGACTGCAGGCCTGCCAGCAAGCAGCCAGCCAACTTGACCGTAGACCTCGCGTCAAGAGGCAGCGGATCATCGTGCGAGGATTTGTCCATGGTGGAAACCTTGAACGCCGCGGCGTCGCCGTATGACGCCCTGCTGCTGCTTTCCTTCGGCGGCCCGGAGGGGCCCGAGGAGGTGGTGCCGTTCCTGGAGAACGTGACCCGGGGGCGCGGGATTCCGAAGGAGCGCCTGGCCGCCGTCGGTGAGCACTACTTCCTGTTCGGCGGCGTGAGCCCGATCAACGCGCAATGCAGGGCCCTGATCACTGAGATCGAACGGGACCTCGCGGAGAACAGCGTCAGCATCCCGGTCTACTGGGGCAACCGCAACTGGCGGCCGTACCTCGCCGACACTCTCAAGCAGATGGCTGCGGACGGGGTACGCCGGGCCCTCGTGTTCGTCACTTCGGCCTACTCGTCGTACTCCGGATGCCGTCAATATCGGGAGGATCTGGCGGCGGCGGTCGAGCAGGCGGGCGTCGCGGACGTGCTGAGCCTGGACAAGATCCGCGCCTATTTCGACCACCCCGGCTTCGTCGGGCCCTTCGCCGAGGCGGCCGTCGCAGCGTTCGAAGAGCTCGACGAGTCGGTGCGTGAGCGGGCCGAACTGGTCTTCGTGACGCACTCGGTTCCCTTGTCCTACGCCGAGACCAGCGCGTACGTTCCGCAGCACGAGGCCGTCGCGCAGCTCGTCGCCGAACGCGTGGCCGAGCACCTAGGACGCGACGAGCAGCCGTGGAAGCTCGTGTACTGCAGCCGCAGCGGGCCGCCGACGCAGCCGTGGCTCGAGCCGGACATCTGCGACCACCTGCGCGAGCGCGCCGCCGCCGGAGCCGCGGCGGCCGTCGTGGTGCCGATCGGCTTCGTCTCGGACCATATGGAAGTCATTTACGACCTGGACACGCAGGCGTCCGAGGTGGCCGAGAAGCTGGGACTGCCGATGGCGCGCGCCGCCACGCCGGGCACCGCCCCCGCCTTCGTCGCCCTCGTGCGCGGTCTGCTGACCGAGCGCGCCGCGGCGGAGCGGGGCGAGCAGGTGGAGCGGGCCGGGCTGAGCGCGTTGGGGCCGATGCCCGACGTGTGCGCCGCCGGGTGCTGCCCGAATCCGCGCGTGCAGGGCAAGCCCGCTCTGTGCGGCAGGGACTGACCAGAGGAGACACAAGGTGACTGTGGACGCGCGGGAACTGCTGGACATAGCACGGGCCGCGGCGGCGGAGGCGGGGCGGCTGCTGGTGGATCGGCGGCCGGAGAACCTCGGCGTGGCGCAGACGAAGTCCAGCCCCACCGACGTGGTCACCGAGATGGACACCGCCGCTGAGAAGATCATCCGCGCGGCGATCTCCCGCCACCGGCCGCAGGACGCCTTCCTCGGCGAGGAGGGCGGCGCGGATGAGGGCTTCAGCGGCGTGCGCTGGGTGATCGACCCCATCGACGGGACGGTCAACTACCTCTACGGGCTGCCTGCCTGGGCGGTCTCGATCGGTGCCGAGGCGGACGGGGTGACCGTGGCCGGCGTCGTCCTGGCGCCGCAGTTGGGCGAGGAGTACACGGCCGTGCTCGGCGGCGGCTCCTGGCTCGGGGGGCGGCGGCTGCGGGCTGCCGAGCCGGAGGGCCTGGCGCAGGCGCTGATCGCGACCGGCTTCGGGTACCGGGCCGAGCGCCGCGTGGTCCAGGGCCGGATCGTGGCCGGTCTGGTCGGCCAGGTGCGCGACATCCGGCGCGGCGGCAGCGCGGCGCTGGACCTGTGCGCGGTGGCGGCCGGCCGGGTGGACGGGTACTTCGAGCGCGGGACGCATCTCTGGGACCGTTCCGCGGGAGCCCTGATAGCGACGGAGGCGGGCGCCCGGGTGGAGGATCTCCACGGGGCTCCCGCCTCGGAGGCGATGGTGCTGGCGGCCGGTCCCGCACTGTTCCCGGCCCTGCACGGCGCCCTGATCGCCCTGGGAGCGGACGAGCGGGGCTACTAGCTGCCTTCTGGTGGTTCTCGGTTCGAAATGCCGGTGGACGGGGAGGGTGGACTACGGTTCGCGGATCAGGCCGCGATCGCGTGGATCTTGGTGTCGACGCCGTGGTCGGCGGCGATCCGAAGCAGCGACTCGAGCTCACCCTGCTCGACCTGGACCGCATAGACATCCCGCGCTGAGACGGCGCTGCGCAGCGCGGCCTCGGTGTCTTCGATCCTCTGGCGCAGACGGGCGGCGAACTCTCCCATGGTGCTCCTTAAAAGCTTGCTCTGTACTCGACGGGCTCGACCCGGACGGCTCGTACGACGTACGGGAGCCGATCCGGACCTGGAGCGTCCGACGCGCCGCGGAGGGGGTCGCGGGGTGTTGCGCCGTGACGTGGACGGATGCGCTGCGTGCCCACACCCCGGGCGGTTCGCTGCCCCGAGGCGCCTGTTGGGCCGTACGAGTCAGGTTTCCCTGGTGTAACGCGTTCAAACGGGTGACTTCGAACTGTTCACGTTGGTCTGCTGCGGAGGCTCTCGGCTTGAGCCAGGGGAGAAATCGGTTTTGCCGGGCCCTGTACCGGTTGGGTAACGGCGTGCGGCTGAGCGTGCGGCGTTCGAACGTATTGTCGGTGGACGTGGGTAGCGTTGCGTGTTGTGATCGTGACGCGGGTGGTGAAGTTGCTGCCGACGACTGAGCAGGCGTCGGCGTTGGCGGCGACGTTGCGTGCGTGTAATGCGGCGTGTGGGCTGATATCCGAGGCCGCGCATGCGGGTTCGGTCTTCGACCGCAACGGGCTGCAGAAGGCCGTGTATCAGCGGGTGCGCCAGGAGCGTGGTTTGGGTGCGCAGGCGGCGGTGCGGTGTGTGAAGAAGGTCGTGGACGCGTACTCGACACTGCACGCCCAGGTGAAGGCGGGGCTGCTAGGCAAGGAGGGTAGTGCGCGGCGGGCTAAGGCGATGGGCGGTCCCATCGAATTCAGGCCGCAGGCCGCACAGCCTTTCGATGACCGGATGCTCTCGTGGCGGCATGACGCGCGGACGGTGTCGATCTGGACGGTGTGCGGGCGGCTGAGGGACGTGGCGTTCACCGGTGAGCCGGGTCAGCTCAAGCAGGTCGCTGAGTTCCGGCGTGGTGAGTCGGATCTGGTGTTCCGTGACGGGATGTGGTTCCTGTACGCGGCGTGTGAGGAGCCGGTGGCGGAGCTGAACACCGAGCCGGTGGACTTCATCGGGGTAGACCGGGGGATGGTGAATCTTGCGACTACGAGTGACGGGGTGAATTACTCGGGCCGCAAGCTGTCGCGGTATCAGCGGTGGGCTGCGAAGAAGCGCGCGGAACTGCAGGCGAAGCAGACTCGGAGCGCCAAGCGGTTGCTGGCGAAACGTGGGAAGCGGGAGGCGTGGCATGCCGCGCAGGTCAACCATAAGATAGCCAAGGAGATCGTGTCCGTCGCGCAACGCACCGGTCGTGGTGTCGCCCTGGAGGATTTGCAGGGCATCCGCGAGCGGGGACGGTTTGGCCGCGACCGGCGGGACGCGTTCCACAAGTGGCCCTTCCACCAACTCGGCACCTTCCTGCAGTACAACGCCCTGCGGACTGGGGTACCGCTCATCGCGGTGGACGCGCATTACACGTCGCAGATGTGTCCTCGTTGCGGGCATACCTCGCGGGCCAATCGGCCCAGCCGAGACTGGTTTTGTTGTCGTCGGTGCGGGCTCGCCGGTCCGTCCGACCACGTCGCCGCCGTGAACGTGCGTGAGCGCGGCAGGGTGGCGTGGGTGCTTGTCAACGTGCCCGCACCAGCGGCCCACTGCCTGGCCTGAAAAGCCTAGGTAGACCGTGCACGGTGGATGCGACCCGCCACCCCCTTCGTACCGGGGCGGATGGGAGCGCGATCCGGTGTGAACCAGCCGAGCCGCACAAGCTCGGCCGGTCACGACCGAGAAGTTGACGGAGACCTTAGGTCGCCGGGGGGATGATGGCGGGGGCGGGCCGCGTCGGCCTGCTTCCGGCCAGCTGGGAAGGCGGAGCGGTGCGGGTTCTTGTGGTCGAGGACGAGCAGTTGCTCGCGGACGCTATCGCGCGCGGGCTGCGCCGCGAGTCGATGGCCGTGGACGTCGTCTACGACGGCAGGCAGGCCTGGGAGCGGATCGGCGTCAACGACTACGACGTGGTCGTGCTGGACCGCGACCTGCCCGGGATGCACGGGGACGAGCTGTGCCGGGAGCTGGTCGCGGCGGGCGGGGCGACCAGGATCCTCATGCTGACGGCCGCCTCCGAGGTCTCCGACCGGGTGGCCGGGCTGAGCCTCGGCGCGGATGACTACCTGGGCAAGCCGTTCGCTTTCAGCGAACTCGTGGCGCGGGTCCGAGCCCTGGGGCGTCGGGCGATGCCGATGGTGCCGCCGATCCTGGAAGCGGCGGGCGTTTGTCTCGATCCCGCGCGGCGCGAGGTGACACGGGAGGGACGGCCGGTTTCGCTGGCTCCCAAGGAATTCGCGGTGCTCGAGGTGCTGATGCGTGCCAATGGTGCCGCTGTGAGTGCGGAGCAGCTGCTGGAGAAGGCTTGGGACGAGAACGCCGACCCGTTCACCAATGTGGTGCGAGTGACGGTGATGACCCTGCGCAGGCGGCTCGGCGAACCCCAGGTGATCAAGACGGTGCCGGGCGCCGGATACCGGATCGGTTGAGCGGCATGGACAACGGCACCACGTCGCCGGGTCGGGGGCCAGGCACCGAGCCGGATCCGCTGGCGCGCACGATCGTCCCGCTCACCGCCGCGGGCGAGTACACGCAGGCCACGGTGACGCAGGGGCAGGCCAGGACCCGGCGCGGGCTGACCGTTCGGGCCAAGCTGGCGTGGATCTTCGTCGCGCTCTTCCTCGTCTTCGGCGCCCTGCTTACCGCCGTGACTTATTTCCTGGTGCGCTGGCGGCTCTACCATCCGCGCGCGGATCTGCCGAGCGTGTGCAGGCTTTCCGAGGCGCAGAAGCTGGCCGGGACGAAGCTGACGGCGCTCCAGCAGTTGGAGTGCACGGCCGTCGAGCGCTCGGAGACGCTCCAGCAGATCCTGCTCGCCGCCGCGCTCGGCCTGGTCGTCATCGGCCTGCTGGTCTTCGCGGTCGGCTACTGGGTCGCGGGCCGGGTGCTGCGTCCGCTGACCCGGGTCACGGCCACGGCCCGGCGGATCGCCCGGCGCGGCGACGGCTCGCTCGACGCCCGGGCCAGGCTGGTGCCGGAGGGGCCGCGCGACGAGCTGTACGAGCTGGCCGCGACCTTCGACGAGATGCTCGACCGGCTCGACGCGGCGTTCGAGAGCCAACGCCGGTTCACCGGCAACGCCTCGCACGAGCTGCGTACGCCGCTGGCCGTCAGCCGGACGCTGCTCGAGGTCGCCCTGGCCGACCCGGACACGCCCCAGGACACGGTCGTGCTGGCCCAGGGGCTGCTGGTCAACAACGAGCGCTCCGAGCGGATGATCGAGGGCCTGCTGGCCCTGTCCAAGGCCGACGAGGCGGTCATCGCGCCGGGGCCGATCCGCTGGCACGACCTGGTCGGCGGGGTAGTGGCGCTGGCCGGGGCCGAGGCGGCGCAGCGGCGGCTGCTGTTGCGGACCCGGCTCAACCACGTCGTCGTGCGCGGGGACGGGCCGCTGCTCGAGCAGGTGGCGACGAACCTGGTGCACAACGCGATGCGGCACAACGTGCCGGACGGTACGGGCGGCTGGGTGGACGTGGTCACCTACGACCAGGGCGATTACGGGCTGCTCGTGGTCGCCAACAGTGGCCCGAGCGTGCCCCCAGCAGCCGTGGAGTCGCTCTTCGAGCCCTTCCGGCGGCTCCGGACCCAGGGGGCGCCCCCGCGGCCCGGAGATCGCGGCGCCGGCCTCGGCCTGTCCATCGTGCGCTCGGTGGTCCGGGCGCACGGCGGACGGATCGGGGTGCAGGCGCGGCCCGGGGGCGGGCTGATCGTCCGGGTGTGGATCCCGACGGACGTCGGCCGGCGCTAGCTGATCCGGCGCAGCTCTCGGGCGTAGCGGGCACCGTTGGCGACGTAGTTGGCGACCGCCTCGTCGAAACTGCCCGGGGTCACCGCGTCCAGGCGGATCTTGGCGGGCACGCCGAGGGCCATGGCGCGCGCCGGGACCTCGGTGCCGGGGGAGACGACGGCCCCGGCCCCCACGAGCGCCCCGGACCGCACCAGGACCCGGTGCAGCAGCACGCTGCCCGAGCCGATCAGGCAGCCGTCCTCGACCTCGCAGCCCTCAAGGTGGGCAATGTGACCAACGACACAGTCGCTGCCGATCTTCGTCGAAAGCGTTTCTGTGGCGTGCACCACTGTCCCGTCCTGGATCGAGGTGCGCTCGCCGACGAAGATCTTCCCGTAGTCTCCTCGCAGGACGGCGCCGGGCCAGACCGTACTGCCCGCTCCTACGCTGACCTGGCCGATCAGGGTCGCTTCCGGGTGCACGTAGGCGTCCGGATGGATCTTCGGAACGAGGTCGCCGAGGGCGTAGACGGGCATCGGTGGGCCTTTCCGGACACGGCGCGAAGGGTCGGGAACCATCCTGCCAGACCACCCGTTCGGTTGATTCGACTGGGTGTCGGTTGCATAACACCGCTTGAAGTAAGGCAAAATCTGCGCTTCGTATCGGGCACAACTTCGCCGCCCGATACGTTACGTGCCCTGAACGACCTGTGAACCGCCTGAAGGGGGAGAGGGAAGATGGCTACCGACTACGACACTCCGCGCAAGACGGACGACGAACTGAATGAGGACTCCCTGGAGGAGCTCAAGGCACGGCGGGTGGACAAGACCGCCGCCGTGGTGGACCTGGAGGAGGGCGACAACGAGTCGCTCGAGCTTCCGGGTGCCGACCTGTCCAACGAGGAGCTCAGCGTCCGTGTCCTGCCCCGGCAGGCTGACGAGTTCACCTGCTCTCGATGCTTCCTGGTGCACCACCAGTCGCAGCTCGCTTTCGAGCGCGGCGGCGAGCTGGTGTGCCGGGACTGCGCGTGAGCGGGCCGACGAGCCGGCCGCCGGATACGCCGAGCGCGACCGCGCCCACCGCGCCGAAGCGCGGTGGGCGCGGTC